>Ga0102924_1001402_pt1 | contig 28001 bp, 25 predicted proteins | sample PaiPotPPM11metaG_FD_80116 | JGI IMG/M metagenome (GOLD analysis project Ga0102924, IMG submission 80116) | Iron sulfur acid spring bacterial and archeal communities from Banff, Canada, to study Microbial Dark Matter (Phase II) - Paint Pots PPM... ... | reverse complement strand
GCATTGCCGCGACCTGGCAGGCGGTCGAGATTTTGCGCGCCGACGGCGAAACCTATCGCGACGTGCGGCCGATGGTGCGCGTGTCCGTCTCCGTCGTGGTCGGCGACGGCAACCGCCAGGAGACCGGCAGCGACGGCTATGGCGGCCGCGAGGGCTACGAGCGCTTCATCGCCACCGACGCCTGGCAAGGTGCGGTCGACAACGCCATCCGCCAGGCGCTGGTCAATCTCGAAGCGGTGCCGGCGCCCGCGGGCGAGATGGACGTCGTGCTCGGCCCGGGCTGGCCCGGCGTCATGCTGCACGAGGCCGTCGGCCACGGTCTCGAGGGCGATTTCAACCGCAAGAAGACGTCGGCCTTTGCCGGGCTGATGGGACAGCAGGTCGCGGCCAAGGGCGTCACCGTGGTCGATGACGGCACCATGTCGGCTCGCCGCGGCTCGCTCTCGATCGACGACGAAGGCACGCCGACCGGCCGCACCGTGCTGATCGAGGACGGCATTCTGGTCGGCTACATGCAGGACCGGCAGAATGCGCGGCTGATGGGCATGAAACCGACCGGCAACGGCCGGCGCGAAAGCTTTGCCCATGTGCCGATGCCGCGCATGACCAACACCTATATGCTCGCGGGCTCGCGCGATCCCGGCGAGATCATCGCTTCGGTCAAGAACGGCGTTTACGCCACCTATTTCGGCGGCGGCCAGGTCGACATCACCTCGGGCAAATATGTGTTCCAGTGCACCGAGGCCTACCGCATCGAGAACGGCAAAGTCGGCGCGCCGATCAAGGGCGCGATGCTGATCGGCAACGGTCCGACCGACCTGCATCGCGTCTCCATGGTCGGCAACGATCTTGCACTCGACCACGGCATCGGCACCTGCGGCAAGAACGGCCAAGGCGTGCCGGTCGGCGTCGGCCAGCCGACGCTGCGCATCGACCGCATTACGGTCGGCGGCACGGGCTGACCGACGGTTCCTTGGGACGCGGCGCGGGAGATTGAGTGAATGAAAGGCTGGATCAAGAGCGTGCTCGATGTCGCTCTTATCGTTCTGATCGTCATTGCGGGGAAGACCGCCATTGCCGAGCCCTATTACGTGCCGTCGGGCTCGATGGAGCCGACGCTGCAAATCGGCGACGAATTGCTGGCGACCAAATATCCTTACGGCTACAGCTCCGCGTCGTTGCCGATCTTCATCACGCTGCCCAACACGCAGCGCATCCTCGGCGCGCTGCCGCGCCGCGGCGACATTGTCGTGTTCCGCTGGCCCGGCAGCCGTTCGCAAATTTGGGTCAAACGCGTCGTCGGGCTTCCCGGCGACCGCATCGCCATGCGAAACGGACGGCTGTGGATCAACGGCGCGCCGGTCGGTCTGCAAGCCGACGGGATGGGCTTTGCCGAAGACGAGAACGGCTCGCGGCAACCGGTATCGCGTCTCATCGAAACGCTGCCCGGCGGCCGGCGGCACAGCATCTTCAAGGCGCAAGTGTTCGGCATCCTCGACAACATGCCCGACGTAACCGTTCCACCGGACCATCTGTTCGTCATGGGCGATAATCGCGACGATTCGGCCGACAGCAGGGTTCCCGTCGATGCCGGCGGTGTCGGACTGCTGCCGATATCGGACCTGGTCGGACGCGTGGATGCGCTGGTCGGCTCGTGGGATTTGGCCGCCGCCAAGAGCCGGCCGGTGTGGGACTGGCCGTCGGACTTGCGGCTGTCCCGCTTTTTCAGCGGCGTCCAATAAGGCGAGACGCCGCGCTACCGCACCACGCCGGACACGCAGCACGGCCGGTGGCGTGGCGGCTTAATCGCTTCCTTGAGGTAACAGTGCGCGGCGCTCGAGCCGTAACCCGGCCGGCGATAGGTCCATGCCCGGCACCGCTTCTCGGCTTGGCAGGCATCGGCGCACGCTTGGCCCTTGGGGTCCGGCGGCGTCTCGAACGCCTTGTAATCGCCGCCGTAGCGATCGATCGAATATTCGATGGCGCCCGCCCGCGGCTCGATCACGCCGGCGCCGCGCACGCCCGACACGCAGCAATTCGATTGCGTCCGCGGCACCACTTCGCGTTTGAGAAAGCACATCGCCGGCGCGCCCGAGGCCGTCGGATAGGAAAAGCTCCAGGCGCGGCAGTTCTTCTCGCGCTCGCACCGGCTTGCGCACACTGCCGGATCGCCGCTGTGGACCGGAGCACTTGCGTAATCGCCGCCCGGCCGGTCGTATCCGGATTGTGCCAAAGCCGGGTTCATACCGGACGCGATGCCGGCTGCCGTCGCTAAAACCAGCACGGCCAAGCTCACCATGAGTGCCCGCGTCATTGCGCCACCCTCGTGCCTCCCGGCAGTGCCCTCGCGCGCCCCCGCACAGAGAAACGCCCTTCGGTGCGAAATGCCACAAGTATTTTGCGCCAATGGCCGAGCTGTGAATCCGCGGCACACGTCGTGGACCCGACTCAACCGCCGGCACCCGCGCGCAATTGCCTCACGCCGACCCGACGGCGATGGCGCACGAGTAGGGTATTTTGCACGGATGCCCGCCTCGACCAGCGCCGCCGCGCGGTTCGCTTCAATCAGCTCTGCAACGGTCATTCTGCTGCTGCCGGCGCTGTGGAACCGTTTCCCGCTCTTGGAATACGACACCGGCGGCTATCTGGCGCGCTGGTTCGAAGGCTATCTGGTGCCGAGCCGGTCGACCACCTACGGCGTGTTCCTGCTCGTCGGATGGCCGCTCGATTTCTGGCCGATCGTCATTCTGCAGGCCGCCGCCGCGGTTTGGGTCATCGGACTGATGCTGCGGATATACCGCTGCGATCGTCTCCCGGTCGCCTTGCCGGCGATTGTTGCAGCGCTGGCGCTGACCACGGCGCTGCCGTGGCTTGCCGACGAGCTTCTGACCGATATTTTTGCCGGCGTTGCCGTGCTCGCCTTCCACGCCCTGGTGCGCCATGGCGATCGGATCCCGCGCAGCGAACGCGTGGCGCTGCTCGTTTTCCTGGCGATTGCGGTTTCGACCCACAGCGCGACCTTTGCGGTCTTGCTGGCGCTTGCGTTGGCGGCGCTCATGGTTTCGCTCGTCTCCGCCAGGCTCGTGCCGCGACTTGGCGTCGCCCGCGCCGCCGCTGCATTGGTACTCGGCGCCGCAATGTTGGTCGGCACCAACTATGCGCTCGCAGGACGCCTCGCCTGGACGCCTGGCGGTTATGGCCTCACCTTCGCCCGCATGCTGCAAGACGGCATCGTCACGCGTTACCTCAACGACCATTGTCCCGATCCGCGGCTGAAGCTTTGCCCCTACCGCAATCAGCTGCCGCTCACCGCCGACGATTTTTTGTGGAACGACGGCGTGTTTGACAGGCTCGGCCGCTTTGCCGGCCTCGACGATGAAATGCGCAGCATCGTGCTCGGCAGCCTGCGCGATTATCCGATGATGCAAATCAAGGCCGCACTGGCCGATACCGCGCGTCAGCTTATCGCTGTGGGTACGGGCTATGGCGTGCTCACCACCATCTGGCACACTTACGGCATCATCGAACGCTACGCGCCGTCGGCGGTTCCGGCGATGCACGCGGCGCGGCAGCAGCACGGCGAGATCGGCTTTACCGCGGTCAACGCCATCGACGTGCCCGTGGCCTGGATATCGATGGCGCTGCTGCCGGTGTTGGCGATCTATGGCTTATGCAACGCCGAATTCGCCGATCTCGGCGGCCTCGCCGCGACCGTGGCGCTGGCGCTAATCGGCAATGCCGCGTTCTGCGCCGCGATTTCCCACTACCAGGACCGCTATGGTTCGCGCTTGGCCTGGATCGCCGTCTTCACCGTGGCGCTCGCGGCTTGGCGCGCCATCGCGCTGGCGCGACAGCGCATGCAAAGCATGATCCCGAAAAGTGGATTCCGGTTTTCAAAATAGATCATGCTCGATAGAGCGACCGCTCAACCGCGAAAATGCTTCGACAGTTTGAGGCCCTGCGCCTGATAGTTCGAGCCGATGCCGCTGCCGTAGAGCTGGTCGGGCCGCGTCAGCATTCTCTCGTAAACCAGCCGGCCGACGATCTGGCCGTGCTCGAGGATGAACGGTACTTCGCGCGAGCGCACTTCCAGCACCGCGCGCGAAGTTGGACGCCAGGATTGGGTACTATCGCATAAGTAGCACCTTGGTTACTAATACTACACGGCGTTCTGGCTGCTTGGGAGGGAAACAGTGCTTGGCGATATGAAAAAGAGCACAGCCGACAAATGGGATCGACGGTACTTTAGGCTAGCAAGACGCGTCTCGCATTGGTCCAAAGACCCCAAAGCAAAGGTTGGCTCCGTTCTCTTGAATAGACAGGGATGGCCAATAGCCCTTGGCTATAACGGGTTTCCCTCCACGATTGAGGATGACATCGAAAGATTGGCGGATGCGGACTTAAAGAATCAGATGGTTGTGCACGCTGAAGAGAATGCTCTGATATGCGCCGGCACTCGCGCGCGAGGCGGTACAATGTACGTATATGGTAAGCCGATCTGCCCCCGTTGCGCCGTGTCAATCATCCAAGCTGGACTTAAGCGCGTCGTCGGCATTCAGCCCGACCCCGTCAAAAATCCAGAATCAGATACTCACAAAACTGGAAAAATCTCATTGGAGTTGTTCAAAGAGGCGAAAATCGAATTTTCGCCATTGGACCCGGCGATCTTGCGGCCAAAGCGAGGAAAACGAAAAAATCGTCGTCAATGATCCGATTAATGAAAGCACATGACCACATTCTAATTCGACGATGGATTTCTTTTCCCGCACCTATTCTGACGCGTGGGACTAACGTGCCGTGATACCCGCCACCCTGAGCCTGATCGCCGCCGTAGCGGCTGCTTTGATCGCCAGATCGGTGATGGTTAGCAATCACCGCCAAGCGTGGATTAACGGGCTTCGGGAGGACCTCGCGGCATTTTTTACTGCTATCGACGTAATCCACTTCAGGATGGTGGTACTTTCTCAAGGTGGAGATGCTGCCAAACTGGAGGAGCAGCAAAAAGCTCGTAACGATGTGCTGCTCGCATACCGGAAGATTCTCATGCGGCTCAATATAAATGAACCACTCCATCAACAATTAGAAAAATCGCTCGAAGCGCTTCTGACGGTTCAAGACAAGGCCGCGAACCAAGAGCAGGTCGCAGCGGCGATCAGGTTGGCGCGCATAGTTCTGAAGCGGGAGTGGGAAGTGACCAAGTACGGTCCTTTTACTGCGCCAATGATCCGCCTTAAGGCGTCCTGGCGACGAAGGATTGGGCCCGAACAAACAGATTAATCACCCGCGAAAGTGCTTAGAGAGCTTTAGTCCTTGCCCCTGATAATTAGAGGACGATGTCTGCCCATAAAGAACATCCGGTATCTCCGAAAGCCTTTCGAACACCAATCGACCAATGATTTGCCGGTCCTCAAGTATGAACGGCACCTCGTGACTGCGAACTTCTAGCACCGCACGGCTACCAGGATGTCCATGTTCCGTATACCCGAAGCCTGGGTCAAAGAAGCCCGCATAATGAACGCGAAATTCTCCCATTGTCGGATCGATCGGAACCATTTCGGCTGCTAGATCGGGCGGAATATGTAATCGTTCCGCGGAAGCAAGTATGTAGAATTGGTGTGGATCCAAAATCAACCGGCTGTCGTCCCGAGCAAAAATTGGCTCCCAATAATCCGCGACGCCGTAAGCATTCGTTGCGTCAATGTCTATGGAATCAGTAAAACTCTGAGCCCGGTAGCCAATTATTCCGTCTGCCGAGCATTCATTCGATAAGCCGACCCGCAACACAAGACCGCGACGAAGTGTCAGATCGCCATCCATCAGTGGACGCTGTTCATGTTTTTCTTGCAGCGCCCGGTCACTGACGCGGAATACAGAATGCTCTTCGTGTTGGGAGTTTAGCCGGCGAAATCGAATTTGGTTGAGTCTTGATCCTTTCCGAACCTTTATACTGAAGCTCCGAGGTGAGATTTCGGCAAAAAGCGGGCCCTCATATCCCGCCTTCACACTATCGAACACTTCGCTGCAGTTGGAAATTAATCTCGTGAAAACGTCCAAGCGACCGGTGGAACTTTTTGGGTTGGCGACTGCCGCAATGCTTTCAGGAAGTCTAAGGTGCTCTTGCAGCTCTACAAGATACACGCTGCCCTTTTCCAAGACTGCGCCATCGTCTAGCTTAATCTCATCATAGTTTAATTGCGCGAGTTGATCGGAAACCTTCTTGTCAGGACCGGGCAGAAAACTTGCACGAATGCGATAAGCGCGCGAACCTAGTCTCAAGTCCAGACTAGCTGGCTGCAATTGCGCCTCATCAAACTCAGTCGTAGCCAAAATCATTTTGTGGTCGAGCATCGCGCGAATGCGTTGTCGCGGCAGAAGGCCACTCTTCGACCGTCTCTCGCTAACGGGTAAACTGCGAGGTTCCCTGTGCACGGAATCAACCTGCAATCCAGTCAATTGGGGCTGAGCGATTAACATAGGAAGGCCGACCCGCGGAATCAGCGTCATCGAAGTTAAGCGGTTGAATCATACGATGGACTCCTCGGCAACCCGCATTCGGCAATTAGACTCCTTCTTCGCTGTTTCCACACCCCGACTTGCCCCAAAGAAACTATAAGGTTTGACGCAAAGACGCCTGCGGCGTATAAGGCGCTTTATCCCGTGGTCATTTGAGCCGGCCGGCTTGCAGCCACGTAAAATAACTCGCTAAAAGGCCGGGGACGCGTGAGCCCGGCCTGAGGATTTTCCTCCCGGCCGGGTTTTTGTTTGGCCATTGGAGGGCCGCAAGGAGGGCTGCATGTCCGCGTCCGCAAGAAAGAGCTACCGCCCGGAAACCCGCCTCGTCCAATCCGGCACGCTGCGCTCGCCGTTCGGCGAGACTTCGGAGGCGCTGTTCCTCACCCAGGGCTATGTCTACGACACCGCCGCCCAGGCGGAAGCCCGCTTCAAGGGCGAGGATCCCGGCTATCAATATTCGCGCTTCGCCAATCCGACCGTCGATATGTTCGAGCGGCGCATGGCGGCGTTCGAAGGCGCCGAAGCCGCGCGCGCCACCGCGACCGGCATGGCCGCGGTCACGCTGTCCTTGGTCGGCCAGGTCAAGGCCGGCGATCACGTCGTCGCGTCGAAGGCCATGTTCGGCTCCTGCCGCTACGTCGTCGAGGACTATCTGCCGCGCTTCGGCGTCGCCTCGACGCTGGTCGACGGCTGCAATCTCGACGCCTGGCGCAACGCGGTGCGGCCGAACACCAAGACCTTCTTTCTGGAAAGCCCGACCAATCCGGCGCTCGACGTGATCGACATCGCCGAAGTGGCGAAGATCGCTCATTCCGCCGGCGCCACGCTCGTCGTCGACAATGTGTTCGCCACGCCGCTGTTTCAAAGCCCGCTCGCGCTCGGCGCCGATTGCGTCGTCTATTCGGCGACCAAACACATCGACGGCCAGGGCCGCTGCCTCGGCGGCGTCGTGCTGGCGTCGGAAAAATTCATCATGGAAAAAATCCACGTGCTCCTTCGCCAGACCGGTCCGTCGATGTCGCCGTTCAACGCCTGGGTCTTGCTGAAGGGCCTGGAGACGCTGGCCGTGCGGGTGCGGCGGCAGACCGACAGCGCGGCGACGCTGGCGGTGGCGCTCGCCGAACATGCGAAAGTTTCGCGCCTGATCTATCCCGGCCGGCCCGATCATCCGCAAGCCGCGGTCGCGCAAAAACAGATGCGCGGCGGCTCGACGCTGGTGGCGTTCGAAATCAAGGGCGGCAAGCGCGCTGCGTTCCGTTTTCAGGACGCGCTCAAGCTCATTCGCATCAGCAACAATCTCGGCGACGCCAAGAGCCTGATCACCCATCCGGCGACGACGACGCATCAGCGGCTTAAGCCCGAGCAACGCGCCGAACTCGGCATCAGCGACGGCTTGGTGCGCGTCTCGGTCGGACTCGAACATCCCGACGATATCGTAGAGGACGCGCTCGCCGCGCTCGAAGCGGTGTGAGGATTTGTCGGCTGGACGCTGCGTGCGCTTAAACCGGTCCGCGTGGGCAAAATTGCTCGTAGCAGTGCCCACGCGGTTGCGCGGGAGCAGGCGATTTTGCCACCCTACGGCTGAAGAATTTTCAATGTCCCGGATGCGCCGCGGCCGCCGCGATCGGCCGGGTCGCGGCTTCCGTGATCGCCGTGCCGATGAGTTTTGCCCAACAGCCATAGCCCCAGTCGTTCATGTGCAACCAGTCCGGCGACACGAAGACGTCGAACCCCAAGTGCTGCACCTCGTACCAGTTGCGCATCACCGCGAAGCGCCGGAACAGATCGACGTTCTGCTCCTTGGCTGCGAACGCAATCTGCTCGATCATGCCCGGCGTCTCGGACTTGACGAGAACCTTCGGCGCATATTGCGGATCGATCAGGACCACGTCGGCATCGGCGGCCTTGAGCTCTTCGATGCCCTTGTGCAGCTCGACCGAATGCGGATTGAGCGGGTGATCGCGCAGCACGGAATTGGTGCCGACCTGCCACAGCACCAGCTGCGGGTGCGCGGCGACGACGTCGGTGGTAAATCGCGCCATCATGTCGTCGGTCTCTTCGCCGTTGACGCCGCGATTGAGTACCGTGATGTCGTGGCCGGGGAAATGCGCCTTAAGCTCGATAGCGAGCCGGCTTGGATAGGTCGCGGCGGGTGAACTCGCGCCGGCGCCCGCGGTCGACGACGACCCGATGGCGACGATCGTGAGCGGCTTGCCGCTCGCCAGCCGCAGCATGGTGCGCGGCAGCGGACGATCGAAATGCGTCAATTCGGCCGGCGCGCTGCACGCGATCTGCGCCGATGCGGCCGCCGACTGCGGCGCGACCGGCCGCAAAATCTCCGAGCCGGTCGCCCGCGCTTCCGGCACCGCCACCGCCGGCATCGCGGCTGGGGTCGCCGCCGGCGCCGCGACCGGGGTAACGTCCGGCGCAAGCAAGAACGCCGCGGCCGGCATTTCGCTCGGCACCTGTGCTTGCGCCGTACTGTGCAGTGCAGCAATGTGCGCTGCAAAAAACGCGGCGGCGACCGCGGCCCGCCTGCTGCAGGCGATCTTTGCTCGTTTATTGGCAGTCATTAACGCGTCGTTTGCATTCTCGCGGCGTCGAAATGTGCGGCACTTACGATTTGCAACGCCAAGGCCCAGCCAATGCAGTCGTGAACACGACGGGCCATATCATAGTTCTTGGTAGCGGTATAGAGGTCGAACGCGCCGGCGGCGTTCCAGTAATGCATGATCGCCAAGCGATCAAACAACAACGCGCCGTGCTGCTCCGCGATCGCCCGCATGACGTCGGCATAGGCCGAAACATCGAACATCGACTCGGTGCGCGGGCTGTACTGCATGTTCATCAGAATGACGTCAGCGCCCGCGGCTTGAATCTTCTCGACGCCGTCGTTGAGGCTGTTACGGAAATCCTCCGGCTCGACGCCATCGAGCGCGTCGACCGTTCCGGCCTGCCAGATCACCAGCGACGGCTTGTCGTCGGACAGGACCTTGTCCAAGCCCGCCACCATGGTCGCGGTGGTTTCTTTCGACTGAACGTGCGCGGTGACCTTGATGTCGGCGCCGGGCATGGCCTGTTTGAGCACAGCCTCGAGCCGCGCCGGATAGGCGGCGCGCGCGCCATCGGGACCGGACAGTCCCGACGAGCCCGAGCCGATCACCGTGATGTATAAACGGCGGTTGGCCTTGAACTCGTTCATCACGCGGCTGAGATCGGTAATGCCGTCGATGAGCGATTGCGGCGCGTCGCATTGTACCGGCGGCGGCGCCGCGCGCGCGGCGCCGGTCAAGCCAGTGGCGATCGGCGCAAACGTCGCCAGGATGGCGATAACGAGCTTCATGCGTCTCCCCCGGCGAGGTCGGCGTCCGGCGGTTTAACCCGCATTGTGGAGCCTCGCCCTTCCATGTGCTTGTACCACGATATCAGGTTCGCTGTCGCAATCATGATCAGGATGCCGGCCAAACTGATGGCAATCTGCAGCAGAGGGCCACCCGACCATTCGCTGATGATGAATTGCCCGGCAAAGGCCAGAAACACGCCGAGGCAGAAAATCTCAAGCGAATGCTGCCCACAGCGGATGGCGGGCGCCAAATAAGGCGATTGCAACGCCGACCAATCGCGCGGCACGAAGCGAACGGTGATCGCGGCCAGCGCCAGAAAATGGGCAAAGCGCAGCACATCCAGATTCGTCTTATCGATCGGATACATCCAGGCGCTGAGCCAGATCGGCACGAAGCGCCCGAGCGGCTCGATATACCAGGTCAGCGTAATGGCGAAGGCGAACACCAGATAGGCGGCCGCGATGCCGAGCACGATGCGCGAGCGCAGCACGCCCCGTAAGCGCTCTGCGCCGCCGAGCGCGCACCAGGCGCCAAACACGAACAGCAATTGCCAGGCGAACGGATTGAAGAACCACACGCCATTCGGATAGGCCGGCAGATTCCAGTCGAAATTCCAGGCCAGCACATAGACCAGTGCGGAGCCGGCCAAGGCAAAGGCCGGCTGCCGCAACAACAACCACAGCATCGGCGGAAACAACAATAAAAGCACGATGTAGAGCGGCAGCACGTCCATGTTGACGGGCTTGAATTTCAACAACAGCGCCTGAAAGATCGTGACGTCGGGTTCTTTCAGGAAATTGAGAATGTTCATTTCCTCGGCGTAGAGCGGGTTGTCGAAGGTCGCCGCCACATAGGCGATCTCCGCCATGAAAATCGTGAACAGAAAGATGTGCGCCACGTAGATTTGCCACGCGCGCCGCAGCACGCGCGCGCTGGCAATGATGATGCCGCGCTCGCTCATGGCGCGGCCGTAGACGAACGCGGCGGTGTAACCGGAAATGAAGATGAAGATCTCGGTCGCGTCGGAAAAACCGTAATTGCGGATGGTGAACCAGTTCACGACGTTTTGCGGAATGTGGTCGAGAAAAATCAGCCACAGCGCGATGCCGCGGAACAGATCGAGCCGCAGGTCGCGCTCGCGCGAAAGCGGAAGCGAAGCAACCATCGGCGCCGGTAGTGCAGGTATTTTCCTGGCAAACTTTTGCATGGCCGGAATTTGCTTCACGATCGCTTTCGTTTGCGGCAGCTCACGGAGAGTGAGCGGTATTTTGAATTTAGGCCGACAGTGTGGCTTGAGAAAGCGCGTTCGCGTGGCTATTGCAAAATCCGCTGCCGTGCCGATTCCGCAGTCCGCAGGCGTTCGCGGCGCACTCTTATGCGAACTTCGGAAACAAAGGTAGACTAGTGCGGTGGATTTGAAGTTCCTATCATTTTGCCGCTATTTCGATTAGGAACTTCAAATCCAAAAGCTATATTTGCTAGTGTCCTTTCGATTCCGAAGTTCGCAGCCGAGCGTGCCGCACAATCATGCGAACTTCGGAATCGGGACACTAGCAACCGGGACGTTATTCCCTTTTACAGGGAATCGTTCACTTATACGCGAAACCCGCATCAGCGGGCGCCGAGGGCGCGCCGGGCGGGAGGTCCGGCGGCAATTGCGCCGGATGTCGGGAGCAGGAACGGCGTCATGTATCGCGCGGTGACCCGCAATATCGAAGTCGTGGCGACCCCGCGCTTCGTCGCCGACCGGTCGTCGCCGGACAACAATTATTTCTTTTGGGCCTACACGATCTCGATCACCAACAACGGCACCGAGACGGTGCAGCTGAAGACCCGGCATTGGCGCATCACCGACGCCAACGGCCGCCGCCAGGAAGTGCGCGGCGCCGGCGTCGTCGGCGAGGAGCCGGTGCTCAAGGCCGGCGAGGCCTTCGAATACACCAGCGGCGTGCCGTTGCAGACGCCCTCGGGCTTCATGGTCGGCAGCTACGGGATGGTGAGTGCGGCGGGTGAGCATTTCGACATCGACGTGCCGGCGTTCTCCCTCGACAGCGCCGAGACCAAGCGCACGATCAATTAGCAAAGTCATGTACATTCAATATGTTAGGACAACAGCCGGGCGGACTTACGATGCGTTTTCGGCAACGCGCGCAGCAACGGTTTTACGGCTCGCTGTTATAACGGCGCGGCGCTTTGCGCCATGACTTCGTCCGGCGCGAACACATAAGTCGAGCTGCAGAATTCACAGGTCACGGTGATCCGGCCGTTCTCGACCATGTCGTCGCGGTCTTGCTGCGAGAAGCTTTTCAGCATGTTCTCGACATTATGACGCGAGCAAGAGCACTGCGCATTGACCGGGGCATCGCGGAAGACGCGCACGCCGCGTTCGTGAAACAGCCGGTATGCCAGCCGCTCGCTCGACAGATCGGGATCGAGCAGTTCGAGGTCGTCGACGGTATCGATCAGCGCGCGGCCTTCGACCCAGGCTTCATCCTCCGGCAGCACGTGCCGCGCGGTGCCGGGCGGCGCGTCGCCTGGATGCAGATCGGCTTGACGGGCGCGCTCGGGAGAATCCGGTAAGAATTGCAGCAAGATGCCGCCGGCGCGCCAATGCCGGCGCGCGCCATTTGAGCCGGCGCGAAACTCCTCGGCGACGGCGAGACGCACGCGCGTGGGAATTTGCTCCGAGCGCGTAAAATATTCATGCGCGGCCGCTTCGAGGTCGCCGCCTTCCAGCGCCACGAGCCCCTGATAGCGGCTCATTTCGGGCCCCTGGTCGATGGTCATGGCGAGATGGCCATGACCGAGCAATTGGCCGGGGGCCGCGGCGCCGTCGGCGATCGCCCGGTCGACGCGCGCGGCGTCGAAGCGGGCGCAAGCCCGCACTTTGCCCGGTGAGGTGAAATCGACCACCAGCATGCGCACCGGCCCGTCGCTCTGGGTTTGCAGGATGAAGCGGCCGTCGATCTTGAGCGCCGAGCCGAGCATGACGGTGAGCACGATGGCCTCGCCGAGGAGCTTGGCCACCGGCGTCGGATAATCGTGGCCGCCGAGGATGGTGTCGACCGCCGGACCGAGCCGCACGATGCGGCCGCGCAGATCGAGCGCCTTGACCGCGAACGGCAGGATGGTGTCGTCGAGGCCGGTCTGGGCGGGCGCGCGAACCGGGATGGCAAAATCGGGATCGGTCATCGCGCTGAATATAGGTGACGGCGGGGCATTTGTGAGGCCTCAAGCCGGTCCGAGCGCTAGCCGTTCACCTCCAGGCACCAGGCCAGAATGCCCTTCTGCGCGTGCAGCCGGTTTTCGGCCTCGTCGAAGACAACGGATTGCGGCCCATCCATCACCTCGTCGGTGACCTCCTCGCCGCGATGCGCCGGCAGGCAATGCATGAAGATGGCATCGGGTTTTGCCCGCGCCATCAATCGCGCATTGACCTGATAGCGCTTAAGCAGATTGTGCCGGCGCGCGCCGTTGCGGTCGCCCATCGACACCCAGGTGTCGGTAACCACGCAGTCGGCGCCCTTGACCGCTTCGTCGGGATCGCTGCCGACGCCGATCGCGGCGCCGGAGGATTTTATCCAGTCGATGAGCGGCTTCTTCGGCGCCAGTTCCGGCGGGCTGGCGACGCGAAGCTGGAATTCGAAGCGCTCGGCGGCATGCATCCAGGAGGTGAGGACGTTGTTGGCGTCACCGCTCCAGGCCACGGTGCGGCCGCGGATCGAGCCGCGATGTTCCTCAAACGTCATGACGTCCGCCAGCACCTGGCACGGATGCGAGCGCCGCGTCAGTCCGTTGATGACCGGAACCGCGGCGTAGCGGGCCAGCTCGGCGACCGCGGCCGGATCGAGGGTGCGGATCATGATGGCGTCGATATAGCGCGACAGCACGCGCGCGGTATCGGCGAGCGTTTCGCCGCGGCCGAGCTGCATCTCTTCCGAGGTCAACAGAATGGCATCGCCGCCCAGCTGGCGCATGGCGACTTCGAACGAAACGCGCGTCCGCGTCGAGGGCCGCTCGAAGATCATCGCCAGCGTCTTGCCGGCAAGCGGCCGCTCGGCGCGCGCGCCGGTCGCGGCTTTGCGTTTGGCCTTCATGGCGCGCGCGGCGGCGATCATCGCCCGCAGATCGGCGGCCGGAACGTCGATGAGGTCGAGGAAATGCCGGACGCCGGTCATCCGGCCGTCTCCCCCTTGCGCTCCTTTGCGTGCGCGCGGGCGATGCGAGTCAAGGCGCGGTCGAGCCGCGCAACGCCTTCGGCCATTTCCTGCTCGCTGACGATGAGCGGCGGCAATAGGCGCACGACATTATCGCCGGCGCCCACCGTGAGCATGTTTTCGGCGCGCGTGGCATCGACCAGTTCGCCGGCCGGAACCAGCATCCGCAAGCCGACCAATAGACCCTCGCCGCGCACCTCGGCGATCAGCGTGGGATAGCGATCCTTGATTTCCGCAAGCCGCTGCTTGAATAGAACCTCAATCCGCTGCACGTGCTCGAAGAAGCCGGGCGCGAGCATGACATCGAGCGTGGCGTTGACGGCGCTCATCGCCAGCGGATTGCCGCCGAAAGTCGAGCCGTGGGTTCCGGCCGTCATGCCCTTGGCCGCCTCGTCGGTCGCCAGCACGGCCCCGACGGGAAAACCGCCGCCGAGCGCCTTGGCGAGCGACATGACATCGGGGGTGACGCCGGTGCGTTGATAGGCGAACAATTCGCCGGTGCGGCCCATGCCGCTCTGCACTTCGTCGAAGACGAGCAGGAGGCCGTGCTGATCGCATAGCTCGCGGAGCGCCCGGAGGAACGAGGGGTCGACAGCGCGCACGCCGCCTTCGCCCATCAGCGGCTCGATCATGATGGCGGCGGTTTCGCCGCCGATCGCGCGCTTGACGGCATCGAGATCGGCGAATGGAACTTGGTCGAAGCCTTCGACCGGCGGGCCGAAACCGTCGAGATATTTTTTCTGGCCGCCGGCCGCGAGCGTCGCCAGCGTCCGGCCGTGGAAGGCGCCTTCAAAGGTGACGATGCGGTAGCGCTCCGGGGCACCGCTCGCCGACTGGTATTTGCGGGCGCATTTGATCGCGCCTTCCACCGCTTCGGCGCCCGAATTGCAGAAGAACACCACGTCGGCGAAGCTCGCCGCGCACAGCCGCTGCGCGGCGCGCTCGGATTCCGGAATTTCGTAGAGGTTGGAGACGTGCCACAGCTTCTGCGCCTGCTCGGCAAGCGCGGCGACCAGATGCGGATGCGCGTGTCCGAGCGCGTTGACGGCGACGCCGGACGTAAAATCGAGATAGCGCTCGCCATTGGTCGCGATGAGCCACACGCCTTCGCCCCGCTCGAAGGCGAGGTGCACACGCGCGAAAGTCGGCATCAGATGCGATGTCATGTTGTGCGCCCGCCGACGCTGCGCGGCAGCAATCCGCGCAGCTCAAACGAAATGTGCCGCCTCTCCGGGCGGCACGGAACAGCATTGTATTTCCGTGCGCCGCACTGTCAACACAGGATAATTAGCCGTCGCGAACTCCATTTGTACCCACTTCATCCACACGCGTACAGGAATGTGTGGACTCATTTTGGACGAACTCTTGCGTCAGACTCCGGCCATATTGTAGCCTTTTGATTGTCAAGTACGACATCTCGTGCGGCGGACAGTCTTCTAAAGCGTTGGCGTTTGAGTGTGTGTTGGGCGGCCATGCGCTGCCCGGCGCGGTGGGGGATTCTCGCAAATGGTGGACTCTCGTGAAGGGGTTTTCCCGCACATGCAAGGAGGATTGGGCATGTCGTGGACTGACGAGCGGGTCGAGCTGCTCAAGAAACTGTGGTCGGACGGCCTTTCGGCGAGCCAGATCGCGGCCGAGCTCGGCGGTATCACGCGCAATGCCGTGATCGGCAAGGTGCATCGCCTCGGTCTGTCCGGCCGCGCCAAGAGCACGTCCAGCGCCTCGCCGCGTCCGCGCAAAGCGCGCTCGCCGTCGCATATGTTGCGCATCGGGCGCGCTTCGATCCGCGGCAATACCGCGCTCGCTCATGCTTATGAGATCGAGGCGGAAGCCGAGCCGGAGCTGATCGACAATATCATTCCGATCGGCCAGCGCCGCACGCTGCTCGAGCTGAACGAACAAACCTGCCGCTGGCCGATCGGCGATCCCGGCAGCACCGAATTCTTCTTCTGCGGTGGCAATACGCTGGCCGGTCTGCCCTATTGCGCCTATCACTCGCGGGTGGCCTATCAGCCGGCCAGCGACCGGCGCCGGGATAAGCGCCCGCAGCGCTGAGAATTGCTTCGCTCATTCTCGCGTCAGCGGGAATCCAGGCGGCTCGCACCGTCAAAAATCTGTGCCGTGTCGCTGCTTTCCGCCTTCGCGCTACGCGCTTCGGCTGACTCAAACCCGCCTTAGCTCGCCACGCGAGCGTAGGCGGGCCGCGGCGACGAGCGCGTGTTGATCAGCTCGCCTTGCCGAGCCGGTCGTCCTTGCCGAGACGATCGTCCTTGCCGAACCGATCGTCGAGCGAATAGCCGGCGCCGCGCACGGTGCGGATCGGATCGGTGACATGGCCGCGATTGAGCGCCTTGCGCAAGCGCCCGACATGCACGTCGACGGTGCGCTCGTCGATATAGACGTCGCTGCCCCAGACGCCGTCGAGCAATTGCTCGCGCGAAAACACCCGGCCCGGGCGTTCCATGAGGAATTCGAGCAAGCGGAACTCGGTCGGCCCGAGATCGACCGGCCGGCTGGAGCGCGACACCCGCTTCTTCTCGCGGTCGAGTTCGAGGGCGCCGATGCAGAGCACCATGGCGACGCGTTCGGGACTGGCGCGGCGCAACAGCGCGCGGACCCGCGCCAAGAGTTCCGGCACCGAGAACGGTTTGACGATGTAGTCGTCGGCGCCGGTGGCGAGCCCGCGCACGCGCTCGCTTTCCTCGCCGCGCGCGGTCAGCATGATGATCGGCAGCGCCTGCGTCTGCGGCCGGGCCCGCAACCGCCGGCACAGTTCGATGCCGGACAGGCCGGGCAGCATCCAGTCGAGCACGACGAGATCGGGCGCGGTTTCCTTAAGCCGCGTGTCGGCGTCGTCGCCTCTGGCGACGGCGTCCACCTGGTAGCCTTCGGCTTCGAGGTTGTAGCGCAGCAGCGTGGTGAGTGGTTCTTCGTCTTCCACGATCAGGATGTTGGCTCCCATCCCGGCTCTCCTATTTCTGCAATACGCCAGTCGGGAAACTCGTGGTGTCGCCTTTTGGACGCTGATCGGTAATCGGACGGCCCTCGATCATGTAATAGACGGTTTCGGCGATATTGGTGGCGTGGTCGCCGATGCGCTCGATGTCCTTGGCGCAGAACATCAGATGCATGCAGAAGGTGATATTGCGCGGATCCTCCATCATGTAAGTGAGGAGCTCGCGGAACAGCGACGTGCACATCGCATCGACTTCTTCGTCGCCGTTCCAGACCGCAAGCGCGGCCGCCAGGTCGCGGCTGGCATAGGCGTCGAGCACCTGCTTGAGCTGCGCCAGAACCAGCGCCGACATGTGCTCGACGCCGCGGATCAGCTTTTGCGGGTAGAAGTCGCCGTCCAGCGCGACGACCCGCTTGCCGATATGCTTGGCATGGTCGCCGATCCGCTCGAGGTCGTTGCACACGCGCATGGCGCCCACGCATTCGCGCAAGTCAATCGCCATCGGCTGCCGTCGCGCGATGGTGAGGATGGCCTTTTCCTCGACCTCGCGCTGCAACGCGTCGATCGCGGGATCCATCGCGATCACGCGCTCGCCGAGTTCGATGTCGCGGTCGACCAAGGCCTGCACGGCATCGGCAATCTGCCGCTCCGCGAGCCCGCCCATCTCGGCGACCTTGCGGGTGATTTCCTGCAGATCGGTATCGAACGCCTTGGTGGTGTGGTCGATTCGCGTGGTGCTGATGTCGGTCATTGGCTCTACCTAGATCCTTATCGGCGATTAGCCGAATCGGCCGGTGATGTAATCTTGCGTGCGCTGATCGTGTGGCGCGGTGAACATTTTGCTGGTCGAATCGTATTCGATCAGCTCACCGAGATACATGAAGGCGGTGAACTCCGATACCCGCGCCGCCTGCTGCATGTTGTGAGTGACGATCGCGATCGTATAGTCGTCAGTCAGCTCGTCGATCAGTTCCTCGATCTTAGCGGTCGAAATAGGATCGAGCGCCGAGCAGGGCTCATCGAACAGGATCACTTCGGGACGCACGGCGACGGTGCGGGCGATGCACAACCGCTGCTGCTGACCGCCGGACAGGCTCTGTCCGTTGGAGGCGAGCTTATCCTTGACCTCTTCCCACAGCGCCGCGCGCCGCAGCGACGTTTCCACGCGCCCATCGAGCTCGGATTTTGGCAGACGCTCGTACAGCCTGATGCCGAAGGCGATGTTCTCATAGATCGACATCGGGAACGGCGTGGGCTTCTGAAACACCATGCCGATGCGCGCGCGCAGCAGATTGAGGTCCTGCTTCGCCGACAGAATATTGACGCCGTCGAACAGCACTTCGCCGGTCGCATGCTGATGCGGATAAAGGTCGTACATTCGGTTGAGCACGCGCAACAGGGTCGATTTGCCGCAGCCGGAAGGGCCGATGAAGGCGGTGACCTTGTTCTGGTAGAGCGGAAGGCTGATCGATTTCAGCGCCCTCGCCTCGCCGTAAAAGAAATTGAGATCGCGGATGGTGATCTTCTCGGCCAAGCTGGACCGATCGGTCGGCGCATGGCTTACGGGGGGAACGCTAACGGCGGCAACGCTCATGCTCATGACGGTTTTCCCGATGGGACAAGGGCGCGTGCGCTGATGCTCAACGCGAGCACGGCAAGCGTGATGATCAGAGCGCCGGTCCAGGCCAGCGCCTGCCAGTCGTGATAGGGGCTGAGCGCGAACTGGAAGATGATGACCGGCAAGCTGGAAATCGGCTGGTTAAGGTCCGTGCTCCAGAACTGATTGTTGAGCGAGGTGAACAGCAGCGGTGCGGTTTCACCGCTGATGCGGGCGACCGCCAACAGCACTCCCGTCACCATGCCGGCGCGCGCCGCGCGATAGCAGATGCGCGTAATCGACAGCGAACGCGGCAGACCGATCGAGGTGGCGGCCTCGCGCAACGAATTCGGCACCAGCGTCAGCATGTCTTCGGTGGTGCGCACGACCACCGGTATGACGAGGACCGCGAGAGCCACCCCGCCGGCCCAGCCGGAGAAATGCCCCATCGGTGCGACCATGATTTCGTAAATGAACAGGCCGACCACGATGGAAGGCGCGCTGAGCAGAATATCGTTGATGAAGCGCACCACGCTGGTCAACCGATCATAGCGGCCGTATTCGGCCATGTAGGTGCCGGCAAGAATGCCGATCGGCGTGCCGATCAGGACCGCAAGGAGCGTGAGCATCAGGCTGCCGAAGATCGGATTGAGCAGACCGCCGCTCGAGCCGGGCGGCGGCGTCATTTGCGTGAACACCGCGACCGACAGGCCGCTGAAGCCTTTCCACAGCAGTGCGCCCAGGATCAGCACCAGCCAGCCCAGGCCGAAAGCCGTCGCAGCGAATGCCAGCACTGCCGCCACCGCGTTGTTGCGGCGGCGGCCGGAATAGCGAGCGGGTAGGATCCGATCCGGCATGGCGTCACCCGATCCGGCGTTCGATACGCATCAGCATATAGCGCGCAACCGCGAGCACGATGAAGGTAATAACGAAAAGGATCAGACCAAGCTCTATCAGCGCCGAGGTATACAAATCTCCCACCGCCTCGGTGAATTCGTTGGCGATGGTGGCGGAGATCGTGGTGCCGGGCGCCAGTACCGAGGCGGAGATGCGGTGCGCGTTGCCGATGACGAAAGTCACCGCCATGGTCTCGCCAAGCGCCCGGCCGAGGCCGAGCATGATGCCGCCGAGAACGCCGACCCGGGCATAGGGCAACACTACGTTGCGCACCACCTCCCAGGTCGTGCAGCCGAGGCCATAGGCGGCCTCCTTGAGCACGCCTGGCACCGCCTCGAACACGTCGCGCGTGATCGAGGTCACGAATGGCAGCACCATGATGGCGAGGATCAGTCCCGAGGTAAGGATGCCGATGCCATAGGGCGGACCGGAGAACAGCGATCCAATCCCCGGCACATTGCCGAGCGTATTGATCAGGAACGGCTGCAACGTCGCCTGCAGGAACGGGGCGAACAGGAACAGTCCCCAAATGCCGTAAATGATGCTGGGGATGCCGGCGAGCAGCTCGATGGCGATGCCGATCGGCCGCCGCAGCCATTTCGGGCAAAGCTCGGTGAGAAAGAAGGCGATCATCAAGCCGACGGGAACGGCGATCAGCATCGCAATGAACGAAGTGACGATGGTGCCGTAGATCGCGGGTAGCGCTCCGTAGTTGTCCGTGACCGGATTCCATCGGCTGCTGATCAGGAAGCCAAAACCGAAAGCCCTGAACGCCGGCATCGAGCCGTCGATCAACGAAATGATGACGCCGCTTAGGATCAGCAATACCGCTATGGCCGCGGCGCGCGTCAAATGCCGGAATACGGTATCGCCAAGCCGCAGCCGATCGAGCACCTTGGTGCGCGCGCTAGCCGCAGCCGCAATTGCTAACGGTTCTGAAAACAAGACATCGACCACTGATCTCTCCGCGCAGTTTACATCACCTCTGCGTTGCTGTCCGCATCGGCAGAACTCATCGGTCTAGCCGTCGCCCGTTAGACGGCGCGCCATTGTCGTGATAGCGCAAAAAGAGAAAAGGCGCCGTGCGGCGCCCTTTCCCGCATTCATTGAAGCTAGAAATTACTGCCGGCGCCCTTGATCTTCTCTTTCCAGGTCTTTTCGATCAACGCGACGACGCTGTCCGGCATCGGCACGTAGTCGAGGTCGGCCGCCATCTGCTTGCCGTGTTTGTAGCCCCAATCGAAGAATTTCAGGGCCGCGGCCGAGTCGGCCGAGTCTACCGGCACCTGCTGCATGAGGATGAAAGTCGACCCGGCGACCGGCCACGATTTGTCGCCGGACGCATTGGTCATGATGACGTGGAAATCCGGCGCACTGGTCCAATCTGCGCCTGCGGCAGCGGCTTGGAAGGCCGCCATCGTCGGCGCAACGGTCTTGCCCGCGGCATTGATCATCTTGGCATAGGTCAGGTTGTTCTGCTTGGCGTAAGCGTATTCGACATAGCCAAGCGCACCCACGGTCTGCGCGGTGTTGTTGGACACGCCCTCGCTACCCTTGGCGCCGATGCCGACCGGCCATTCGACCGCGGTATTCTCACCGACTTTGGACTTCCACTCCGGGCTGACCTTGGACAGATAATTGGTCCAGATGAAGGTGGTGCCCGAACCGTCCGAGCGATGCACGACGGCGATTGCGGTATCGGGCATTTTCACGCCGGGATTGAGTTTGGCAATCGCCGGATCGTTCCATTTGGTGATGTTACCAAGGAAGATTTGAGCGATCGTCGGACCATCGAGCGTGATCTCGCCCGGCTTGATGCCAGGCAGGTTCAAGAGCGGGACGACGGAGCCATTGATGATCGGAAACTGAACGAAGTTGTTCTTGGCGACGTCTTCCGGCGTCAACGGCATGTCGCTGGCACCGAAGGTAACGGTCTTGTTGGTGATCTGCTTGATGCCGCCGCCCGAGCCAATCGACTGGTAGTTCAGCCCGATGCCGGTGTCTTTCCTGTAGGTATCCGCCCACTTGGCGAGCACGGGATAAACGAAAGTGGAGCCGGCGCCGGTAATGTCGGCGGCGGCAGCGGGAAGAACCGTCGCAGCCAGCACGCCGGCGACGGCGATCGATGTCAGATGTTTCACGTGTGTCTCCTGTGAGGGGAAATTCGAGCGGCGCAGGTCGCCGACCCGAGTTCCGGGTAACGTCGGTTTAACGTCCCTGTCCGGGTGCTTTGTTGCAGAGCGCTGTTTAGAACGCTGCATCGGGAAGTGTTGCCTGGCAAAGCGGACCCGCAGCGGCGGAATAGTTAGGTTCGGCACATAACCGTTCTATGAGTGCCGCATGACAATCAGATGACGATAGAAACCATTGAATAAGCAGCGATTTATTGCGAATACGCGAGAACCGCGGTGGGTATGTGAATCGTGAAGGTGGCGCCAACTCCAGGCGCGCTATCGATTGTCAGCCGCCCGCGGTGCCGGTGGAGGATGTGCTTGACCAGCGCCAAGCCGAGGCCGGTGCCGCCTTGCGCGCGGCTTTCCGTGACATCGACGCGATAGAAGCGCTCGGTCAGCCGCGGCAAATGCTCGGGCGCGATGCCTGGCCCGTAATCGCGCACGCTCACTTGCGCTTCAGGTTCGCCTTCGGCCGACGATCCGGGCCCGATCTTGATATCGACGCGCCGGCCGGCGGCGCCGTATTTGAGCGCGTTCTCGACCAGGTTTTCGAAGATGCGGACCAGTTCGTCGCGATCGCCGAGCACCGGCAAGGCGTTCGCCGCATCGATATTGACCGTTACGCCGCGGTCGCGCGCCAGAGTTTGCAGCCCGTCGACGACCTGGCGCACGATCGGCACCAGATCGACCGGCGTATCGGGACGGCGATGCGCATTGAGCTCGATGCGCGACAACGACAACAGATCGTCGATCAGGCGCGCCATGCGCCGTGCCTGTTCCTGCATGATGGCGAGAAAGCGTTCGCGCGCCTTGGCGTCGTCGCGCGCCGAGCCTTGCAGCGTTTCGATGAACCCCAATAGCGCGGCGAGCGGCGTGCGCAATTCGTGGCTGGCATTGGCGACGAAGTCGGCGCGCATTTCCTCGACCCGGCGCAGCGGCGTGAGATCGTGAAAAGTCATCAACAAGAAATCGGGCTTGGTGGCGCCGGGCTCGCGCTTGACCGGCATCACGACGGTCTCGAACCAGCGGTCGACCGGCACGCGCTCGGAATAGACGACGCGCTGTTCTTCGCCTGCCGCGGCCGCGCGGCCGATGGCCTCGATCAATTCGGGCATCCGCAGCGCAAAAGCAACCGGCTCGCCCTGACGCAGCGCCGGCGCCAGCGCGCGGGCGCGCTCGTTGAGCGTCAGCACGCGGCCGTCGCGGTCGAGCGCGACGACCGGGTCCGGCAGGCCGGCAACGACGGCGCGCAGAAAGCCTTCACCGCGTTCGGCAACGGCGACGGGCTGGGCCTGGCGATCCTGTTCATTGACGGAGCGCATCGCCAGCACAACGGCGCCGGCCACGATCGCGAAACCGCCCAATGCATAGGAGACGGGAAGTACACCGGTGAGCGCCAAGGCGGCGAAAACTCCTGCCGTCGCCACGATGACGACGCGCCCGCCGCGCCAACGCTTCGCGGTAAGCAATGATCGATCTTCAACCAAGCTCATGAGGCCCTCGGATCGCCTCCAGCAGCGGGTCAAGACGCGTCGGATTTCTCCCGGATGTGTGCGCTCGGAGCGCTCATCGATGGCGCAGACTTGTGAGATATGCGCCGCAGGGCGCGGCCGAGCAAGACTTCCCGGATCGCCAAAATGCCGAGCGCGAGCACGAAGGGAATAACGTAATACAGCAGCCGGAATAGCAGCAGGCCGGCCAGCAGGTCTTCCCTATCGAATTGCCACAGCGCCACCAGCATGGCGGCGTCGAACACGCCGAGGCCGCCGGGCGCGTGGCTGGCAAAACCGAGAAGCGTGGCGGCGACAAATATCACCGCCACCGTGACGAAGCCGACATGCGGATCTTCCGGCACCAGCATGTACATGGCGGCGGCGCAGCAGGCGAGATCGACGATGCCGATCGCGATCTGGATGAGCGTCAGCGGACCGCCCGGCAATGTCACCTGCCAGCCGTCGCGGCCGATGACGCGCGGCTTGACCCAGACCCAGGCGACATAGGCGGCGAGCAAACCGAGAATCGCCAGCGCGATGACGCGATTGGCCCACAACGGCAACTGATCGAGCGCGCGGGCGGCTTGCGGCGCGTCGAGAATGCCCAAGCCGAGCACGGTGGCATTGCCGAGCCAGAACGTCAGCCCGGCGATGAAACAGATTTTGGTGACTTCGACGACGCTCAGTCCCCAAGCGGAATAGATGCGGTAACGCACGGCGCCGCCGGAGAAGACGCTGGCGCCGACATTGTGCCCAATCGAGTAGCTGGTGAACGCGGCCAGCGCGGCGATGCGATACGGTATTTTGGAGCGGCCGATCGTGCGCAACGCGAACAGATCGTAAAAGGTCAATGTCAGATAGCCGGCGGCGACGAACAGGCCGGCAATAATGAGGGTGCGCCAATCGGTCGCTTTCAGCGCATGCAAAAGTTCGTCGGTATCGATGTCGCGCAGGATGCGATAGAGCACCACAATCGCGATCGCGATGATGGTCAGGCTGAGCGCAAAACCGATCCGGCTCAAGCCGACCTTGCGGTCGAAGAACAGCGCGCTGCCGCGCAATTTATTCCACATGCCGCGCTCCGGACCGGCTGCTTGCGCATCCATAGCGAATCCCGTTCCGCCCACCAGTCACAAGCCCACCAGCGCGAACCGGCCCCCAACTAGCAGATGTGGGGAAGCGATGCGAGTGCGGCGGGGCCCCTGTCGGTTGCCGGCTATCGCGCTTTCCCAAGTTCCCCCTCCGCAAAGAATTCCCTTAATTCCCTATAGGTTTCCTCCGGCGCCTCCTCGGACAGGTAATGGCCGCACGGCAGCGCCTTGGCGCCGCGGATATCGGCGGCGTAACGCTGCCAGATGTCGCCCGGACCCGGCTTATGATTGCGGCCGACGCCGCCGGTCGCGCCCCACAACAGCAGCACCGGACACGCGATCTTGCGCCCGGCGGCAAAATCCAATGTGTCCATGTCGAGGTCGATGCCGGCGGTGGCGCGGTAATCCTCGCACATGGCGTGGACGGTCGCGGGATTGCGCATATAACGCTTGTATTCGGCGAGCGCCCGCGGATCGAAGAAGCTCAAGCCTTGTTCGGTCTTGGCGAGCTTCTTCTCGATGAAGAAGTCCGGATCGGCGCTCATCAGGCGCTCGGGAAAATCGCAAGGCTGGATCATGAAGAACCAGTGCCACGAGAACGTCGCCCAGGCTTTGGTCACGTTATTGAACAAATGATGCTGCGGAACGATGTCGAGGATGGCCGCGCGCGCGACCTTATCCGGATGGTCGAGGCACATGCGGTGCAACACGCGCGCGCCGCGATCGTGGCCGGCGGCGTAGAAGCGGCTGTGGCCGAGCGCGTCCATCACTTCGATCTGATCCTGGGCCATGGCGCGGAAGGAATAGTCGGCATGATCTTCGCCGCCCGGCGGCTTTTCGGAATCGCCGTAGCCGCGCAGATCGGTGGCGACGACGCTGAATTCCTCCGCCAGCCGCGGCGCGAATTTGTGCCAAGACAAATGGCTGAACGGATTGCCGTGCAGAAGCAAGAGCGGCGGTCCTTTGCCGCCATAAACCGTCACGATGCGTGCACCGAGGTTTTGATCTCGCTGCGCGTGAAGTTTTCGAACATCGAGCGTTCCTCTATTGTGCTATCCCCGAAGGGCAAACGATCCAGTAAACTTCGATGCGCGATAGCGCCCGTCCATGATGCAAGAAGTGGGGAGTAACATGCCGTCAGACATCGATCCGCAATCCGGCTTCCGCCTGCCGCTGCCGAAACGCGAGGATTTGGACGATGCCGGCAAGCAGGCCTACGACCGCGCCAATACGCCGGGCAAGACCATCGTCGGTTTGCGCGGCCCGTCGGGCATCCATCTTTACAGTACCAAGACCGTCGCGGCGCACACCACGATCAACCGCTATCTGCGTCACGAGGCCGGCTTCGAACCGAAAGTCCGCGAGGTCGCCATCCTCGCCGTGGCGCGCGAGATGGACAGCCGGTTCGAATGGGCGGCGCACGAGCCCGAAGCGTTGCAAGTCGGCGTCGCGCCGCAAGTGATCGACGTCATCAAGCACCGCAAAAGCACGCAAGGCTTGAGCGAGCTCGATGCGGCGATCGTCGAATTCGTCCGGCAGGCAGTCGGTAAGCACAAAGTCACATCGGCGGCTTTCGCGCGGCTCAAAGCGCTGTTCGAGCCGGCCAAGCTGGTCGATCTGGTTATGCTGATGGGCAACTACGCCGGCACCGCGATCTTGCTCGCGGCCATGGACATGCAGGTGCCCGACGGCAAGCCGATCTTGCCGGTCGATTAAAAACCGCATGGCAGCCGCTCCCGCTTTCGCGGCAATGCGCCGTCATTTCTCCTTCTTATCCAGCCCGAACTCGCTCCAGCGCGCTTTAGCGGCCGCCGTGTCTTCGGGCGTCGGCCACACCATCGGCGGAAATCGCGCGCCGCCGAATTCGGGATCGGGGTCGTAGTCGAGATTCATCGTGGCGTCGATCAGCATGCGGTTCCATTTGCCGGTGCCGTAGAGCGACGTATTGCGGTCGCGCTTGCGCGTCGACGGATCGAGGCCGAGGCCGAACGTCGCCGGCATGATGACAATGTCGTCCTCGCCGGCGTTGACGCGGTAGGCGATGGCCCAATCGACCGCGGCGTAATCGTGGATGTCGATATCGTCGTCGACCACGGTGACGTGCTTGTAACGCACGTGCCCGGCGGACGAGCCCCATAGCGCATTGGCGACCTGCTTCGCTTGGCCGCGATAGCTTTGCTTGATCTGCACCAGGATGTTGACGCCGGCCTGCACCGGCGGGCACCACACATCGGTGATGCCCGGCACGCCGGCGCGATCGAGCACGTTCCAGGCGGTCGCGGCGCGCATGATCGACGAGCACATGCCGTTCTCGGAAAAACTTCCGGGCATCGAGCCTTCGATGGTGCCGCGGAAGATCGGCTTGTTGCGATGAGTGATGCAGGTAACGCGAATAGCCGGTTTCTCAGAGCGGTCGCCGGCGACATAGCCGGTGACTTCGGCGAACGGGCCTTCCATGACATAGGTTTCGGGATCGAGGCCGAGATAGCCCTCGATGACGATCTCGGCGCTCGCCGGCACGTGCAAATCCACCGTCTCGCATTTGACGACATCGACCGGCGCGCCGCGCACGGCGCCGATGACATCGTATTCGCACAGCCCCTTCGGCACCGGCGAGCCAGCGACAAAACCGAGCGCCGGCTCCCAGCCGATGGCGACCGCGATCGGCATTTCCTTATGGCCCTTCTGCTGCCAGGCGGTGACGTGATGGCCGATATGCTGCGCCCGCCACATCAGGATCGGGATCAGATTCTTGCCGCCGACCATGCCGCGATAGATGCCAACATTCATCACGCCGCTATCGGGATCCTTGGTGACGACGCCGCCGTAAGTCATGATGTAGCGGCCGCCGTCGGCCCGGTTCCAGTGCGGCACCGGGAGCTCCAACAGATCGATATCGTCGCCCTTGACGATGTTCTCCTTGACCGGGCCGGTCTTGACCAGGTTCGGCGGCACGCTGCCGGAGAGCACGGTGCGGCCGATCTTGACCAGTTCGCGCGGATGCGTGTTGGGCGGCAGCCCGAGCATCATGGCGACGCGGCGCGCGCTGGAGAGCCCGCCGGTGAAAACCTGGCGGCAGCGGGCGTTAGGGCCGTAGTCGCGGATATTGTTGAACAATAGCGCCGGCCCGGTGCCGGCGCCTTGCGCCAGCCGGGCGATGGTGCCGAGCTCGATATTCCAATCGACCTCGGCGTCGATCTGTTGCAATTCGCTCGCCGCCTCAAGCGCCTTCATCCAGCCGCGCAAATCGCCGAAGGCAACCGGCTTTCGTTCTGTGGTCATTGATCTTCCCGATGAAGCTGAACCGGCGTTTTGCGCTGTCCGTCATCGTTCTGTCAATCTTCCTTGCCGCGTAAGGGGGCGGCCCATGCAACTGCGTTCTCGCGACGCGCCTCTGCGCCCGAGCTATGGCATGCCAGTCCCAAGAACTGCGCTTCGGAGCCCGATCGCGTCATGCCTCCAACCGGTGGTGGGACCGGCTTTCGGCTCGATCGCGCTCCGTCACCTGTAGCCCGGCTTGAGCACAGCGAAAGCCGGGTACGATCGCGAAGCTTTAAGACCGCTCCCGGGTTTCGCTTCGCTCAACCCAGGCTACGAAGAAAAGAAAAAAGGAAGCAGAACGCCGGCAGGCGCAGTCTTCCATGTTGCCGTGCCAGCGGGCACGGCAGCGCGCGAAGCGTCGCGCGCTCGCCTGTCGGCGTTCCACCACGGCACTTACG
>Ga0102924_1001400_pt1 | contig 28013 bp, 26 predicted proteins | sample PaiPotPPM11metaG_FD_80116 | JGI IMG/M metagenome (GOLD analysis project Ga0102924, IMG submission 80116) | Iron sulfur acid spring bacterial and archeal communities from Banff, Canada, to study Microbial Dark Matter (Phase II) - Paint Pots PPM... ... | reverse complement strand
GGCAGATACCCGCCCCGAGCATTGTGCCGATCATCTGCTTCCAGCCGAAATCGTTGCCGGCCGCCCCAAGCCCCAACGCATCCGCGAAGAGCGAGACGACGAAGAGCGCCGCACCTGTCACTATCAGTCCAATCGCGATCCATCGCATCGCGGCACCCCCACCACGCTCCCGGTTCTCGGCCCCGGTTGTGGGTCGGAGGGTCAGTATACCACGGGGCGGTTCGGCGTTCGGAGGCAGGATTCGACGGGACAAAAAAGCATGCAAACTGCCCCCTTCCCGCGTCGGGAGGGGGCCGGGAGTTGGGCTATCTCGCGTCTACACGAGTGACGTCGGCTCCTCGCGCTCGATCACGATGCGGCGCGGCTGGGCGGTCTCCTGCGGTGTGCGCGGGTCGGCGAAAATGCGGTCCACGGCCGTCAGGCCCGCCGAACTGACCGCATCCACGAACGACTGCACGGCCAGCACGCTCTCCCGCGCGCTCTGGCGCAAGTGCTCGCGCGTCTGCACCGGCAGGGCGCCGACAACCTCAGAGACGACCTTGCGGGGGATCGCGACCGCCTGCCGCTGCATCTCGTCCACCCGCGCGGAGGCTCGCTGACGTATCTCGTCCATCTGCTGCCTGCGCCGCGCCGCGCGATGGCCCGATATCGCCTCCTCCGCATCGAGGTCTCTGTCCTCATCATGCTCGAAGACATCCATCTCCTGCTCGTCCATGTGGCCCTCCGGGAAGTGCTGAGTGCCGGGTGCTGAGACCGTCAGCATGATCCACCACTCGTTACTCGTTACGCATTACTCGCTGCTAGTTTACCCCAAATAGACGCGCGCGACGATGTCGGTCAGGCTGTGGTTGTTGCGGTCGGTGATGTCATCCGCACTGGAAGCGACGCAGATGATGAGGTCCATCTCGGCGCGGAAGAGGATGCTGTCGTCCCGCTCGGAGAGGGGCGGGCGGAACTCCCATGTGCCGCGCTCCTTGAAGCCGATGTGCTGGAAGAGGTTGACGGGATCGGGCACGCGGTCGTAGCCGACATCGTACTTCTGGAGCGCAATGGCGAGCGCGTCCCGCGTTGTCTGGTGCGAGGCGGTGATGCCCCGCGTGATGTAGAAACGGGCGTCGTCGGCGGGCAAGAGCAGATCGTGCCGCCCGACGCCATCCTGCACGACCACGAGCATCGCATTACCCAGGTTCGAGTAAAGCGTTTGGCCTTGCTGCATCATGATGCTGCCGGTGTGCGCAATCGTCTGGCTGGTGGAGAGATATTCCTCCGTGTAGCCCTGCCGGAAGGCGCAGAAGGGCGCGGTCTGGCCGCCGCTCGCGTCGGTCACCTGGATGTACTGCCCGCGCGTAACTTCCGTTGTGTCCGCCTCGCCGGGGTGGATTGTCAGGTAGGCACGGGGGGCCTGCCCGGTGAAATCGGGGATCGCGGTCGTGCTCATTGACGGGATTCGTCCTTTCGGTTGCGGGCGATCAATGCAAGCATTTCGTAGATGACATTCGCGGCGAGCATCGCCGTCGTCTGCGTCGGATCGAAGGCGGGTAATACTTCCACGCAATCCGCCGCAACAATGTCCAGGCCAACGAGACCGCGCACGGCAAGTAACGCTTCCCAGGAAGTTGGCCCGCCGACTTCCGGTGTACCGGTGCCGGGCGCATAGGTCGGATCGACGAAATCAATGTCGTACGTCAGGAAGACTGGGCCAGCGCCGACGACCTCCCGGATCGCGGCGTGCGTCGCCTCCCAACCTTGCCGGCGCACTTCCTCCATTGGCCAGAGCGTGAAGCCCATGTCGCGCGCGTCCTGATAGTCGGACGGGCCGTACAACGAGCCACGCATCCCGGCCTGGAACGAGCGGCGCGGGTCAACCAACCCCTCCTCGGCGGCGCGGCGGAAGGGCGTGCCGTGGTTATACTTGCGCCCGAAGTATTCGTCCCAGGTGTCGCCGTGCGAGTCGAATTGAACGAGCGCGACGGGGCCATGCTTTGCCGCCACCGCCCGCAACTCCGCCAGCGTGATCGAGTGGTCGCCGCCGATACCGATGGGAATCGCGCCCGCCGCGAGAATCGGCGCGATGCCCGCCGTGATCCGCTCGTACGCATCCTCGATGTAGCCGGGGACGACCGACGTGTCGCCGTAATCCACGCACGAGAGTTCCTCAAAGACCATCACATCCACCGAGGGATGATAGGGCCGGAGGAGCACTGAGCCGTCGCGTACCGCCGCCGGGCCGAAGCGCGCCCCGACGCGGTAGGTCGTCGCGGTATCGAAGGGGATGCCGACAATCGCCACATCCACGCCATCGAGATTCGTGACATGCGGCAGGCGCGCAAACGTACGAATCCCACAGAACCGGGGCGACTCCTGCGCGTCGCTCGGACGATAATGCGGCACGGTGACAACCCCCTTCTCCGGCATGGCAACGCCCCCAACCGTCCGCCGATTGTGGGCGCGCGCTCATGGAGTGTCAAGAGAACCGGACGATTGCCGGATTACGCGCGTTTGCAGTTTATCCTAGAGAACGCCCGCCGACGCACGGTGACACGGATATGCGGGGTTGCCCGTTTCGATTTGCAGGGTGGCATGCGCGATGCCGAATGTATCGTGCAGTCCCTCACATGTGTGCGCCAGAAGACTATCGTGATCCATGACATCGGGGACAACGAGGTGCGCGGTAAGCGCGGTCTCGGTTGTGCTCATCGCCCAGATATGGAGATCATGGACTTCTCGAACATCCGGTAGCCCCGCAAGGTATGCGCGAACTTCGCCCGGATTGATCGCCTCCGGTACCGCATCGAGCGCGAGGTTGACTGAATCGCGCAGGAGATCCCATGTCTCATACAGCACGATTGCGACGATAATCAGGCTCATCACGGGATCAATCCACCCCTTGCCCGTCAGCAGAATCGCAATGCCGGCGATGACCACGCCGAAGGCGAGACCGGCGTCCGACACCATATGGACGAAGGCCGCGCGGATATTGAGATCGCCTTTCCTGCCAGCCATGAAGAGGAGCGCCGTCGCGCCGTTGATGAGGATGCCGACAGCGGCAACCCAGATAACCGTCTTGCCTTCCACGTTCCCGGTATTGCCGAAGCGGCGAATGGCCTCCCAGGCGATGCCACCCATCGTTACGAGCAGGAGGACGGCGTTGATCAGCGCCGTGAGGATCGAGGAACGCCGCCATCCGTAGGTCCGACGCCCCGAGGGAGGTCGGCGCACGAGTATACTCGCGACCCATGCGAGGATGAGGCTGAGGACATCGCCCAGGTTATGCCCCGCGTCGGCGACGAGCGCGATAGAGTGGGCAAAAAGCCCGAAGATGACTTCGAGGACGACGTAGGTGGCATTGAGCGCCACACCGATGGCGAAAGCGCGTCCGATTGCCGGTGCATGACTATGGTCGTGGCCGTGCTCACGCACCATTGGAGTCGTCCGTTACTGGTGTACGGAGCACCCGGAGGGCATTCGCCGTGACGAGGAGCGAGATGCCCATGTCCGCGAAGACGGCGAGCCAGAGGTTCGTAACGCCCGCGAAGGTCAGGACGAGGAAGACCGCCTTGACGACGAGCGACGCCGCGATGTTCTGCCGGATGATGGCGAGCGTCCGCCGGGCGAGGCGAATCGCATAGGGCAAGCGGCCAAGATCGTCCCCCATCAGCGCGACATCCGCCGCCTCGATCGCCACATCCGTCCCTGCCGCGCCCATCGCCACGCCGACGGAGGCCGTCGCGAGGGCGGGCGCGTCGTTGATGCCATCCCCGACCATCGCGACCGGCCCATCCGCCGCGAGCGCACGCACCGCCGCCGCCTTGTCGGCGGGCAGCAAGTCGGCGCGAACCTCGGTCACGCCCGTCGCGGCGGCGATCCGCCCGGCGGTGCGCGCGTTGTCCCCGGTGAGCATCACTACCGGGCCGACGAGCGACCGCAAGTTCGCTACCGCCCGCACGCTCTCCGGTCGCACTGTGTCACGGAGCGTCATGAGGCCGATCATCCGGCCCGCTCGCTCGACGCAGACGACCGCATTCCCTTCATCCAAGTATTGTTCGTGACCCGCCGTGTCCCAGAGACCGCGCTCGGTGAACCAGCGCACGCTCCCGACGCTCGCCGGTGCGCCATCCACAATCCCGTTGCCGCCACGGCCCGGCACCGCGCGATAGTCCGTCACAGCCGCCGCGGGCACGCCTCGCTCCCGGCTGTATGCGACGACGGCGCGCGCAAGTGGATGCTCGCTCTGCCGCTCCAGCGACACCGCCACGCGTAGCACATCGTCTTCCGTCCCACCATCGCAGGTATGAGCGGCGATGACGGTAGGGCGACCAGCGGTGAGCGTGCCGGTCTTGTCGAAGGCAACCGCCCGCACCGCGGCGAGCGATTCGAGCGCGAGGCCACCCTTAAACAGCACCCCGCGCCGTGACGCCGCGCCAATCGCCGCCATCAGCGCGACGGGGGTGGAGATCACGAGCGCGCATGGGCAGGCGACGACGAGCAGCACAAGCGACGTGTAGACCCAACCGCCCCAATCGCCAACGATCAGCGCCGGCACGACCGCGACCAGTAGCGCGCCGAGGATGACGAGTGGGGTGTAAATGGCGGCGAAGCGGTCCACGAATGCCTGCGCGGGCGCTTTGGACGCCTGCGCCTCCTCGACGAGCGCGACAATACGAGCGAGCGTCGTGTCGTGCGCCGATTTCGTCGCCCGCACCTCAATCGTCCCCTCGCCATTCACGCTGCCCGCGAAGACGGCGACACCCACCTGCACCTCGACAGGCACTGATTCGCCCGTGATCGGCGCTTGATCCACCGCCGACTGCCCGGCGACGACAACGCCATCCACCGGCAACCGCTCGCCGGGCCGGACGCGCACGAGATCACCGACATTGACCTGTGCGACCGGCACGCGATGCTCGTGCTCCTCGTGCAACACATTCGCTTCGGCGGGCGCGATGGCGAGCAGCCCGGCGATCTCCCGACGCGTCCGCTCGACGGTCATTGCTTGCAGCAGCGTGCCGACCCCGAAGAGGATCAGCACCGACGCCCCTTCATCCCATTGCCCGATCGCGACCGCGCCGACCGCCGCGACGGTCATCAGGAGGTTCATGTCCGCTCGGCGTGCCCGGAGCGCAAACCACCCTGCCCGCGCGACGGGATAGCCGCCGACGAGCATCCCGGCGACGAAGGGTACGGCGCTCGCGAGGCGTGGCGCCCCGGCCCGCTCGATCCCGAATCCGATCAGCCAAAGCAACGCCGCCACGGCCAGTTCGCGCGCCCGCCGCTGCCGCCACCAACCCGATCGCGCCACCGGTACGATGGGCGCACCCCGCAGTGTCGCCCCGTATCCCGCCTCGGTCACCGCGTGGATAACCGTCTCCGGTGTCGTTTCTGCTGGATTGATAATGACGGCGAGCGTGCCGACCACGAAGTTGACCCGCACCTCCCGCACACCGGGCAACCGCGCGACACCGGCCTGCACCGTCTGCGCGCAATCACCGCAGTCCATCCCGGTCACATCGAACGTCCACGTCGTTTCACTGTCTGGTGAAGCAGCAGGCTGCGCCTCCACGCCATAACCGAGCACGGTGATGCGGCGCGTCAATGTTTCCATATCTACGCGTGCTGGATCGTAGGTCACGTCCGCCGTCCCGCGCACGAAATTGACCGTTGTCTCCGCCACACCGGGCAGCGCGCGCAGCGATTGCGCGACCGTCTGCGCGCAATCGCCGCAATCCATCCCGGTCACGCGCATCTGGCACGTCACCTGCCTGGATTCCGCCACACTCATGCGCTGCGCTCCGTTTCTTTCCGTGCCGGTGTACGGTGGCCGATGTGTTCCGCGCCGACCGCGAGCAGCGCGCGCACATGGTCGTCATCAAGCGCGTACCAGACGAGTTTCCCCTCCCGCCGCGCCCGCACGAGACCGAGCGCGCGGAGCAATCGCAGTTGGTGCGAGACAGCGGACTGCGTCATACCGAGCGCCGCCGCGAGATCGCAGACGCAGAGAGGCCCGGCGGCCAGCGCCGCCAGCAGCCGCACGCGCGTTGGATCGCCGAGCGCACCGAAGAGCGCGGCGAGATCGCTCGCCGCTTCCGCGCCGGGCAATGCCGCCCGCGCCCGCCACACACCTTCCGGGTGGACATGGTCAATATCGCAGGTGTCGAGATCGGAGAGGAGGGGAATGGATCGCATGCTGGCCTCGGTTCATACATATGAATATCTGTTCATATGTTCGCATGATTGTCGTTTCCTGTCAAGCATGTCGTCGCACGAACCAGAATGAGATCATTCGCGCAGCACCACCCGAGCGGCGGGTACTTTATGCCCAGTTGAAAGATGAAAAGGCGGTGTTCTTATCCAATTCAGCAACCGTACAGGATGAGGCGCGTATATGAAACTGGTGTGATGGTCGGAAGGAAAGACCATCCGCGAGATTTCTTCAGGAGGAATGATGTCTGTACAAACGCCCGTGACACTACTCACGCCTGCGGGACGCCATAAACTGATCGAAGACGGCTTCTACGCGAACTACCTCGCGTACTTCCGCAAGGCTGAAGATACGCGGCGTTGGAAACTCCACAAAGACATCCCGTGGGAACTCTGCAAGCCGGATGTACCGGAGGATGTCGCGATCATGGTCGAAGGATACTTCGCCGTCGAGAGTTATCTCCCCGATTTCGTCACCGAAGCGATGCAGATGGTCCGCCGCTCGCGCGGGCGGGCATGGTTCCAGGCGAACTGGGGCTACGAGGAATCGAAGCACGCCATGGCGTGGGAGACATGGCTCGTTACCTCCGGCAAGCGCACGCAGGCGCGGATGGATGAGTACGCGGACTACCTTTCCGAAAAGCAGTGGACGCTCCCATACGACACGCCGCGCCGCATGATTATCTATCAGATGATCCAGGAGCGCGCGACCTACCTCAACTACCACAACCTCGCCGCCCGCGCCGATTTGGAAGGCGACAAGGCGCTTGCTACCGCCCTACGTATTATCGCGGTGGATGAGATCGCCCATCACGGTTTCTTTTATAAGGGCGTGCAACTCTACCTGACCTACGACACCGCGAACACGCTCGACGATATCGCCCACGTCCTGAAGTCGTTCGCGATGCCCGCGCGCAATTTCCTCTGGAACTGGAATGAGTTCGAGGATGTCGTCGCAAAGGCCGGCATCTACGGCGCGCGCGAGCACATCCGCGATGTGCAGAACCCGATCCTCAATGCGCTCGGCTACGACAACCGCCGCGATCTGGAACGTGCCGCGCTCCGCATGCGCATCGCCCCGGACAGCATCGGCCCGCAGGACATCCCCGCCTGGGCCAAAGAAGCCGCCGACCGCCCCGCCGATGCGCTCGTCGCCTATGCAGGGGATTAGGACGAAGGGCTAAGGACTGAGTGGTGGCTCAGGCTTCCCAGCCTGCGTTCTTTCTTTTGGCGCCGAACGCCGATGGACGATTCGCGCGTGCAGGCGATCAGCCGCCTGCTTTGCCGTAGTCGGCGGTAAGCCAGCGCTCGGGGCGCATCCGGATCAGGACATCGCCGTCGCCCGTGGCATTCGCCGCGTTCTGCGCGATGTAGCGATCGCCCCCCTCCACACCGAGATACCGACGCGCCATCGGGCGCGTGTCACGCTCGCGATCCGCTGATTCAATCGCAACCACCGGACCCTCGACCGCAACATACTTATAGGGCGGAGCCTCATCCTGGACACAGAGACTGAAGCCGCCTGCCCGCGCAAGAAGTGCCGCTTTCCGCGATCCTCTCCCGGTGATGATCGTCACCTCTTCGCCCGGTGTATAAGCGTACCAGATCGGCACCGTCAGTGGCGCGCGCTCCCCTTGCGCGATGCTGATCACCCCTACATGCAGCGCGGTTAAGAACGCCTCGCGCTCGCTTTTGGTCATCGTAAACGACATCTACACCCTCCAATGACTCGCTATGCCACCGTGAAAAATTCTCAAAGGCGGTTGCCGCACCTTCTGATTCCTCTACTATACTAACCCGCGACGCGACGGCGGCAGCGAGCGACGACACACCGCACGCCGGTGCAGCAGGAGGGGAAGCAACCGATGGCGAGCGCGACAACGACACGGCGGCCCGTACGGCCAGACGATCTGTTCAATCTGACCTTCATTGGCGATGTGGCGATCAGCCCGGATGGCGGGGTGATTTGCTACGTCCAGACGCGGATGGATCGCGAGACGAACGAGTACCGGAGCGACCTCTGGACAATCCTCACGACGGGCAGCGTGGGCGACACCGCCCGCTTCACGAGTGAGCCGCGCACCGTCGGGCAGCCGCGCTGGTCGCCGGACGGGCGATGGCTCGCCTTCCTCTCGGATCGGGATGGCAAGGGCAAGCGGCACCTCTGGGTGATTCCAACCGCCGGGATCGGTGGCGAGGCGCGCCGCCTGACGAGCGGCGACCTGCCGGTCAGCAACTATGCGTGGGCGCCGGACAGCACGCGGCTCGCCTTCGTGCGCGGCGAGAAGCTCGCGCCGACCCCACCGAACCCGGAATCAACGGGCCGCGTCACCGACGACGTGCTGACGATCACGCACATCCGCAACAAGGCGGACGGGCGCGGCTTCATCTATGACCGCCGCAATCACCTCTGGACAGTCACGCTCGATGGCACGGAAACGCGCCTCACCGAGGGCGACCACGACAATATCTCACCTGCCTGGTCGCCGGACGGTACGGAGATCGTCTTCGTCTCCAAGCGGATGGCGGATGCCGACTTCACGAATGCGACCGAACTCTACGTCATCCCTGCGACGGGCGGCGAGGCGCGCCGCCTGCCGACGCCGGAAGGGCCGATAGACGCACCCGCGTGGTCGCCGGACGGCACGCGGATCGCCTTCGTTGGCAGCGGGCGGGCAAATGTCGCTGGGGCGGTCAGCCGCCTCTGGGTCATCCCGGCGGCTGGCGGCGCGGCGCGCGACCTGACGCCGACGCTCGACCTGAACATCGGCCTCGATGTCTCCAGCGACAGCCGCGCCGGACTGACCGCCAGTCGTCCGGTCTGGTCGCCAGAGAGCGACGCGCTCTTCTTCCTCGCCTCAACACGCGGCACGACGCCACTCTGGCGCGTCGCCCTCGATGGCGGCGAACCCGAACGCGTCGTGGACGGCGTGCAGCAAGTGCAATCCTTCGCCTTCTCGCGCGGCGGCGGGACGCTGGCCCTCAACCTCGGCGCCAGCCTCAACCCCGGCGATGTCCATGTCCGCACCGACCCTGGCACGGAATCACGACGGCTAACGGACGCGAACGGCGACTTCTTCGCCACAGTTGCACTCGTCGCGCCGGAAGCCTTCACCTACGAAGGCGCGGAAGGGTGGGAGATTCAGGGCTGGCTGATGCCGCCCGTCGGACGGAAGGGTGGCGAGAAACATCCGCTCGTCCTCGAAATCCACGGCGGGCCGCATACGGCGTACGGGGATATGTTCTTCTTCGAGTTCCAACTACTCGCCGCGCAAGGGCACGGCATCCTCTTCATCAATCCGCGCGGCAGCACGAGCTACGGTGAGCGGTTCACGATGGCCTCCAACGACGACTGGGGCGGCAATGATTACCGCGATCTGATGCGCGGCGTAGACGCGGCAATCGCCCGCGCATCCTGGATTGACGAGGCGCGCCTCGGCGTGACGGGCGGCTCCTTCGGCGGCTACATGACGAACTGGGTGATCACGCAGACGGACCGGTTCAAGGCGGCGGTGGCGCAACGCTCGATCTGCAACATGATCTCCAAGTGGGGCGTCTCGGACATCGGCTACCACGGCAACGACCTGCAATGGGGCGGCCCGCCGTGGGAAAACCGCCAATTCTACCTCGACCGCTCGCCACTGACGCACGTCACGAACGTCGTCACGCCGCTCTTACTCATCCACTCCGAGCGCGATCTGCGTTGCCCAATCGAGCAGGCGGAGCAGTTCTTCACTGCCTTGAAGTATCTGCGGCGCGAAGTCGCACTCGTCCGCTTCCCGGACGAGGGGCACGAACTCTCGCGTAGCGGTCAGCCGTTGCACCGCCTCGAACGCCTGGAGCGGATCACCGGCTGGTTCCGCGATCACCTGTAGCCGCACAAAGAAAGCGACGGGAGCCAAGTGGCCCCCGTCGCTTTTCATTGCTGGCTGTGCCGGTTTAGTAGTCCCGGCTGCCGCCACGGTCCCGGCCGTAGCCGCCGCCACCGCCGCCGCCACGGTAGCCACCACCGCCACCCGTACGCTCTTCGCGCGGGCGGGCTTCGTTGACGACGAGCGAGCGCCCGCCGAACTGGTAGCCATTGAACTTCGTGATCGCCTCGGACGCCGAAGCGTCGTCCGCCATATCAACGAAAGCAAAGCCCTTGCTCTGCCCCGTCTCCCGATCCATGATGAGACGCACGGTGCTCACTTCACCGACTTCGGTGAAGAGCTCACGCACCGCCGACTCCGTCGTGGTGTAGGGGAGACCACCAACATACAAACTCTTGGCCACTGCCTTGTCCTTCTCGCTCGCTGGTCGGAACCTCGCTCGCGGATTTTCGTCTCGCGGCTGATCCATACCAGCGGTTCTGCGAAGACGCACATTGCTAGTATAGCACATGGCACAATGGCGTGCCGCAACACGCGTTTCCGATCGGGCGGCGCGCCTTTACGGCTCAATCGGTTGTCAGTACACGAACGGGATGAGTTTCCTGACGGAGCGGCGATAGGCGGGATAGGTGGGAAATTTCTCGGTCAGCCACGCTTCTTCTCGGCGGGCTTTGGCATCGAAGAAGGCAAAGAAGAAGACGCCGAGCAGCGCGCGCGTCCGGTTGCCGGTCAGGAAGCCCGCGCCGAGCGTCGTGAGGATCGCCCCGCTATAGATCGGGTGGCGCACGATGCCATAGACGCCCTCCTGAACGAGCGTCGCATCGTCCTTCGGGTGTGGGAGCGGCGTCAGATTATCGCCGAGGTCGCGAAAAGCCGCCACGTTCAGTCCGACACCCGCAAGCACGAGCGGCACCCCGGTAATCCTACCCAGCCGCCGCCATCTCGGCGACCATGCCAACCCCTTCTTCGGCGCAATCACCGCCGCAACATACAGCGCCCCCTGCGCCACCACCCACCATTCTCCCCGCTCCCCAAACCGACGCGCCGGAGTCATCTCGTCGTTCATTCTTTTCGTGCTCCTCCGTGTTCTTGTTCTTCCGGGTGCTCTCTGGGCAGTATTCGTGGTGCAAATTCCCCGTCATCGCAGCCGGGGATCGAGTGCGTCGCGGATGCCGTCGCCAAGCAAGTTGAAGCCAAGGACCGTGATCGCGATCGCGACACCGGGAAAAATCGAGACCCACGGCGCGGTTTCGAGGAAACCGTAACTACTGTTGAGCATCGAACCCCACGATGGCGCGGGCGGGCGGTTGCCCAGCCCAAGATAGGCCAGCGACGCCTCCGCGAGCACCGCGTAGGCGAAGGTCAGCGACGAATGGACGATCAGCGGCGGCGTGACATTCGGGAAAACATGCCACGCGAGGATGCGCCCGGTCGGCACGCCGACGGAGGTCGCCGCCTCGATGTACGGTGTCTGCCGCACGGAGAGCACCGAGCCGCGCACGATCCGCATAAAGGCGGGGATGCTCGTAACGGCAATGGCGATGAAGACATTGCGGAGCGAGTTACCGAGCACCGCAACGAGCGAGATGGCGAGCAGGAGGCTGGGGAAGACGTTGAGCACGTCCATCACCAACGTGAGCGACGTATCGAGCCAGCCGCCCCAATATCCCGCGACGAGGCCGAGGACGACGCCGAACAACCCGGCCAGGGCGACGCTGATTACGCCCACTTCAAAGGAGATCCACGCGCCGTGCAGGAGCCGGCTGAGAATGTCTCGCCCGAACTCGTCCTGCCCGAGCCAGTGGGCGTGGCTGGGCCGCGCAAACCGCTCGCGGATCGTCTGTTTCAGCGGGTCGTACGGCGAGACCTTCGGCCCGATCACGGCGAGCACGAGGAAGAAGCCGACGATCACGACCCCGGCCATCGCCAATTTCTGCCGCCGCAGCGCGGACCACGCCCGCCGCCGTCGCGGCTCCGGCACTGCCTGCAACGGCAGCGCGACCGCCCCCTCACCTTGCACAGCCAACCCCCATGTACTGATCGAAACATGAACCACAGAGACACAGAGACGGCCCTGAGAAGAGAGAGCCTATCAGGTATGGTATTTCTCGCATCTCTATCCTTCTCTTTCTCTTCTCCGTGTCCTCTGTGTCCCCTGTGGTTCAAACATTTTCCGCTAACTGACGCGGATGCGCGGGTCAATGATGGCGTAGAGGATGTCCACGGTTAGGCTGATGAGGACGGAGATGACCGCGATCACTAGCACGGTCCCTTGCACGATGGCGTAATCGCGGTTCTGGATGGCGTCGAGCGTCAGGCGGCCGATGCCGGGCAGGGCGAAAATCTGCTCGATGATGAAGACGCCACCGAGCAAACGTGCGATCTGGATGCCGAGCACGGTGATGATCGGGATGAGGGCATTGCGGAGCACATGGCGATTGAGGACGATCGCCTCCCGCAACCCCTTCGCCCGTGCCACCCGGACATGATCCTGCCCAAGCATCTCCAGCACCGCCGAGCGCGTCTGGCGCATGATCACCGTCGCGAGTGGCGCGCCGAGGGCGATGGCGGGCAGGATCATGTGCTTGAGGTTGCTCCCGGCGTCCTCGGTGAATGGGACGTACTGGATCGGCGGGAGCCAGTGCAATTTGAGCGAGAAGATCAGGACGAGCAGCGTTGCCAGCCAGAAATTCGGCATCGAGACGCCGACGAGCGTCGTCAGCGTGGCGAGGTAATCCATCCAACTGTTCCGGCGCACGGCGGCGATGATGCCGAAGAGCATCGCCGGGATACTCCCGAAGATCGCTGCCAGGAGCGTCAACTCGAATGTCACCGGCGCTCTGAGCCGCAGTTCGTCGGTGATCGCGCGGCCGCTGCGCAGCGACTTGCCGAGATCGCCATGCACGACATGATCCGCCCACTTGAGGTACTGCACGGGCAGCGGCGCATCCAGCCCATATGAGTGACGCAGTTCCGCCCTCTGCTCAACGGTCATACGCTGATCAACGCCAATGAGCAATTCCAGCGCGTCACCGGGCAAGAGATGAACGAGCAGGAACGTGACGATGGACACACCGATCAGCACCGGCACGAGCAGCGCCAACCGCCGCGTGATGTACCTCCCCATGCGTCGCTGCGCTTTCCGTGGGATCATCCCCGCGTAGGGGCAACCCCCCGTGATTGCCCGGAGACTCGGTCGCTGACCGATGCTGGGCAGGCACGGGGGCCTACCCCTACGACCATTTACTTATCCAGCCACGTCTCCTTCAGGCCGATATTGGTGCCGGTGGCATTGTGGACGTAGCCCTTGACGTAGGACTTCATCGCCTCGTACTGGCTGCCGACGTACAGCATCACCCACGGGTTGTCCGCCAGCAGTATTTGCTGGAGTTGCGCGTAGACCTTCTTGCGATCATCCTGCTTGCTCACCGCCACACCATCCGAGACCAGTTTATCGAAGTTCGGATTACTGTATCCCGAGTTGTTCGAGGCGAGACCGGTGCCGAAGTTCGAGAGCATGATGTCATTCGGGTCCGTATACCCGCTCGTGCCACTGACAAGCATCTCGTAGTTCTTCGCGTTATTGTCAGCGATGAAAGTACCGTTGTCCTCCGGCAGCACATCGGCAGTGATGCCAATCTGCTTCAGTTGGTCCTGCACCGCGAGGGCGGCGTTCGAGAGGAACGGATAGGAGGACCACGTCTTGATCGCTGTCTTGAAGCCGCTGCCGAACCCGGCATCCGCGAGCATCGCCTTCGCTCCCTTGATATCCTGCGGCGGCACCTTCGTATCGAGCGTCGCCCAGTAGCCGGGCGGGAAGACCGTCAGCGTGGGGATCGCCAGGCCATAGAAGGCAGCATCCACGATTGCCTGCCGGTCCATCGCGAGGCTGATCGCCTGCCGCACCTTCGGATTCGCCCACGGCTTGTCCTTCTGCGTCAGGTTAAAGCCGAGATAGCGAATATTCGTGTTCTGGTCGCCCGCAATCGTCAGGGTTTTGTCCGCCTTCAATTGCGGAATGTCCTTGGCGGGGGCGTACTCGACGAAGTCTACCGTGCCGGTGCGGATCGCGGTACTGCGCGCGGTATCATCCGGTACCGGAGTCATCTCGATGCCGTCGAGATAGGGCTTGCCCGTATCCCAGTAGTTCGGGTTCTTCACCAGCGTCAGTTTGGTGTTCGGAGTGTAGTCCTTGAACATAAAGGGTCCGGTGCCGTTCGCGGTCTTCGTCAAGTCACCGTTTTTGTCCACGTCCTCTTTCTTGACGATCGCGTAGTTTGGGCTCCACAACCCCACAAGAAAGGCGGCATTCGGTTTCTTCAAGGTAATTTTCACCGTGCTATCATCCGGCGTCTCGATCTTGTCAATGCTGGAAAGGCCCGCCGTGCTCGTGGACTTCGTCTTCGGGTCGAGCACGCGCTCGTAGGAGTATTTCACATCCCCCGCGACAAACGGCTGGCCTTTGTGAAATTTGACGCCCTGACGCAGTTTGAAGGTGTACACCAGACCGTCCGACGAGATGTCCCATGACTGCGCCAAGTCCGGTTGTGGGGAAAGTGTGGCGTCAATCGTCACGAGGCGGCCGTAAATATGCTCCACAATATGATTCGTCGCGGTAAGGCTCGTGCTGTGCGGGTCGAGCGCGACGGGATCACCCTGCAACCCCATCTTGAGGACGCCGCCCTTTTTCGGCGTGCCTGCCGCTGCCGCAGCGGTTGGCGCAGCGGAGGTGCTCCCTGTCGTCGCGGGTGCAGTCGTTGGTGAAGTGCCCGTCGTTGCCGCTGCCGCCGTCGTTGGGGCGGTCGTCGCCACTGCCGCCGGGCTTGCCGCGCCTACCGCCGGTGACGCGGCAGCGGCGGGTGCTTTCGTCGGCGCGGGGGTACTCGTCGCGGTGCTGCTACTGCCACATGCCGCGAGGATCGCCGTTGCCGCCGCCGCCGCCGTCCCGCCGAGAAATGCGCGCCGCGTCAGGTCCTGGGTCCGATGCGTGTCGCGATTATCCGCCATTGCTCGTTCTCCTCTCCGCCTTCTCTGCACTCGCACTGCACGGCTCGCCATGCGCGCCGCTGGCGTTGGGGCAGTGCGTCTTACCGCCCCGATCCGTGGTGTGATCGTGCGCGAGGTATAGCATTATCCCGGCGGGCATGTCAATGAAGGCTGGGAGAAGAACCCTCACCCCCATTCGCGCGCCGCGCGGACAATCTTTTCCGGCGTCATCGGGATTTCGTAGACACGCACACCGATCGCGTCGGCAATCGCGTTGGCGATGGCGGCAGCGCCGGGCACGACGGGCGGCTCGCCGATCCCCTTGCCGCCGAACGGCCCAACGGGCGCGGGGATTTCCAGGATGATCGTCTCGATGGGCGGCACGGCCTCCATGCTCGGTACCGCGTAATCGAGGAACGAGGCGGTGAGGAGCGTGCCCCGGTCGTCATAGACCATACTTTCGTAGAGGCCCCAGCCGATCCCCTGCGCGACGCCGCCCATGATCTGGCCGTCCACCGCCGCCGGGTTGATCGCCCGCCCGACATCCTGCGCCGCGACGTACTGCACGATCCGCACATCGCCCGTCTCCGCGTCGGCGTTGACTTTGACCAGATGGGCGGCAGCGCCGGGCGCGCGGTTCGTCTGCGCCGTCGTGCCGCTGCCATAGACGGGCGCGTACCGGCCGCCGAAGGTCATCGTCATGCGGGCGAGTTCGGCAATCGGCTTCTCCTGCCCCGGCGCGCCCTTGACACGGACCTTGTCGTCCACGATTTCGAGGTCTTCCGGGGCCGCTTCCAATTGCTCGGCGGCAATTTGCAGCAGTTGCTTCTTTGCGGACTCGACCGCCTGAATGACCGCCGGCCCGACCGTGTAGAGAATCTTGCTCCCACCGGCGGAACCCGCATACGGGGCGGTATCCGTGTTGCCGGAAATAATCTGCACTTTTTCGACATCCACGCCGAATACTTCCGCCGCCATGATCGCGAAGGAGGTGTTCGAGCCGGTGATGTCCTGCGAGCCGAGGACGAGCGCGAGCGAGCCGTCCGCATTCAACCGGCAGGCTGCCGAGGCCGGCTCCAAGCCGCCGAACCACGCGCCGACCGCGATTCCGACGCCCTCGCCCGCGACCTTGCCGCGCCCTGTCCAGGCTGGGTGCTTCTGCAACGCTTCGAGGCAATTCTTCAGCCCGACGGGCGCCCACGGCGTATTGTCCGGCAGGAGGTCGCCTTCCGCGACGATGTTTTTGAGGCGGAACGTAATGTCGTCCATCCCCAGTTCTTTCGCCATCAGGCTCATGTTCGATTCGATGGCGAAGGTCGCCTGCGGCGCGCCGGGCGCGCGGTACGCACCGAGCGTCGTCTTGTTCGTGTGGACATCGTACGTCTCGATGTCGAGGTGCGGGATCTTGTAATAGCCGCCTAGCAGCAGCGAGGCGATGCCGGACGGCGCACCCGGAAAAGCGCCCGTGTCGAAGACGACCTTTGCCTTGAGCGCGTGGAATGTGCCATCCTTCTTCGCGCCGGTCGTCAGTTCGATGAAGCAGCCGGGCGCCGGGTTGCCGGAAAGGAATTCTTCCATCCGCGACAGGACGAAGCGGACCGGGCGGCGCGTCTTGATGGCGAGGATCGCCGTCAGGGGTTCATAGAGCAGGAACTTGCCGCCGAAGCCACCGCCGACGGGCATCGCCGTCATCCGCACCTTGTTCTCCGGCAGGCCCGTTGCCTGCGCCACCGCCGAGCGGCAATAGAACATCGCCTGCGTGCTCGTCCAGACGGAGAGCGTGCCGCTGTTGTCCATCATCGCGACGGTGGAATGCGGCTCGATGTACGATTGATGGACCATGTTCGTCTTGTACTTGCGGGTGATGACGATATCGGACTCGGTAAGCCCCTGCTCGATCTCGCCCCGATGGTAGTGCTTGAAGGCGGCGACGTTCGGCGGCAACTCGCGCTTCTCCTCGGCGACCGCCGCGACCGCCGCGTGCATGTCGAGTTCGTCCGCGCCGCCCTCTTCCTTGAAGATCGCGCGCGGCGAATCCGGCCGCATCGCCGCCTCGGCATCCGTGACGACGGGTAACTCCTCGTAATCCACCTGCACGAGCGAGGCCGCCTCCACCGCGATTGCTTCCGACTGCGCGATGACGACCGCAACCGGCTGCCCGTAGAAAACGACGCGCCCCTGCGCGAGCGGCAGACGGGCGGGCGGCATCTTCCAGATCGGCAGGATGTCTTCGGCGGTGCAGACATCAATAACACCGGGGAGCGCACGGGCCGCGCGCGTGTCAATGCCGCGGATGCGCGCGTTCGCGTAGATGCTGTTGACGAGCCGCGCGTGTCCCATGCGAGGGAGCGTCATATCGCCGGTAAACTGCTCCTCACCGGTCAGTTTCTTCGGCCCATCCTGGCGCTTGGTCGCTTTGCCGACATACTTGAACGCTGTTGCCACCGGCCACGTCCTTTCGATTGATTGCGCGGGCACTATCCGGCCTTGCAGCGGGGCAAGGCACCCGAAATCATCCGCCCCGCCGCCCGATCCGTCAAGCAGTGGCAGGAAAATGCTGCGAATGCTGCGCCGAGGCAACGATATTGGCGGTCTTGCGACGTTCCCGGTGGCTTATTCACCTTGCTTCGTGTCACGATGCCGTGAGAGGAAGAATGCGCCGAGTTCGGCCATCGTCGTCGCCTCCTCCGGTTTCAGCATATGGACCATGCGCTTGATCGAAATGCGCGGGGCGACATCGCCGCGCGTCGGCAACGCGAATCCGATTGCTGCGGTGTTCGCTGGTTGCGTCGTCGCGCGGAGTTCGTCGGCGACGAGTTCCAGCATGTCGGACAATTCCAGGCCGAGCGCCGCCGCGAGCCGTTCGAGCACGAGCGCGGACGGATATTTCTTTCCCCGCTCGATCTCCCCGAGGTAGACAACCGAGAGCCCCACGCGCGCCGCGAGCGCCTTAAGCGTTAATGAGCGTTCCTGTCGCACCCGCCGGAGTACCGCACCCATCGTCTGCTGTAAGTCCATCGCTGCACCACCTCCACGAATCTCTCCGATACACATGCTCATAGCATGTCTTTCCCTTGCATTCTACGTTATGAGCATATACGCTACAAGGATGTTGCCGATCCGATGGCGTTGATAAAAGAGAGGAACGACCGGCATGTCTCCATCGAATGTCATCCCCGCCGTAATTGAGAGCACGAACAGGGGCGAGCGATCGTGGGACATCTACTCGCGGCTCCTGCGGGAACGCGTTATCTTCGTCGGCGCGCCGATTGACAGCCAGATCGCGAACCTCGTCATCGCGCAACTCTTGTTCCTGGACTACGAAGACTCAGAGCGGGAGATTCGGCTCTACATCAACAGTCCGGGCGGCGAAATTTACGCCGGGCTCGGCATTTATGACACGATGCAGATGCTCAAATGTGACATTTCGACTGTCTGCATCGGGCTTGCGGCGAGCCTGGGCGCGGTACTGCTGATGGCGGGGACGCCCGGCAAACGCTACGCGCTGCCGAACGCGCGTGTCTTGATCCATCAGGGTTCCGGCGGGTTTAGCGGCAACAACCCCGATGTTGAGGTGCAGGCGAGAGAGACGATCAATCTCGTCACGCGGTGTATTGAGATCATGGCCCGACATACGGGCCAGTCGTTTGACAAACTCAAGCGGGATACCGAGCGCGATTACTTCATGGGCGCTGACGAGGCGCACGAGTATGGCATTATTGACGAGGTGCTCCGGCCGCAATTGACTCCATTGGCGCCGATGCGATAACCGATACCATCAGTCCCCGGCGGTCTTCCTTCTCTTCCTCTTCTTCCGCGCGTGCGGCGTTTCTGTAGTTATTCTTTGTCGTCTCTGTCGCGTACAATGGCGCGCGAGAGAGGGAGACGACAAAGGAGCGATGCATGGCCTCGAGCGCCGACCATATCAAGCAGTATATTCGGGATATTCCCGATTTCCCGCAGCCTGGCGTCCTCTATCGGGACATTACACCGCTTCTCGCCAACCCCGCCGCTTTCAAGGAGGTACTGGACGCCCTCGCGATGCAGTATCGGGATGCGAAGATCGAGGCGGTCGTCGCGGTCGAGTCGCGCGGGTTCATCTTTGGCGCGCCGCTGGCGTATATCCTCGGCGTTCCGTTCGTGACCGCCCGGAAGTTCGGCAAACTGCCGTATGCAACGATCAATGTCGCCTACCAACTCGAATACGGCGAAGCGATCATCGAGATGCACACGGATGCCCTGACGCCCGGCCAGCGTGTCCTGATCGTGGACGATCTGCTCGCCACGGGTGGTACGACCGCCGCGACAGTTGCGTTAGTGGAAAAACTCGGCGGCGCAGTGGTCGGCGTGGCCTTCGTCATCGAACTGACCTTTCTCAATGGCCGACAACGTCTCGGCAACCATGATGTCTTCGCCCTCATCCAGTATTGAAAAGGAGCACGCGACGTGGCGGACAGGATCAAGGTCGGGGTGATCGGGACGGGCGGGATCGCGACCCTCCGTCATCTGCCCGCGTTCAAGGAGGCGGAGGCGGCGGGCAAGGCGGAAGTGCTCGCGGTCAGTGATGTCGTCGAAGCGAGCGCCCAGGCAGCAGCCGCGCAGTTCGGCGTGCCGCACGTCTTCACCGATTACAACGATCTGCTCCGCCTGCCGCTCGACGCGGTGAGCATCTGCACGCCCAATTCCTTCCATGAGCCGATCGCCCTCGCCGCGCTCGATGCCGGGATCCATGTGCTCTGCGAAAAACCGCTCGCCCTCGATTACCCGGGCGCGCGGCGGATGGCGGCGCGGGCCACGGAGAGCGGCCGGAAAACGGCGGTGAACTTCCGTTACCGCTGGGTCCCGGCGGCGGGTTTCATCCGCGACCTGATCGCGGGCGGCGAACTGGGCGAGATCTACCATGTGTACGCGAACTACTTCAATGGCACCCTTCACGACCCGACGACGCCGATCAGTTGGCGGCAGACGCGCGCCGCATCGGGCAGTGGCGCATTGGGGGATCTCGCCTCGCACATCATTGACCTTTGCCGGTGGTGGATCGGCGAGTTCGCGCGGGTTGACGGACACCTGCGCACGTTCACTCTTGAGCGCCCGCTGACGACCGGCGGTACCGGCCCCGTGGATGTGGACGACGCGGTCTCGATCCACGCGCGATTTACCGGTGGCGCGGAAGGGGTGATCAACGCCAGCCGGTGTGCGATCGGGCACAACAACCACCAGCGAATCGAACTCTACGGCACGAAAGGCGCGGTGATCTACGAAATCGAGAAGTGGGATGAGGGTGGAGATCAGATTCGGGTCTGCTTCGGCAGCAGCCAGGCGCGATACAATGCCTTCGCCGTCGTGAGAGTACCGCCCACCTACTTGCTCGGCACGCCCCAGCGTGTGATGACCGACTTCATTGACGCGATCCGCGCTGACATCCAGCCATCGCCCGACTTCACCGACGGCATGCGCTGCCAGGAAGTGCTGGACGCGGTCGAGTTGTCAGACCGCGAGCACAGCCCGGTAGACTTGCCGTTGCCATCGTGACCGGTAGCATGGATGTGTGATGCCGCCAGGGCGGTCTCTGGATCGTCGTACCGGTCATCACCGCTCCGCCTCTGCCGCGCTTCAGGGAACGGATGCCCTGACGGGACGGAGCGTACGCTCGATCTCAGTGCGGCGCGATTCAAGCCAGGGTGGTAATTGAAGGCCCCTTCCTAATTCTTCCTCGCTCTCGTCAACCAGGAAGCCGGGACCAGTTGTGGCGATCTCGACGATGTGGCCGTCCGGGTCGGTGGTATAGATGCTCTTGAAGTAGACGCGGTCCATCACGGGCGAGACGCGCAGGCCCGCGCCCAGCAGCCGTTCGCGGAAGGCGAGTTGCGCCTCCTCGTCGGGGACGGCAAGCGCGAAGTGATGCGTCTGGCCGGCACCCAGCCGCGCCTGGGGCTCGCGGCTGGCGTCGCGCCCGAAATAGGTGATCACCGTCCCGGGTCGCCCGTCGCGAACGCCCCAATACCAGTGTGCCGAAGTCGGGTCGTCGAAGTTCGCGGTCATCTTGACGCGGCGCATCCCCAGCACGCCACCGAGGAAGGCATGCGTGCGCCCGATGTCGGAGCCGATCGCGGTGATATGGTGCATGCCGTGGCGTAACGCCATCTCCGGCGTGATCGCGGCCACCGGCTCCGACCAGGTCTCCGCCCCGATCCGCACCTCGTCCCGGTTGGCAATGATCATCTCCAGCGGCGGATCGCGGTGCTCCGTACCAAGACAGTCCGGCTCCTCGTCCACTGCCCAGCCCGGTCCTTTGGTCGCGATTTCGACGATCGTGCCGTCGGGGTCGGTGAGGTAGAGAGACTCGAAGTAGTGACGGTCGAGGGGTCCGCTGACCCGTATGCCGAGGTCGGTCAGCCGCCGCTTCCACTTCAGCAGGCCGTCGCGATCGGCGACCGTCAGCGCGAAGTGATGCGTCCCGCCGATGCCTGGCTGCCCCTTCGGTGCGCCCGGCCACTCGAAGAACGTGATCGCCGAGCCGGGGCTGCCAACCGCGTCGCCGAAGTAGAGGTGGTAGCTGCGGGGGTCATCGAAGTTGACCGTCTTCTTGACGAGGTGCAGTCCCAGCACCTCAGTATAGAAGTCAATCGTCCGCTGGGCGTCACCGCAGACGACGGTGATGTGATGGATGCCCTGGATGCCCATGTCGGTCATGTCCGTCAAATTGCATCGCTCCCCGTATTGTGCGGATATTCAGGAGAAAGACGGCTGGGTCGGCGCACACGCGGTCATCGGTTGCGCGAGGGGTGTACGGCGAATATCGCGTATATGCGCGAAATCGGCCAGATCAGCGAAAAACGATTGCTTGTTCGCTGCCTTGCCATACTCCATTGCCGTCTGTACCGGCACGACCAGTTCGATTTGGTTGCCAAATGTCTCCGTCACCCGCCCACCCATCCGACCGACGGCGAGCGCCGTCCCATCCACCACGGAGGGATCGTTGCTATCGAGGACGAGCGTGACGCGTACATCCCCCTGTGGGGTCATCAACCCTTGATCGCGGGCGAACTGGCGGGCGGGATCGAGCCCTCGCGTCTGGTAAATGAGCAGGAGGCGGAGGAAGACCTCATCCACCTTGTCTATCGTGCGAGCGCCCAATGGAAGGGTGGCCGTGAGAGCGGCGCCAGGGCTGGCGCCAGTCGGCGCGGGAGAAGGCGTGGCGGAGGCTCCTCCGCCACCGCAGGCGACGAGCAGCAGGGCGAGCAAGAGCAGGAATGCACCGCACTGGCAGCCAGATTGTCGCACTCGTCCTATCGCACGCATGCGCACCTCTCCATGTCCGGCGCTCCGACCATATCACCGCCAAGCCGCCCACATGCGGTACCGGCATCGTAACAGGAACGCGCCGCCCGCTGAATTCGTTCCAATTCCATTAAATGACCAGGGATCACTGGAGATTGTGCGGGCGATCACATCCGCATGATGATGTGACGATGGGCCGGGCGGCCAGATCGTGCATGCCGCCACGATCTGGCCGCCCCGGCACGGTGGCAATGATTCCCGGATGCCATCATCGCTTTGTCATATCGTCGTCATTATTCGCGCGTAGCGTGAAGCGCTGAGACGTCGCCCCGCTACCGCTTCCATATAGTATGCTGCGGAAGGTTTCGTGCATATGACCGCGCCGACCGCGTATGAAGGAGTCTTGATGCCAACATTGGAACAGATGAACGCGAGACTCCCCGGCACACTGCCCGGCTACCTCGGCCTCGAAATCCTCGAAATTGACGGCCCGCGTGTTTCCGCCCGGCTGACGATCCGCGCCGAACTGCTCGCGCCGAACGGTTTTCTCCACGCTGCGACGGTTGTTGCACTCGCCGATACCGCATGCGGCTTCGGTTCGGCCGCGAATCTCCCGGAAGGGGCACACGGTTTCACGACGATCGAGTTGAAGACCAATTTCCTTGGCACGGCACATGAAGGGACGATTACCTGCGTGGCGACGCTCGTGCATGGCGGGCGCACGACGCAGGTCTGGGACGCGACGGTCAAGAATCCCGGCGGGCAGACGATGGCCGTATTCCGCTGCACGCAGATGATCCTGTACCCGCGACCGGAATGAGTCTGGTGCGCGGACTTTCCTGCCTGCGCTACCGACTTCGCTCTGGGAAAATGGCATCAAGCGCGGCATACTGTTCGTGGAACATGGACGAGAACAAAGAAAGGAAGCGCGACGATGGAACTTGGGATGGTCGGGCTGGGGCGCATGGGCGGGAACATGGTGCGGCGGCTCATCAAGGATGGGCACACCTGCGTCGGCTTTGCCCGCAGTCCGCAGACACGGCAGGAGTTCGTCAAGGATGGCATGATCGAGGGCACGTCGCTCGCAGACCTCGTCAGCAAACTCGCCAAGCCGCGCGCCGTCTGGCTGATGGTGCCCGCCGCGACGGTAGATCAGACCGTGGAGCAACTCGTGCCCTTGCTCGACAAGGACGACATCCTGATTGACGGCGGCAACTCGTACTACCACGATGACATTCGCCGCGCCGCCGAACTGAAGCCGAAGGGCATCCATTATGTGGACTGCGGTACGAGCGGTGGTGTCTGGGGCCTGGAGCGCGGCTACTGCCTGATGATCGGCGGTGAGGACGAGGCCGTGAAGCGTCTCGATCCAATTTTCAAGTCGCTTGCCCCCGGCATGGATGCCGCTCCCCCGACGCCGGGCCGCAAGAAGGGTACGGGCACCGCCGAGGAAGGGTATCTACATTGCGGGCCGAATGGCGCGGGTCACTTCGTCAAGATGGTCCACAACGGCATTGAGTACGGCCTGATGGCGGCATATGCCGAAGGTCTCAATATCCTCCATCACGCGAATGTCGGCAAGACGCAGCGGGCGGTGGACGCCGAGACGACGCCGCTGTCGCATCCCGAGTACTACCAGTACGACATCAATATCGGCGAGGTCACCGAACTCTGGCGGCGCGGCAGTGTCGTCGCCTCGTGGCTCCTCGATCTCACCGCCGGAGCGCTCCTCGAAAGTCCGCAACTGGAGAAATTCGGCGGCCGCGTGTCCGATTCCGGCGAGGGGCGTTGGACGATCAGCGCCGCGATTGATGAGTCCGTGCCCGCGCCTGTCCTTAGCACCGCGCTCTTCGCCCGGTTCAGTTCGCGCGGTGAGGCGGATTACGCCAACAAGGTGCAGTCCGCGATGCGTTATGCATTCGGCGGGCATCTCGAGAAGGCTGACGACCAGAAGGGGGGGTAGCCGTGAGCGCGCCACGTACTGACGCCCTCGTTTTCTTCGGCGCCACGGGCGATCTCGCCTTCAAGCAGATCTTCCCGGCCCTACAGGCGATGATCCGGCATGGCCACCTCGATGTGCCGGTCATCGGTGTGGCGCGGCGCGAGCAGACTGCCGATCAACTGCGAACGCGTGTCCACGATAGCCTGACGCAACATGGCGGGGTGAACAAGGAGGCATTCACGAAACTGATGTCGCTCCTCACATACGTCTCCGGCGATTACGGCGATCCGGGCACCTACAAGAAACTGAAACAGGCGCTCGGCGCCGCGACGCGCCCGCTGCACTATCTGGCGATCCCGCCGAGTTCGTTCGAGACCGTCATCGAGGGCTTGGCGAAATCCGGCTGCGCGACGGATGGCCGGGTGGTGATCGAGAAGCCGTTCGGGCACGATCTTGCCTCCGCCGAGGAATTGAACAAGGTCCTGCTTTCCGCTTTTCCTGAATCGGGCATTTTCCGTATAGACCATTATCTCGGCAAGGAACCGGTGCAGAATCTGCTCTACTTCCGCTTCGCCAACTCCTTCCTGGAGCCGATCTGGAACCGCAATTACATTGAAAGCGTGCAGATCACGATGGCGGAGCAGTTCGGGGTGGCGGATCGCGGCGCGTTCTACGACGAGACGGGCGCGATCCGCGATGTCGTGCAGAACCACATGCTCCAGGTCACCGCGCTCCTCGCGATGGAACCGCCGATCAGCGGTGGTCACGAGGCGATCCGCGATGAAACGACCAAGGTCTTCAAGGCGATGATTCCCCTTGCGCCCTCGGATGTTGTGCGCGGGCAGTACAAGGGGTACCGACAGACGGAGGGCGTCGCGCCGGATTCCCAAGTGGAGACCTTCGCTGCCGTCCGGCTCCATCTCGATATGTGGCGGTGGGCGGGCGTGCCATTCTATATCCGGGCAGGGAAATGCCTGCCGGTAACGACGACCGAAGTGGTGGTCGAACTGAAGCGCCCGCCGCAGACGGTCTTCGCGGAGACCCTTGCCGGTCACCCGAATCATTTTCGGTTCCGCCTCAGCCCCGATGTCGTGATGGCCCTCTGCGCGCGGGTCAAGGTGCCGGGTGAGGCGATGATTGGGGAGGACGTGGAACTGATCGCACGTCACACACCCGGCGGCGACGAGATGGCGCCCTACGAACGGCTGCTCGGCGACGCAATGCGCGGCGACCCAACCCTCTTCGCGCGGGAGGACGCCATCGAGGCCGCATGGCGCGTCGTGGATCCGATCCTCGGCAATGCGGCGCCCGTCCACGAATACGACCCGAACACCTGGGGGCCAACGGAGTCAGATCACTTGATCGCGCCGGATGGCGGCTGGCACAATCCGACTACCGAGCCGACGTGAGCGGCTGAACCCGGCAATCGAGAGGATGCGCTGCGTGCCCTGAACCGGTCTCTCTCGTCGTGTTGCCTCACGAATAAATGGTTCTGGCTCACTCTCGGTGCAGCGAACAAGCGTTGAACCGGCAACGGGACATGGGAAACGGCGTGGCAGAATGCGCAAAGAAGGTATGAGCCCACCGTGTCCCCAGTTTCCCCTGTGAGACGTAAAAACAGGCGAGACGCTTGTTCGCTGCACCGAGAGTGAGCCAGCGCCGATTCCTGATGAGGCAATGCGATATCTTGCGCCCATATCTGCGGAGCGTTATTCTACTCGAGGTTCGCGGCACGGCGAGTGACATTCGGGATGAGACCGCACCACTCGTGCGGATGGCACGGAGCATAGCCTACCAGGTGGCAGGCTGTATCTGATGATCGTCGTCGCACCGGCATTGCCTGAGATAGACCTTCAACGGAAGTGGTGGAGCGGGGAATGACCTATTCACTTACCTGGACGGGCGAGCGGTATTTGCCATGGTTGGACAACCATCTCGCCGAGTATGAGCATGTGCACCGTTACCTCATTGCAAGTCATTACGTCGCCGACATGCGTGTACTTGATATTGCTTGCGGCGAAGGATATGGGACGGCTATCCTGGCCCGGAGTGCGAGAAGTGTGATCGGTGTTGACAACGATGCTGCAACGCTCGCCCATGCCGAGCGGTATCATAAGATGGAGAATACGCACTTCGTTAGAGCTGATGCGCAGAACTTCTCGCTTACTCCGGGCAGCATAGATGTCGTTGTTTCCTTTGAGACGATCGAGCATTTTGAAGCGCACGATGCGTTTCTATCCGCTATGAAAACAGCGCTCGGCGCCGAAGGCGTTCTGGTTATCTCCACGCCCAATCCATGTATCTATGTAGCCGACAATCCCTTCCATAAGCGAGAGCTGTCTCGCGACGAGTTTGTCCACCTACTTGGTAAATACTTCGCCCATGTGCAGTTGCTCGGCCAACGCCTTATTGCGACTTCTGTGGTTGCCGGGACGACGGGAGACCACTTTCTGAGACGGGACGGTACCTGTCGCTTCTCTGTCACCCGAGTTGATCCCGACGACTTAGACTATCCCGTGCAGATCGATAGCACGCTCGAACCCGGCTTCTTCATCGCTATCTGCTCGGACAAGCACTTGCCCATTGCACCCAATGATCTGATGGTGGACGTCAATCAGACGCTCTACAATAGTTTTGTCCGGAACCGTGCAGAATTGCAGGAAGTGCATGCTCAATACCATGAACTGGAGCGGAAGTCGATGGATACCAGTGAACAACTAGCGCGAACCGAAACGGAACTCGACAATGCACGGAAAAGTCATGATACCCAGGCTATCAAGCAAGCGGGGGCCGAGCAAGAATATGCGTCATTACGTCTTACGATTGAGGAGCAGACGAGGCATATTGATGCACTCGTTGAGCGAATGGACTTCGTGCGCAGCCGCGAAGAAGAATTGCGTGCGATGTTTCTCAATGCGCACGGCGAACTGCTGCGCCGTGACGATGAATTGTTGCATCGCGATCAGGAAATTGAGCGACTGCGGGTGAACACGTCGCGCCTCGAGTCACAGAACGGCGAGCACCAGCTAGCCATCGCGCGCAGAGAGGCGCAGGTGCGGGAATTGGAGCAGTATGTCCACACGCTCGAGCGCACGGTCGCCGACAAGCAGGCGAACGAGGAAGGTCTAGATCAATATGCGCGGGATCTCGAGCGTATGGTCGCCGAGAAGAATCAGCATATTTCCGATTTGACTGCGCTGATCCAACGGCTTGAGAGTGGTCGGACCACACTAATCCGCGACGGCGCACGGGCTGCTGCTCTCCGTCTCAAGGCGCTTGTCCGCCTCGGACTGACAGCGGTGGTCGGCCCCCGTCAACGCTGAGGAGCGAGAGATGACACTCTGTTCGGTGATCATCCCCGTACATAATCGCGCGTCTCTTACGCGCCAGTGCCTTAACCTTCTCCTCGCCGATTCCTTCCAAGCCGGCGACATTGAGATAATCGTTGTCGACGATGCATCGACAGATGTTACCCCAGAACTTCTCTCCGACTATCGGGGAAATGTGCATGTGCTGACGCATGAGCGGAATACGGGATTCGCACTTGCATGCAACGATGCTGCGGCGATCTCTTCTGGTGATTACTTAGTCTTCCTCAATAATGATACCGTGCCTAAGTAGGCAGCCAATCGAACTTAGACGATTGCAAGCCTGACGTATGCAAGTTGTCGGCACCGCTCCGGTCGTCCAGCCACGCCATCGCGCGGGTGGCCTGCTCGTCCACGTCCGCGTAT
>Ga0102924_1001399_pt1 | contig 28014 bp, 24 predicted proteins | sample PaiPotPPM11metaG_FD_80116 | JGI IMG/M metagenome (GOLD analysis project Ga0102924, IMG submission 80116) | Iron sulfur acid spring bacterial and archeal communities from Banff, Canada, to study Microbial Dark Matter (Phase II) - Paint Pots PPM... ... | reverse complement strand
GAATGGCATCGGGTACGGACGGGGATCAGTTGGGGGATGGCAAAAGAGGGGATCATCCGACACGCGATTCGTTCCTATCTCGCCCGTCCGTGGTATTGCCTACCACCAACTGCGTAAGTCCTACATTTGAACATCCACGTAAGAAAGGATGTTTGTGCCGGGTTGACGTTGTAGATCTGTGTAACCAAGTATTCCGCGGCCTTGTTGATCTAGTGGTCCGATATCGGATGCCGTTATCAGCACCTGAGTTGACAAGATATTGTCCTTGACGATTTGGCTGTTATAGTCGAAGTATACATACTGAAAATCGAGTAGACCGCCAACGAAATCATCATGCGTCCGCCAGTTTCCGGCAGCCGCGTCGGCCGTTTGTGCCCACCCAGGGATAATTGTAACGGGTGAGTTGTATGTATAGCTGACTTGGCATGGATTGTGTATACCGGGGCTCGCTGGTCCACAGGAAACATAATTATAGTCATACCACCAACGAGCCGCATCAGGATAGATCGCGTAGGCATTCACTGACACTGGCATGAGGGCTGTGAACAATGTAACAGCGCATATGACCGCGCCAAAATGGGAGACCAGCAGCGCGGGCCGCCGGTGTGCCATGCAACATCGTAGTATCATTCCCCTACCGATGAGACCACGCACCGTCGCTTTCATATGACCCTCCTGACGGAAAATACTCTCGCCGCGCCGCTGACCCCCCTCTCAATTCACGTATTGATGCGTCAATAATACTAGAATATCATAATTCCATGTAAAGACAAATGACCTGATGACCTGACACCCGAAAACGGCGTCCATCACAAACAAAAGCCGTTTCTTCGCCTAATCCCCTGCGTGGTGAAAAATCCCTCGGAGCCGCTCGGTCACCTCGGAATGCGGCGACATGAGCCCATTATTGGGCCGATTTTGAGCCTTCAAGGCACCACATGTTGCCTCACGAATAAATCTTACTCTGACCGGGGCCGTTGCTGGCCACGACGTACTCTGTGCTATACTGCCGCGCACAGGGTGTGTTGTACGTACAGTTTGCATAATGTTGGGGCTCTTGAGGGTAACTGTGAAGCAACGTCTCCCGATTCCACGGCTGCGGCGTCTCTCCGCCGCGCTCCTTCTCTTCACACTGTTGACTGGCATTGTACCGGCGCCGGTGCGCGCGGCGACGAGTGACCCGTTCAACATCAAGCCGGTGATGACCGCCGCCCCGACCGCCGACCAGGCCGATCCGGTGATGGCGGGCACGGTGATTGCCTGGGCGGACCGCCGGACGGGTATCTTCGATGTCGTCACGTATGACACGGACGAAGGGCAGGAGCAGCGCCTCGCCCTCGCGGTCCCGCTGCCCGCACCGGGTACGGAACGCAGCCAGCCCGCCTTAGACGGTCAGACGCTCGTCTGGGTGAACACGCCATCGCCGGACGCGACGCCGAGTAGCACGCCCGCCGCTACCGCGCCGCAAACGCAAACGATCGGCGCGTATGACCTCACGCATCACAAGGTGATTCCCCTACCGAATATCGGCCCTGGCCCGAAGCGCCGCCCCTCCGTCAGCGGCCCGATGATCGTCTTCGGTGACAAGCGGGGTGGCGACTGGGACATTTACGGGTATGACATGACGACGCGCACCGAATTTCCCATCGCAGTTGGTGGCGGCGCCCACGGATATACTGCGATCAGTGGCGATACAGTCCTCTACGAGATGTACCACGACGGATCATGGGACGTCATGGGATACAACGTGAAGAACAAAGCGACCTTTCCCGTTGCCGCAGGCCCCGGCGATCAGGATTACCCGCAACTCTCGGGAAATACCGTTGTGTACATTGATCAGGGGCTTGCGGGCGGCAATCCGATGCTGAAACTGTACGATATTGAAACCAAGCAGACGAAGACGCTGACAAAAGATCATCGCGTCGCACGCCCGGCAATCAGCGGCGATTATGTCGTCTGGGAAGACTGGCGCAACGGCGCGCCGAATATTTTCGCCTACGACACGAAGAAGAATACCGAGTACACCCTTACGCGAAGCGGCGATGCGCGCGTCCCGTTCGTGGCGGGCAAATTCATCGGCTGGCTGAAGAGTGACGCCTTCAGTGCTCGCGTCACCACTGTGCAGTTAGTCTCGAAGTTGCCCTCGGATCGCCTCGAACCGCCGACCGTGCCGGAACCGGACGCGCTCTACTTCAAGGAGACGGGGCACTACATCAAATATGGTTTCAAAGAATTCTGGCAATCTCACGGCAGCCTCTCCTATTTCGGCTATCCGATCACGGAAGAGTTCCCGGACATCGCGCCGGACGGCCAGCAAGTCACGGTGCAGTATTTCGAGCGTTCCAAACTCGAATATGTGAAAGCGACGGGGGTGACGCGCATCGGTCTCGTTGGCACGGAACTGACGCGTGACCGCAAATTCAATCCCATCCCGCCATTTCCGGATACGACGGACCGCCGGTACTTCAAGGAAACCGGGCACTCGCTCGCGTCGGGCTTCAAGAAATACTGGGACGACAACAACGGCCTCAATACCTTCGGCTTCCCCATCTCCGAGGAGTTGACCGAGAGCGGCCTCAATGTCCAGTACTTCGAGCGGGGGCGGTTGGAATATCACCCCGAACTCCCGGAGGGCAAGCGCATCACTCTCGGCCGTCTCGGCGAAGAATTGCTCGAAGGGCGCGGCTGGATCAAACCACCGCCGGTGGATACCACCCAATTCCCCGAACACTGACCGGGCATCCGATTCGATTCCAACACCCCCCAGTGACAGCAGGCGTTCCAGATTCCTGGAACGCGGCAGCATGCTTTCCGATCCGGGAAATCGTTGCCGTTGCCCTATTGCAATCCGCAATGGTTATCTGGTATATTTGCGGTTAGCAACGTGATTGGACGAGCGGAGGAAGCGATGCACCCCGGACGAGTGGTGTGTTCCGCCGAAACCTACGAACAAATCCGGTCACTGCTGCGCTCGGACAGGTGTGGGGATGCCTGTAAAGCGGGATTTGGGGGAAGCAGGAGGGTTTCTGTCGTGGAGTTCTCAGATCGGACGCTCACATGCCGCGATTGCGGGAAACCGTTCACATGGACAGCGGGGGAGCAGGCATTTTACGCGGAAAAAGGGTTGGTCAACGAACCGGCCCGTTGCCCGGAGTGCCGCGCCGCGCGTAAGGTCCGCCTCGGCCTCGAACCACCACGAATGATGCACACCATCGTCTGCGCCGAGTGCGGCCAGGAAACGACGGTGCCGTTCGTCCCGCGGAATGGCCGGCCTGTCTTGTGCTCGTCCTGTTTCGCCAAGACGAAGGTGGCGGAAGAACGCGTTGAGCCAATGCCCGAAGTCGCTATCGCGGACTAGCGATTCTCATCGTGTGGGGCGACCAGACGGAGTGCGTCCCACAACGCCAGCTACCCTCGTAAAGACCAGTTACGGAGGCAACACCTCCGGCGCTGTTGCCTCGCTTCGCTATTCTTCCTCATCGTCCAGATAATCGTCCGTCACGGATTCGCTGTCAATCAATTGCCGCCGACGCGCCCCATCCTGCGGGCCGATAATGCCCTCGCGTTCGAGCGATTCAATCAGCCGTGCGGCGCGGTTGTAGCCGATCCGCAGGCGGCTTTGCAACATGCTCGTGCTCGCCCATCCCTGCTCGCGCACGAGTTGGCGCGCGCGATCAATCAGGTTATCGCCACCCGGTTCCTCGCGGATCGTCTTACCGTCGGTTGGGGGTTCGACGACCTCCGGCTTGTATTGCGGTTCGGGCGCGAGCATACGCCAGTGCGAGACGATCGCGGAAATATCCTTGTCTGAGACGAACGCGCCCTGAATGCGCTGCGGTTTGTCGGAGTCCGCCGCCTTATAGAGCATGTCGCCGCGGCCGAGCAGCCGCTCCGCGCCGGGCGTATCGAGGATGACGCGGCTGTCAATCTGGCTCGTGACGGCGAAGGCGATGCGTGCCGGGAAGTTCGCCTTGATCAGCCCCGTGATCACATCCACCGACGGGCGCTGCGTGGCAAGGATGAGATGCATGCCCGTCGCGCGCGCTTTCTGGGCGAGGCGAACAAGCGCCGTCTCAATGTCGTCTGGCGCGGTCATCATCAGATCGGCGAGTTCGTCAATGATGATAACGACGTACGGGATATTCTCCGGCGGCTTCTCCAGATGCGGGCCTAGTTCCTTGCTCCGCTTGTGGTACGCCTCGATATTCCGCACGCCGGAGCGCATGAAGAGTTGGTAGCGCCGCTCCATCTCGGTCACGGCCCAGCGGAGGATGCCGATCACCTTCACCATGTCCGTGACGACCGGAGCGAGGAGATGCGGGATGCCGTTGTACTCCGACATTTCGACCATCTTCGGGTCCACCATCACGAAGCGCAGTTCGTCCGGCGTCCGGTTGAGGAGCATGGCGGCGATCAGCACATTGACGAAGATGCTCTTGCCGCTTCCCGTCGAACCCGCGACGAGTAAGTGCGGCATTTTCGCGAGATCCGCCACCTGATAATGACCGTTCACATCGCGCCCAAGCGGAATCGGCAGTTTGGCCCGTGCGGCGGCGAAGTCGCTCGATTCCAGCGCCTCCCGGAGTCCGACCGTGGCGATGGTGTTGTTCGGGATTTCGATGCCGATGCGGCTCTTGCCGGGAATCGGCGCTTCGATACGGAGCGCGGGCACGGCGAGGGCGAGGGCGAGGTCGTTCTGCAGTTCGGTGACGCGCCGCACTTTGACACCGATCCCCGGCTCCAGCGCATACTGCGTGACGGCGGGGCCGGGGTTGATCTCGCGCACCGTCGCCTCGACGCGGAAACTGGCGAGCGTCTGCTCGATCACCTGCGCCTTTTGTTCGAGGTCTTCCTCACTGACCGAGACATCCGGGTAACGATCCATATGCGCGATCGTCGGCAGCGTCCAGCGCATCGGCTCGGCAACGGGAGGATCGGCTGCCTCCCTCGCCGGTTCTGCTTTCGCGGGCGGCGCGGCAGGAGGAGCAGGCGGATCCTTCCGGACAGTTCGCTGGGGGATCTCGGCTGCTCCGTCAGCCACGGAATCCGGCTTCGGCTCCGGGCGACGGATGATCGGTGGTGGTGTGAGAATCTGCTGCGGCGATGGCCCGATGTCATCGAGCAATGCGGCGCGCCCATTGCGCCCCTTCGTCGGCATGGGTGGCTCCAGCATCCGCGTCGGCATCGCGGTGGCAACAGTCGGCAGATCACCCATCCCGGCGTCATGTCGCTCCGGGCCACGTAACCGGGCGAGCAGGTATCGGAGTTCATTGTTCATGAAGATGCCAATGCCTGCGATCATGAGCGCGAGCAGGACGACGCCCGCACCGAAGGCGCCGAGGCTGCGGCTGAGGAACGCATTGATGAAATAGCCGAGATACCCGCCGCCTTTGTGGCTTTCCGCCCATTGCAACGGGGCATCCGAGAGGCTATGCAGCAGCCCGAGAATCGCGAAGACGATCAGGCCACTGCCGACGAGCGTGTGATAGGATGGCCCCGCACGCTTCTCGTCCTTCTCCAAGAAGGCGTCCGCCGCCCACACACCGATCAGCGCGGGCACCGCGACCGCGCCCCAGCCGAACGCGGTAACCAGCGTGCGCCGCCAGTAATCGAGCAGCCCGGTGCGCTCGCCGGCGAGCAGCGTGCCGATCGTCAGCAGCGCGAGGACGATCAATCCGACGCCGATCAGATCGCGGCGGAGGCCGGGATGGAGCGCCATCCACGGTTCCGATCGCGGCCCGCGCGACGTTGTGCGCCTTGGTGCGGTGGTCTTTGGCCGCGGGGGGGCGCGACGCGGCGACTTCGTCGGTCGCCGCGCGGGTGGGGACGCATTCGACCGGCGTTTCGGTGTTGTCGCTGTTCCCGCCATTGTGCCCGCCTTCCCCATACGTACAAAATGCTTCCGGTACATTCTACACATGTCCGTACACAATTGCCATGTCTGGGTATGAAACGAGCAAGGAGCGTGAAAGGCGCTGGCAATAGACGATGAGCAAACCGCCCTGACACAGAACGACCGCCCAACGAGGCGGTCCATTTTCGTTGCGATTCATGGAAGGAATTGGTACGCCCGAGAGGACTCGAACCTCTGGCCTTTTGGTCCGCAACCAAACGCTCTATCCACTGAGCTACGGGCGCGCGTGCCGAGGAGCAGTATTGCATAGACGATGCGCACTGTCAACGCGAGGCTGGCGGGTAGGCAGGGATTCGAACCCTGGGAACGCGTGAGCGCTCACTCGCTTAGCAGGCGAGCCCGATCGACCACTCCGGCACCTACCCTGGCTGACTGGCGGAGAGGGTGGGATTCGAACCCACGAGGCTCATCACCCGGCTGTTTTCAAGACAGCTGCCATCAACCGCTCGGCCACCTCTCCACGCGCTCGTGGCATGATGCAGTATGCGGCACGACGGGCGAATTCGCAAGACGCGGGAAGTAGTCGGCAGTCGGCAGAAAGACGCGGCGAGTGGACCGGCATCGCTTCTATTCGCAGTAACATTGCCGACTGCCGACCGACGATTGCCTAATTTTCCTGCTCGATCCGCTCCATGCCGTGCATGTAGGGGCGGATGATCGATGGAATCGTGATCGTGCCGTCCGCATTCTGGTAGTTCTCCATGATCGCGATCATCAGGCGCGGCAAGGCAAGGCCGGAGCCGTTCAGGGTATGGACATACTCCGGGCGTGCGCCCGCTTCGCGCCGGAAGCGGATATTGGCGCGGCGCGCCTGGAAATCGGTGAAGTTGCCGCACGACGAGACTTCCAGCCACTCATCGCAGCCCGGCGCCCACGCTTCGAGGTCGAACTTCTCCGCCGCGACGAAGGAGAGATCGCCGGTACACATCTGGATGACGCGGTAGGGAATCTCCAAATCGCGCAGGATCACTTCGGCATCGCTCATGAGCGTTCGCAACGCGGCTTTTGAATGCTCCGGCTTTTCCAGCCGCACCATCTCCACTTTGTCGAACTGGTGGCCGCGTTTGATACCGCGCGTGTCCCGGCCCGCCGAGAACTGCTCGCGCCGGAAGTTGGCGGAGTACGCCGTGAGCCGCACCGGCAAATCAGCGCCATCGAGGATTTCCTCGCGGTGGAAGTTCGTCAGCGGCACCTCGGAGGTCGGGATGAGATATTTATCCGGGTCCTCCACGATGCTGTAGAGGTTGTCCGTGAACTTCGGCAGATTGCCCGTGCCGACGAGCATTTCGCGCGAGACGAGGTAGGGCGGGTAAATCTCCTTGTAGCCTTGCGCGATATGAACATCGAGCATCCATTGAATCAGCGCCCGTTGCAGCCGTGCGCCTGCCCCGATAAGGACGTAAAACCGCGAACCTGAGAGACGCACGCCGCGCTCGAAATCGAGGATGCCCAAGGAAGGCCCGAGGTCCCAGTGCGGCTTCGGCGCGAAATCGAACTGGCGCTTCTCCCCTTGATACGGAAAGATGACGTTCTCGCTGTCGTCCTTGCCAACCGGCACATCGGGATCGGGCAGATTCGGTATCTCGAGCATTGCCCGGTCGAGTTCGGCTTTGATGCGGGTTACTTCGCCATCGAGCGCCCTAATCCGCTCGCCGATCCGCTTACTCTGTTCGATCAGTGGCTCGCGCTCCGCCGCGTCGCGGGTCTGTGAAACGCTCTTGGAAAGGGCATTACGCTCCGTTTGTAACTCCTGCAACTCTTTCGTGAGCGTGCGCCACTGATCGTCCAGATGAACGACCGTATCTACCGATCCCGGATCGGCGTACAGTTTCGCAAGTTCACCCTTCACAAAATCCGGCTGCTCGCGGATCAGCCGCAGATCGAGCATTGTCCGTCCTCTTCTCATGCTGCGGGCAGCCGAGTACTGCCCGGCGAATCGTGGCAGGTGACAGAAAGTATCGCACAGGTTGCCGGAGCGTGGGTCAGGAGGCGGCAGCGAACGATTCCGCGCCGGGAATGAACGGTTCCCAATCGGCGCGCGGTCGTTCCGAGAGACGCCGCTGAATCGCGTAATAGGCGCCCGCGTGCGGCTCGAATGGCGCGCGGCGGAGTCGCATGCGTGCCTCGTCCGGCGTATGCCCGCCCTTACGGTGGTTGCATTCTTTGCACGCGGAGACGAGATTATCCCAGGAGTGCTCACCGCCGCGCGACTTCGGCATCACATGATCAATCGTCAAATCGCGCGAGGAGTGGCCGCAGTACTGGCAGGTGTAATGGTCACGCAGGAAGACTTCGCGGCGGGTAAGTTTGACGCGGGGGCGGGGGCGTCGGACGAGGTAGACCATTCGGACAACGGAGGGCATTGTGTACGCGCGCGTTGAGGTACGTAAGTGCACCTCCGATTCTTCCTGCAACACCTCCGCCTTCCCGCCCAACACGAGGACGAGCGCACGGCGCGCGTTGCAGATATGTAAGGGCTCGTAGTTCTGATTGAGAACGAGGACTGCTGTGTCCATGAGCGGCGATGCTCCTTAAGGGTTGTAACCGATGCGCCATGCTGCACCTGGGTCGCACTCCCGCCGCAGTTGTCGTGTCGCGCATAGTGTACTGTCACGAACGCGAACTTGACAAGGGGGGTTTTGTGCCGATGCGAGCACGAAAAAGCGGCAGGGCGCTCCACGACTGCCCTCTATACGTACACCGGACGCGCTGCCTGCATCTACGCGGGCTGACGGGAGTCGGTCGTAGACGCATTGCCTTGCCGGAAGTAAACTATCGGTAGTGGCCGCCCACATCCGGGTGGTGGGTGCGGCTCGTGGTAGTGTGAGGAAAGTGCGTGGGCAATTTTTCGTGGCTGCTTATCGTTCCGATCTTGGCGGTGCTCGTCACGGTTCATGAGTTCGGACATTTTTTTGCGGCACGGTTTTTCGGCGTCGCGGTCGAGGAGTTCGGCATTGGCCTGCCGCCCCGGATCGTCGGGCGGGTGTGGAAAGGCACGCTCTGGTCGCTGAACGCGATCCCGCTTGGCGGCTTCGCCCGCATGAAGGACGAGAACACGAGCGGTGCAGCGCCGGATTCATTCCAGACCAAGCCCGCCTCTGCGCGCGCGATCATTCTCATCGCCGGGATCGTCTTCAACTTCATTTTCGCCGCGCTGCTCTTCGCGATCATCTTTGCGGTCCATGGCGCGCCGAGTAACAAGGAGATCGTCTCCATCGGCGATGTCGTCGCGGGCACGCCCGCGCAGGCGGCGGGATGGCAACCTGGTGACCAGTTCGTCCGCATCGGCGGGCGGGACATTACCTCGCAACAGGACCTCTCCGATGCCATCAAGGCCGCCGCCGGGACACCCGTGCGAGTCGAATTGCGCCGTGACGGGCAGACCATCACCACGACGGTCACGCCCCGCCTGCCCGAGCAGACTCCCGACGGCCAAGGGTCCACGGGAATCAGGGTGTCGGCGCAATCGGTCGCGCTGCGCGAGCCAGTCTGGCGGGCGATTCCCGATGGTTTCCGTGAGACGGCGCGCGGTATCGGCGACATTTATGTCGGCCTCGCCCGCCTCGTCCGTGGGCAGCAACAGGGCGGCGTGGACAACGTCACCGGCCCAATTGGCATCGCGCAGGTCGTCGGTGAAGTCGTCCAGCAGGCGACGATCCCCGTCTGGGTCGTGATCCTCCAGATCACCGCGTTCATCTCGATCAACCTCGGTATCCTGAACCTGCTGCCGATCCCCGCGCTCGACGGTGGGCGTCTCCTCTTCGTCCTGATCGAGTGGGTACGGCGCGGCAAGCGGGTGCCGCCGGAGCGTGAAGGGATGGTCCATCTGATCGGGATGGCCGTCCTGCTGACGATTTTCGTCCTCGTCGCCTTCGTGGACATTCAGCGCATTCTCGATGGTCGTTCGATCTTACCGCGGTAATTCGCGTCACATGGAGGAGCCGACTCGTGCTCGAAACCGTCGTCCCACTCTCCAATCGTCGGTTCAGCCGCCCGATCTTTCTCAATGACCGCAAAGGCAACACCGTCCAGATCGGTGGCGGCGCGCCCGTCGTCGTCCAGTCCATGTGCTCGACCGACACAAGCGACAAGGAAACGACGATCAAGCAGATTTACGACCTCGCGTCGAATGGCTGCGAGGTCGTCCGGGTCGCCGTGCCGGATAAGGAAGCGGCGGCGGTGATGCCCGAAATCGTCGCACGCTCGCCGGTGCCGATCGTCGCGGATATTCATTTCCACTATCAGATGGCGCTTGCCGCGCTCAACGCGGGCGTCGCCAAATTGCGCCTCAATCCCGGCAACATCCGCAAGCGGTCGCAGGTCGAGGAAGTCGTACGGCTCGCGCAGACCAAGGGCGTGCCGATCCGCATTGGCGTCAATCATGGCTCCCTACCGCCCATCCAGCCAGGCCAGGAAACGATGAGCGATCCGGAGCGAATGGTGGATGTCGCCTTCGGCCACATTCGCATCCTCGAAGACCTCGACTTCCGGGACATCTGCATCTCACTCAAAGCGTTCGATGTGCCGACGATGGTCGCCGCGTACCGACTGATGGCAGAGCGATGCGAGTACCCGCTCCACCTCGGCGTGACGGAAGCGGGCACGGCACGCGCCGGTTCGATCCGCTCGGCAGTCGGCATGGGTATCCTCCTGCACGAGGGGATCGGCGACACAATCCGCATCTCGCTGGCGGACAACCCGGTTGAAGAGGTCTATACCGCGTACGAAATCCTTAAGAGCCTCGACTTGCGGCAAAAAGGGACGACGCTCGTTGCCTGTCCGTCGTGCGGGCGCGTGGAGATTGATGTCCTCAAGCTGGCGGCGTCGGTGGACGAGTATATCAAGAATATCCAGACGCCGATCAAAGTCGCGGTAATGGGCTGCGTCGTCAATGGCCCCGGCGAGGCGCGTGATGCCGACGTTGGCGTCGCCGGTGGGCGCGATAAGGGCGTCATCTTCCGCCACGGCGAGATCGTGCGCACGGTCGCCGAACCCGACCTTTTCCGGGCGATCTGTGAGGAGATTGATACCGTCGTCCGCGAGCGTGAGGCGGAAGGTGCTGCCGAACTCGTACCGGCGGACTGATTGAGAAATCGTTTCGGAAACCCGCGTGACAACGGGGTGCAAAACGGACGGCTCCCCTCTCCATCGCCGCAATAATCTCTGCATTCTCGAATCTTCAGGCGATGGAGAGGGCCGGGGATGAGGAATTGCATGGGCATCACCCGACCATTTTTGCGCGACATGCCATCCGAATGGATCGGTTCGCGGATCGTCTTGCGCCGGTGGCGCGATGAAGACGCGCAGCCGCTCTTCGATGCGATCATGGAATCGCAGGGTCGGCTACGCCAGTGGATGCCGAAGGGTCCTTCCATCTCACAGTCGTGGGCGGACACGTACCATAGCGTTGATGACGCCATTGAGTTCGTCCGCCGTCAGTCCGGCCACTGGGCGTTACACGAGCACATCGGCCTCGGTATTTTCGCGGAAGAGACCGGCACGCTCCTCGGCAGCATTGGCATGCGTGTGAATGACACGAAGCTACTGATCGTCGAACTCGGCTATTGGATTCGCACGTCCGCCGAGGGGCAGGGCTACGTGAGCGAGGCAGCGCGCCAAGTGACGATGTTCGCGTTTGAGGGGCTTGGAGCACAACGGGTGCAAATCCGCTGCGACGCCCGGAATCAACGGAGCAAGGCCGTCCCGGAACGACTCGGCTTTCTCTTTGAAGGCTGTCACCGCCGTGACTCGTTGGGGACTGATGGGACGATCCGGGACACACTCGTCTATGCGATGATCCCGGAGGACTTTGCCCGCGTGCGGGAAACGTGGGAGTAGCCGTGGGGACGCTTTCGGTATCAACGATGTGGGGGGCGCAGGGGCGGTATGCCGACCTCGGTGATATGGTGGACGGCGTCCGAGCGGCAGGCGGCGAGCGGATTGAGATCAATTACATGCCGACCCGCGCGCAGTTGGAGCAGTTGCTGGCCCGCCCCGATCTCGTTGTTTCGAGTATCCACAACATCTGCCCGCGGCCGACCGATGCGCGTGGCGCGCGCATCCCCGATCCGTCGCTCGTCGCAGCCGACGATGCCGAGCGACACCACGCCGTTGCGCTCACGAAAGCGACGATGGACCTCGCGCGCCGCTTCGGAGCGGATGCTATTGTCGTCCATGCCGGTCAACTGACGGTCTTGCCGGAGGACGAAAAGCGTCTCGATGAACTATTCGGCGCCGCTGCGATGGAGACCGATGAGTTTGCGACGCTGCGCGAGCGGATCGTTGGCGCGCGTCGTGCAGCGGTCGGCCCTGCGTTGGAACGTTTGATGGACAGCCTGCGGGAACTTGCACCGTATGCGGAAGGAATCGGTGTCCGGCTCGGCCTTGAGTCTCGGCAGGATTATCGCGACATCCCGATTCTGGACGACCTCGAGACAATTTTTGGCAGTGTGACGTCGCCGATGATCGGGTACTGGCATGACACCGGCCATGCGCAGCGGCAAGCGAACCTCGGCTACACGCCGCACGAAGCATGGTTGCGGCGACTGGGCCATCGGCTCGTCGGGTTCCATTTGCATGATTGTCTCGGGCTGCGCGACCATCTGATTCCGGGGCGTGGTCGCGTGGATTTCGCAATGGTTGTATCCTACCTGCGGGCGGATACGATACCCGCGTGCGAATTCGACTACGATGAGGAAGTCACGGATATCCGGGAAGGATTGGACTACCTCCGTGCCGTCGGGTTCGAGCAGGGAGGGGCACGCGCATGAAGTTGATTATCCAAATCCCGTGCTACAACGAGGAAGAGACGCTGCCCGCCGTCCTTGCTGACCTGCCCAAATTGCTCCCCGGTATTGATGAGATTGAAGTGATCGTCATTGATGACGGCAGCACGGATCGGACCGCGAACCTCGCCCGGATGCTCGGCGCGTATGTCGTCCCACATACGGGGAATAAGGGGTTAGCCGCCGCGTTCCAAACCGGTCTCGATGCGTGCCTGACGCTCGGCGCGGACATCATCGTCAATACCGACGGCGATCATCAGTATTCCGGCAGCGACATCGCCGCGCTCATCAAGCCGATCCTCGATGGCGATTGTGACATGGTGGTCGGCGATCGCCAAACACACGATATCGTCCACTTCAGCCCGCTCAAGAAACGATTGCAGGCGGTCGGATCGTGGACGATGCGGCGATTGAGCGGCACGAATATTCCCGATGCGCCGAGCGGCTTCCGCGCGCTCTCGCGTGAGGCGGCGATGCGGCTCAATGTCGTCACTCGCTACACCTACACGCTGGAAACGATCATCCAGGCAGGCAAGAAGAACCTTAGTGTCGGCAGTGTGCCGATCTCCTCCCGGCCAACGCGCCCATCACGGCTCTTTCCCAATGTCTGGTCGTACATCAAGCGCTCCGCCGCGACGATGGTGCGTATCTGGGCGATGTACGAACCACTCAAGACGTTCGCGCTCTTCGCGACGCTCTTTCTCTTCATCGGTGTGGCGCTCGTCGGCCGGTTCTTTTACTTTTACCTGATCATCGGCGAAAAAGGCACGCGGCATATCCAGTCGCTGATTATCGCGCTCATTTTCTCGATGATCGGCGCCGTCCTCTTCGCGGTCGCGCTCCTCGCGGACCTCACGGCGAACAACCGGCGGTTGATCGAGGACAACTTATATCGAACAAAGAAACTCCAGTACATGCTGACGGCGCAAGCCGCACGGAATGGTGAGTCACCGCATCATCTCCTCACGAATCTTGTTGAACCGGACACCGTCGGCGATCTCACGCTCCACAACGACTGACCGCGATCACCACAAGGGGGACGCCGGTGCCGCTACACGACACGCTCTTTCTCAATGGGACCGTCGTGACGATGAATCCGGTCCATCCCGAGGCGGAGGCCGTGCTCGTCCGGGGAGACCGGATCGTCGCCGTCGGGTTCACGGACGAGATGCGCGCCCTCGCCGCGCCGGGCGCGCGAATCGTGGACCTCGCGGGCAAAACGATCCTCCCGGGCTTCAATGAGGCGCACAATCACATGCTGATGTTTGGCCGTTCCCTGGCACAAGTGGACTGCCGTGCGCCTGGCTGCGGCACTATTGCCGAGTTGCAGCAGCGTGTCGCGGCCCGCGCGATCGAGACACCCGGAGGCGCATGGGTGCTCGGACGCGGATACGACGATCAGTCGCTCGCAGAGCGACGGCATCCGACCCGCTACGATCTGGACGCAGTCGCGCCCGATCATCCTGTCGTCATTACCAATGCGTCCGGGCACCTCTGCGTAGCGAACAGCCGCGCCCTCGGTCTTGCCGGCATCACACATGCGACGGAACCGCCCGAAGGCGGTGGCATCGTGCATGACGCCGACGGTAATCCGACCGGCCTGCTCCTTGAGACCGCGCAAGGCTTGGTGACGGACCTGATCCCGGAGCCGACCGAGGATGATCTCGTCGAGGCGCTCGGGCGGTGCGCGCAGCGGTATCTTGCCGCCGGAATCACGAGCAGCGCCGACGCGAGCGTCCACACAAAGACGCAGTTCCGCGCCTTCCAGCGCGCGGCCACGACCGGCGTGAACCCGCTCCGCACGACACTGATGCTGCGCGAGCATCTCCTCCCCTATCTGACCGAAACCGGCATCCGCACCGGATTCGGCAGTGATCGCCTCCGTTGCGGGCCGATCAAACTCTTCATTGATGGCAGCCTGATCGGGCGTACCGCCGCCGTCAGCCAGCCCTTCCTCCACGATCCCGACCCGAACAATCTCGGACTGACGATGATGAGCGAGGAGGTCTTTCAGGGATATGTGATGGACGCGCATGCCGCGGGCTGGCAGGTTGCGGTGCATGCGATCGGCGATCGCGGTATTGAAATGGTGCTGGACGCCTACGAGCGCGCGCTGACCGCCCACCCGCGGGCCGATCACCGGCACCGAATCGAGCATTGCGGCATCCTCCGCCCGGATTTGATCGCCCGGATCGCCCACCTCGGCGTGGTCGTCGTCACCCAACCGATCTTCATCACCGAATATGGCGACTCGTTCATCCGCCATCTCGGTGAGGAGCGCGCGGCGCTCACCTATCCCTTCTGGTCGCTTCGGAGCGCAGGCATTCCGATGGTCTTCAGTTCGGACTGCCCGGTCTCTGCCTATGAGCCGTTGAAAAGCATCCAGGTTTCCGTCACGGAACGTACCGGCTCCGGCGCGGAATACGCGCCGGCCGAGGCGATTACGGTGAACGAAGCGCTCCACGCCTATACCGTCGCGGGCGCATATGCCACCTTTGAGGAACATATTAAGGGTTCAATCGCGCCGGGTATGCTCGCGGACTTCGCGGTGCTCGACCGCGACCCTCGCCACTGCCCACCGGAGGAGATTGCCGACATTCCCGTCGCCATGACGTGGATCGGCGGCGAACTCCTCTATGAGCAGCCATGATCGCATTTCCGTTAGAGCAAATATCGTATTGGTGGTGGCAGGCTAAAGCCCGCCACCACCGGCTCAATGCTTCTGCAAAACGCTGTAGCGTCGGCGTCAGCCTGCGCCAGCGGATTACCGGATTGGCTCATGAGGCTCAGAATCACAGGCTGATGCCGACGCTACCCACCCGATTAGCGGAGTTCTTCCGGCATCTTCAGCGCGCCGGATGGCCTGATCTCTTGCATGCGCCCGGTTTCGGTGAAGATCACCCGCTCGCAGATATTCGTCACACGGTCTCCGATCCGCTCGAGGTTGTGCGCCGCCCACAAGAGCAGCGTCGCCTGATGGATCGTGCGCGGATCGCCGATCATGAAGGTGAGCAATTCTCGATAGACCTGGTTGTAGAGGGCATCTACCGCGTCGTCCTCGGCGGCAACGCGCCGCGCCGCGACGACATCATTATCCGCGAACGCGAGTAGCACCCGCCGGAGCATATCCGTGACTGTCTCCGCCATCCGCGGAATATCCAGGAGCGGCTTGAGGAGTGGCTCATCGCCGATCATCAGGGAGATCGTCGCCGTTCCCTCCGCGTGATCCCCCATCCGCTCGAGGTCGGTGATGATGCTGAGAACCGCCGCGACCGTCCGGAGATCGTGGACGAGAGGCTGTTGCGTCGCGATCAGCAACAGCGCGCGATCTTCGATCTGGAAGCGGAGGGCGTTGATCGCCGCGTCTTCCTCGATCACCCGCCGGGCAATCGAGGCGTCACGAGCCCGAAGCGCCTCTACCGACCGCTGAATCGCCTTTTCTACCATGCTCCCGAGCGTCAGGACATCAGCGTGCAATTCTCTGAGCCCTTCCTCGAGCACGATCCGTGGCATTCTTGGTCCCTTCTTGATGATGGGGCTATCGTGGACTATGAACTCATCCCGCGCGCCATCATCCAAATCGTCCGGTGATGTACTGCTCCGTTCGGTCATCTTTCGGATTCGTGAACATCTCTTTGGTCGGAGCGTACTCGATCAAATGACCAATGCGATCCTCGCCGCCGAGCAAAAACGCGGTCCGGTCGCTGACGCGCGCCGCCTGTTGCAGGTTGTGCGTCACGATGATAATCGTGTAATCCTTGCGAAGTTCGACCATCAGGTCCTCGATCTTCAGCGTTGAGATCGGATCGAGCGCACTTGCCGGCTCGTCCATGAGGACGATTTCTGGCTGCACCGCGATAGCGCGTGCAATGCACAAACGCTGTTGTTGACCGCCTGAGAGGTTGAATGCGGACTGCTTCAACTTATCCTTCACTTCGTTCCAGAGCGCGGCTTGTCTCAGACTGCGCTCGACGACCTCGTCCAGATGATCCTTCGGTACCCTGCCCGCCAACTTCAAACCGGACGCGGCGTTGTCGTAAATGGACATCGAAGGAAACGGATTCGGCTTCTGAAATACCATGCCGACTTTCCGCCGAAGCAACACCGCATTCATACCCGGAGCATAGATATTCTGGCCGTCCATCATGACTTTGCCCACGGCGCGGGCGTTCGGAATGATTTCGTGCAGGCGATTCAGGCAACGCAACAGCGTAGATTTCCCGCATCCGGACGGCCCAATGATTGCCGTAACGTTCTGCCGGTCGAACGACAGCGACACGTCTTCGATTGCTTTGAACTTGCCGTAGAATGCGCTCAGACCCTCAACAGACATGGCGACGTTGGCCTGGCTGGCTGCCGCCTCGCCCTGTGCCGGTCGTTCTGCCACCTTCGGGCGGAGATGGACGGGTTCAAGCGCCGCAGTCGGTTCGACCATTGGCTTCCTCTCAGACGACATTCTTGAATCTCCCACGGGCGATGCGGCGAATGAGGACCATGAGAATCAGGATGAAGAAAACCAGAATGAAAGCCGACGCCCATGCAATGCGATGCCACTCATCATAGGGCCCAATCGCATAATTGAACAGTCGGAGCGGCAAGGCGTCTATCGGCCTGCGAATGTCCTTTTGGAAGAAATTATTGCCGAGTGCGGTAAAGAGCAGCGGCGCCGTTTCCCCACCGACACGGGCAAATGCGAGGACGACCGCCGTGCCGATGCCCGAGCGCGCCGCGGGAACGGTGATGCGCATCACTGTCTTCCAGTACGGGATACCAAGGGCGAGACTCGCCTCCCGCAGTGTGCCGGGTACGAGACGGACTACTTCCTCGGTCGTTCGTGAAATGGTCGGAATCATCATCACCGCGAGTGCCACGCCACCGGCAATCGCCGAGAATGAATGGAATGGCCGGACGAGCAGCGTCCAGATGAAGACGCCAATCACGATAGATGGAACGCCAAGCAGTATGTCAGCAACAAATCGGACGGTCGTCGCGAATGCGTTTCGATTGCCGTATTCGGCCATATAGACGCCTGCCAAAATACCCGTCGGGATACCGATGAGTGAAGCCATGACAAGAATAATCCCGCTGCCAACGAGGGCGGTTGCGACCCCGCCCCCCGGTTGGCCGGGTGGCTGAGGCGGCTTCGTAAAGAAATGCACATTGAGCGATGATGCACCCTTGATCAGTGAGTACATCAGGATATGCACGAGCGGGATGAGGATGACGATCGCGCAGACCGAGAACACCCCGATCATGATGACATTGACGGTACGCCGCCGACGCATCACCTTCGGTGTGAACTGACCGTACTGCCGGACGACACCTGTTGCCATGCCGTTCTCCTCGTCACCGACTCCGTGCGACCGACCAGACGAGCAGTCTGCCGAGAACGTTCATAATTAGCGCGACAACAAGGAGCAGGAGGGCAATGGCGATTAAGGAGGACGTGTAAAGCGTCGTCGCCGCCTCCGCAAACTCGTTCGCGATCACACTCGACATCGTCGCTCCCTGCGCGAAGAGTGACGGCTTAATCTGCGCGCGATTGCCGATGATCATCGTGACTGCCATCGTCTCGCCAAGCGCGCGACCGAGGGCGAGGATCGAGCCGCCGACGATGCCACTACGCGCGAAGGGCAGAATGACATAGCGAATCACTTCCCACCGTGTCGCTCCAAGGGCAAGCATGCCTTCGCGCTGGTTTGTTGGGGTGAGGAGCATCACCTCCCGCGTCACCGACGTAATGTATGGGACGATGATGATGGCGAGGATGATACCCGCCGATAAGACGCCGAGGCCAAACGTCGGCCCTTTGAACAATGGAATAAAACTGAAATGGCTGACGAGAAACTTGTCCGGGCCATTGCGCATCCACGGTGCGAAGACGAAGATGCCCCAGAGGCCGAAGACGACCGACGGCACCGCGGCGAGGAGTTCGACCATGAACGAAACAGGGCTTCGTAGCCAGGCAGGAGCAAACTCGATAATGAACACCGCGCAGCCAACCCCAATTGGCGCCGCGAGCATCAGCGCGATCACCGAGGTGATAACCGTACCGTAGATGTACGGGAGCGCGCCAAACTTGCTGAACGGGGGCGCCCACTCGGTGCCCGTGATGAAGCCCAGGCCGAACTTCCGCCATGCCTCGGACGACTGGGTCACGACCATCACGAGCATCAGGCCGATGATCACCAAAATGATCGCCGCGAAAACCGCCAGCACCGACCGGAAGATGGCATCGCCGCGAACATTCATGCCGCCGACGCGCCGCTGAGGCATCGGTGGGATGGCCGCAATCCCCATCTGCCGCCCCGCCCACCATTGCCGCCGTGGGCTTTGGCCTGCCATAGCCACATCTCTCCTCGGTGAGAATGGATGCGGCAGCAACGATTGATCCCTTGCTGCCGCGACGCACCGGATTACTTATACACTGGCACACCGTTGACCGTGATCAACTTGAGTTTCTCAAGCACTTTCGCCTTGAGCGGGGCCGGGATCGGTGGGTAGTTCTTCGACCTCGCGATTTCGTCCCCGGCCGGGCTGATCGCCCATCGGATGAAACTGACAAGTGCATCGGCCTTATTCTTGTCCGTCTGCTGCGTGAACGGCAGGACCCACGTCGTGCCCGTGATTGGGTACGCGCCCTTTACTTCCGCCGCCGGGTTCGTGATCGAGAAGCGCAGATCATCGGGGTACGACGTAAGTGCCGCCGCCTTCGATGCGGAGTCAACGGTCGGAGGGATGAATTCACCGGCCGCATTCTTCACCAAACTGAGCGGCAACTTATTTTCGAGCGCATACGCGAGTTCGACATAGCCGATACCACCCTCGACCTGCTTGACCTGACCGGCAACGCCTTCGTTCCCCTTCGCGCCAATGCCGGTCGGAAACTTGACCGACGTGCCGCGTCCGACCTTGCTTTCCCAATCCTTGGAGATCTTCGAGAAGAAGTCAACCCAGATCGAGGTTGTCCCGGAGCCATCCGAACGATAGACGACCGCGATGTCCGTGCTCGGCAGCGTGATGCCCGGATTATCCGCCGCAATCGCCTTGTCATTCCATTTGGTAATCGTGCCGAAGTAGATGCCAACGAGCGTTTGTCCGGAGAACTGCAACGGCTTATTGACATCCAGTTTCAAGTTGTACGTCGGGACGACCGGGCCATGCACCATCGGGATGTGCAGAATACCGGGCGCGGCCTTGATCTGGTCATCGGTCAGCGGTGCGTCCGAAGCGCCAAAGTCAACCGTCTTTTGGGTAATTTGCTGGATGCCGCCACCCGAACCGATGGACTGATAGTTAATGGTGATGTTCTTGGCAATTGACTGGTTGAATGCTTGCGCCCAGGTTGTCAGCAGCGGGTTGATGAACGTTGACCCGGCACCCGTCAGTTGGATATTCGCTCCACCGGCGATTGCTCCAAAGGTCGGCTGTACGGCGGCCGAGCCTGACGGCGCACTGCTGGCGGCGGTGGTTCCAGCCACGGGCGATGTGGTGGCCGCCGTAGCCGCGGCGGGGCTTGATACGGTCGCGCCGGTACTTGATGTCGCCGCTGCCGGCGCCTTCGTCGCGGTGGCTACCGCGCCCGCGGCGCTTGTCGTTGCGGCTGTTGCCGCTGGCGCCGGGGTGCTGGTCGCACTGCCGCCACAAGCGGTAAGAATCGCCGTACCAGCCGCACCGGCGATGCCCATCAACACCACTCGCCGATTGACAACTCGGTTTGCACTCGCCATGTATCTGTTCCTCCTCGTCTATTCCGAACCCTTCCAACCGGCGCTCATGTCGCGGCGACGCAGACCGTCGCCAGACACGAATCGCTTCATGCAGCCTAACAAGACCAGATCAGCAGGTTATGAGGGAATGATGAGAGGATTGTGAACGTTCGTCTCACTGCTCACATCCCGATGCGTCACGCGTGCCTGCGCCGGCTCCGCAACGGGCAGGACGATCATAAAGCGCGACCCATGACCAACCGCGCTCGTGACAGCGACCGTGCCTTCGTGAACACGCGCGACATGTTTGACGATTGCCAAGCCTAGCCCCGTGCCGCCGCCGGAGCGCGCGGGGTCTTCCTTATAAAATCGCTCGAAGAGGCGCGGCAAGTGTTCGTCCGGAATACCAATGCCTGTATCCTCCACCCAGAGACAGACGCGATCATCGCCGTCACGGTGCGCACCGACCGTGACACGACCATCTAGCGGGGTGAATTTGACCGCGTTGTGGATGAGATTGACGAGCGCGCCTTCGAGCATCCGCCGATCGCCGTACACGGTGGGCACGTCCGGCGACACCGCAGTCTCCAGGACGACACCGGCCCGCTCGGCCTGCGCTTCCAATCGCTCTAACGCGCGCTCCGCAAGGTCGGCGACATCGAGCGGCACGAGGTTTGGTTGGTCCCGGCCGGATTCGAGGCGGGCAAGTTCGAGGAGTTCACGCACGAGTTGCGTCAGTTCGTCCACTTCGCGGTTGATTTTGTTGAGCCGGTCCTCAGCCATCCCCGGCACTTCGAGGCCACCGTCGAGCAGCGTCTCGACATAGAGTTTGATGCTCGCGAGCGGTGTGCGGAGTTCATGCGAGACATTGGCGACCAGTTCGCGGCGCACCGTTTGGAGATGCTGTACCTGCGTCACGTCGCGCGCCAGCAGGAGGACATCATCCTTCGGAACGTCCGCTGGCACGGCGATCGCGCGCACGACGCGCCCGCTGCCGGAGACTTCCACCGTATGTTCCTGCCGCTGACCGGTGGCCTGACAGCGGCGTACAAGATCGGCAATCTCGTGATCGCCGGTCATTTCAATCACCGTCCGTCCCCGTACGGTCGCGAGGCTCGTAGGAAACAGCGCGAGTGCCGCGTCATTGACTGAAAGGATTTCCTGCCCGGCCCCGACGACAATCACCGCATCATCGAGCGCGCCAAGGATCGTCCGCAGGCGGATATTTTCCGCTGCGAACTCCTCGGCGCGGCGCCGTAGGTCGTCTATCGCATGACGGATATGCGATACGACGGGCGACGATCCGGCATCGGGGACAGACTGCCGGAGTTCCGCTTCGCTCGCGCGCAGCCGCGTCCGGTATCGCACGGCATACCAGAACGCAACGGCGCAGGCGACGAGCGCGCCAAATGTGACTACCCACGCGACCGTCGTCATGCGCCCCTATCCTTCGAAGCGATAGCCGTGGCCACGCACGGTGACGAGGCGGGTCGGCATCGCAGGCTCGGCTTCGATCTTCTCGCGCAACTGGCGTATGTGGACATCAACCGTGCGCGGATCGCCGTAATAGTCTATCCCCCAGACATTATCGAGCAGTTGCTGGCGGGAGAGCGCGATCCCGCGATTTCGCACGAGATAGGTCAGGAGATCGAACTCGCGCGGCCGGAGCGGGACTTCGACACTGTTCAATAACACTCGTCGCTCCTGCGGCGAGACAACGAGGTTGCCATAGATCATCCCTTCCATTCGGGGGATGACACCGTCCATTTCCGCTGTCGGCGTCTCCGGCAGCCCTTCACGTCGCCGGAGGACCGCGCGGACGCGCGCGAGCAGTTCACGCAATCCGAACGGCTTCGTCACGTAATCGTCCGCACCGAGTTCGAGACCGACGACCTTATCCGTCTCATCATCCCGCGCGGTGAGCATAATGACCGGGACGTCGCTGTCGCGCCGGATCGCCTGACAGACTTTGAAACCGTCCATGCCCGGCAACATCACATCAAGAATAATGAGATCCGGCTTCTCCGACCGCGCCAGCCGTAGCCCGGATGGTCCGTCACTCGCTGTGAGGACGCGATAGCCCTGTCGCTCCAATGAGAATTGTAATGACTCACGGAACGGTCGCTCATCATCTACGACCAAAATGGATGCCGTCTTTTCCATGAGTTGCATTGGGTTCGGACCTCCCGCGAATGCAGCCGACCGGCACGCCTTCAATGGCAGTGTACCATTCGGTTTGTTATCGCATCGTGAGAAGGTTGCGTTCAATCTGCGATGTCCGTTATCCTCCCGCGAACGATGCGGCAGTGAGCGGAGTACATCGTGATCGGAATAATCATGCGCTTCCCGGTATCCGACAGCCCGCCTACGGCGATCTGGCCGCCACACAGAGATATGGGCGTGGGATGACGGATACAACGGTTCCCTCGATCTGCATTGTTGGTTGCGCGTCATGGGACACACTGCTACCTGTGGATCACTATCCTGCGGAAAGCGAATATTGTATCGCGTCAGACGAGATCCAGATGCCCGGTGGGACATCTACCAATGTCGCGGTCGCGCTCGCCCGCCTCGGGATGCCGCCGCGCTTCGCCGGCGTCGTCGGGGATGACTGGCGCGGCGAGCGGCTGCGCGCCGGGCTGGAGGCCGCCGGTGTAGTGTGCGACATGCTCGGCGTACACGTCGGCCAGGATTCAGACCGCTCGATCATCCCGATCAGCCCGTCCGGGAGCCGGACGATCTTCTGGATCAAGGGCGCAATGCTTGGGCGGGGCGACGTGCTCGATCTTCCCGCCATTTTCCGGCATTCGGTCGTCTACCTGGATATCGTTGATCTCGACTTCTGGGCGGATATTCTGGATGCGTATGATCGCGATCGCGACAATCGTCCCAATACACCGCTTCTCATCGGCCAGACCGTCTTCGTTGCCGGTATCCTTGCTCCCGAGGCCGCGCTGCCCTTCGTTGGGCGGCACGATCTCTTCATTGGCGGCGAGTGGGAATGGCAGTTGATGACAGGCGCCACGTCGCGCGCCGACATCGTCACACGTCTACAACACACGATGCATGACACACGGCTGCGGATGGTGGTCGTCACTCATGGCGCGGATGGATGCACGGTGATCATGAAGGGTGCGATCTTCGAGGCGCCTGCAGCCAATGTCCGTGTCGTGGATACAACAGGGGCGGGTGACGCATTCGCCGCCGGGTTCATCTTTGGGCTTCTGCGTGGGTGGTCACCGGAGCGGTGCGCTCAATTCGCGAACGCCGTCGGTGGCCTCGCAACGCGCGCGTTAGGCTCGCAAGTCGCGTTGCCCTCGCTGCACGAAGCCTGGCGGCTCGCCTTCGGCACTGACCCCGACGAAGCGTGCTAGCCGCTACGGCGCGATCTTTGCGCGCAGCACCTCGACTGCCTTGTCCAGTTGTGGATCGCTCGACCCTGGCCCGGTGTCCGGTCGCTCGACGACATCATCGGGCATCAGCCCCTGCTTCTGGATCACGCGCTCCTTCGGCGTATACCAGTTCGCGACCGTGACGCGCACGCTCGATCCATCGCTCAATTCAGTCACTTCCTGCTCGGAGCCTTTGCCAAAGGTCTTCGTTCCGACCAAAACCGCGCGACCGTAATCCTGCAATGACCCCGCGACAATCTCCGACGCGCTCGCCGTGCCACCATTGACCAGCATGACCATCGGCAGATCGAGCAATTGCGGCCCGTCGTTTTTGACAAGAATTGGCGTCAACTTTCCGCCGGTCGGCCGCCGGTCTTCAAGCATCGCCACAGAGTCCTTCGGCAGGAACCGCCCAAGCAGTTGCTGCGCGCCATCCACATAGCCGCCGCCATTGTTGCGGAGGTCGAGGACGATGCCCTTCAAGTGCGTATCGCGCACCTGCTTGAGCGCGTCGTCGAGTTCCTGATTTGTGTAATCATTGAATCCCGTAATGGTGATTTTGCCGATGTCATTGGGCAGCACATCCAGTGTCACGGCAGGCAGCGTGATTTTCTTCCGAATGACGGTGATATCAATTGTTCCTGGCGTGCCAGTGCGGCGGATAGTCAGGCGCACGGGGGTGCCTTCCGCGCCACGGATCGCGGTCGCCCGATCTGCTTTCGGCACGGGCGTCAGATCCATACCGTCAATCGCGACGATCACGTCGCCCGCCTTGACACCCGCAGCCTCGGCAGGCCCGCCCGGGATCGGCGCGGTGATCAGCAGATCGTCCTTGGATGTATCAACGTAGACACCAATCCCGACGAACTGACCATTATCCGAGGCTTTGCGGTCTTTCGCGGCATCCGGCGGCAGGAAGACGGTATAGTCGTCACCGGCAGCGGCGAATAATCCCTTCAGTGCGCCATAGACAAGATTCTGCTCGTTGAGGGGCCGGTAATAGAAGCCCTTTTCGAGCAAATCAAATGCTTTCCAGAAGTTATCGAACTGAGCGCGCAGTTGGTCCGGTGTCGTATTCTTCGCCGGATCGAGGTTGATGGCTGGATCGGACGGGCGGGGTGTCACCGTCGGTACCGGTGTCGCCGCCGGTCTCGGCGTCGAGGTTGGGCGACCGGCTGGCACCGTGTCTGTCGGCGCGGGCGGTACGGTCGGTATGATTACTGCGGCAGCGGTCGTGCTCCCGCCGCTGGCGGCGTTGCTGAACAGCGCGCGATCCGCGACGATGCCGAGCGCGAAACCGCTGAGCACGAGAAACATGCCGGCGAGAAAGCCGACGAGCGCCGCTCCTGACCGGGCCGGCGAGGGCGTATCCATATGTGTGGCTCCGTTTCCGATGGCCTGAGATGCGATGAACGACGCCCCATCGCTGAAGCGTCGCACCTTACGCATATCATCCCGCCGGGGGCGCGCGGTGTCAATCGCACCACCCGCGCGCTATACTGGCAATCCGCGTCGTCGCGCGTCGGAAGGATGATTGATGGGGGCATCGCGTATTCAGGTCGGCGTCATTGGTACGGGATTTGGCGCGCAGGTACATTTACCGGCGCTCGCGGCGCTCCCGGATTTCGAGATCGTCGCGGTCTGTGGTCGCAATGACGCGAAAGTCGAAGCAATTGCCGATGCCTACGACATCCGCAACACCTTCGCCGATTACCGCGATCTGATCGCATGCGCAGATGTCGAAGCCGTGACCATCGCGACACCCCCCGCGCAGCATCATCCAACGGCAATCGCTGCGATCACCGCCGGGAAGCATGTTCTGTGCGAGAAACCGATGGCGCGCAACGCCAACGAGGCGCGCGAAATGCTTCGCATGGCGGAAATGGGCAACGTTACCGCGATGCTCTCCCATGAGTTCCGCTTCGTCCCCGCGCGGGCGCGAATGAAGGAACTGCTGGATGAGGGCTACATCGGTGCGGTGTCGCTCGTCCAACTCTCTTTCTTACGACCATTATTGGCCGATGCGCGCGGAAATGCATGGCACTGGCTGGTGGATGCGGACGCGGGCGGCGGGATGCTTGGCGCACTTGGCGCGCACTTCGTGGATGCGCTGCGCTGGTGGTTCGGCGAGATCACCGAGGTCGCCGGTGCATCGTCCGTAAGCGCACCGACCGTCCGCGCTGCGGGCGCCAATGTTCTCCATGCCGACGCGGAAGACACCTTCGCGATGCTCCTGCGGTTCTCCTCCGGTGCAATCGGCAATATCATCTGTTCCGCTACCGCGTGGCACGGGCCGGGCGAGGAGATTCGCGCTTTCGGTTCGGGCGGCATGCTGATGATCGCCCTGGACGGCACGCTCTGGGGCGCGCAGCATGGCGATCCGTCTCCCCAAGCCGTCCAGATCCCCGCGCGGCTGATAGGCAGCGGCATCCCGGAAGTTGACGACGCCCCGGCGGTCCATGCGCTCATCCCGCCCTTCATCCGGCTCGCACGCACCTGGGCGCACGGCATCCGCACGGGGACCAGCCCATCTCCCTCCTTTGCTGATGGGTTGCGCGTTCAGGAGGCGCTGGACGCCGTGCCGCGCTCGCAAGAGCAACACAAATGGGTGGATGTGAGCGGCGCGCGATGGCCGGTCGCGCCGGCCCGCTGAGCCGAGCGTGTATACTGCCCTGGGATACGATGTGAACGACGCGCGGAAAGCGAGCGACGGAATGCAACCGAACATGAAAATGCTCCAGGAGATGCAGCGCCAGATGCAGAAAATTCAGCACGAACTCGGCGAAACAGTCGTCGAAGGGCAAGCAGGTGGCGGGCTTGTCAAAGTCCAGGTTACGGCGCTGAAGCAGATGCGTGGTATCACGATCAAGCCGGACGCCATTGACCCTGACGATGTCGAATTGCTGGAAGATATGATCGTTGCCGCCGTCAACGACGCGATGGGCAAAGCGGATGAGACCGCGCAGGGTAAACTGGGTGGCCTGACTGGCGGTCTTGGCATTCCGGGACTGATGGGATAGTGGCTCGTCCGCGTGCCGTCACCTTTGACTTTCATGACACGATCGCGATTGCACCCGCGTGGTTCGCGCTCGAAGTGCGCCAATTGCCGGGCATGGTCCTGGATACTCTGGCGGCACGGGGTGTGATCCCGCATGACGGCGCGCAGATGGCGGCCGCCACCGAGCCATACCGCGCGTTACGTCTTGCCATCCATGAACATGGTATGGAGTCAGATGCCCTTGCGGGCGTCCAACACGCGTTCCGGGCGATCGGCGTCGCGCTCCCGGACGCAACGGTCATGGCGGCGATTGATGAACTGATGGCCTCGGTCCGTGCGGATGCACACCCACGCCCCGGCATCATTGAGGCAATTGATGCGTTCACGGCGGCGGGTGTGCCGATGGCCGTGATTTCTAATGCGGTCTACCACCCCTTCATCGAATGGTGCCTTGCCGACTGGGGAATCCTTGATGCATTCACCGCGGTTATTTCCTCCGCGTCGTGCGGATATTACAAATCCCATGAAGGCATCTATCGGTGCGCGATGGCAGCCGTTGGCGTCGCGCCAGATGCGATGGTGCATATCGGCGATTCGTACCGCTTCGACATCGAGGCCGCGCACCGACTCGGATTGCGGACGGTCTGGCTGAACCTTACCGGTACACAGCGCGATCCATGCGTCGCCGATCTCGTCGTGAGCGACGTGTGGGAACTGGCTCCGCGCGTGCTCAATCTTGCCTGAATGACGCGCAGCGTATTCGAACACGAGACGAGCACTATCCAGTCTTGCCAATCACCTACCGACGTGGACATCACGGATGCGAGCGGCCGTTCATCTTTGGTGTACAACCGTCTGGAGGGCGGCGGCCGGATCTCAGCAATACGAGCCCGAGCCCGTGGGATTTCCCATCGTGGAACATTGCGTACTGGCAGATTCACAAGTAATGCGTACGAGATGGCGCGACGAGCAGCGGGGTACTTGACGGCCCGCCGCCCGTCCCGTACACTCCCGTGCTACTACTATACGAAAAGGGATCGCCGCCTGAAACGTGTCTCTACGGGCGATCCGGTGGAAAGAGAGCATTGACGTTATGGGCAAGTACATCATCCGACGATTGGTGACGGCGGTGCCGACCTTGATCGCCATCTCGATCGTCCTCTTCGCGATCATCTCCCTCGCCCCCGGCGATCCGTTGGCGCAGTTTGCCGCCGAT
>Ga0102924_1001398_pt1 | contig 28016 bp, 24 predicted proteins | sample PaiPotPPM11metaG_FD_80116 | JGI IMG/M metagenome (GOLD analysis project Ga0102924, IMG submission 80116) | Iron sulfur acid spring bacterial and archeal communities from Banff, Canada, to study Microbial Dark Matter (Phase II) - Paint Pots PPM... ... | reverse complement strand
ATATTTTCCGACGTACACGGAAATGCCGCCGCGCTGCGACCCGTTCTTCAGGAACTGACGTCGAATTCCGATGTGCTGCTCTTCTTAGGCGACCTCGGTGGCTACTATGGTTTCGTAAACGAATGCGCAGAACTTTGGCCGGCTCAGGTGATAGGGGTCCGCGGGAACCACGACGATGTGCTGCTCAAAGCTCTGGCCGAGGACAAGGCTCCCGGCCCAGCGTATTTCTCATCTTATGGATCAGCGCTTTGGCGCTCGGTCCAGAGGCTCTCTCCCAAGGCGAGGTGCCTGTTGGAAGCCTTGCCTGAGCAGCGGACCTTATCCTTCGACGGACTTCGAGTGGCGATGTTTCATGGTTCCCCTTGGGATCCGCTAGATGGCCGCGTCTATCCAGACTTCGCGGAATGGCAGAGGTTCGAAGGGGTGGATGCCGATGTTGTGCTGCTGGGACACACGCACTATCCGATGGCAAAAGAATGTGGTCATAAACTCATTGTGAATCCTGGTTCGGTCGGACAGGCGCGTGACCGCGGGGGAGCCGCATGCTTTGCCATTCTAGATACCGGCTCTCGAACGGCCGAGCTTAAGCGAATCGGGTTCGATTGTGGCGAAGTCATACGAGACGCCAAAGAACACGATCCGGAACTGCCCTACTTGTGGGAGGTCTTCACTCGATGACCCCGCCCGTGCGCGTCTTAGTGACCGGCGTGGGCGGTACCCTGGGCCAGGCAATCACGAAAGCTCTTTGTCTGGCGGACATCCCCCTTGAGATAAGCGGCTGTGACGCGACCCAGGAGAGCGCCGGCGTGGCTTTTGTCAAGACGCTCCATCGGGTTCCGCTGGCCAGCGATCCTTCGTACATAGAAATCGTTAACGACATTTGCGAGAAGAACAGCTATTCCGCCGTACTGCCGTCAACCGAACAGGAGATTGCCGTCCTTAGTCGGACGGCATCTCCACCCCGGCTGCTCTCAGGCGCTGTCGTGATTTGTCATGGTGTGCAGTTCTTCGACACATTCTCAGACAAACTAACTTGTGCTCGGGCGCTGGCTGGGGCAGTCAATGTAGGGCGATTCGCCGACGGCGCCGATGCCGCAGACGTGGATAATTTGGTGGCATCGGCTGACTTTCCTCTGGTGGTAAAGCCGCGCCGGGGAAGCGGATCACGGATCCTCCGCATCGTGAACAATCGGGAGTCGCTGCGCAAGGCCCTGGCCGATGTCCCACTACCGTTTGTGCAGGAGTACTTCCAGGATGATCTGGGTGAGTTCTCCGCAGGAATCTTCGCCTGCGAAGATTTTGATTCGGTGCTGACTTTTAAGCGCGAGCTTTGCGGGGAAGGCTGCTCGATGAAGGCAGAGACGAGCGATGACGCGGCAGTCGCGGACTACTGCCGGCGAATTGGACGCGCAATCGGGTTGCGTGGTGCTGCCAACGTGCAGGTCCGAAAAACGGCATTGGGCGTGCGCCTGCTGGAAGTGAACGCCAGGTTCTCCAGCCTGGTCGCCGCCCGAGCGGCGGCTGGGTTTCGAGACGCAGAGTGGTGGCTGAGATTGAGGCTTGGCATGCCTATCCCAAAGCCGCCGACCGTATATCGCCAGCTCCGGTTCGAAAGATTCTTCCACGACCTGATCGATTTCGGCGACGGATTCCAAGCGGTAAGCGAATGGTCACCACCGCAGCAGCCCGTACGCGGTTCGTTACAGGATGCGGTGCAACGAAGAGGTTAAAATTGAGGCGCTGGATGAGGCCCGCGTGACGAAGGATCAATGGCGCAAGGACAACGGCCGCAACGTTCGCATTTACAGCGAACGCGTCGCCCAGCACGGATACGACGTGAGGGCCTTGGGATGGGGTAGCCGAGAGTCACAGTCCGAGCGCTTCGCGGTCTTGAGCGAGGTTGGAAAACTCAGTGGAACCAGCGTTCTGGATGTGGGATGCGGCCTAGGCGATCTGTACGCGTGGATGAGACGGAAGAGAGTTCGTGTGCGCTACACGGGTTTAGATATCACACCGGCGATGGTGGACAAGGCACGTGCGCGTTTTCCCAGGACGCAATTCCATGTATGTGATGTACTCGACCCCTTGCAGCCGGTTGGGGCGCACGACTACGTGCTCAGCAGCGGAATTTTCACGCACCGTGGCGGAACTGCGTTTGAGTTTCTGGAGGCCATGGTCCGTCGCATGTTCGATCTGTCGAAACACGCCTTGGCGTTTAATTGCCTCAGTGGATGGGCGGAAGAGAAGGAACGCGGTGAATACCACGCCGATCCGTTGCGGGTGGTCTCGATGTGCCGGAAGCTAACACCGCGCGTGGTTTTGCGGCACGACTATCACCCGCGCGATTTCACAGTTTATATGTACCGATGAAGGAAATCGCTTCGAGGAAGGGAACCCATCTGGCCTCACCCATGAAAAAAACAAAATCGGGGTCGCCATACCGATTCAACCAGGCCATGCGCAGCGATAAGGAAAAGAATTATCTTGTCGATCTCGAACGCTGTGCGACGGAAAGCCCTTATAGCATGGTCGAGAAGCTAATGAACTTCCCGATGTACGTGCCGCGCCAGAACCTTGCCAATTTCCTGATCAAATACGAAATCTTCAAGCAGGTTCTGGAGGTGCACGGCTCTATCATCGAATGCGGCACCGCCTTCGGAGGCGGCTTGATGACTTTTGCGCAGCTGAGTGCCATCTTGGAGCCGACGAATCATCAGCGGCGTATTGTCGGGTTCGACACATTTGCAGGATTTACTCGAATCGCATCCGAAGATAAGAAGAGCAAGTCACCGGATGCGCACTCCGGGGGATTGGCAGTCGATTCATATGCTGAAATTGAGCGCTGCGTGGGCCTCTACGATGCCAATCGCTTCATGGGGCACGTTCCCAAAGTCGAATTGCTGCGTGGAGACGCAACCAAAACGATCCCGGAGTACGTGAAGGACAATCCACAACTGCTGGTCAGCTTGTTGTATCTGGATTTTGACGTCTATGAGCCTACGAAGGTGGCATTGCAGCAATTTCTGCCGCGCATGCCCAAAGGAGCCGTCATTGCTTTCGATGAACTGAATCTCCGCGATTGGCCCGGGGAGACAGTGGCCGCGCTGCAAATGCTCGAGATGAACAAGTTGCCCTTGAAGAGGTTTTCATTTGGTTCGACCATCTCTTACGCGCTGGTTGGATAGGCGTGATCCTGACCGCACACCAACCCGTTTATTTGCCGTGGCTGGGCCTCTTCCACAAGATCGCTTTGTGCGACACCTACGTATTCCTGGACTCGGTAAAGTACCTCAAGCAGGACTGGAATAACCGCAACAAGATCAAGGGCGCGGGTGGCCCTATGTGGCTGACCGTTCCGGTCGCTACGGGAGGGACGGATCATATACTGCTTCCGGAGGTTCGCATCAGCCATGAACACAATTGGCGGTTGAAGCACTGGCGATCCATCCGAAGTTGCTATGGCAGGGCGCCGTATTTCGATGAGTACGCCCCGTTTCTGGAGGATATGTACAGCCGCAATTGGGAGTTCTTAAACGATCTGAACCTTCACCTGCTGCGGTGGTCGTTGGAAGTGCTGGGGATCAAGACGCGGTTGCTGCGCGCATCGGAACTTGATCTTGAGGGCACAAAGTCGGACCTGGTACTCGATATGTGTCGGAAGCTAGGCGCCAAGACCTACATCTTTGGCGCACTAGGTCGAGATTATGCGCAAGCGGCGGATTTCGAACGTGCGGGTGTCGACCTGATTTTTCAGGATTACCACCACCCTCAGTACGCACAATTACACGGAGGTTTCGTTTCCCATCTGTCGATCATTGATCTGCTCTTCAATTGTGGCCCCCGGAGCTTTGAAATACTGATGCAGAATCAGGAGAGGATTTCTCGATGAATGTTCTGGTGGTTGCTGCGCACCCGGATGACGAGCTACTCGGATGCGGGGGAACTGCAGCCCGGCTGGCGAAGGAGGGGCATTCGGTGTTCTTCGCGATTCTAGGCGAGGGGCTAACCTCGCGCGTTGTGCAGCGGACAGATGTTGCGCCATCTGCTTTGAAGGGTTTGAGTAGCTGCAGCCAGCGCGTTGCGGATCTGCTGGGAGTGAAGGAACTCTCCCTGCACGGGTTGCCGGATAACAGGTTTGACTCCCTGCCTCTCCTCGACATCATCAAGATCGTGGAAGGACTGATTGAGCGCTGGCGGCCGACCGCGATCTACACTCATCATGGCGGCGATTTAAATGTGGATCACCAGGTCGTATGCCGCGCAGTCCTGACTGCGACACGCCCGGTGGAAGGGCACCCGGTCAAAGAGTTGTATCTATTCGAGGTTGCCTCATCCACGGAATGGGCATTCCAACAGCTTTTGCCGGTCTTCAAGCCCAACGTATTTGTCGACATCGAGGAGACGCTTTCCCTGAAACTGGAGGGAATGCGGCGCTATGACAGCGAGGCCAGAGTGTTTCCCCATCCACGTTCCACCGAGGCGCTGACGGCGATTGCTCAACGGTGGGGCAGCGTGGTCGGCCGGAAAGCTGCAGAAGCTTTTGAGGCGGTGCGGCTAATCCGGTAGACGCAGGCTGGCACATGTGACGATAGGGTGTTCCTAAATGAGAGTTTTGTTCTTGCATCCGGAAGATGTTCCCTGGCAGGGGGAGTGGGTTAACTCTCGCTGGGACTTGATTGTGGACCTCGGTTTCGCGAGTTCCTATACGTATGAGGAATGGAGTCGCCGTTTGGGAGCACGGGTTCTCAGCATCCATACATTTTCCGGTCAGACGGAGTCTTATCGCTGGGTAAATCAGGTTCTTGAGCGTGGACGCGGCCGGTTGTTGGACCGTCTTGGATTGGACTGGTGGGAGATTGTTGCAACGGAGCACTATCAAGATCTCCATATGCTTTATCTGTTCTACCGGCTGCGGTCTGAAATTGCTCTTGACGAGATTGACCTGGTGGCAAGCCGTCCAGATGTTTTCACCAGAATTCTCGGCCAGGCGCTGGGGCGTTCCGTACGATATTTCCAGAGCGGAAACCTTAGTCCTGTGAGGCGTTTGGCGCGCACCCTCCGATCTGCGCGGCATTTCCGTCCAAGCCAGATCGCTGAGATCGCTTTCGATAAATGGGACCCTTGCTACGGGATACGGCGCCAGGTTGCAAAGCACAATCGTGCCCAATTAAAGAATCCGGTCGTCCTGTTGCCTTCCGCCTATTCCAATGTGACGCGATCCACGCTGGCCTACGCTGCGCAGTTGCCCAAACGCCAGTTTCTTTTGGCGACGACGCGGCGTAGCGCCGGGCCTGCTCATCTGCCTGCCAACGTTCAAGAAACGTCATTGGCTGCTTATGCATTGCCTTTGGACGCAAGCCGCACAGAGGTGGCAGAGCTCAGAAACGCTTGGGAGCTATTGCTGCGCACTTGGTTGCCGCAATTCGACGAATTCCGTCAGGCCGCAAAGGCCGGCTTATGGGAACATTTTCCGCAGTATTTCGAGAATGGTATGCGTCTGCGCAACGCGTGGAAGAACCTACTCGAGTCTGAGCCTGTGAAGGGAGTCTTGTGCGGGGATGACCTCAACTATTACACCCGCTTACCGCTGATTTTGGCCCACCGGGGCGATCTTAACGCGGTCTACTGCAGCCACGGCGCCCTTGATGGTGGATTCCTGTTCAAGATGCCATTTGCGGATTCCTTCCTGGTGAAAGGTGAGATGGAGAAAGACTACCTACTGCGCGCCCGGGCTATCGAGCCGGAGAAAATCCAGGTTGGTGCTCCTGGAAGAAACATTTCAGCGGATCAGGGAGGGCGGCGCGGTGGGGCACTCGTTTTCTTTTCTCAGCCATATGAAGTCGAAGGCGGACGCGCTGACGAAATCTACCGAGAAATCCTCCCGCGCCTGTGTTCCGTCGCGAATCGCAACGGACGAAAAGTTATCGTTAAGTTGCATCCGTTCGAGAGCCCGTCGGCTCGCCGGTCGCTGGTCGCCTCAATTCTGCCGAAAGATGTTCGAGACCAAGTGGAAATGGTGAGTGGTGTGCATCCGGAGGAGGTCATGTCGCGTGCCTGGTGTGGCGTTACGGTTGATTCCAGCGTCGCCGTCGAGTGCGCACTTCGGGGCATACCTTTTTTTCTGTGTGGGTGGCTCGACTTTGGCGGAATGGGATACTTGCAGCAGTTTGCACGTTTTAAGGTCGCACAGGTGCTCGGCGCGCCAGACAGCATCAAGCAAATCCCTGAAATGGTTGCGAACTATAAACCTGACGCTGTCGCGATGGACCGGCTCTGGTACGAAGTGGATCCAGCTCAACTCGAACAGATTATGTTCGGTACGCGCGAGGTGTGTTCCCCAGATCCATGCGCTTGCTGAGCCCCATTCTGCAGCGAATCATTTATCCCGCGCTCGGGAAAACCGGATATTTCCATTCGCGCGCTTCGGCAGCCATTGTTACGTATCACGGCGTTTTTCCCCAGGCTTATCGAAGCACGGATTCGTTCCTTGACAACGCTCTGTTGAGCGTTAGTTCGTTTCGATCGCAGTTGAAGTTGCTTAAGAAACACTACAACCTAATCTCTCCGGAATATTTTCTTCGCTGGCTGAAAGGATCCGAACAATTGCCGCAGCGCGCGCTCCTGTTGACGTGCGACGACGGATTGCTGAACAACCTCACCGTAATGCTTCCAGTGTTGCAAGAAGAGGAATCGCAATGTTTGTTCTTCGTGACAGGGCAGTCCACGGAGAATAGGCCGGCGATGTTGTGGTACGTCGAGCTCTATTTAATACTCATGGCTGCCCGGGGAACTGCCCGAAAAGTTGACTGCGGAGGCATAGTAGTCCGGGAGCCGGGAGCGAACGTCTCGGCCAGACGGGCAGAATGGCAGCGCCTCTTGAGAGAGTTATCCCGTCTGGGAGTCGAGGGGAGGTGCGATGTGCTTGATCGCGTTGCCGAGTCTTGGGGGCTGGATCGTTCATGGAAACAGCGCTTTCTGGACGATCCGGTTTTGCGGCAGCGCTTTCAATTGCTTCGTCCTTCCGAACTTAATCAGCTTGCAGACGCCGGAATGACAATCGGCGCGCACACCATGAGCCACCCGATTCTATCGGCACAGCCCGTCGAGTCTGCCCAATCCGAGATCGCGAATTGCAGGCAGAAGCTGGAGGAATGCACCGGGCGCGCGGTGTGGGCATTGGCTTACCCGTTTGGGAATGCCGCGACGGTTGGGAATCGAGAGCTCGACCTTGCGCGCTTAGCCGGATACGACTGTTCTTTCATGAACGTCCCTGGAGATCTGCAATCGGCTTGCAGGTTCGCGCTGCCGCGAGTTCACGTCACGGCGGAGATGTCCCTCGAGGTATATGAGGCCCATATTTCGGGATATCACGAAGAAATCCGCAGACGATTTGCCGCGTCGCGTTCGCGCCAGAGCGGAATATCAGCCTGAACTCGTATTACTATGGATCTTCGAAACTCATGTCAGAAAATGGTGACGCTTGCGCCTGGTTGTGATGGAGGAAATACCGGAAGATCCGGATTTGCGCCGTGCCTGGAACCAGCTCGTGAAGAAGGTGGAGCGCCCTGAAGTTTTCTATACCTACGAGTGGGCTCTGGCGGTCGAGCATGCTTACCGCGCTTTCTTCCACCCGTTGCTCTGTCTCGCATACGACGAAACGGAGTCTCTGTGCGGTGTCGTGGCACTGGCTCAAGACTCAGATGCGAGTCGCACGTCTTTTCTCTGTGCCACGACTGGCGACTATTGCGATTTTCTCAGCCTTCCGGAAGATAGGTTCTCTTTCGTTGCGGCGGTGCTGGCCGAGCTGCGAAAACGAAATCTCGGTGCCGTGACTCTCACGAATCTGCCGGCTGACTCTACTACGGTCGCTGCCCTGCGGCAGGGCTCGGCCCAGAATGGCTACCACTGTTTCGCACGCACTGCATACATTTGTGCCCAGGTTTCTTTAAGCAAGCTGGAAAAGCGGCCTGGCGAGAACAACGTGGTTTTACCAGGAAGAAAGAATGTCCGACGGGCTCTCAGCGCGATGGGGAAGGAAGCGCCAGTGCGTCTGGACCACGCGCGGTCCTGGGACGCCATTGGCCCGATCCTTCCTCAGTTTGCTCAGGCTCATGTGGCACGTTTTTTGGCCACGGGACGTGTCAGCAATCTGGCGCGCCCGGAACGTCGCGTATTTCTTGAGCTGCTGGCGAAGCTGCTTTCAGAATCCGGCTGGCTTGCGCTGACGCGCATGATGTCCGGGAACAATTGTCTTGCCTGGAACTATGGATTCCAGTTTGAAGACACCTGGTTTTGGTACCAGCCCACATTCGACAGCGATTTGGAGCGGTATTCTCCTGGATTTTGCCTGCTGGCGAAAGTGATCGAAGAAGCGGCGGAGAATCCCGCGTTCAGCGTGGTCGACCTCGGACTGGGCGCAGAGGAATACAAACACCGATTCGCCAATCAAAGCCGCGAAACCCTGTACGTGACATTAAGGGCCTCCAAGGCACAGCATGTGCGCGAGGCACTGCGGTACCGTACGGCGGAGGCCCTCAAGACGTCTGCCAGAGCAGAGGCTGGAGCGCGCAAGATTGAGAGATGGCTGCTGAAGTTACGGGAGAGCGCGCGAAGCGAAGGGCTGGCCTCCACCCTTCGACAGCTGTGGAAGCCAGTGTCAAAATTCCTGTGGTCGGAGGAGGAGGTACTGCTCTTCGAGTGGGACGGATCTGCACTTCCAGCTTCGGGTTTTGGCAGACTGGAAAAGCTCGATCTGAATCGACTCGCATCGGCGACGTTGCACAATGTCGACGACAGCGCGACCCTTGAATACTTGCTGCGAGCCGCCGCCCGCTTGCGCGAGGGAAACGCCGAAGGTTTTGGGTTCGAGGAGTCGGATGGAGTCCTTGTGAGTTTTGCCTGGGTCGGTGCATACGATGACGTTTTTCTCCAGGAATTGGGCGCGAAGGTGGAGGCTCCATCGGAAGATAGCGTCGTGCTTTTCGATTGCTGGAGCCCGGTCCGCGGATGTGGCGGTGCAGCGTTCGGGCAGATGTCCCGGCTCATTGAGGAGCGGATGCGGGAAAATGGCAAGAAAATTTGGGCCTTTGGCGGAGCCAGCAACACTCCCCTGATTCAAAACTTGCAGAATGCCGGGTTTCAGCCCCGATGGTCGCTGGTGCGACGGCAGGTGTTGGGCTCGCAGAAGATCAATCGCAGAATTTCGAAGGTTGATGGCGCGCGAGCCGAGGAAGCGGTAGTCCGCACTTAGGGTTGAGTTTAGGTTCTGCTTTGCCGTGCTCTTCGGGTCGGGGAACGCGATCTTCTCGCGCAAGAAACAGCGGGCCCGGGCAGTGCAATTTATCCGAGCGACACTTGTTACAGAAGCATTTAAACTAATGCGCTGCAATTCTTGAATGGATTTGGTTCTTGAGCACCGTAGAACGAGCGCCCCGAATTTGCGTTGAGATGAGTGAACCACAAGAGGAGTTGAGGGATTATCTTGATATCCGAACGATCAACGGAGCAGGCACCTTCGCAAGCTCCGACGACGTATTCCACGGACTCGCCAATTTTCATTGTGGGCTTAGGCCGTAGTCGTACCACGCTTCTCTCACGAATGCTGGACGCGCATTCTGAGATTGCCATTTTCCCGGAAACGTGGTGGTACGTCGTTCTTGATCGATTGGGATGCAGTACGGAATTTAGCGATCCCTGGCAAACCTCGCTTTTCCTGAACGAAGTTTGGGAGAACTTGAATTCCGACCGGGACCCCGCGGCCAGGATCTTGGCCCGGGAAGCATCGAAGGAACCAAGGTACGTGGGACCAACTGTCCGAGTTCTGGAGAGGCTCGGGCGGGCGTACGCGAACGAACGTCACGCGAGGATTTGGGGCGAGAAGACACCGGCTCATGCCTTGTGGCTGCCGCAAGTGCGTGATTTGTTTCCGCGCGCTCGAATTTTATTCATGGTGCGGGACCCGCGGGATGTCCTGGTGTCGTACGATGATCGCTGGAACAAGGGACGAAGGAGCACGGACTACCTTATTTCGACCGCCTCCCTGCTGAAGTACTACTTGCTTCACCTCTTGTACCGGGAAGGTTTTCCTCCGGGGCAGATCCGCTGCGTGAAATATGAGTCGCTCACCGCGCAACCGTCCGCGGAGTTGAAGAAGATTTGCGACTTCCTGGGAGTTGATTTTGAGCCGTCGATGCTCAACTTCTACCAGCGCTATGGGAACGTGGAGAACGAAATGGCGGAGGGGCGCCACCACTTGCTGCTGAGCAAGCCGGCCACCACCGACCATATCGGCCGTCACAAGAAAGCGTTCAGCCCATCTCAAATCGCACTAGTGGAACGTCTTTTAGGTGAGGAGATCCACGCCTTGGGCTACACGCCTTCGAGCAGGACTGGTATTTCGTTCGACTCGAACGAGGAGAGATCCTTCAAGAAAGCCGAACAATACTACCGAGAGATGGTTTCGGGTGAAATCCGGAGGAGATTTCGCAGGCAGGGGCAACTGAAGTTACGTGCTTACAAGATGTTTGGGCGCGCCCTTGACCTAGTGCCGTCCTGGCGCGTTGCCACTACCGACAGACAGTGGCTTTCCCTGGCGGAAGAACCGCCGGCCCGGAAACCGCATAATGGAATTTCCAAACCCTGGTAATCGCGAACCATCCGAGACACTGCCTGGGCGGATTGAAAGATCGTAGCATCCAAATATGCAGGTGTCTTCCCCGCTGCCATTGGCTGCCGAAAACGTAACTCCGGCATTGTTTGCCGGAGGGACGGAGGCGGTCGAAGAGCGCTTTGTCGAAGATGAAGAATTCCCCTCAGACTTCACTGCTAAGTACGAGTCGACGTTGCAGCCTGCCTCCTGGCGCACTTCGCGCCTCGTGTTAGGTCTGGTAGCGGTCATTGTGACAATTACGCTGATTGCGTTCTGTGCACTCCTTGTCCACACGCAGCCGAGACCGTCAACCTCCGTGGTGGCCCCGTTGTCATCCTCCTCGCGGTAGCTCCGGCGGAGTCTAAGCTGGCGTTGCGTTTCCAATCAGGCCGGGCGTTGTTATATTCTCGACTGACCGCTTCGCGATTCCAATTTCATGACCATTTATGTGTAGCGATAGGTGTCTACCGCTCATCGCCGTCGGCGGGCGCGATAGACCGCGCTGTGCCAATGAGTTCGGAACAGCGGTCTCCAGGTCAATTCAGTCCTTGCCACAGATAGACGAGCGCTCATGAACACCCAATTCGACGAGACACCCGCGTCCCCGCCGGATGCGTCACCCGCAGGAGGCTCGGAGGTCTTGCACTTCGAGTTCCGCCGGAATATGGGGCAAATCTGGCGGCAATCTATCACATTCTTTGCCGGAACCGTTTTCACGATGGGCGCAGGCTACCTGGTCAAAATTTATGTTGTTCGGGTGCTGGGAGCTGAACTGTTGGGGCTTTACGCGCTGGGGATGACGCTGGTCAGCCTCACGCAGTTGTTGGGCTGCTTGGGTCTGCATGGTACTGCCGGACGGTACGTCGCCGTTTACAGTGCGACTGGTAAGTACGATGAACTGCGCGCGTTCCTCACCCGCGGCGTCGGAATCGTATTTATTCTCAATTCAATTCTTTCCATTGGGTTGGTTTTCGTCGGCGGATGGGTAGCGCGTCATCTCTACCACGCTCCCGACCTGGCACAATACATCCCTCTCTTTGCCGCTCTCACGGTTTTAGGTGCGCTCAACGTTTTTTATTGCCAGGTTCTCGCTGGATTCAAAGACATTGCAAAACGCACGGTGATCACCAATTTTATCGGTACCACCGTTGTGATCGGCCTGACGATTCTCTTCCTCGAATTCGGATTCGGCATGCGAGGTTATTTGTGGGCGCAAATCCTGAATTCTTTCGTCGTAGTGGCGTTACTCGTGGTGGCTGCTTGGAAACTGACTCCGGAGGCGGCGCGGTTTTCCTTCGCGCCCCTCCGGCCGCTTGATCCTGAGATCAAGGCTTTCGCCGCCGCTTGCCTTGGCATGGGAGCACTCGAGTTTCTAGTATCGCAAGCCGACAAGATTTTGTTGGGCTTCTACCTTAATCCGACGCTTGTCGGTATCTACGTGGTGGCGAGCACAGTTACATCTCTGATCCCACTCGTGCTGCAGTCGGTCAATCAGATCTTCGCCCCTGTGATCGCCGACTTGCATGCCCAAGCGCGCAAAGACGTTTTGGAAAGGTTGTTCCAGACAATCACAAAATGGGTTCTGGGGCTGACGCTTCCTCTGGCGTTCGTGATCATTGCATTCGCCTTACCGTTGATGCGCATCTTTGGGCCAGCTTTTGAAGTGGGCTGGCCGGTGCTCGTCATCGGAGCTGTAGGGGAGGTCGTGAACTGTGGGGTTGGAGCGGTCGGCTATGTGCTTTTGATGTCGGGAAATCAGAGGCGTCTGATGCGAGTGCAGTTCGTTATGGTCGCCGTTTCACTGCTGATGAATATCACTTTGATTCCTGTGTTTGGGGTCATCGGTGCTGCTCTGGCTTCCGCCACGGTGAATGTGGCGAGCAATTTCTGGAATCTGATGCAAGTCCGCCGGGCGTTGCAGATTTCTCCATATAATCGAAGCTACTTTGCACTGGCAATTCCCGCTGCGTTTGCTGCTGCTACAGTGGTATTAGCGAGGGTTTGGACTGGTTCGATGGCTCGTCCGTGGTTGGGCATCCTGGGGGCCGTCGTGGCTTCATATCTTGTTTTTTGCGGGGTCGCATTGAAGTTTTCCCTGGACGAAGCCGACAAGATGATCGCCACCAGCGCGTGGGCACAATTGCGGGGCACTCTCCAACGGAGATAGAGAATTGGCCAATCAATACAGGACCGTGCAATTGCCTGAAGAGCTGTGTGTGAAGGCGGACACCTGGCTCAAAGGAAGGTTTGACAGCCTGGAAGGACTCCTCAGCTTTCTGCTGGACGAGATCATGAAGGATGAGGGCGCAAAGCTCGACCAGCAAGAAGAAGAGATCGTGCAGCAGCGCCTCCGAGATCTCGGCTATATTTGAGGCCTTCGCTGTGCTCGTTTGTTTTCGCCACACACCGTGTAATGAAACGAAGTTCTCTGATCCTGGTTACGGTGGACTGCCTGCGCTCCGACCGCATCGGCTTCCGGGGATACTTGCATCCCGTCACTCCGTTCCTTGACTCCCTAGCGAAGACCAGCATCGTCGTCTCGGATGCGATTGTGGCCGGTGCCCCGACCTATTTCTCTTTGCCTGCAATCGTGGCTTCGCGCTATCCCCTCGCTATGGGCCGTGAGATGTTGGGGATCGCCCCTCAAGAACCGACGATCGCGACTGCTATGCAGGGATCTGGCTATGCGACGGGCGCATTTTTGGCGGGCAATCCATACCTGAGTCCTCGATTCGGATATGACCAGGGCTTCGACGAGTTTCACGACTTTCTCGACTCCCGTCTCTCTGGAGTGTCGACATTACCGTCGCCTCCGGGAAATTCGACTTTTTCGAAGTTGAATCGTGAACTGGAGGCGATGGCACGACGCACCACACTCACCGCCGCGGCGTATCACGAACTCTATTTCCGATACTGTCAGTGGAGATCTGCAACGGAAGATATTTCCCTGGACCAGTTGCGTCGCTATCCGGCGGCTGATGTCCTAGTAAGTAAAGCGTGTTCCTGGTTGAACGGGCTGCGCGACCGACCCTTCTTTCTATGGATTCACCTCATGGATCCACACCATCCCTACTATCCACCGCAGGAAGCATTGTCCTCGCTCGGGATTTCGAAGATGTCAGCCACCCGTGCACGCTTTTTAAATTCGTCTTGGAATCGGGGGGACATCGGCCCTAGAAGACTACAGCGGTACAGAGCGGAGATCCTTTCCCTGTACGACGCCGGTGTGCACTGGGTGGACAACCAACTTTCCCGGTTGATGGAGACTCTGAGACGACTTCATCGCTGGGATGAGACAGTCTTCGTTGTAACAGCGGATCACGGAGAGGAATTTCTCGAACACGGCGACCGTTATCACTCTCCGACAAGTTTGCCGGAGGAACTCATTCATGTGCCTTTGCTAGTCAGGGTGCCAGGGCTTTCGGCCGCTACGATTTCGTCGGGTCTCTTCAGCTTGATTCATTTAGCTCCTACTTTGTTGGAGGCGGTCGGAGCCGAAGTTCCTGCCAGCTTTCAAGGCCGAAGTCATTGGGGACAAATCGCGTCGGGCAACATCCCCAGCGAGCCTGCCATCGTGGAATGCACGGAAGAGAGCGACAACGCCCCGCGTAACAGTGACCGGACCCGCCCTCGGCTCATGGCCGTTCGAGACGGTAATCTCAAGCTGCTGATCCGGTTCAGCGATCAAACGGATCATTTGTACGATCTAGAAAATGATCCAGGAGAGCATTCGCCAGTGGCTGACGGCGTTCAGAAAAAAGAGAGAGTGAGACTGCTGCAGCTTGCGCGCGAGCATCTTCGCGAATCGAAACGGGGGCGCGACGTCGAGTCAGTTGTGCGGATGAAGCTTCGCGAGATCCGGCAATCAATGGGCTGTAAATCAGCCGGAGTCCTGCAGTCGAGGCCGACTACACGTGGATAAGATTAGGGTGCTGTTCTTGCCAGCGGTAGACGAAACCAGCGTCAACGCGCAAAGTCTTAATGTTCGAGAGATTGCTCTTCGCCTGGACACAGAACGCTTCCGTTGCACGCTGTTTCATGAACTGGAACCCGATCCTCGATTACTCGACCGTCCTGCGATTCGACTGCAGCCATTGCCGGAACGTGGCAAGACCCTGCGAATCTTGAGGGAAATGTTGGCGGGCTACGACCTTATTGCGTACATGGATTACAGTCCAGCCAGTTACTTGTTCCTTCATCTGCCTCGGGCATTGAGGAAGCGTACGAAGGCGGTATTTCATGCCGAAGCGCCGACTTCACAACTCGTCAATCCATCAAGAACCCTCCGTTTTCTTTATCAGGGAGTGGTCTCTCGCTGCGATTTGTACACGGGAATCACGGAGTTTGTTGCCCAAGATCTCCACAGCACAATCGGGATAGATGTAAGCCATATTCTTCCGGTGGGCGTTGATACGAGCTTGTTCACTCCGCCGTCTGTCAGAAAAAATTCGTCCCCGGTGGTTCTCTTCGCTGGGACTGTGATTGAACGGAAAGGGCCGCAATTCTTGCTCGACGCCGCCGCGCTGTTCGCGAATGCTATATTCCGTATCGTCGGGGCGGGCCGGGGTAGGTTCGACGAAATTCTGCGGAAGAAGATTGCGTCGGGCCTGAAGAATGTAACTCTGGATGGCCCTAAGACGCAGTTGCAGTTGATCGAGATCATGCGCCAGTGCGACATTTTCTTGCTGCCGTCCCGGCTGGAAGGGATACCCAAGGTCACTTTAGAGGCTGCGGCGACAGGGTTGCCGTGCGTTGTTTTTCGTGACTATCAGACACCTTCCGTGATCGATGGAGTTACTGGCTTCCAGGTTGGAACCACTGAGGAGATGATGCAGGCTCTTGGAACTTTAATCGGTGATCGCGTTCTGCGAGATCGAATGGGAGCCGCCGCCCGAAAGCATATCCAGGAGTTCGATTGGGATCTGGTTTGTAAGCAGTGGCAAAGCGCCTATCTTGACATGGCGGCGATCACGGTGCGATGAGGGCTGATTGGTGAGCGTCTCTAATGTTCCAGGTTGCGCTCCAACGCGCAATCCTCATGTTCTAACCCTTACGCCCTTCTACCCGACCGCCACTGATGATGCCAGCGGCTGTTTCGTCCATGAACCCCTCGTTTGGCTCTCGAAACTTGGGATACGACAAACGGTATTCGCGGTGCAACCGCTGTATCGTGGGCGCGTTCGCAGTAGTGTGTCAGAAATTCCCGTCGAGTGGTTCCGGTACGTAGCTTTTCCTGGAGCCCTTGGCCTTACCACCGCAGGTGCGTTCGCGTTTGCGCGAATCGTGGGACGCCTGCGGGAACTGCATCGTGTACAGCCGATTGATCTAATTCACGCGCATGGAGCTTTGCCGTGCGGCCACGCTGCCATGCTTATGAGTCGGGAATTGAACGTTCCTTTTGTGGTTTCGGTACACGGTCTCGATGTCTTCTCAGACGTTCAAGTCAGCGGCCTTTCTGGAAAATGGTGCCGCAGGATCTCGCAATGTACATACGGCGCGTCGCGGCGGGTGATTTGTATCAGCGAGCGCGTGCGAGAGGAGGTTTTGAAAGGAATGGGACGGAGCTGCCGGACATCCGTTGTGTACAACGGTGTCGATGCGGACATGTTTTCGCCGCACGCTGAGCCTGCCTCCGAACAGTTGATCGTTCTCAGCGTCGGCAACTTACTTCCGACTAAGGGACACGAAGTGCTGATCCGGGCGCTGGCATCTGTTGCTCAGGAGTTCCCGTCGCTTACTCTCGAGATTATTGGCCACGGACCCGAGCAAGCGCGGCTGGAAGCCTTGATGCGGGCGTTGCAAATTGCGGACCGCGTGAATTTCCTCGGTCGGCGGTCGCGTGAGGAAGTTGCCCAGGCTATGCGGTGGTGCACGTTGTTTGCTCTACCCAGCCGCTATGAGGGATTGGGATGTGTTTATCTGGAAGCCATGTCCGTAGGCAAGCCCGTGATTGGCTGCCGCGGGCAGGGAATTGCGGAAATCATTCAACAGGGCTCGAACGGTTTTCTGGTTGGCCCGGACAACGAAAAAGAATTGGCGCTTACTGCGGCCATGCTCCTTCGCGACCCGACGCGTCGGAGGAGTCTTGGAGTTGCCGCTCGAGAAACAGTCCTGGAAAGACTGACGCTCGCCCACCAGGCGGAAAACCTCGCGAGAATTTACCGGGAGTGCGTCGGATGACGCGCCGACTGGTGATTCTAACGGAAATCATTTCCCCTTATCGCATTCCGCTCTTGAACGCCCTCGCGCAGCATAAGGGCGTGAATCCACATGTCATCTTCTTAGCCGAGACCGACCCGCACTTGCGTCAGTGGCGCGTCTACAAAGAAGAGATCAAGTTTTCGCATCAAGTTATGCCCTCATGGAGAAAGCGATTCGGGAGGTACAACATCCTGCTGAATCGCAGAATGGGGCGCGCTCTGAGCACCGCCGCACCCGATGCGATACTATGCGGAGGCTATAGTTATTTGGCCTCGTGGCAAACCCTGTTCTGGGCGCGGGCTCACAATGTTCCGTTCCTTCTTTGGTCGGAGAGCAACCTGCAAGACTCGCGCCGCGGTTACGCGCCCGTGGAATTCCTAAAAGCCGAGTTCTTTCGCAGATGTGACGGTTTTGTCGTACCCGGGCGATCAGCTCGCGAGTATCTTCTTTCCCACAACATCAAGGACAACGCTATCTTTACGGCGCCGAATGCCGTAGATAATGACCTGTTCGCCACAGCCGCGGCCGCGGTTCGCCGGGATTCCTCCGCACACCGTGAGGAAATGGATTTGCCCAGCCGCTATTTCCTCTTTGTGGGGCGACTGGTTCGAGAAAAGGGAGTCTTTGATTTGCTTTCCGCCTATGCCAAACTGGACTCGAATGTTCGTCAGGAAATCGGGCTGGTGTACGCTGGCGACGGAGAGTCTCGGCAGAAACTGCAGCAGCAGGCCTCTCTCATTTCCCCGGGGATGATAAAATTTGCTGGTTTTGTACATCGCGAGCGGCTGGCTGCGTATTACGCTCTCGCTGACATGTTAGTCCTGCCCACTTATAGTGATACTTGGGGACTCGTCGTGAATGAAGCGATGGCATGCGGATTGCCCGTGATTCTCAGTCGGGCGGCTGGCTGCGCCGCCGATCTAATCAGAAACGACTGGAACGGCATGCTAGTTCAACCGAGGGATGTTTCGTCGTTAACGTTGGCCATAAGCACCCTTGCCAGTCAGCGCGATCTCCGCGTAACCATGGGTGCTCGCAGTGAGCAACTCATTTCGCAGTATTCTCCCGAAGAATGGTCCATCGCCATTGCCCATGCAATGCAATCGACGGTAACGTCTCGTGATTGAGCGCATTCCCAGGAGTGCCTTCATTGTTGCATTCGCCCTGGCCCCGCTTGTGTTGGCGTATCTCGCCTATTCCCGCCCTTGGTATTTCACCAGCCAGACCTATCTTGGGGGCCTCATTCTTATTGAGTTTCTGGTCGCAGCCGTCTGGTTATACCGCAGCGTCTTCTTTCCAGTTGTCATCACATCTTTTTTGTTGGCGGGTGTCAATCTCCACGTCGGTACATTCTGGACGGCAGGGCGATGGGTCTTTCTTGGGGTGGGCGCGCTAGTTGGCCTTTTAATTATTCTGAAGGAGCGGAGCTATCATTTTGGTCTCTTCGACGCAGTTGCGTTCTTTGCCGTTCTGAGCGCGCTGATCTCGGCAGCCGTGTCCCTCTACCCCGAAGTCACTTTGCTGAAAGTGCTCAGTATTCTTCTATTGTTCATTTACTGCGCCACAGGAGCAAGAATTGCGGTGACTGGGAGGGAGAACCGCTTCCTTGCCGGATTGCTTACGGCAAGTGAGTTGTTTGTTGGAGTGAATGCCGCTTGCTATGCCGTCGGCATAGAAGCGATGGGCAACCCGAATTCCCTGGGAGCAGTCATGGGAGTCGTGGCCGCGCCGGTTCTACTGTGGGGTGCGTTGCTTGGCGGCGAGCGTCTCGTCCGGCGGCGGCGATGGGCATTGTTCGCCATCGCCTTATACCTCGTGTTCATCAGTCAGGCGCGGGCCGGCATCGCCGCGGCTTTTGTTTCTTGCGGATTGCTTTGTCTGGCTGTCCGAAAATATAAGTTGCTCGTCGAGGGATCTGTCGTCATCGTCATAATAGTTGCGGCCAGCGCCATCTTCAGACCGGCGGCCATTCCATCTCTGGCATCCACCGTCGTCTACAAGGGAGTTGATCAAGAAGCAGGTTTGCTGGCTTCGCGCGTCTCCCCCTGGCGAGCTGCCGTTGACAGCATCCGCGACCATCCTTGGTTCGGCTCGGGACTCGGCACTACTGCAGACGGCCATCCTCACGACGAACTTGGTATGTTTGCTTCGTCCACCACGGTTACGTCAGAACACGGCAGCAGTTACCTCGCAATCATGACCGGGGTGGGAGTGGTTGGCGTCGTGCCTTTTTCCCTCTTACTCCTTCTGTTGCTTGGCAAAGTTCTCCGTACCACCGCGTGGATGCTGCGATCGAAGAGTGTCTCCCATCCAGCCGTTCCCTTGGCCATGATCTTGCTTGGGGGATTTGTACACGCGGCCTTTGAAGACTGGATGTTCGCTCCCGGAAACTATCTTTGCGTAGTCTTCTGGAGCCTCGCATTCGTTCTCTGTGATCTGGCTCCGTCCTCGCCGCTTCCTGGCTTCGCAGTTAGGTGGCAGGCGGCGGTGACGAGGCGGGCGGCCGGCCAATTTGCTTCGAATCCATGATGCATTTGTTCATCAACTCTCTCGCTGCCACGGCAGGCGGCGGTCTCACCTATATACGCAATGTGATTCCATACTTTGCAGGCCACGGCCTGCGAGTCACAGTTGCTCTCGGTCCCAGCCTGCGCGAAGAATTTCGCGGCTTGGCGAACGTTGAGTTTCTGGAATTGGAGATCCCGACTGTTCGACGATTCTGGTACGAGCAGCGAGTGCTGCCGGAGGTCATTCGGCAAAGCGGCGCTGATATCCTGCTTTCTACTGGCAACTTTGCCCTGAGAAAATCGCCGGTTCCCCAGATCTTGCTCTCTCGCAATTCGATCTACACCTCTCCGGATTTCTCTCGCGACTTACGGTCGCGCCGCGAATATCGTGCCTGGCTGGACATGCGCATCAGGTCGGTTCTGGCAAAGAAGTCGATTCATTGGGCTGACGTGACCGTGGCGCCAAGCGAGGCGTTTGCGGCTGAACTGAAGTGCTGGACCGGAACTCAGGTAATTTCCATCCATCATGGATTCGATTGGGATGCCTTTACTCAAGACCCACTTCCTATAGCATCTGAGATCAATGAAAAGCTACGCGTGCCCGAAGGTTCACTGAAACTTCTCTTTGTCAGTCATTACAACTACTACCGGAACTTTGAAACTTTGATTCGCGCACTGCCCATCCTGCGTGCTCGGCTCGCGGAGCGTTCGGTGAAGCTCTTCCTCACGTGCCAACTCTCAGCAGGGAAGAATCCGGGAGCATATTGCCCGGATGTAGCCGCGAATCTGGTGAAAACCCTCGGCGTTTCCGACATGGTGATAGAGCTCGGCGCGATTCCGTACCGACAATTGCATCGGCTATATGCAAGCGTAGATCTTTACGTCAGCCCCGCCTACACGGAAACCTTCGCACATCCATTGGTCGAGGCGATGGCCGGCGGAGTGCCCTTGGTCATTTCTGATATCCCTGTACACCGCGAGATCTGTCGCGACGCGGCGTTATATTTCAAACGATTCAGTCCTGAGGATCTGACCGAACGCGTGGTGCAAGCTGTCCGATCTCCAGACTTGCGAAAGCATATGGCCGCTGTCGGACTGGAAAGATCGCACCATTTTTCCTGGAAGGCGCATGTGGACCAGATTGTCGATTTGTCACACAAGTTAATGAATTCGAATGGGGCGCGGGCGGCGGGGACTGGTAATGATTGAATCGGCGAGGGACGTCGCGAGAAAGAGGGATGACTCGCAATCCGAGATATGGAAACTGCTGGTGTGTCCGCGCGACAAGCAAGAATTGCGGTGTGAAGGGTCTCACCTGCTATGTGAATCGGGGCACCGTTACGCCGTGATTGAAGGCGTACCGGTTATGCTGGTCTCTGACGTAGAGCAGACCCACATCGAAGGAGCGCGGGCGTTGGCCGTCGCGGAGAGTGGGGATGCTTCCTCGCTGGCCAAATTTAATCTCGGCCCAAATGAGATCGATCCATTCGTGCAAGGGACCATCGGAGCGACCAATGGCGGCCTCTACGGACATCTGATTGGAACTCTCAACGAATATCCCATCCCAAGCCTTAGGCTACCGCCAGGCGAGAATCGACAATTTCTCGAAGTTGGCTGCAACTGGGGTCGCTGGTGTATTGCCGCGGCTCGCCAGGGATATCGGCCGATCGGGATCGATCCGTCGCTGAAGAGCATCCGCGCCGCCAATCGTGTCGCAAAGCAGTTGGGCATTGATGCAAGTTACATCGTGGCCGATGGCCGGTACCTGCCGTTCCGCGATCTGAGTTTTGATCAGGTCTTTTCGTACAGCGTGTTGCAACATCTCTCCAAGCAGAACGTGCGTAGTTCCCTAAGGGAGATCAAGCGCACACTGAGGTTGGGCGGGACTGCACTGATTCAATTGCCGAACGTGTATGGCATACGGTGCCTTTACCATCAGATTCGCCGCGGATTTCGTGAAGCTCGAGACTTCGAGGTTCGGTACTGGAGGCCAGCCGAACTATTGTCGGCATTTCGAGAGGGAATTGGTCCTTCGGAGTTGAGCGTGGACGGTTTCTTTTCTCTTAATATTCAACCGAGCGATCTACACATGCTGCTCCCACGGTATCGCGCAATTGTTCACGCTTCAGAAATCTTGCGCCGGCTGTGCGGGAAAATTCCAGCTATGGCCAACGTGGCCGACAGCCTCTATGTCACAGCGCGTCGGAAAGAATGATGCCCCGAAACCTCGCGCCAGTCCCCGCCAATGGCCGCGTGGGGGCCGTTTCGATATGCTAATATTCACGCATTGAGACAGCTTTTTTATTATTGTGCTTGCTCATCCGACCAATCCTATCCATGAGAGTTGTTGTCAACGCCGACGATCTGGGCATCAGCGATGCAGTGAATGAGGCAATATTCAACGGGATGCGCTCAGGGACTGTGACCTCGGCCACGCTGCTATCTAATGGACCGGCAGTGCAGGCAGCGGCGCGGAGTCTGCGTCTATTTCCCAAGTGTTCTTTCGGCGTACACCTGAACCTGACAGAGTTCGAACCGCTTTGTCCCGAAAGTTACGTGGATCTTGCTGCCATCCTCGACAAGAACGGGTGCTTCAACGGCAATTCAATTCGTGAGGTCAGGATCGGTGTGCCGATGCTGCGGGCGATCTTTCGGGAATGGTCCTGGCAGATTGAAAACCTTATGCGGCTGGGCGTCGAGCCTTCTCATTTCGACGCTCATCATCATGTCCATACAATTCCTCAACTACTCCCGGTCTTGGCCGCTCTGCGGAAGCGGTATAAGATCCATAAGGTGAGAATCAGCAGGAACATGTATGAAGACTTCGAGCGCCCTTCTCAGCTCCTGCTGGCCAAGAAGCGGCTGTTCAACCTGGCTCTAAGAACAATCGGATTTCAAACCACGCGCATCTTCACCGATTTGACTACCTACGTCAAACTTTGTGGCGCGGCCCCTCCTTCCTCCGGGAGCGTGGAATTGATGACCCATCCGGGATCGCTGCCCCGCGCCGAAGAAGCAACTCTGTTGGAGAGCGATTGGACCAGGAGACTCTCGTACAAGGCAACGCTTATCAGCTACAAGAGTTTGTAGACAGGATTGACGGAATGTGGCAGACCGATTGGGCAGAACCGCGACAAGGGTTTGAGATCGGACCGCCTCAGGCCTCCACCCTGCTTCCTGGAGAGGTCAGGTCGACGTATCTCCTCTTGTGGGTCGAACACTGCATCGAGTGCGCAATTCCGGATTGTTACAAGCTCTGTCCGTTGTATGTCGCGAGGAAGGATGGCAAATGCGCGCGATTCAGGAATGGCATCTCACCAAATCGTCAGTATCCGGGATTGTTTCCATTCGGTGCGGAAGTTGAATTTCGTCGGTGGGGGCAGCTCGAAGCTAATTTCGGTTTTGGAGCGTTGAAAACGGAGCAGGCTCGCTTGATAGACCGTGTCGACCGCGGTTTTCTAACTCTCATCCGCCCCGTCGAAACGTTACTCGGCCGTCTGAGCTCGAACCGCAAGCTGAATCGCGGATACGCCCTTCTCCGTGAGCGCATTTTGCAGTGGTTCACACGAGGACACAAGGAAAGCTTCGATGAATTTGTAGTTGAGGTTTGGAATCTACAGTCTCAGCCTGTGCGTCTCGTGATCGAATGCTGGCAGGCGGGTCCGAGGTTTCGCACCTCCATCTTGTTGAAGCCGGGCAGGACCATCCAGCGGATTTCCTTACCGACCATGAATATCGATCTTTACGGCAAGGTTGGGGATATTCGCATTTATCCCGAAAACGACGCAGAAGCTCACGTTGTCTTTTCCTGGCTCGACTTCGTGCAATACGAGTCATCCGCGGCGAAAAAGAGTCCTGGCAGTGCTGGCCGCCCCGAAACTCAAGGCGTCCTGTCGGCGGAGAAAGTCAAATGTGTGATTTGGGATCTCGATCAGACGGCATGGGAGGGGATCCTGGGCGAGCAAGATGCAGACATGATTTCACTACATCCCGAAGTTCTGAGAACTATGCTTGCGCTAGATGAACGAGGAATTTTACAGAGCGTTGCCAGTAAGAATGATCACGATATTGCGTGGCGCGCCTTGGACCGACTTGGCGTCGCGCACCTGTTCCTATATCCACAAATAAACTGGGAACCCAAAAGCGCTAACATCCAGCGAATTGCGACTTCGCTGAACATCGGAATCGACAGCTGCGCTTTCATTGACGACTCTCCATTTGAGCGAGCGGAAGTGGCTCATGAACTGCCTGGAATTCGGGTTTTTTCGGATTCCGACGCGCGAGACCTACTCGGCCTTCCCGAGTTCGACGTTCCGATTACGCTGGAAAGCCGTCAGCGACGCTCATTTTACGTTGCGGAATCGCAGCGCAAACATCATGCCGTCGAGTACGGAACCCGCTACGAAGCATTTCTGAAAACCTGCGAGATGGAAGCGACGCTTTGGAAACTCGCGGAACCCGACCATGTTGACCGGTGTCTGGAGTTGTTGCATCGCTCCAATCAGCTAAATCTTTCTCCCCATCGCTACACTCGCAAGGAATTCGAGAATCTACTACAGCAACCCGACGTCTTGTGCATTTGTACCGCTTGCAAAGACCGTTTCGGAGACTACGGCATTATTGGTTTCGCTTCGGTGGTGATGTCCCCAGAGGCCGCTATTCTCAAGGATTTTGTGCTGTCATGCCGGGTGGCACAGAAGAAGGTAGAGAACGCATGGTTCAAATTTGTGACCAGTCTCGCCGATAGTATGGGCTATAGAAAGATTTGCGCCCCTTATGTGAAGACATCGAGAAACACCGTGCTGCTGAAAGCGTTCTTGGAGGTGGGGTTCGTCGAGACGAGGAAGGATGATACTGGCTCGATCCTGGAGTTGAAGTGCCCATCTACTCCGCCAGCCTCTGAGATCGTCTCGATCGTAGGCGGTTCTTTCGAGTTGCCCGCTACCTCCCCAATCAACGCCGTGTCCCTTCCACATCATGTGGGCGAGACGCGGGAGGCTGCATCTTAGTTGATCCTTAATTTCAGATGATGAGGGAGTCCATACGCTTTCTAGGTCCACTACGTCCGCTGGCCAAGCGAGCGGCCGGATTGTTCTTTCCCCGCTACTCCTGGCTGCTTGATCGCCTCAATTGGGAAGCTCGGCTCAAAGCTACAGTGAAGGATTTCCAGTCCGCTGTGGAACTCCGATCGCGAGAGGACCTTTATCAATATCTAGGCGACACTCTGCTGGACGAAGGCGAGACAGCCATCGACTATTTTGAATTTGGCGTTTATCGAGGAGCCAGCATCCAGTTCTGGTGCTCGCAAAACAGGAATGTCGCCAGCCGGTTCTTTGGGTTCGATTCGTTCAAGGGGCTCCCAGAAGACTGGCACTCGGGAAAGCGAAAAGGAGCATTCAGCACGGATGGACAACGCCCAGATATCGCAGACCCGCGCGTGGAATTTATTGGAGGCTGGTTCCAACAATCGTTGCGAGGCTTCATCTCATCGTACAGGCCGCTGAACCCGCTGGTAATCCATGTGGATTGCGATCTGTATTCGTCGACTTTGTATTGTCTGACGACATTAGATCCTCTCATTGCACCGGGGACGCTCATTGTGTTGGATGACTTCTTCGACGCACTTCACGTCTATCGAGCCTTGAGCGATTACTGCTCGGGCTATATGCGTGAATATCGGCTCATCGCTCGAACCCATCAGTTGGGACAGGCGGCAATTGTGATGTTGTAGGGGAGCGCGTCATTTCATAGAGCAAGACCAACGACAGCAAGAGCAAAGCCCAAGTTTCGTGGGGCATCACAATGCAATTCCACCACCACGACCGGATGACCGCGTCAGAAACTCGACCGTGTAAGGAGAGCTGCTGCAGGAATGCACTGCCAGGAAGCAGAAAGGGACTCATAAGCAACAAAGTAAGTTTAATCCCATTCTTTGCTTGCCCCATGGGCCGAGTCATGCACCAGCACAGCGGGATGACCAGGAATCCGGCATCGTAAAAACGATGGTAGACGGGGAGAAGCCCTATGATCGAGACTGCGCTCAATGCCAACAACTCGGTTTCACGGTTGCGGCTCCGGACGACGAGAAAGAGCCAGATGCAGAGCAAGAACCCGCCGACTGCCCAGGCTAGAAGATTCGCGGAAGAACGGTGCCCAGTGATCGAGAAGAAGGGGACCTGGAGGTTAATCAGCATGAAGCGACCGGGATTCAATGATGAAAAATCGTCGATTTGGTTCGCAGTGACAAATCCTTGGGCATTGTGCAAATAATCCCGAGTCCAGGAAACGCCCAGCAACTGCAGGCGCAGCACAGCCACGGTGGCCATCGCTAGGGTGCTGCCGAGCGCTGTCAGGAACATTGACCAGCGTCGCCGCAGAAGATAGTACAAAACCAGCGGGGCCCCGATATGTGGCTTCAGGGTGCAGGCTAGTCCGAAAAGGATTCCGGCAGCAATATCACGGCGATTCTGGGTGGCCCGGATTGCCAATGCGCACATTCCTATAACGAGGATCGTCGAGTTGCCGCTCGCGAACCCGGTGTGAAATGGAGCCAGCGCAAGGCAAGCTGCGACGAAGATTTGATCGCGAGGCTCACTCCAATGGAATTCGCCACCAGGCACAAGTGCCCACACGGTCATCGCAAACGAAATCAATAGGATGATCACCCATATCATTTTCGCGACATTCCATGGGAACGCCGCGACGGGCGCCATCAGGACTAATGCCCCCGGAGGAGGTGCCAAGTGGACGCGAATATCGGAGACCTCTAGCCGACTCCTGCCCTCCTGTTTCCACAACGCAACGAAATTGACCGGATCAGAAGGATTTCTCCCCATGAGCCAAAGCTTCGACGCAGTGTAGATTTGGGATAGATCGTTCCAGTTCGTGCGTTCGCGCAGGTATCGGATTGGCCCGCGCAGAACAAACTCGCCTGCGGTTAGGAAAAGCAGAATCCAAATTAGGAGTCTATGGCGTGCGGACCTTGGATAGCCGTCACCGGCTCGGACAGTTCTAGACCCCATTTAACCTGAATCTCTGGAAGAACATGCATCACGAAGCACTGAGGCGACGCGTTCCTGCTGTTCCTCTGTCATTTGGGAAATAAGCGGCAGAATCACTCCATGATCTTGTGCTCGTTCGCTCTCCGCCAGGTTAGGGCAGCTTTCGCTGGGCACACATGCCGACTGCGCACAACGCCAGGTCGCGGAGGCATGAAATGCGGGCTCGCGGTGTGCGCACATGATTCCTCGTCGAGTCGCGATGCCTTCGTCGAGCAGTTTCTGCATCACTCGCCGCTGATCCAGATGTTTCGGAAGACGTATGCAGTAACTCTGCCAGTTCGTGCGTGCACATTCCGGTTCCGACGGTAGAATCAGTCCGCGGATATCTCCGAGAAGCAGTCGGTAACGCGCGACCAGGCGACGCCGCTCAGCGATCGCTCCTGGAAGGCGTTTCAGTTGCTCACGCCCGATCGCTGCCTGAATGTCGGTCAAGCGATAGTTAAAGCCCAACTCCGGATATGATTCGAACACCACCGTCGAAGACGAGTGCCGCACCGTATCAGGCACGCTCATCCCATGTTGCCTCCAAAGGCGGAACTTGCGGTCCATGTCGGGATTTGCCGTCGTGAGCATTCCTCCGTCACCAGTCGTCAAAAGCTTGCGAGGATGGAAAGAGAAGCACGCCACGTCTCCATGAGGCCTGCCGATTTTCTCCCAGTTTCCGTTCCAACGAATTTCGCTGCCGACCGCGCAAGCAGCATCTTCCACGACGGCGATCTTGTGGAGTCGGCCGATCTCCGTAATTGCCTTCAGGTCACACGGCATCCCCATCTGATGCACGCACAGAATCGCGCGCGTTCTTTCGCTGATGGCCGGTTCGATTCGGGTGGGATCGATATTGTACGTCGCCGGTTCAATATCAACGAAGACGGGCCCTGCTCCGCAGTAACGAATGCTGTTGGCTGTGGCGATGTAAGAGTGACTTACGGTGATGACCTCATCCCCCGGTCGCACGCCAACGGCTAGGAGCGCAAGATGAAGGGCGGTTGTGCCACTGGAGACTGCGCAAGCGTACGGTGCACCAACGAACGCAGCAAATTCACGTTCCAGTGCTGCCACCTCGGGCCCTTGGGTCACCCATCCCGAGAGGATGACCCGCTCCGCAGCAGATACCTCCTCTTGCCCAAGCTGCGGCCGCGCCACTGGAATAAAAGTTTTAGGCATGGGCAGGGACGTCCCGAGCCTCCCAGTTGCGCACGACCTCTTGTTCCAACAACTCCTCGGGTGACTTTCCCTGGCCCATATACCAGTCGCGAAGTTTCGCTAGGCCGTCGCGCAGTTCAATTCTTGGTTCGAAGCTCAGCAATCGCTTCGCTTGGGAACTGTCCGCCAGCAAGCGCAGTACATCTCCGGGTCGAGCTTCAATGTGGTTAATCTCGGCGCTCGGCTTGCCTACCACCTGAGCGATTGTGCTCGCCAATTCTCGTACCTGAATTTCTTTGCCGCTTCCAAGATTGATCGTCTGTCCGATGGACGCATCAGTGAGCGCAGCCGACACAATTCCAGTTGCGGTGTCAGAGACAAAGGTGAAATCGCGGGTCTGTGTGCCGTCACCGAAGACAACCATCGGCTTTCCGGCTAGACAGCGCAACATGAATT
>Ga0102924_1001397_pt1 | contig 28056 bp, 24 predicted proteins | sample PaiPotPPM11metaG_FD_80116 | JGI IMG/M metagenome (GOLD analysis project Ga0102924, IMG submission 80116) | Iron sulfur acid spring bacterial and archeal communities from Banff, Canada, to study Microbial Dark Matter (Phase II) - Paint Pots PPM... ... | reverse complement strand
GAGTGGCATCGGGGTATTTTATTTTGGAAACTTGGCCGTTCACGGTGGCCGCGTGGTCAAGTTCGCCGCATTCTGGGGTGTGGTGTTCTTGGTTGTGGGACTGTACGAAGATTTTCTTTTTCGTGGCTATAGCCTGATTACATTGGCCGAAGCGACCGGCTTCTGGCCCGCGGCCGTGCTGCTTTCATTTGCGTTCGGCTTCATTCATCTGGGAAATCGGGGAGAGTCTTGGGTCGGCGCACTGGGCGCGGCTTTTATCGGCCTGTTTTTCTGTTTGACCCTGCGCCGCACGGGAACGCTGTGGTTTGCCGTTGGGATGCACGCCGCATGGGACTGGGGAGAAAGCTTTCTGTATTCCGTGCCCGACAGTGGCCAGGTCACGCCCGGTCACCTTCTGCGCTCATCGTTCCATGGGCCGCGCTGGCTCACTGGAGGCTCCGTCGGCCCCGAAGGCAGCGTACTGGTGTTCCTGCTGATAGCGCTGCTGTGGATTGCGTTTGACCGAATGTATCCGGAAGTGAAGTATGGAAAGGCCGATGGGACTCAATCAGCTTGGTCTTAGCGGCCGGCGAGAGCTTTAACCACAGCGGGCACAGAGGTACACGGAGGAAGTTAATAGTTACCTCTGTGCAGTTCCATGGTCCTCTGCGGTTAATGTACTAAGTTGTTAACCGCGAAGGAAATCTGCTACCACGAATAATGCACGGTATAGGTAATCACCTGCTCGCCGTTGGGCGCGATGCTGGCGGGAAATTCAATCGTCTGCGCGTCTTTCTTATGGAAATCTGCAGATTGCTCGGTGATCTTCCAATTCGTCCAGCGATACAAATGTTCGACCGCTCGCACTTCCACCGGATCTTTCTTGTGATTGCGAATGCGAATTTCAAACGATTCGTCCATCCAGTGTTGGTTTGAATCCACGCGGTAGTTGGTGCGTTTACGCTCGCCGATAACGTCGAAGGCGTTGCCAGTGTACACGCGAATGGTTTCATCTTTGGGTGTGTGGTCGATCGTATTCTCGCCGACGAACTCCAGGTGACCGTCCGTGTCACGGCGATAAAAACGCAGTTTGCCTTTGGGCAGCGGAATACCGAGGTGATTGCCCTCGGAATTCTTGAACTCCTCCATTACCCAGACCTTAGGATTTGAAGCTGTCCCGTAGCTCGCGTCGGTGCGGATTTGCTCGGGATTGTAATAGCCGTATTGCGCCATTTGCGCGCCGTCATAAATCAAAAGCCTCTGCGCGTGAATGCCAGTCGAGCTTACGAACTCCACCTGCTTGGTCTCCTCATCGCGCAGGGTGGTCGGACGCTGCAGCGTGTAGAAATGGAACTCGTCAAAAGATTTTTCCCGGACAGCTGGCGCCATGGGAGCTGCGTTCACCGCAACTGCCTCGGCGGCGTACATGCGACCGGAACTCGTCTGCTCCTGGGTCTTGCTGACATCGCCCGCCAACAGCTTGATGCGCGCGTTCTCAAAGGTTTTGCCGCTCTGGTTACGCATGGTGATCCAACCGATCATGTCGAGCAGATCAGTCTTGCGACTCGGGTCGTCTTGCACTACGACGTTGTAATCCGATTGCCAGGTCATGCCGCCGCTGACATAAGAAAGTTCAGCATCGAACTTGCCTGGCGCGTTAGTCTGAAGCAGCCAGCTTAGTGTTGGCTTGAGGATAGAATCGGCGCTGAGCGCGGGAAACCTCGGCTCGCCGGGGAGTCCGAAACGCAGAATGCCATCTACATCAACGATGGGCTGCGTCGAGGCTTGCTGCGGATATCCATTGATATAGTTCGGGGGAACGTATCCGCTGCGGATGATTTTCCCTTGGATTTTGACGTCACTGCCGTCGGCATTTCTGCCAACGGAAAAATCGATGGTTTTGCCTTCGTAAAATGAAAGCAGCAGTTCCTGTGAGATTGGATCGTTGCGATAGTTCTGTTCAAGAATCTGCAATGCACGCCCGCTTGGATCGCGCAGGATGACTGAATCCGGCTCGAGATGAGCTGCCACTCCGGTGTACTGGGCTTCATTGACGCCGGGCTTCAGGTCGAGCGGTACATGCTCGCGGGCAACAAAGAAATTCTGGTTGTAGATGGTGAGTGCGGGAGAGGAGTCGTCCGCTGTATCTTTCGGGGACTTTTCTTGCTGCGCCATCTGCGAGGGAGCAGCAAACGCGTTGTCCACCTTAAAGCTGAACACCAACAGCATCGCAAACAAACCACCACCCAGCAAAGCCAGACTCATGAGCGAAAAGCGCAGGCATCCAAAACGCTTGTTCATGGAACGCTCCCGAATTGTGCGGACCTGGAAGGCGAGGCTTTTCCGGTCCTATCCAGAGAACGTGAACCAAGAGCGGGCTTGCACGGTATATGTCTAAACGGCAGAACGGCGAGAAATCAGCAGAGTCTTGCGGGTCAATCCACGCGCGGATCGGGTGCAAATCCGATCCGCGCATAGACCAAGACCCGCGGTTATGTTTGCGCAATCAATATTGGGCAAATCGGTGTTGTGCAAATCAGAGTTGAGGAAATCAGCGCGCTGCAATGTCCGCAATGATCGGTTTTGCGTTATCGGGAGGAGTGCTGGCAGCGATGAACTGTTTCTCGCGCTTTCCCACGGGCACTTCCTGGGCCAGTCCATCTACCGCGACTTCCTGAAGGAACCAGCGTTCCCCATAACCATGAAAACGAAGATAGCTTTGTGCATTTTGCGGCTGCCCGGCCCTCACCGTCAGGAACATGATCGGCTTGGAATTGTAGGCGCTCAACGTCACTAGGGCCCGCGTTATGTCCATGTCCACTCGGCAGTCACCTGCAGGTAAGCTTCTTCCTGCGGCCGTGAACGAGAACGGCACGGTGACCCGCGACTGATGGGAAAGTTGGCCGCTGGCCGCAATCGCGGTGAGCAGCATGGCGATGCCTGCGAGGTTTCTGATGTGTCTTTTCATTGCTTTGCCTGTCTCCTTTTTGTGGGGCGCAGCAATCCGATCGCGCATCGCCGCGCTTGTACCACCAACTCACTATCGCGGAACGGCAGAGAAACCTGTAGCGTTTTCGGAGCAGACTTTAGCACAGGGCGAAAGTTGGAGAAGGTGAGGGGTGCGAGTGCGCGAATGGATGACGATGAGGGAGATTATGGATGGGTCGAAGCAGGGGGATGGATAGGTGGGGAGTGCGTCACAAAAATCTTGCGCGCTTCTTGACCCAACACCTAAGTTGTTGGCGTCTCGATGGTGGTCAGTCCTTTAACGCGCGGCACAAACAGTGTCCTGACCACCCATCGCAAGGCTCGCCAAAGTACCGCAGCGCCGATCAAAATGGTGGCAACCCACAAAAGGATTGCCGGGATGTAAAAGACGAATGAGGCCATTGCAGTGGCGTAGTCTCCGATACCGTCAATCCCATCCCGGACCGCGAGTTTGAGTTGGTACAAAGGTCGCCAGTGCAGTCCAAATAACTGTGCCTCAGCCTCCGCGCGTAAGGAAACGGTCAGGGCGACAGTCGCAACTTGCTTTGAAAGCGCGTCGAATTCGGCCTGATGCTGTTCGATTTCGCTGCGGACTTCACCCAGTTTGTCACTGACCTCGACCGTGTCTTTAACAGTCCTAGCCTGTTTCAAAATTCCGAGGTACTGACTTTCCTGGGCACGGAGATTGCGCAAGCGCGCCGCTAGATCGACGTATTGCTTGGTGACATCTTGAGCCTCAAGCTTTTCGCTTTCTACGCGCAATCCGAGACTGCTGATTTCAGCTCTGACCTGTTCAAATTTGTCCCCCGGTATACGAATCGTTAATGACGCGCTCGATGCGTTTTCTCCGCCATTCGTCTCGGAACTCACCAGGAAACCGCCGGCTTGCTCGGCAAGAACGCGAATCTTTTCAGATGTCTGTCTTGGATTCTTCACAACCATGTCGAGAGAAGCGGTCCGAATCATCTTCCGCTCTTGCTCGGTCCCCGAGAGGCTAGCAACCATCATCAAGTTGTCCGTGTACCCGGCGCCTCCCCTGGCTTCCTCAAGCCGGGTACCAATTTGATGGTCTCTACCTTCAGTGTTATAGAGGGCCATTCGCGTCCGCATGAGGTTTGGCACCCCGAGAGCAACAAGAATGCCCACCACGATGGTCGCAAGCACGCCGGCCCAAAACTGTCGATTGGCCACGAAACTAAGCTGGGCGTTCATGGATTTTGCCTCCGCAAGTATTGACGGATGTTAAGGGCTTTTAGTTCCAGCAGCAAACGTTTTCAGAAGTAAGGAACGGACGAGGGCGCCCGCCCCACACAATGCGGAAAGCTTAAATATCCAGGTTCTTCACGTCGAGAGCGTTTTCTTCGATGAATTTGCGACGGGCTTCGACGTCTTCGCCCATCAGCGTGGTGAAGATGGTTTCGCACTCCGCAATGTCTTCCAGCTTGACCGAGAGCAGGGTGCGGCGCTCCGGGTCCATGGTGGTTTCCCAGAGCTGGGGCGCGGTCATTTCGCCCAGGCCTTTGTAGCGCTGCACGGTGAAATCTTTTTTGCCCTGAGCAAGAACGTAGTCGAAGAGCTCGCGGGCTGTGGTCTTTTCCACTTCTTCCGGCACAGCTTTCTTCGCGGTTTTTGCAGACCTAGCTGGCGACCGTTGGTCGCCCGGACGGACGAGGGCGTCCGTCCCCACGTTGCCGTCGGTAGATTCCTCGTCTGTGCTCGCGGATTCATCTTCAGCGCCCGCACCATTTCCGCTCGCTGAACCCTTGGCGATTGTTTCGACTATGAACGGCGGCTCCATGTAAGGCTCGATCTGCTTGTACTTCGAAAGCATCTGACGGTATTCGGGCGCGGAGGCCAGCTCCCAGTTGATGAGGTGTTCGGCGCCTTGCGAATTCACATAGCGGACTTCCCACAGATTATGTTCTTCGTCAAAACGCGCTTCGACTTCCTTGAATTGAAGTTCTTTTTGCAGTTTCTTTAGTTCTTTTTCCAGCTTTTCGATTTTCTTAGGCTGAGTTTTCTTGTCGCCTTCAAAGTCGGCACGCTTGGCGAGATCGAGCTTCGGCAGCAGGTCGGTGACGCGCTCTGCCCGCAGGCGTTTATTGACCTTGTCATGAAAATCGAGATACTCCTTTAGCAGAGTGATGAACTTCGCCAGCGCCGAGCCTTCGAGCTTGGCCGCGCCTTCGCCGTAGCGCACAATCAGGCCTTCTGATGCGCGCTTCACCATCACTTTTACAAATTCCCGCTCGTCCTTGATGTATTGCTGCGACTTGCCCTTTTTAATGGAGAAGAGGGGTGGCTGCGCGATGAAGACATTTCCGCGCTTGATCAGCTCCTGCATGTGCCGGAAGAAGAAGGTGAGCAGCAACGTGCGAATGTGGCTTCCGTCCACGTCGGCATCGGTCATCAAAATGATTTTTCCGTAGCGGAGCTTGGAAGCGTCAAAGTCTTCTTTCGAAATTCCGGTGCCGAGCGCGGTGATCATGGCGCGAATTTCTTCGTGCGCCAGCATCTTGTCGTAACGGGCTTTTTCGACATTGAGAATTTTGCCTTTAAGCGGAAGGATGGCCTGGAAGCGGCGATCGCGCCCTTGTTTGGCGGTTCCGCCGGCGGACTCACCTTCGACCAGGAACAGTTCGCAACGCTCTGGCCGCCGTTCGCTGCAATCCGCTAGTTTGCCGGGAAGCCCACCGCCATCGAGAGCGCCTTTTCGGCGGGTGAGGTCGCGGGCTTTGCGCGCAGCCTCACGGGCGCGGGCGGCGTCCACAGCTTTATTGATGATCTTGCGCCCGACAGTTGGGTTCTGCTCGAGAAATGCGCCCAGCCGCTCGTTCACGAACGCCTGCACAATCCCGGCGATATCGGAATTCAGCTTGCCCTTGGTCTGGCCTTCAAACTGAGGCTGCGGCAGCTTCACACTAATCACAGCAACCAGGCCTTCGCGGACGTCGTCGCCGGTGAGATTTTCTTTTACATCTTTGAACAACCCCATTTGCTGGCCGGCGTAGTTGATGGTGCGCGTGAGTGCGGTGCGGAAGCCGGAAAGATGCGAGCCGCCGTCAATGGTGTTGATGTTGTTGGCGAAGCTGAACACACTCTCAGAGTAGCCATCGTTGTACTGAATGCCGATCTCCATGACCACGCCGTCGCGGTCGGCTTCCATGTAGATGGGCTTGTCGTGGAGGACCTGCTTGCCGCGATTGAGGTGCTTGATAAATTCTGCGATGCCGCCGTTGTATTTGAACTCAGCGGATTTCGGCTCGCCGGTTTTGGAATCAGTGGTGCGCTCATCAGTCAATGTGATCAGCAGGCCTTTGTTGAGGAAGGCCAGCTCGCGAAGACGTTGCGCGAGAGTGTCATAGTTGTATTCGGTGGCAGTGAAGATCGACTTATCGGGCAGGAAGCGGACTTTGGTACCGCGCTTCTTCGTGGCGCCGGACTTTTTAAGTTTGGTGGTTGGTTCGCCTTTCGAATATGACTGCTCCCAGGTAAAACCGTCGCGCCAGATTTCAAGTTCGAGGTCTTCGCTGAGCGCGTTCACCACCGAAACGCCGACGCCGTGCAATCCGCCCGAAACTTTGTAAGTGGAAGTATCGAACTTGCCGCCGGCGTGCAGCTTGGTCATCACCACCTGGGCGGCGGGAACTTTCTCTCCGTCGAGATCCATCGGCTCTACAGGAATGCCGCGGCCGTTGTCGATCACGGTGATCGAATTATCGATATGAATGGTGACTTCGATTTTGTCGGCGTATCCGGCGAGGGCCTCGTCGACAGAGTTGTCCACGACCTCGTACACCAGGTGATGCAGTCCCAGCTCGCCGGTCGAGCCAATGTACATGGCCGGGCGCTTGCGGACGGCTTCCATCCCGCCGAGAACTTTGATGGAATCGGCAGTGTAGTCGCCGGCACCATTCCCTCCGGCCTTGCCGTTCTTAGTTTTTTCTTCCAGGATTGCTGCCGCGTTTATCTCTTTAGTCGCCATTCGGAATTGGGGGAGAACAATGGTCCAGCGCACCCTTAAAATGAGGATGAGCCCAGTGCTCTTCCGGAGCCCTTCTCGATGCCTGCAAATTTCCCACAAATAACTGAAATTCCAATAACTTAAGGCATCTTTGGATACTCTGAATTTTACCATAGTTCAGGCCTTTTTTCGACCCCTGAACCGGCCCGGTAAACCGCTCGATTTACGGTGGTTAAGTAGCCAAAAACCAAGAGCTTTTAACCGCAGAGGTCGCGGAGTTTTTCAGAGATCGCAGAATAGGTTCTTCTGTCGTTCTTGGCGTTATCTCTGCGAACTCTGCGGTTAAAGGCTTTGCTTCGGTTGCTCGTTTATACCGGGTCGAGCGAAATCCAACCTGATAACATAGAGGGCAGGTCAAACCCCCAAATGAGTGTTCCTGTTTCGCAGATGTGGACGGTGGCTACCTATGTGCTTGGGCAGAAGATGGCCCGGCGCAAACAGTATCCGCTGGTCCTGATGCTTGAGCCTTTGTTCCGCTGCAACCTGGCCTGCGCCGGATGCGGCAAGATCCAATATCCCGCTCACATTTTGAAGCGCCAGCTCACGCCGGAGGAATGCTTCAAAGCCGTCGACGAGTGTGGCGCGCCCATGGTGTCGATCCCCGGGGGCGAACCGCTGCTGCATCCGCAGATTGCGGAAATCGTCGAAGGCCTGGTCGAGCGCAAGAAATACATTTACCTGTGCAGCAACGCGCTGCTACTAAAAGAGAAGATTGACCTGTTCAAGCCGTCGAAGTATTTGACTTTCAGCATTCATCTGGATGGCCAGCGCCAACACCACGACATGTCGGTTTGTCTTGAGGGCGGATACGACAAGGCTTTCGAAGGCGTGCGCGAGGCGGTCACTCGCGGATTTCGCGTGACCACGAATACGACATTGTTTGACGGCGCCGATCCCAAGAGCGTGCGCGCCTTCTTCGACGAGATGATGGAACTGGGCGTCGAAGGCATGATGCTTTCGCCCGGGTATTCCTATGACAAAGCTCCCGACCAGCAGCATTTCCTTGGACGCGCGAGAACGCGCAAACTTTTCCGTGCGATTCTTGCGAACCGCAAAAAGACCTGGCGATTCAATCAGTCAGTTCTGTTTCTCGAATTCCTGATGGGGAAACGCCATTACGCATGCACCCCCTGGGGCATGCCGACCTACAACATCTTCGGCTGGCAGAAGCCCTGCTATCTGCTGCAGGACGGTTATGCGGATTCGTTCCAAGAATTGCTTGAGACAACCGAGTGGCAGAATTACGGGACGGAGTCCGGCAATCCGCGATGCGCCAATTGCATGGTGCACAGCGGATATGAAGCCACCGCGGTCAACGATACGTTTGGTTCTCTGCGCGGCTTCATGGATACAGTGAAGGCGACGCTGTTCAGTCGCCATCAGGATGCGGGGGCAATGCAGTTGCTGGACGAAATATCGTCTGAGCATTCGGGCCCTCTGGTGCAGATTGAGGCACAAACGTTGGAAGAGACGCGGGCGTAGCCGACCACAGGCCATGTAGGTCGGACATTCCTTTCCGACAAAAGTCGGCTCTCGATCATTGGAGCAACCGAAAAGCAGGTTTCTCGACTGTGCTCGAAATGACAGGTTCTTAAATAGAAGGTCGTAAAGAATCATGAGCGTTCCGCAACGAGGCGTCACCAATCCCGAAGAGCTTGAACACGCACCCGGACGTGAGCGAGAGAATCTGGAAGGCTGGATTCCGGAGCTGGCCAGCGGGGAAGAGATCCGCGCCGCCCTGGAAAAAGCCTTCGACTTTCGTGGAGACATCACTCTCACTCTGAAAAGCGGAGAGAAGATCGAGGGTTACATCTTCGACCGGCGCAGCGGGCTATCGCTGGTTGATTCAGTCATCCGGCTTTATCCGAAAACCGGCAACCAGAAAATCTCCATCTCCTACGCTGACATCGCCGCTCTCGCCTTCACCGGACGCGACACCGCCGCCGGCAAGACCTGGGAAGCCTGGATGAAGAAATATAACGAGAAGAAAGCCGCCGGGGAAAAGAACATCGGTCTGCGTCCGGAGGCGCTGGAGTAGCCGGCGCGGTTTACCGAAGCTGGATAACATTCCTGTTTGTCGAGCTATGAGGATTATTGATTTGGGCTGCGGGAATGGCAACCTCCCTCTGCTTGCGGCGGTGAAGACCGATGACCAGGTGATCGGGGTCGATGTAGACGAGTCTGGGCTGCGAACAGCACGACAGTGCCATCCGGGACGTTACTTCATTTGCGGCCAAGGTGAGCGCTTGCCATTCCGCGAAATGAGCTTCGATCGCGTGGTCTCTAACGTCGCCCTGCCGTACATGGATATACCGAAGACGCTTCGCGAGAGCTACCGCGTTCTGAATCCCGGGGGCACGGTCTTCTTCAGTGTGCATCCTCTGCGCTTCACGATCAAAGAGTTCAAGCGTTTTTTTCCGCAACCAGTGAGCGGGGCTTTCCGGCTCTACGTCATGCTCAGTGGTTTTTACTTTCACTGTACCGGGAAGACACTCCCACGGGAGTCCTTTCAAACGAAGCGCGGTTTAAGAATCGCTCTTCGCCGTGAAGGGTTCGTTGACATCGAATTCGAGCGGCCCTCCGGACGTCTGATTGTGCGGGCAAAGAAGCCGATGGCCTGATTGGTAACAACGACTGGCGAGAGTCCGGCCGCGCGTTATTCTACCGGAATCGCGGCGAAGGAATCGTTGACTCAGTTTCATCCGGCGTGCGCGCTGATACTCGTCGCTCCTACTCGATCCGCATCCTGCCACTTGCGCGCCATCCGTTCCAACTCGCCGAGAACTTTCTCGATGTCTTTCATTCGGCGGGTAATTCCATAGGTCACCGACGGCGGTATGGTTTGCTCATAGTCGCGATACACGAAGCCATGCCGCTCCAGCAGCCGCAAGCGTTCGGTCAACAGGCGCGCGGAGATGCCTTCAACTCTCGACTTCAAATGGCCAAAGCGCGCCGGCCCCTGCGTGCTTAACGCGTACAAAATCTGCAGCACCCAGGGCTGGGCCAGAACTTCGATCAAATCGTGAATAGGACATGCAGGTTTCGGCCGTGGCATCCGGAGAATCCTCCTCTATCATGGTTATTCTAGCGTGACTAACTACTTTTTGCATGCAACTACTGTTTTGTATGTTAATTATTTTATGTAACCAACGCTGCGACCTCCTCATCCAATCGCGGGAAGGAGAAAAACATGTCATCCCAAGCTATTTCCAGCCCGCAAACCAGATCCTCTGTATCGGGCGTTACTGCTGGCGCCGGAAGCCTCAGTGCTTTACTGGTACCAGTAGCGCGTCTCTTCTTTTCGCTTATCTTTCTGTTCGCCGCGCCTAATCACTTCGCTAAGGCCACAATTGCCTACGCAGCTTCGCAGGGAGTCCCACTTGCGTCCGTACTCGTACCCATCTCCGGCGTGCTTGCGCTTGCCGGCGGGTTAAGCGTGCTCCTTGGTTACCACGCCCGGCTCGGCGCATGGCTGCTGGTTCTGTTTTTGGTTCCAGTGACGGTCATGCTGCACAACTTTTGGGCGGTTAGCGACCCAATGATGCACCAAATCCAGCAGGTCATGTTCTTTAAGAACGTCGCGATGCTGGGCGGAGCGTTATTGATTGCACACTTCGGCGCCGGACCCTACAGCGTGGACGCGCGCCGCAACGGCTGATTCCAGGGCGCAAGTTTGGGCCACGGGTATGGGGGTAGGTGGACACGGAAATCAGTCGAGTGCCACAAAGACCAGGCACACGGGTGATGGAACCTGCGCGACCTCGCCCATAGACTTCAGCATTCCTGTGGCCTGGTCGATGTGGAACTCCACAATATTGCCACTGTCCTGGTTCGCAACCAGCAGGCGTGCTCCTTGAGGATCAATCGTAAAATTGCGCGGAGCTTTGCCTCCGCTCGGCACGCGTTGTGTAAACCTGAGCTTGCCGGTCGTGCGATCAATCGTGAACACGGCAATGCTGTCGTCGCCGCGATTGGAGGTGTACAGAAACTTCCCGCTGGGATGAACCGCGATCTCCGCGGCGTCGTTTTTTTCGGAGAACCCCGCCGGAAGCGCCGAAATCTTCTGTATCGAGCGAAAAGTATTTTTTGCGTCATTCGAAAAGACGGTGACCGTGGAATCCAGTTCACCCAACACGTACATAAAATCTCCGCTCGCGGAAAACGCAACATGGCGCGGACCAGTCCCGGGAGCGAGAGTTGCCGAGAAGGGGTCTTCACTGCCCGAAGCGCCGGGTTTTGCTTCCGCCGCAGCCGGCGTCGACTCTCCGGGACTCAGCGTACCTTTGGTTGCATCAAATTTGTAGATCAACACGCGATCAAGGCCAAGGTCTGAGACGTACGCAAAACGATTCCGCGCCGAAGCTTCGATCCAGTGGGCGTGTGGCGCATCTTGCCGGTCTTTATTCGGGCCGAGCGCTCCGGTGTCATTGAGCACGGATGACGCTTCAGCGACGCGGCCATCGGACAAAAGCGGAAGCACGGCAACATCGCCTCCTGTGTAGTTGGCAACGAAGGCATGCTTCCCGCTCCTGTCGAACGAGATGTAACAAGGATCGGACCCGCGCGACGCAACTTCATCTAGCTGCGCCAGCTTCCCAGTCTTACGGTCAATCCTGAATGCGGTAACTCCGCCGCTTGCTGTGCCCTTGTAATCGTGGACCTCATTCACCGCATACAGAAACTTGCCTCCTGGAGCTACAGCCAGAAACGATGGATTGGTCGTCTCGGCTGCAACCCCTAACGACGAAAGTTTCCCTGAAGACTCATCAAAGCGATATGAATAAATTCCCTTGCTCCCTGAATCCTTACCGTCCACGTCGGTGTACGTCCCCACAAAAAGAAAGTATTTACCGCTGTCCTTCGCGAAAGCTATTCCGCAGACCTGCAACAGCACCAGCGCTATCAGCGCGTTTCGCCGACAAATAGTTTTCATTTATTTTCCTTTTGGATTTGCTGACTCGACTTTCCAACAGCAAAACTCAGTTTCCCGATCAGCTCATCAATCTCGTCTTCGCTGCCGCTGACGAATGTGAATGACACGATGTAGCCTTTTTCGATCATCACCAGCGAACTTTGCCACATGGTGAGCTTGCCGCGGTCTTTGCTGAAGTCGGCGCGCGCGAGTTGCTTTGTTCCGACCGAAGAAGCATACGGCTGATTGGCCACTTTGAATCCCCGCTGCTCGGCGAGCTCGCTGATGGGGTTGAGATAGTCAGCAGCGCTTTTGATACCGTGATAATTCGCCAGCGGCTCGGCGGCGATTACCACAGCGGAATTTATAGTATCTCCAGGAGCAGCGGGCGGACGTTCGAAGACGGCCAGCAGAGTCTCAGCAGAGGCTGAACTGGCCGGCTTCGGCTGATCGGAGCCGGGACTCGTCGCATTTTCCGTTTCCGCGTGCGCCGATTGGTTCGGCAAGCTTTCATCCTGCTGCATGTCTGCGGTGCGGTCCACCCAACCGACAATGACTTTGTAGGTGAAGCCGAATCTTGGACATCGGAGAACCTGATCGGCGAGCGGACCACATTTCTCGTTGGCCGGCGGAATAGGCATCCCTGCGGGTTTGTGGGTTTGAGCGGAGAGGATCCCAGTTATAAGCACTACTAAGCAGGTCAAAAACGAAAAGCGGAGCAGGCTCACACTTCCATCTTACTGAAAACTGCAAGTGCATAGGTTCTTCGACTACGGGGATCATTCGCCAGCGAATGATCGCGCTTCGCTCAGAATGACAAGACTAGATCGTCACAACTCAAGGCCAGGGTCGCGTGTTCAGGCGGCTCTGCCGGCGACCGGCTGGGTGCAATGGGAGCAGCGGCGCGCGTCAACGGGAATCTCGCTCAGGCATTCGGGACATTTTTTCGTGGTGGGATCCGCAGGCGCGGCGGACCTGTGCATGCGAGCGACCAGAAGATTCACCGGCGTAACCACAAAATAGTAAACCGCGGCCGCGACCAGTAGAAAAGCGATGACTGCGTTTATGAAATCACCCAGCATGAACTTGCTGTTGTGAACGGTGAAGGTGATGGCCGAGAAATCCGGTTTGCCAGCGATGGCGGCAATCAAAGGCGTCAGCAGGTCTTTGGTGAGTGCGGAGACCACAGTGGCAAAGGCCGCGCCTATGACGACACCGACCGCCATGTCCACAACATTGCCGCGAAGAATGAATTGCTTGAACCCGCTGAGCATGATCGCCTCCGAGTAGGGAGAACAGAGTATTACTCGGATGATGCGTCGTCAATCGGGAGTGCCGTCCCTTCGGGACTCGGCGGGCTGGTGCATGCTTTCCCAGCACTGACGTGCTGGGCTAAGTAAATGACGTCGCTGCGCGACTCATGTGAAGACCAAGCAGCTAGTAACGTCGCCGTGCGGCTGGGAACGCGGGCCAGACTGTTTGTGGCGGTAAGCATACAATCGCGGGAAGTTCGCTCACATGAGGCGTCCGACGCTTCGTCAAATGAGGCGCCCCACCCTTCGAAAAGCGCGAAGGGTGGGACACCCAGATCCATCTCGTCGCCAAGCCCGCAGGAATGTCCCAAGGTTCATCGAAGGATGGCGCCATCACGAGGTTTCGCCGCGGTCTTTCCCACTGCTCATTACTTCATTGCTGAACTGCCTCACTGCTCACCGAGTTCCTCGAGTGCAACGAGAACTCCACGTTGCGTTCCTGATTGACTTTGACGGTTTGCGCCAGGTCAACCAGTGTGAGCGGCACGTTCTGCTCCGCGCCCTCCTGGGAAACGCAATGGATGTCCGTGCCTTCCACCCAGTACCGGCTGGCCAACAATGCCGTGCCCGCCTGCAGCGCGATCACTGTCACCTGGCCATCCCTCGCGGCCGGGGCCGACTGTGGCTGGCTGTAAGTGATGCGTCGCACGACTGGAGCATCCGACTGCGCGGTTGACGCCGGCTGATACAGCGACGGCGACGTCGACATATAGCTGCTGGGGTGATAGCGCGGCGGCATGGGGACCGAGGCGGTCGCGAATGGCACCTCAACGTCATCCATTAGACGCAGAGTTAGGCGGCTCTCTCCCTTGAGCGTAGGAAAGGGGCCTCGCGCCGGCAGGGTCATGATTTTGACCGGCCAAAACAGGGGCACGGTCCAGAGCAGTGCGTCGCGCTTGGGATGGCCTTTGCCGCGTATGTCGCCATGGGCATCCACCTTGTAGTGAGGAGCGGATATGACTTTGGCCGACAGCGGCAGAATCTGCGCGCCGGGCAGAATCATGTGATCGAACTCTATCGTGAGCGAGCCCTTGCCCACGAAGTGACCGGGATTTTTGTAGTCCTGGAGGTGGCCGCCAAGCTGAGCGCCGCGTGGAAACACGGAATGCCCAAACGTGCCCAAAGGACCGAGGTTGCAAAGGACAGGATCGCCCACCAGAGCAGTTTTCGATGAAAAATTAGGCTCGTCCATGGTGCAGTGCAGGAGTGTTCCGGCTGGAATGATGTCCCTGACTGCGGCTTGAGCGAGAACGGCGAGAGAACAGAAAGCTGAAAGGATTAGAAGCAGGTACTTCCGAGACATGGCGCCTCCTCATGACTTCGCTGAGAACACGCCCCCTTCTCGGTACCCGAGATGGAATGGAATTTTAGCACGGAATTGTGTGCGTTTTCACGCAAGTTTTTGCGTGAGGCAGGCGGTCAGATCCGCATGGGCATGACGATGTAGCGGTACTTGTAGTCTTCGCTCTCGGCGGGGCGGAGTTGGCCAGCGGATTGAGAATCTTTGAGTTCCAGGCGAACATCGCCGGCACCCGCGGCCTTCAGGAAATCTATGATGTACTGGGCGTTGAAGCCAATGGTGAGCGGCTCGCCGTTGTAGTCGGTCTCGATGGAGTCTTCGGATTCGCCGGTCTCAGTCGATGACGCCGAAAGCTTAAGTTCGCCCTTCTCCAGCTTCAGGCGCACGGCGCGGGAACGCTCGTCGGCAAACTGGGCCACGCGCGCAATGGCTGCGCCCAAGTCTTCGCCGTGCAGCGAAATGATTCTAGTGTTGTCCTTGGGAAGCACGGCTTCGAAATTGGGGAACTGCCCAGTGAGCTGGCGCGAGGTCAACAGCCGCTGACCGATGCGGAAGAAGAGGGTCGAGTCGTCCTTGGCAAATTCAATGGTCTCGACGTCGGTTGAGTCCACCAAAGACCTGAGTTCGTCCATCGCCTTCTTCGGAACGAGAGTTTTCAATTCTCCGGAAACGCCTTCGAACTTCTCGTTATTGCGCTCGACGTGAGCCAGCCGATGGCCGTCAGTCGCCACCATGGTTATGGACTCAGGCTTGAGCACCATCAAAGCGCCGTTCAGGGTGTAACGGGATTCTTCATTAGCGATGGCGAAACTGGTGCGCGCAATCATGCCACGCAGGACCTGGGCCGGAATCTTTACCACGTTGGCGATCGGAAAAACCGGCAGGCTGGGGAAATTCGACCGCGCCATGCCGACCATCTTTGTGTTGGAACGTCCGCAGCGAATGCTCACCCAGTGGTTTTCAAGCAGCTTGATGGTGATATCGGCATCCGGCAGCAGCTTTACGTAGTCGTGTAGCTTGCGGGCGGGAATCGTGCACGCGCCTTCTTTCTTTACCTTCGCATTGCAGGAAGTGCGCAGGCTCAGATCGAGGTCGGTTGCGGTCAGCGAGAGCCGGTCGCCACCGGCTTCGAATAAATAATTTGAGAGGATGGGAATCGTCGTCTTGCGCTCGACTACTCCTTGGGTTGCGGCCAACTCCCGGAGTAGTTCGAACTTGCTGATGGTGATTTCCATCGTGGAAGTTCCAATTGCGGAGGATGCGATCGCTTCTACCGGCATAAGACCAAAGACCCCTGCTCGTGTGATGCGACCATCCTGAACGATCCGGATCAGGGTTTGGCCGCCTTACTTCTAGTACTTCCTTATATCAAATCAAAATACATTAAAACCAGTAGTAACCGTAGGTGTGTCGGAAAAGTGGAAATCTAAACCAAGTGTAATGCTGCCTTCACGTCCAGCTACTACCTTCGTGTCCAAGATCAGACCCGATTGGAGGACCCCATCACCGTACAAAGGGAACCATTCCTGAGTTCCTCTACTGGTATTTCACAACTTCCACAGCGTCCCCACAGCCACCGTCTCGCAAGACTCGCCAAAAACTGGAAATCGCGAACGAAACCACTCTTTATCCGCCAAGTTGCTCGGTCAGCTTGTTGAGCATCCTGTTCAAATCTTTATCGTTCTTTCGGGCCCCTTCAATTTTCTCGACCGAGTGAAGGACCGTGGTGTGGTGCTTGCCTCCAAACTGGCGACCAATTTCGGGCAGAGACGCTTCGGTCAGATGCTTGGCCAAATACATCGCAATCTGCCGCGGATAGACGATGGCGCGGGAGTTATTTTTTGCCTTGATCTCCAGCAGCCTCAGACCAAACTGCTCGGCAACCGCTTTTTGAATGGACTCAATCGTGACCTTGCGTGCCTGCGAGTCAATGAAGTTCTTGAGCACCTGCTGGGTATAGGGAAGCGTGATCTCAGTGTTGGTCAGGGATGAATGCGCCACCAGACGGATCAGGGCGCCTTCGAGTTCACGCACGTTGGAGCGAATGTTCGAAGCGATGAACAGAGCGACGTCGGTGGGAAGCGTTATCCGCTCCTGCTCGCCTTTCTTTTGCAGAATCGCGACTTTGGTTTCGAGATCGGGCGGCTGAATGTCGGCGATCAGACCCCATTCAAACCGGCTTCTCAGCCGGTCTTCGATCTCGGCCAGTTCTTTCGGCGACCGGTCGCTGGCGATCACGATCTGTTTCATCGACTCGTGCAGCGCATTGAAAGTATGGAAGAACTCTTCCTGGGTGCGTTCCTTTTGCGCGAGGAACTGAATATCGTCGATCAGCAGGACGTCGACATTGCGGAACTTGTCCCGGAAGGTCGTCATCTTGTCATAACGCAGCGAGTTGATCATTTCATTGGTGAACTTCTCGCTGGAGACATAGCAGATGGAAGCCTGCGGCATCGCGCGCTTCACTTCATGACCGATTGCCTGCATAAGGTGAGTCTTGCCCATGCCGACACCGCCGTACAGAAACAGCGGGTTGTAGGCTTTCGACGGACGCTGCGCCACCGCCTGGCAGGCTGCGTGTGCGAACTGGTTGCCACTGCCAATGACGAATGCGTCGAAGGTATAGCGGGCATTGAGTTGCGCTGCGCCATCCCAATCGAAACGCGATTGCGCAACTTGGATACCCGTGGAAGCCGGCGTGGGCGCGGAAAGCCCGCCATCGTGCCGGACCGGAGTTGCGGCGGGATCGTCCTCTGGCGTGACGAATTCCACGTCACGGTAATCCATGTTCAGGTTATCGAGCGCTTCCTGGATCAGGTCGGCGTACTTATCTCCCACATGGCGGAACTCCACCGTGGGAACGCGAACGTACATGATTCCGTTGCTCGAGTGACTATAGCGGGTGGGCTTAAGCCAAGTATCGTAAGAGTGCCGGTTGATTTTCTTTTCGAGCGCATCCAGGATGCGCAACCACGGATTCGGAGAAAGAGTAGGAGTCGGAACGGACATAATCAAAAATTTAAGAGGGGCCGCTGGCTGGGGCAGCGCCTTGGCTAAACCAACTTACTGTTACGGTATCGCTTCGTTTACCAGAGAGAAGCTGTGTTCAACGAAATGGCGGCGAACCAAAATCGATTAGGTTCAACAGAGCGTCATGCTAGCACAAAATTTTTCTGTTTGTGGAAATCTTTTTCAGAAAATTTTTCGCGACGCTTATTTCAACCGCTAAGAAAAATTTCTGTCAAGTAGCAGAGTTGTAAATGCCGCGAGACTTGTGCAAAGAGGCGATGCACGAACCGCGCGAAGCGCCCGCGAGGGCATTTTTTCCTCGCCGGTTGCGAAATTATTTTTCCACGGCGCTCCCGTCAAAAGATTTTGGCGCTTTAGTTTCGAAAAGATTTGCAGCGCGTGAGAGTCTACACCTTATTCTTGGGATTTGTATGTGACGCATTCTTAGTTCGAGGAGGGCGAAGGCTGTTCTGGATTTGTAAGCGGAGCATTGTGGCACTCCTGCGGAGAGTAGAACAGCTCAAAACCGTCCGGCAGTTTCGTATCTGCGCGCTGATAATGGGCCGTAATGTATGCGACGAGCCTCGAATTTGTGCGAACAAGCTCGAGATTTGCGCGGCCGTTCATCGCGGACTCAGGATTGAGCAGGATGAGCGCCGTCCGATTCTGCTGCAATGCGTCGATGTGCGCTTGTTGTACCTGCTCGCTTCGCGGCCACAAGTAATACGTGTCCCAGAAGGGCGCGCGAATGTTCAAGAGCGCATAGAGGCCCGGGTAATAGGGCGCCGCCATGAATTTTCCGTCCCCCGGCCCGCACTGGCGGAATGCGACCTCGACGGTCTTCATGACTTCGGCTTGCGGCGCGGCAACTTCGAAGAGCCTACCGTCAATTCTGATTTGTTCCACGCTGCCGGGCGCATCACGTTTGGTCCTCAGATGTTGGACCAGAGGCTCTATCGGCAGCCAGCAGGCGAGGACCAGAAATACCAAGCCACAGAAAACAATCACAGACCAGCGCCGCGATGTTGTGCGCCACAGGTGAGCGGAGAATGCGCCGGCGGCGATCACGAATGGCACGACGCCTTGTGCTATGTGAAAAAAATCAGCGGTGTAAAAAGCGTGAACCAGAAAACCGACGCCGGCTGCCGATGCGGCAACGGAGAGCCATTCCGCTCCATCGAGTTCAGCTCTCGACCGCACGGCGCGCGAGAGCAAGAACGCATAGGTGACGGGAACGGCTACGCACAGCCAGGAAACTGCCCGGGCCTGCAGCAGATCTAGTCCATGCAGTCCTCTAAGATGAACGTGCCATGGCAATGGAACTGGCAGCGACCACGCCCAATTTGGAGTCATGAGGATGGAGTTCCAAAACGGCGAAGCGAAACCGTGAACCCCTAGGATCATCAAAATGAGAGGCGAATAGCCGATCGCGATTCCTGCCGCTAACACGCCGAGCACACGAGTGATCGGGGGACTCTGGCCGCGAATTCTCAGCAACACCAAGGCGATAACGGCGGCGATCGAACAAAATACGCCTGAGTTTCTTCCGACCAAAGCCGTCAACCCAATCACGAAGCCGAGAAGCAGCCACCTCTTAAACCGCCGGGGGGCGACAAACAAAAATGCGATTGCCGCGACGAAAATCAGTGACAAGGTCTGTTCATAGATTTTGTGGCGAGGGAAGCCAAGCACGATCCCAAGCAAGAGAAGGGTCAGGATCCGCCAGGAGCGGCTGAGACCGGCACGAAACATGGCGAGGTAAGCGAGTGCCAGTCCGATGATCGCAAACAGATAATTTGCCATCAGCTGCTCGAAGAAGCCGGTTCTGCCGAGCAGCTTGAAAACAGCCGCGGACCAGTAATACCTGCCAGGGTCATAGCTGAAAAAGTCGCGGAGCGGAACATCTCCCAAGGCAGTGCGCTGACTTGTGTACCACAGCCAGCCCTCGTCGCCCAAGTTGAAGCCGTAGCGCCACTGCACCGAAAAAACGGCGATTGAAACCAGCGTGCTTAGCAAAACGGCTTCGGAAACATTTAGCCAGGTAAGTGGACGTAGCTCGGTCTGAGTCACATTCGTGACGGCCCGTGAGCTATTTTCCCGCTGTAAAGACGTCTGCATTCAGGCCAAACTTTGTTGACTTAGGTTGCGCTCCAGCCTAACATTCTCGTTCGACGAGCACGATGTCGGCGCGAATCACGCGGTACGCCGCTTGTTCGAGAAACTCGGCCGGTTTACCTTCCCCAAGCTGTCATTTATACTTTCATTTCACTCAAATTAAGCAATGCACTAGTTGAGGACAGGAGCGCAAGACTTTTCATGCCGAAACGCACATTCCAGCCGAACCGCCGCCACCGTTCGAAGACGCACGGCTTTCGCACGCGTATGAAGACCCAGGGCGGACGCGCGGTGATTTCTCGGCGCAGAGCCAAAGGGCGCAAGCGAGTTTCTGTAAAGCCGGGATTTCGCGAATAAGATTTCTGAATAGAACCGGCTGCGTGCCACGGGACTTGGAACTATAGATTTCAGATTCAATCCGATTATCGGACGCAATTCAACAAAATCTGCAATCTCGATACGCTTTCTGAAACCCTAGCCCTGGCGACTGGAGCCGGATTTGCCCAACCCCGCTCAGCAACACGCAACGAAAAAGTTTCCGAAAGGCCGTCGATTGTTGCGGCACCCGGACTTTGAGCGAGTTTACAAGCAGGGGCGGAGACATTTTGCGGCGCACCTGACGGTGTTTTACTTGCTGCGCGAAACGGAACAGGATCTGGGTGGTTTGCGTATTGGCTTTACAGTGGGCAAGGCACTCGGCGGCGCGGTCCAGCGGAACCGCATTAAGCGCCGTTTACGCGAAGCGGTCCGTTTGGGTGGATTTTCGCCCGGCGTTGGCGTTGACGTGGTCATTAATCCGAAGCGGTCGGCGTTGGCCGCGGATTTCAACGAGTTGCAGAGCGAAGTGGCAAAGGCTTTCCGGGTACTCGAGAGATCTTTAGAGAAAGGTAAGCTGAACTGATCGATGCCAGCCTTTGAAGTGCCAGGTTTCGGATTCCACAGTCTGAGAAGGGAACGGCTCACACTCGCGCCGAAGACGGTTTTATTGTGGCTGCTGCGGGGCTACAAACGCGCGCTCTCACCTTTGTTTTTGCCTTCCTGCCGCTACGTGCCGACTTGCTCGGAATACGCCGCTGAAGCCATAGAGAAATACGGAGCGGCACGCGGATCCGTGATGGCCTTGGGCCGCCTGCTTCGCTGCCACCCGTTTGTGCGCGGTGGGTTTGATCCAGTTCCGAATTGTGGAGAGAGTGTGCAGGACGAGATTGAGATTTTCGCCCGGACGAGGGCGTCCGGGGCTACGCGAGCCGCTGCTGCACGAGCCGTGGCTATAGCGCACAGAATCTGTTCCCATACCACCCACTGAATCGAATGCCAGAGTATAAGAGCCCGCAATCCGAACCAGGCACGGAGCAGCGCTTCGTACTGGTATTCCTGCTGATGGCTGGCGTCATCTTTGGCGCGCAGTTCTTGATGAAGAAGTATGCGCCGACGCCGCCAAGCACCGCGCATCCCAACCAGCCAGTTCAATCCGCTCCAGCTCAGCCTCCAGTTTCGGCGACGGCGACAGCAGCGCCGCACCAGAAGCGTTCGGCAAGTTCTGCGGCCACGCCAGCCCAGCAGGCGGAGTCAGAATCCGAAACAGTAATTGAAAACGATCTCTACCAGATCACTCTCACCAACCGAGGTGCGCAAGCGAAGTCGTGGATATTGAAGAAATATTCGGATGATCAGGGACGTCCCCTCGACCTGGTGAACCAGCAGGCCGCGGCAAAGTATGGATACCCGCTGTCGTTATGGACCTACGACGAGTCGCTCCGCAATAAGCTGAATTCGGCGTTGTATGTCGCTTCGAAAACCGGCACGACAACCGCCCCAACAAGTCTGGTGTTTGAGTATTCCGATTCCGGGTTGGTCGTACGTAAGGAACTGCAATTCGATCACAGCTACGTAGTGCATGTTCAAACCTCGGTATTTCTGAACGGAAGCCCGGTGTCTGCGTTCCCCGCCTGGCCGGCAGGGTTCGGCGATCAGACCACTCCTTACGCGTATGCTCAAGGGCAATTTGAATACCAGCTCAGCAACAATACCGAGCACATTCCCGCCAAGAAAATTTCGAACGACAATACGCTTCACGGGACATTCAACTGGGTAGGAACAAGCAGCGCCTTCTTTGGCGCCGTATTCATTCCGGACAAAATTGACGATCTTTCTGTGGTGACACTGCACAACGCCATCGACATTCCTCCGGATCCGAGCAAGCCGAACGAAACCAAACCGGTGGATGTTCTGGGAGTGGCGGTGGGGCATCCCGGAGAAACCAGTGCGCGGTTATTTGTCGGCCCGAAGTCGCTCGAAGTCCTGGACTCGATCCCGGTACCGAGCATAGTCGGCGCCGATAAAGACCTGCGTAATGTGTTGAATTTTGGATGGTGGGGAGCGATTGCCCGGCCGCTCTTCTCGTGGCGGTACATCGGGCTGCGCTGGTTCCATCAATTCACGCACAACTGGGGCTGGGCGATTGTTCTGCAGACGTTCATCATCACCCTGGCGCTGCTGCCGCTGCGCATTTATCAGATGAAATCTGCGCTGAAGATGCAGAAGCTGCAGCCGCAGATGAAGTCGATCCAGGAGAAATACAAGAAGTACAGCATGCGTGATCCGCGCAAGCAGGACATGCAGAAGGAAATTGCTGAACTTTATAAAAGGGAGAAAGTAAACCCGGTCAGCGGATGCCTGCCGTTGCTGGTCCAAATGCCATTCCTGATCGCGTATTACAAAATGCTGGGCACCGCTATCGATTTGCGGCAGGCGCACTGGTTATGGATCCACGACTTGTCGGCGAGTGACTGGATTCTGCCGCTGATAATGGCGGCCAGCATGTTCCTCATGCAGCGCATGACCCCGCAGCCGGGAATGGACCCAGCCCAACAGCGCATGATGAATTTTCTCATGCCAGTGATGATGGGCGTCTTTTTCTTCAAGCTACCCGCCGGCCTCAATCTTTATTATGCGGAGAGCAACTTGATCATGATTGCGCAACAGGCGATCATGAACCGCACCGGCATAGGGAAAGAGATGCGGGAGATTGCGGCCAAGCGGGCGAGGAAGAGGGACAAGTAGCTGTCAGCCATCAGCTCTCAGCCGTCAGCTTTCAGCCGTCAGGAAAATCCGCTACTGACTTACGGTATGCTTTGGCGGTAAACCCTGGCGGGGTGTCAAGGCGGAATACGAGTCTTGAGTGCAAGAGATTTTACTGAGGGCTGACGGCTGACGGCTTCTTTTCTATGAACAAAATTGAATCTGCAAACCAGCTCAATGGATTTCTGAACGGCGTGGTCAAGCATGCCGGGCTCAAGCTGAAGTACCGCATCACGGTCGATCCTGCCATCGCAGACGACCGCGATTGGGAGCGGCCGGACATTCTTGTCGAATTCGCCGGGCCGGATGCGTCGCTTCTGTTGGAGCGTGGCGCGGAACTGTTGCGCTCGCTTGAACTGCTGGCGATGGAGATGCTGCGCCTGCCAGGAAACGAGCACGAGAAGATCAACTTCGACTGCATGGGGCACCGAAAGGCGCGCCTCGAAGAATTGCGACTGTCGGCGAGTGTTGCTGCCGAGAAGGTCCGGCAGAGTGGAACTCCTTACCATTTCGCACCGATGTCCTCACGCGAGCGCCGCATCGTTCACCTGGCACTGCGCGACGAGCATGATCTGGTGACAGAAAGTACAGGCGAAGGCCTGCGAAGGTCAGTGGTGCTTTACCCCAAAGACGACCGCTCATCATCTCGTTCGCGGCAGGCTTGAGTTGCAGGAAATTACATGCTAAATTTCCCGCGGCATGCTTTACCTTCCGATAACTAAGAGCTGGATCATCTCCCGAACAGCGCGGGCCATATACCTGACGTGCGCCGTGTTGGCCTGCACGCTTTTCGGAGCACTGATCGCAATATTGTTGGCAATGGGGTTTTCAGGCGTGAACTCACTCTCTGCGTTCCCGTTAGCTCTGAGTATTGCTCGGGCCGTGCTATTGCCCGGAGTTTTCGGGAGCGCGACGTTGACTATTGCAATGTGGTATTTTTGGTTAAATTTCGACACGTCGTCATGGGTAAGTAGAGCATTTTGGTTCCTGCCGCTCTATTTATTGTTACCAATTGGACCGGCACTGTATTGCTTCTTCGTATATCTGCGCAACGCGGATGTCGCTTCTGTGGTTGCCAGATTGCCCGACAGGAACGTCCGGCCGATGCGTGAACCGCAGTTCTAAATAGCCGGTCAGCGGCGGATCCTAGCGATCAGATAAAACACAACCGACAGCACCACGCTCAACAGGATCGACGTGGCCAGGGGAAAATAAAACGTTGTGTGTTTGCCCCGATAAAGAATATCGCCAGGTAATCGGCCGATTGGAAGGTTGGTGCGGCCGACGAGAATCAAAACTAGTCCAACGGCGACCAGAACCACGCCGAAGAACAAGAGCATCTTACCGATTTCCGTCACCCGTCAATTCTAAAAGGAAAAGGCCTTCGCTTGCGCGAAGGCCACAATCTTTCGGGCTGGAAACCGCCTCTCCGGCTTTATTTCTTCTCTGTAGTAGCTGGAGTGTTCTTGGCGTACTTGCGGCGGAAGCGCTCGACGCGGCCCGCAGTATCCATGAGCTTCTGCTTGCCCGTAAAGAACGGATGACAACTGGAGCAGATTTCTACGTGGATATCGCCCTTGTGCGTGGAACGCGTAGTGAAGCTGCTCCCGCAGGCGCAGAGCACACGGATTTCGTTGTATGCAGGATGAATGGCTGCCTTCATAAGTATCTCCAATAGATTACTGAGCATTTGATTCTAAAGGAGTGGCGCGGGATTCAGCAAACTGTACCTCCGCGCTAAGACAGAACTTGCACCGGTTTTCAGTGCCTCAGTTTGATCCTCTTCATCGTGCTCGTGCATAATCTTTCCGGAGCAAATATGAAGATGACCCTGCTTGTAGCTTTTTTCCTTTTTGCGTTTGCCATCGTGCTCGAAGCGCAGACCTCCGGTTCTCCGACCCTTGCCGAAGCTGAAGAGTTTATGAATAAGGCCGAAGCGCGCCTGGCCGAACTCAGCGTGAAGGTCAGCCAGGCGAACTGGGTGCATGACAATTTCATCACTGACGACACCGAAGCCCTCGCAGCCGACGCGAATGACGAAATGACGGCGGTCACGACTGAACTGGTGGAGCAGGCCAAGCGATTCGATGGACTGAAGATGCCGCCGGACCTGGCGAGAAAATTCCTACTGCTGAAGCTTTCAGTTACTGCACCCGGACCAAAAGATCCAGCGCTGCGGAAAGAAATGAGTGAGATTGCCGCTTCGCTCGAATCCGATTACGGCAAGGGCAAGTTTTGCGACGGGTCCGGGAAATGCCTGGACATTACTGCGGTTGAAAAGTTCATGGGCGACAGCCGCGATCCCAACCAGCTCAAAGAAGTGTGGGCTGGGTGGCATGCGGTCGGCGCTCCCATGCGGAAGAAGTACACGCGCTTCGTTGACCTTTCCAACCAGGGTGCGCGCGATCTGGGATTCAAAGACACTGGCGTACTGTGGCGCGCAGGATACGATATGCCGCCGCAGCAATTCGACGCCGAAGTAGACCGGCTGTGGGAGCAGGTGCGGCCGCTCTATCTTTCGTTGTACACATTCGTGCGGGCGCGCCTGTCGCAGAAGTATGGACCGCAAGTAGTGCCGCCGAATGGCCCGATTCCCGCACACGTGCTTGGCAATCCCTGGGCGCAGGCGTGGGGCAACGTTTTTCCGATTCTTGGGCTGCCGGCGAACAGCAGCGGCTACGACTTGACCGAATTGCTCAAAGCAAAAAACCTCGATGCGCATGGAATGGTGAAATACGGCGAGAACTTTTACAAGTCGCTGGGTTTCGCGCCGCTGCCGCAAACTTTCTGGGAGCGGTCGTTATTTACTAAACCCGCAGATCGCGATGTCGTTTGCCATGCCAGCGCCTGGGACATCGACAACAAAGACGACGTGCGGGTGAAAATGTGCATTCAGATCCGAGATGTGGATTTTGTAACTATTCACCACGAACTGGGTCACAACTTCTATCAGCGAGCGTATAAAGACCAGCCACCCATGTTTCAAGGTGGCGCAAATGACGGATTTCACGAGGCAATTGGTGACACCATAGCGCTCGCCATCACGCCGGAGTATCTGAAGCAAATTGGCCTGCTGGAGCAGATACCGCCACCGGAAGCCGACATCCCGATTCTGCTTAAACAGGCGCTCGACAAAGTTGCGTTTCTTCCCTTCGGCTTGCTGATCGACAAGTGGCGCTGGCAGGTTTTCTCCGGCGAGGTCAAGCCTGGGGATTACAACAAATCGTGGTGGGACCTACGGCTGAAGTATCAGGGCGTGGTGCCGCCGGTCGAGCGCAGCGAAGCGGACTTCGATCCGGGGGCGAAGTATCACGTGGCGGGGAACGTCCCCTACATGCGCTATTTCCTGGCCGACATTTACGAGTTCCAGTTTTATCGCGCGCTTTGCCGGGAGTCCGCATATAAAGGTCCATTGAATCGGTGCACGTTCTTCGGATCGAAAGCGGCGGGGGCAAAGTTCAACAAGATGCTAGAAATGGGACAGAGCAAACCCTGGCCCGACGCGATGGAAGTTGTCACCGGCCAGCGCGAGGCCGACGCCAGCGCCATCATCGAATATTTCGCGCCGCTCAAAAAGTGGTTGGACGAACAGAATAAGGGGATGAAGGCGGGCTGGTAGCGCTACCTTCTTCCTTGAGTCCGGCTAAAACCGAATTGCCACGGTTCGCTCGGTCGGATATGTAGAGAATGGTGTTGTGCTCCATTATTTTTCGCAAGCATGGCCCAGGTTCTCGAACCCGGGCCATGACGAGCGAATTCCAGGCGGTGTGCTTAGTTGGATCCACCAGCGTCGGAATCAGTACCTCCAACCGTTTGCTGCCGGTCCTGAGCTATCTGCTTCTCTAAGTCGTGCGAGTAAACGAACTCGTGACCGGTTTCGTTTCCGGGGTAGAACCACTTCAGTAAGACGTCTGGTTTCCCGCTTCCCTGTTCCGCCAATGTAACAGTCGTGTCTCCAGCCACTTGACCATTGTCAGTTGGAACTGTCTGAAGAGTCGCATACAACTGGGTTCCATCCGGACTGAATATCTGTACCGTATTCAGCTCATCGGAGTTAACTAGTTTGAACAAATAGGTGCCAGCCGGCAATACCTGCCCGGGGACCTGTATGGGTTGACTGAAGGTGATCTTTGTTGCTTGATCTGACTCGTCCGCGTGAGCAGCGAGTTCAAACATCAGCGTAAAAGCAATAATCATTCCAACAGCGATATAACTCTTATGGATTTTCATTTTGGTTCATCTCCTTAAATAATTTTTACTTCTTAGAAAAGGAACTTCACGATCGCTTTTCCTGCCTTGCCAGTTTCTTTCGCTGAGACCTTTGCAGCTTTATAAGAATCCTTGGCTGCGACCTTAGCGGAATGGCCGACAACATCGGCTCCGAATGACGGAGCCGCCGTACACAGAGAAAGCACAACCAGAGCAAAAAGCTTCTTCATATTTCCTCCTTTGTTTTCTTGCTGTGAGTGGCATACTTCTCCCCACTAAGTCCTAGAATCAGTTTCAGTAAGCCACGCATCAGCATCGTGCCTGTCTTTTCACACTTTGGATAAGGCACGGCAGGTACCAAACCTGGAACGGATGTAGGTTTTGTGCAAAGGCTTTATTCTGATGAAGTTCTACGCGTTCGTAGTTCATTCGATATGTGAATGCTGCATCGATATCTGTCCAAATACCGACTCCGCTATCGCTGATCTGGACACTGCGAACCGTTAACTGGTAACTACACGCCGGAAATTCCGGTGCCATCGCCGAGGGGGATTTGGCGTTCTGCGGAAATAGCACGTGATAGCAGAAGGTGGCTGGTAGCGCTACCGGGAATCGAACCCGGGTTTGAAGATTGAGAATCTTCCGTCCTAACCCCTAGACGATAGCGCCATGTGAACCGATCGGAGGGTACACCTGCGTTGAACCGGCCTCGATTTACGAAGTCGATTATAACAAAGCGGGGTTGCGCAGCCTGACAGAGCCGTACGCTCATCACCCGCGATGGCGGCGAGTTTCGCGCAGGATGGTCGCGAAATTACGTCCTCCAAGGCTGAAGCCCTGCTGGATGGTTCCGGTCGCAGCCACGCTCGTGCCTTGGCCGGGAACGCCGAATTTGTCGCTGTAAACCCATAAGCGTCCGGTACCGTCGTCGATTTCAAAGGCGCCTACGCCCATCACATCGAAAGAATTCACTACACGGCCGGCAATCGTGACTTCGTGATCGCGAAAGCGCGCGGGATCACGATTGATGGATTCAATGCTCTTGCGGGGAGGGCAGGCGGCCAGCAAAATTGTTGCGCCAAGAAGGCAGGCGATTGCAGCGGTTCGGGTGAACGCATTCGATGAG
>Ga0102924_1001395_pt1 | contig 28143 bp, 22 predicted proteins | sample PaiPotPPM11metaG_FD_80116 | JGI IMG/M metagenome (GOLD analysis project Ga0102924, IMG submission 80116) | Iron sulfur acid spring bacterial and archeal communities from Banff, Canada, to study Microbial Dark Matter (Phase II) - Paint Pots PPM... ... | reverse complement strand
GCTGGTGGTGCCGCGCACGATCGAATCGTCAATCAGCACCACGCGCTTCCCTTCGAGCAGGCTGCGGACCGGGTTCAACTTCAATTTCACGCCGAAATCGCGTACCGATTGCTGCGGCTCAATGAAGGTGCGTCCCACATAGTGGTTGCGAATCAGTCCAAAGCGCAATGGGATGCCGCTTTCGGCGGCATAGCCCATCGCGGCAGTAACACCGGAGTCGGGAACCGGCACAACCAGATCGGCATCCGCAGGTGCTTCGATTGCAAGCTGGCGGCCAAGCTGCTCGCGGCTTTCCTGTACTGGCCGTCCGAAAACGCGGCTATCGGGACGCGAAAAATAGACATGCTCAAAGATGCAGCTCGACTGCGACATCGCCGGCGAATAAGAGCGTGACTTGATGCCCTCCGGCCCGACAATGATCAGCTCCCCTGGCTTTACCTCACGCTCGTAAGTTGCGCCGATCAGATCAAAAGCGCAGGTCTCGGAGGCGAAAACAATGGTGTCCTGATGCCGATCCCCTTGTGCCGGAATTCGTCCCATGGCCAGCGGACGGAATCCGCGTGGATCGCGCGCCGCGAAAATTCGGTCTGGACTGATCATCACTAGAGAAAACGCGCCTTCCACCCGGCGAAGAGCATCCGCGATGGCCTCGGGCAAAGTGTGCTCGCGGGATTGCGCGATCAGATGGACGATCACTTCGGTGTCGCTGCTGGTCTGGAAAATCGAGCCCTGTGCTTCCATGCGGGCACGAATTTCTCCGGCATTCGTCAGGTTGCCGTTATGCGCCAGCGCAACCATACCCTTGTTCGATTGCACCAGGATTGGTTGTGCGTTTAGCAACGCGGAATCGCCGGTCGTGGAATAACGTGTGTGGCCGATGGCGAGGGTTCCCCGCAACGTCGCGAGTCTCTTTTCTGTGAAGATGTCGGCGACCAGGCCCATCGCCTTATGAATGTGCAGAGACATGCCGTCCGAAGTCACGATTCCGGCAGATTCCTGCCCGCGATGCTGCAGGGCATGCAGGCCCAAGTAGGCAAGCGTCTCCGCCTCAGGATGTGAGTAGACCGCTACCACCCCGCACTCGTCGCGAAATTTGTCGTTTTTAGTCATCAGCCCTCAGTCGTCAGCCTTCAGCAAAAACTCTCAGCAGTTAATAAGTCGAAGGACCTATGTACTTCAATCCGCCGCCATTACATCAGGTTCACTCCGCAACATACGTTCCAGAGCACCTTCGTACTCGTCGTTCAATTCGGAGACAGTAGCCGAAATGACCGTACGACCGTCCAACCTAATGTCTATTGTCTCAGGAACTGTCTCCCCCAATTGATCGGCCAAAATCCCGTGTTTCTGCGCCACCTGTTTGATTCGCCCCACATTGCCAGGGTCGCAGGAGATCACGATTCGGCTGCCATCTTCGCCAAAGAGCACGAATTCTGGTGCAAGGTCATGCGCGCTCAATTCGATCCTGCAGCCAATCCCTTCCGCGAATGAAACTCGCGCCAAAGCGGCGGCCAGCCCGCCTTCCGAGCAATCGTGGGCCGAGTCGATCAATCCCGCATCGATCAGTTGAACGATTGCCTTCTGCAGCGCGGCCTCTTTTTCAAGTTCCAGCGCCGGAGGAAACCCCCACAGCTCGCCGAGAATCTCTTTGGCGTATTCGGACGAGCCAAATTCGACCTCGGCATCGGTTGCATCTCCCGGCTCTGAACCGCGCAACAAAACGACAGCGCGTCCCGTCTCGCGGAAGTGAGGGAATGTAGCCTTGCTCACATCTTCAAGAATTCCGACCACGCCAAGAACTGGCGTGGGATAAATCGCCTCGCCGAGGGTTTCGTTATAGAAGCTGACATTTCCGCCAGTGATTGGAATCTCTAATTCCTCGCAAGCTTTGGTGATGCCATCAATCGCCTGCGAGAACTGCCACATGATCTGCGGCTTTTCGGGATTGCCAAAATTCAAACAGTTCGTGGCGCCAACCGAAGTTGCTCCCGAACAGGCCACATTGCGGGCTGCCTCAGCCACGGCATGCATGGCGCCGAGCTTGGGGTCGAGATAGCACCAGCGGCTGTTGCCATCAAGCGCCATCGACAAGCCCCTCTGAGAGCCTTTTATACGAATGACTCCGCCATCGCCAATCCCAGGGCCCTCGACCGTGTTGGTCTGCACCATGGAATCGTATTGCTGATAAATCCAGCGCTTGCTGCAAATGTTCGGGCTGGCGAGCAGACGCTTCAGATCATTTGTGAAGTCACCCTTGCTTCTCAGCTTTATGTGGTCCGGCATCTCGCCAGGCACCGGCGGCTCCCAGCGTTTTAGCGGACGCTGATAAACCGGGGCATCGTCGGTGAGCGCGGTATTAGGAATATCGGCAACAACCTTACCGTGCTCCAGCACACGCATGCGGTTTTCGCTGATCACTTTGCCGACTTCGACGGCGTCCAACCCCCACTTGCGGAACACCCGATAGACTTCTTCCTCGCGGCCCTTTTGTGCGACCAGCAACATGCGCTCCTGCGATTCGCTCAAAAGAATTTCGTAAGCGCTCATGCCGGTCTCGCGTTGCGGCACGCGGTCCATCTCAATTTCAATTCCCACGTTGCCACGCGCTCCCATTTCGCAGGTTGAGCAAGTGAGCCCGGCTGCGCCCATATCCTGAATGCCAATAATGGCGCCGGTTTGCATAGCTTCGAGGCACGCCTCGAGCAACAGCTTCTCAAGAAAAGGATCGCCGACTTGCACATTCGGCCGCTTAGCTTCCGACTCTTCGCTGAACTCCTCGCTGGCCATGGTCGCGCCGTGAATGCCGTCGCGTCCGGTTTTTGCGCCAACGTAAACTACCGGATTGCCTTCACCGGCAGCCTTCCCATAGAAGATTTGATCTTTGCGTACCAGACCCAACGCAAACGCATTGACTAATGGATTGCCGGAATAGCAAGGCTCGAACTTGGTTTCTCCGCCAAGGTTGGGAACTCCAAAGCAGTTGCCGTAAGAAGCGATTCCGCTGACCACGCCTTCGAGTATGGAATGGTTGCGGTGAATGTCTACTGCAGACTGTGTGGGTCGGACACTCCCTTCGACTTCGCTCAGGGCAGGCTTGTCCGACGACTGTGGTTGTTCTAGCGGTCCGAACCTTAGCGAGTCCATCACCGCCACCGGCCGCGCGCCCATGGTGAAAATGTCACGCAGGATTCCGCCTACTCCTGTTGTCGCTCCCTGAAACGGCTCAATAAAAGAAGGATGATTATGGGATTCGATTTTGAACGCACAGGCCCAGCCGTCGCCGATATCAATGATCCCGGCGTTCTCTCCCGGCCCTTGTACTACGCGCCGGCTGCGGGTCGGCAGCCGCTTCAAATGAACGCGCGAAGACTTGTACGAGCAGTGCTCGCTCCACATCACGCTGAAAATCCCGAGTTCGGTAAGCGTCGGTTCGCGTCCGCCCAGCAGGGATTTAATGCGGGCGTATTCCTCGGCAGTCAGTCCGTGGTCGCGCAGGACTTCAGGTGTAATGGCTAGGGTCGCCGTGGACATGCCGGGAAAGTCTATTGTCGCATTTTTGGGATACCCATGAACAGAGCTTTTCTTCGTAGAAATTTAACCGCAGAGATCGCAGAGAACCAGCGCAGAGGGCGCAGAGAAAGCCAACGTTTGATCTTCTCTGCGCGCTCGGCTATGAATCGAAGTTTTTGCACGCATATACTGAAACGTCCATGAAGTCCATCATCGTAGGCACGGCGGGCCACATCGACCACGGGAAAACCGCGCTGGTCAAGGCGCTTACAGGAATTGATGCCGACCGCCTGGAAGAGGAAAAGCGCCGCGGAATCACCATTGACCTCGGGTTCGCCCACACAGAATTGTCGGGCCCGTCCGGAGAACTGCTGCGATTTGGCTTTGTAGATGTTCCTGGCCACGAGCGCTTCGTTCGCAACATGCTGGCCGGAGTTGGCGGCATTAACCTGGTGCTGCTCGTAATCGCCGCCGACGAAGGAATTAAACCGCAGACCCGCGAGCACTTCGATATCTGCCGTTTGCTCGCGATCCAGCACGGAATAGTTGTGCTCACAAAAGCCGACCTGGTCGACCCGGAGACTCTTGAAGTTGCGCGCCTTGAGGTCGAGGACTTTCTACGAGGGTCTTTTCTGGAGCACGCGCCGATCATTCCGGTGAGTGCCCTCAAAGCCAACGGACTCGATGAACTGAAACGCCAGCTTGCGGGCATCGCCGGTCAATTCGCGGCGCGCGATTCGAACGCGATCACCCGCCTGCCTATTGATCGAGTTTTCACCATGAAAGGCTTCGGCACGGTAATTACGGGGACGCTGGTTGCGGGCACAATTCTTAAAGAAGATGAGCTGGAGCTTTTCCCCGCGGCAAAGAAGGTGCGAGTCCGCGGAGTTCAGGTGCATGGAAAGACCGCAGAACAGGCGGTTGCCGGAGAACGCACTGCGCTCAATTTGGCGGGAGTTGATAAACACGAATTGGAACGCGGGATGGTCCTCGCCGCGCCAGGATTACTTCAGACTTCCTCGCGAATCGATGTAAAACTCTCCCTGCTTCCTTCCGCAAAGCAATTGAAGAACAGCGCGAGAGTGCACTTACATACCTTTGCCTCCGAGACGATCGCAACGGTCGCGCTGCACCAGGGCAAGCTGCTGCAGCCGGGAGCGGAAGCATTTGCGCAGTTGCGCTTGAGTGCTCCGCTTCTGCTCGTCCCCGGCGACCGATTTATCATCCGGCAATTCTCTCCGGTGGTGACAATCGGCGGAGGCATGGTACTAGACACCTTCCCTCTGCCGAAACACAAAGCGGAGGCTCGCAATCACTTGTTGAAAGTTACTTCTGCAGGAGATCACGAAAAGATTTTGTTGGCGCGGATCGCGCGGCGCTGGACTGCGGGAATTTCGATCGTGCGGCTGGTGGCTGAAACCGGCTGGGCAGCAGACGTAATTCGAGCAGAACTCGCAGGGTCGATCAAGGACGGCATCGTCACAAAACTTGGCAGCCGGTTTTTAGATTCTGCCGCGATTACTGGCAGTAAGACTTCGCTGGTTTCTACGCTCGAAGCATTTCACGCTCAAAATCCGTTGGCGCCCGGACTGAACCAAGAAACCCTGCGGGAAAAGCTTGCTTTGGATTCCGACGTATTCTCTGCGTTGATCGCCTCGCTTATTCGGGAAACAAAGATCGAGTCCGTTGGCGACCTCGTTCATCTCCGCGGACGCGGCGTGGTGATGAAAGACGAAGAAGCCCAATCGAGAAGAATTATTGAGCAGGCTTTTGCATCAGCCGGATTGAAAGTTCCCGCGCTGAAAGATGTACTTGCGAGTCTCAAAATCGACAAGGCCCGGGCGCAGAAACTGGTGACCCTGCTGTTGCGCGATAAGGTCCTAATTAAAATTTCTGATGATTTGGTGTTTCATCAAGCTGCGATAAACGAGCTCCGCAAGAGTCTGGCCGAACAAAAGGCACGCTCGCCAAAAATCGACGTGGGTCGCTTTAAAGACTTGACGGGAGTCAGCCGGAAATACGCTATCCCGCTTCTGGAGTATCTCGACCGCGAGCGCATAACCCGGCGCGTCGGCGATGAGCGGATAATACTTTGAAAATCGGCGGACGCCCTCTCGGTGTTTAGCCACGTCCGAAAGCCAAGTGGTAAGTTTTACGCTTCCACGGCGGGCGGTCCGGCAAAAGGAGAATCGTCCATCATGGCCCCCTGCGTCTTGAGGGATTCCAGATAATTATTCAACTTAGTCGCGCTGTCTTTCGTTAGCTGGACGAATTTAAACCCATTCCCAAATGACGGATGCTTGCTAACCACCTCGGCCTTAACGTAAATCTTCGAATCCCCAATCCAGATCGAGATATCGACTACGGTTGAGACTTCCTGGGTGAACATCATCTCGACGTAGCATCCACCCAGGCAGACATCTGCCGTCTGTCCCCTCAGCGGTGTCGTCACGCCGTTGGGACGGAGCTCGATTGGAAGTGCAGCTTTGAATCGTGCGTGTTGCCGCGGTTTCCATCCCATAACCAACTCCTAGATTCAGTGCGGACGGGCTGCTGGTGCAGCCACCTTTGGTAGTAGCATGTGTCCCGCCAAAGGCGACGGATGACACAAGTGCTTGATTTCACGCCATAACCAGCTTGGCACGGCGTCATTAATAGTTTCGGCTGTGACAGATTTTGTCAGGTGGTTCTGCCATCCTGCTCTGCGTTACACTACTGTGCAATTCGTCAGGTTTTTGAGCACCCATTACAAAGGAGGACACTCGAATGTCGAAGAGGACCTCTGCCGCACTCTTCTTTACCGTTCTCTTAGTCTCCAGCTTGCCAGTCACCGCGCAGGTCAGGCGCGGCCCGCTGGTGGTGGCACGTCCCCGCGAAGAGCCTTGCTGGCAAGTGGCAGCCATTTCCAAATCGGCAATAGAGGAGCGGCAAGCGATCGCGCACCAGACGCGTGCTGAGGTTGAGGCGGTTTGCGCAGACGGATCCCTGACGCAGCAGCAAAGGCAGCAGAGAATACGCGAAATTCACCAACAGGCAAAGCAGAAATCTGAAGGCCTGATCACGCCGCAGCAGCAGGAATCGCTTCAGGCATGCCAGAAGCAAAGAGCAGCGAATCGCCCGCCGTCAATCGGTGGCCACCGCGCAGGCGGCACTGGCCCATGCGGCGAGCAATTATCCGGACCTAAACCGCCTACTCCCGCTGGCGACGGAGGCAGTCACGAGCCGGCGGAAGAGGAAATTCCGCCGCAGTGATCACGGCCTTTATTTCTAATTCTGAACTTCATCTCCTTCTCGCCTACGGCATATTTCTCGCCAGTTATTTGGTCTTCGCTATCGGCCGTTTTCCGGGCACGAAGATCGACCGGCCCGCCGCCGCCGTAATCGGAGCGGCCCTGATGTTTACATTCCGGGTAATCAGCCCAGCCGAAGGCATCCGCAGCATCGACTACGCGACCATCGTCCTGCTCGCTTCCATGATGCTGATTGTTTCGAGCCTGCATTTTGCCGGGTTCTTCGAGTGGATTGCCGGGCTCGTAGTCAGGTTTGTATCGCCCTCTCATTTGTTGCCTGGCGTCGTCTTCGCCAGCGGGATTCTCTCCGCATTTCTAGTGAACGATGTCGTATGCCTGGTGATGACGCCTTTGCTCCTGAAAATTTGCCAACAGTTTTCGAAGCGGCCGATGCCATACTTGCTGGCGCTGGCAACGGCTTCGAATATCGGCAGCACGGCTACGATTACCGGCAATCCGCAAAACATTCTTATTGGATCGGTCTCCGGAATTGGCTACCGATATTTTCTTTCGGCGCTGGCGCCCGTCGCCGTTATCGGCCTCTTCATAGATTGGCTGGTGCTGCACTGGCTGTATCCGAATCGTGATGGCATGCCCGTCGCAGCCAAGCCGGTCAGCATTTCTTTTAAGAGTGACGCCATCCATCATCGTGGTCTCGCATTCCCATTCATAATCCTTGGCTTAGTCCTGGCAGGATTCCTTGCGGGAATTTCTCCTCCTCTGGTCGCGTCGCTTGGCGGAGCGTTGCTTCTGATTCGGCGTTCGTCGCATCCCGAGGAGATCTATAAAGAAATCGATTGGCCGCTGCTGGCGTTTTTCGTCGGTCTGTTTTTGATTATCGGCGCGGCCGAACAGGCGGGGATTGCGCAACAAACGCTGTCGCTGGCGGAGCGTCTGAATTTACACAACGCATGGATTTTCGCCGGCGTTGTGGCGCTGCTCTCGAACGTAGTCAGCAATGTGCCCGCCGTCATGCTGCTCAAGAGCCTGGTCCCACAATTTCACAATGCGACCCAGTTCTGGTTGCTGCTGGCAATGGCAAGCACGCTGGCCGGAAACCTGACTGTTACCGGGTCGATCGCGAACATCATCGTGATCGAAAAAGCGCGTCCCAAAGTGGAAATTACATTCAAGGATTATCTGCGCGTCGGTGTGCCGGTCACGCTTGCAACTCTCGCAGTGGGCGTCCTCTGGCTTCGCTTCATACGATGAACTTTTGCGGTTGACGAGATCGCGGAAATTCGGGCAACAGCTGTTTGGAATCCCATCTCTTCAGTTCGCTACCGTACACTCCCATAACAGGAATCCAATCATTTTTTTGCTTATACGTGTGCAATTTTGACCAGACTGCCTGATTTCCCGTAGCCGACAATTTCCGAGATGTCCACGGTGCTGGCCCACCCGACCATTCTCTGCCTTGACAACGAGGAGTTGGCGCTATCACTCCGGAAGCAGGTCCTAGAAAGCGCAGGTTATTCCGTCTTTACAGCGACAAATGCGATCCAAGGTTTGGAAGTGTTCAAGGCGAACTCCATCAATCTTGTGATAACCGATCACCTTCTGGGGCCTGGAACCGGAGACGCCTTCGTAACAGAACTCAGGCAGCTCAGCCCAAATCTGCCCATAATGAGGCTTTCGGGCGAGACCACTCTTCACGACCCGGTCGAACCTCCTGACTACTATCTGCACAAATTAGAAGGTCCAAAAGAGATGATCAACGAGGTGCGATCCGCAATCCTCTTCGCCGGCAGGAAGTGAGGAGTTCTCCCTCACTCGCACCCACTATCCGCGTCGAACGGCGGCTCGTTAATTAAGCTTGACCCAGTAACGCTGAATGGCTCGACAATGAGCAATTGTGACTAGATCTGATGTGGCCGCGTAGCCGAGAATGTAATCAATCCTTGCGTGGAGTCTCCAAACTGGAACCGTACGTGTGCCGTCGGCCAGTCGGAGATGCAAAATGGAGATCACTATTGAATATTAAGGAGAAGACTTATGAGAAGAATTTTGTCGATGGTAGTACTTGTTCCGTTGTGTGCTCTGGCACTGTGGGCAGTAGACGACGCCAAGCTTCTGGATGCTGCCACTCAAACCGTACGGAGCATGACCACTGGCGCTAAGCCGATTCCGTCATCGCTGCTACGCGATACAAAGTGCATAGCCGTTGTCCCGAAATTGACCAAAGCCGGACTCATCGTGGGAGGTGAGCACGGCAATGGCGTGGTAAGTTGCCGGACGGCGAGTGGTTGGAGCGCACCCGGGTTCATCACCATTACTGGTGGAAGCGTAGGTCTGCAGGCGGGCGGCGAACATCAGGAAATCGTGCTGCTGATGAACAACCAAGGTAAGCAGGAATTGATAAACGGACACTGGGATCTTGGAGCGGAAGCCGTTGCCGCTGGGCCCACTGGCGACAGTGCAGGTAAAAGCGAGAGCACCGGCTGGAAGGCGCCCGTTCTCTCTTACTCGCATTCTAGCGGAGCGTATGCAGGAGCTAATCTTCAGGGTTCGAAGATTGATCTTGATCAGGACGCAAACCACAATCTGTATGGACCAAGCGCTTCGATCAAGTCGATCCTGGATGGTCAGGCAAAAACGCCAGAGGCCGCGCAGCAGTTCCTGTCGGCGCTCGACAAGGTTGCCGGCGAATAGAAACTACTAAAGTAAGTTTTTCACAAGAACAGGCCAGCCCCAGGCTGGCCTGTTACTGTTTTGTATCGTCGAGATTGCGCAGACGAAGCCGCCTTTCAGAGCGTAGATGGTCGCCCGCGCTCGCGCCCCACCCGCACCGCTGATTCTGTGGTGGTCCCTGGGTGTCTGGATTTTCCCGGCCTCAATAGCTAACCCTTCAGTTCCATTCACCACCGAGGTCGTTTGACCCCATTTTTTCTTTGGACTGTAAAATCAGAGCAGAGCAGCACTCAGCATCCAGTTGCTCTGGATAACGGCAGGAACTCGCGTTATCCTAGTGTGCGGAGGTGAACCGTGTCCTACCTCTCCTATCTCGGTTCCACGCTCCGTGCTGGCGTAGTTCTTCTCTCGCTCCTGCAAATGACCGGAGTTCAGGCCCAGCAGTCTCCCGCTCTTCACCCGCCGGATTACGCTGGGGTCAGAACCTTTATTCCTGGCGTCTTCGTCACTCCAGTTCCGGGAGCACCCTTTTCCGGCACGGTTGAAATTGTCTCGCGGCAATCCATGCCGGATGGCTCGGTCTACGTCCGCCGCACCACCAATCACATCGCGCGTAACTCTTTGGGCGTCATTTATAACGAGCGGCGGAAACTCGAGCCCCCTGACTTCCAGGGCGAACCGCAAGTACTTTCCTCGCACATCTACGATCCCCAGACCCGCGTCAGCACCTTCCTGTCACCCGATACACACATTGCGCGCCAGATGGTTCTTTCGGCGCCGCCTACCGCGCCTGCGAATAGCACTCCCAACACGTCGGTTACATCCGGGGACGCGCAAAGTCTGAACACGCTAGATCTGGGAACAGAAACTGTCGCAGGCCTGCTGCTGCATGGCACGCGTAAGCTGAAAACTATTTCCGCGACGCTTAGTGGAACCGGGCGTGAAGTCAGTATTACGGATGACTACTGGTACTCCGAAGATCTCAAGGTCTATCTCGTGCTCAAGCACAATGATCCCCGCACGGGAGAGCAGATTGTCGGCATCGTTAAAGCAGAACGTAATGAACCAGATCCGCTAACTTTTCAAATTCCTGCGGGATACAAGATTTTGGACGAGACGCCGGTGCAAGAGGCCCGGCCTTGAAAGTTGCGCGCGGCATAGCCGCCTTCTGAATCACCCAACTAAGGGTGCCCCTTGCGGTTTTCAAAGGGTGGGACAAACCCGCCAGCCTTGATGAACAGTCTCCAAAATGAAGAAAGCGGAGAGCACTCCTGCTTTCTTCCTCAAGTAGCTAAGGATCTCCATCGGAAAAGATTATTGGACTGTAATGAGCACCAGAAAGCAGGTTTCCATTCGCGGCCTGAATAAAGATCACAACCACGATCTGAAAGGTCTGTTCAAAGCTGCCGCGACCCGGGCGAGTGTACAGCCCGGACCGTTTCAGGATTTTTACCAGCGCTCGCTGGCCAAAGGCATCAAGCCGACCATGGTGCGGCTCACGCTGGCACGCAAGATTGCAGCCATTACATTGACTCTGTGGAAGAAGGGAGAAAACTTCGACGTTGAGAAACTGAAATCGCAAGCCGCTTGAGCGTCTCGGGTGACCATCTCGGCTCAATCGGAGTGGTCACGGATGCCCTCGGAGAAACCATCGAGAACGAGTCGGACTATTATCCATATGGATTCGAAATACCGATTACGACTTCTCTCTCGGATGAGCACTATAAATTCACCGGGAAAGAACGGGATATCGAATCCAGCCTCGATTACTTCGGCGCAAGACATTACGCATCAACGATGGGACGCTTCATGACGGCGGACCAAGCTGCGGATGAGACTATCCCCGTACCGTTGCCCTTCGCAGACTTCAGGAATCCGCAAAGTCTGGATCTTTACAGCTACGCTCTAAACAATCCGGTGTCGAATATCGATCCTGATGGGCACGCCGTGCATGTTTGCGTCGACAACAGCAACGGAGGTCAGAACTGCTTCGACATGAGCGACCAGGATTACGCCGACCTGCAGAGGCAGCAGCATGGGCAGAACGGTGTCAGTATGCCGGGTGGCTCGATGCCAGGCGGACTCATTACATGCGGTGGCCAGGTATGTGGGTCGGCATCATACTTTGAGCCCAGCCTCCCAGATACGTCCCTTGATGTGGCAATGTTTATCGGGGGCTTGGCTTCTTTAGGGAGAGGACTCATCGAAGGCGGGTTGGGATTATTTCGTGGAGCTGGCGAGGCAGGCGCAGGAACAGCCGCCAGGGAAGCAGGTGCTGCTGTAGCTGAGCAAGTCGTGGCGAAGGGCGGCAAAGCTACCATTCGAAATGCGCTTGAAAACCCCCCGCGGCGTTTGACGGGACAGGAGCTAGAGCGATCCAAAGTTGCACCCCTGCCTGCGAGCGAATCGAGGGTAGCCATTTGTACTTTTCAACCCACCTTCAAACTGTTCGCACGTCCAGGCAGGCGTCGCTGGGCGGCGCGTGAAAAAGATCGTGTGCGAGCGCGCGAATGTTGGTGACATGCAGTCCTATCCTCTGTAGGATTGTAAATTCCCCACGCAAAACTTATCTTGCCTTGAGGCCGCTTTATGCCTATACGGCTCAGTCGGTATTTTGGAGTTGATCCGGCAGAACTGAAGTCGCGCGGCGTGTTCAACTCATATTTGGGAATTGATAATAAGTTATTTGTCGATCCAAATCTTCTAAAAAAGAAACTCAAAATCCCGGAATTTGCCGATTCCAGGCAAGACATAACCAAATACTTCTCTCAGATTATTAAGCTCCTCAATGCTTCAAAAAGCGACGGCGATCTGGCTTGGCAGGAAGCAGAGAAACGCCTGAGATTTAGAGAAGAACACGGGGCAGCATTGGGGTATGCAAAAGCCGGGGAATTCGGAAGAGCCGTGGGCCCGAAGCTCGCACGTGTGCTCGTGAAACGGGCCAAGGAAATCATTCGTCTCGGCATTAATGATCCCGAAATATTTGAACTAATTGGTCTTTTCCAAGAAGACATCGGTTCAGATTTGTTAAGTGATATGGCAGTTTCCATTCTGAAAACAAGATTCCTGGAGTATTCCCAGCGTGTCACAAAGGAGCTGAAGTTAACGCCACGAAAAGAATTCTCGATAAATGGGCAGAAATGGACTCTGCCCATTCTGCCTGACGGCAAACGAGCGTTGATTCTTGTCCCCTCATCTCTGTTGAGCAAACTACCTATTGCATTGGATCGCAGTGAGATTGATGAAGTAGCAGGTTTCAATCGTGAAGTGAGAAGGACGTGGAATGCCATCGTTGCTGCCGCACGTAAGAATGATAAAGGCATTACTAAAGAACAAATTCGGGAGATGTTGTTCGACAAACCGAAAAATCTTGCGGACCTTATCCGGGTCTATCGAGAGGCTGCGGTTCACGGGTACGACTTCGAGAAGGACCCGGACGGGTTGCTCAGCTGGGACTTTATCGGCCGTTCCTCTGCCGCTGCTAGCCCTCTTGAAATTAGCATTAAGCAGCCCAAAAATATCGGCGAGTTGCGGACCATCTTGGATTTGATAATCGCTCGTTTCAAGAAAAATGTTGAAGAGAATCGCCTTTACGAGTTCTTGTACAAAGATAATGGAAAACCGAAGCATGAAGTCTTTGCTCAGAGGCTTTTCTATGCTGTTGCCGACGCGTATTGTGAAGCGAACAACCTTGACCTGAGCCGTGAGCCGAACGCGGGAAATGGTCCTGTTGATTTCAAGTTAAGTGCTGGCTATACGGCCCGGATACTGGTGGAGGTCAAGAAATCAAGCAATTCTGATTTGCTAAACGGATTTGAGAGTCAATTGCCTGAGTATCAGAAGAGCGAGGCTACAGATGAATCCATATACCTCATCATTCGGGTCACACAGAAGGATTCCCTAATTAAGAGTGTTTTAGCCTTGAAAGATAAGGAGAAGGCACGGGGGATAAAAGTACCCCAAATCTTCGTGATTGACGCCAGGACGAAGTCTTCCGCGTCAAAGCAGCGCAAAAAAAGAATTGCGTAAAAAGACTGATCCGAACTCCGGACAAGCAAGACCTTTCTTGGCGGGGGGAATCCTGCTCGATGTTGACGGTTTTCCGACCAAAGATCAAATTTGGTTCCGAATGAGCATTTCAGGCTACAATATCGCTTCTTTTTAGAAACGCGTCGCCATGGCTAAACGTTTGGAATGAATTCCCGCAGAGCATTGTTGACAAGAGGTACGTGGCCTGACTCAATCGTAAACTCGTTTGGTTCGACGTCTCCTGCTGTGGGATTCACCCATGATTTTTACAGATATCCCGCGCGTTTCTCTCCTGAATTCGTTAGATCGGCAATCAATGAGTTGACCTGGCCCGGTGATGTTGTTTTTGATCCATTTATGGGTGCGGGAACTACCGCTGTTGAGGCCCTGGCAGCCGGGCGAAAGTTCATTGGATGCGATCTCAATCCGCTTGCAACTTTCGTCGCTACGGTAAAAACGACACCCCTCAGTTCTAGAGACGTCAATGCTGTTCGAAATTGGGGCAACACATTAAGGGACAAGGTCAATCTGCACACCGGTTCTAGTACTGAATACCATGGATATAGTTACAACCTTCCGTGGACGCTCAGAAAGACCTTCGAACTGGCTCTGGATACGATTGCGACGCTGAGAAGTAAGAAGCAACAGGCCTTTGCCCGTTGCACTCTTTTGCGAGCGGGTCAATGGGCTCTAGATTGTCGATCCAGCGTTCCGTCAGTGGCCGAGTTCTTTGAGAAACACGACAGACTTTTAGAACTAATGATGCTCGGATTAGGGCAATTTGAATCCGCGGCTAATCAGAGCTTTTCCCGAACACCAGAAATTCTGCAGTCACGAGAAATCTTGACTGCTTCAGCAGAGACAGTGGACATGCATTTTCGCAAGTCCGCGCCGCATTTAATCCTGACCTCTCCGCCGTATCTTGGTGTTCACATCCTGTACCATCGCTGGCAAGTGCGTGGCCGCCGAGAGACGCCGGCACCGTTTTGGCTGGCAGGCTGCAACGACGGACACGGCGCTTCTTATTACACGTTTGCGTCCCGGACAAAACAACCGACTCAGTATCTCGACCGCCTATCGGCGTGCTTGGACAGCATTAAGAAATTGATGTCTCCAGAGACCCTGCTACTTCAGGTGGTTGCATTTTCGAATGCGAAGGAACATCTTCCGCTGTATTTAGAGCGAGCAGAAAACGCTGGCCTGGTTGAATGTTCGTCATGCAGACCCGAACGTATAGTTCCAAACCGCAAATGGTATGCGGATATAAAAGGTGTCTTCTCAGCAACTCGGGAAATCCTGTTAGTTCACAAAAAGAAAAATTCTCCTCGACGGAGGACGCATGCCGGGATTTGACACAAATGCACTTCTCGCCGCCTTCCTCTCTGCTAACTCCACGAAGGACATGCAAGGCGTCCTTAACTCCCTCGGAGACCATGCCGATGCTGCACTAGACGAGCCTTTTGGACCCCATCAATTCCAGTGGCACGCGTTTGGCAACAATCCTTCGAACCTTTCCACCATTGGTCTAGGTACAAAACCAGGTCGAAGCTTAACTGAGAGGATTACGAATGCAATTGATGCGATTTTGGAGGATCGTCTACCGACTGGTGTAGTTCCACCTCCCTCTCCTCGTATTGCAGCACAATCCTGGTTTGGAAGACCTATCTCGGGACCGGAAGACGGGCTCTTCAAGTGGAACTATTCCGACGACGGTATTGATCGCAGAATCGATGTCGTCCTTTCGCAAGGAGGCAGCGAATCCGAATTCATCGTTGACGTTGTAGACGACGGCATTGGCATCGGTGCAAACGATTTCGCTTCTACTATTCTTAGTCTTCAATCCGGCAACAAGATCAAAAAGTGGTACCTAATCGGTGCATTCGGTCAGGGGGGTGCGGCGGCTCTCGCATTCTGTGATTTCGCATTGATTATTTCGCGTACTCGTGAAAGCAACCAAGTAGGATTTACCGTAGTTCGAGTGTTAAATCTAAATGAGACGTACAAAGAGGATTCTTACGCATACCTTGCCATCGATTCGCAATCCGGTCTGACAGTTCCATCATGCCAGTTAAAAGGCCCCTTATCCCTTTACAGAGATGATTCTGAAACGCGGTTGCCGACGCTCGGCCACGGCACCTTAGTTCGACACTTTGGATATCGATTAGCAAACCTAGATAAAAGCTTTCAGGCAAGCCCTGGCAACCTTTACCACTTTCTGCACTTTTCGATGTTTGACCCACTCATTCCATTTCGCCTTTTTGATCTACGTGACACAACACGAGTGAAAGACGAAGTGGTTACAGGCAGTCGGAATCGGCTAATGAAACTAGCGATGAGGATGAAAGACGATTCGGAGGTCGAACATGGGTCAGAGATTCGCCACTTTCGAGAGATGGAGTTCGTCGTCCCGCAGGGAGCAACTGAACCCTGCATAGGCATTGAGTACTGGGTAGTCCTGAACTACAGGAAGCGCAAGGAGCAAATGGTGCTTCGTCCCCAGTCAAACGAGTTATTTGTGCAAACAAATTACCCGATCGTTGGAACCTTAAATGGACAGAATCAGGGTGAACTGTCATCACAGCTTTTACGTGAAGTCGGTCTTAATCTCCTCGCGAGACACATGGTTATTCACTTGGACGCAACAAAGGCAGATCGGCGCGTCCGCCGGGAGTTGTTCTCCAGTAATCGCGAGGGTTTCAAAGATGGCCCTGTGTTGACAAGTCTCATCCGAGTACTTCGGCAAATGCTCCAAGAAGATACGAAACTGCACGAGATAGAGCGCGAATTAGCGGAGATCGCCGCGCAACGTGAGACACAGAGCACAAGTGAAGAGGTTAAGCGACAAGTTAGTCGGTTGTTGCTCGAAGCGGGTTTTCGAATCTCAGAGGAAGGACCAACATTTGGTCCTGGCACTCAAGTCCCTCAACCTGTTCGCCCAGTTCGACCACACAAGCCCATCGTACCGAGACCTCTGCTGACTCTTCCATTTCCCGAGGTCACGCGTTTCGAAATAGTCGTCCCGAGTGAGAAACTTGTGGTGCATCTGAACGATGTTGAAGTCGTATTGGTCGAAACTGATGCCGACGCTGAATTTGACCGTCGCAATCTAGTTGCAATCCGTATCGAACCACCCGTCCTTGAAGTTGCCTCTAAAACTCCACTTCGTGGTGGCCGAGTTCGTTGGCGCTTGCGCCCCCTCAGCGACGCTAAAGCAGGTTCGATGGGGCGTGTTGTCGCAACCATTACGCGTATTGATGGCAATCAGATAGTTAGTTTCGTTCCGTTCGAAGTTCATGCAGCAGTTGAAGAACCCGCGAATAAGGTCAAGGGCTATGTTCCGGATTTTGATATTCTGCCGATCAATCCGGAGGACGATCCGGATAAATGGGCAATCGCATGGCCCGACCTTAGCGATGGCGAGACGGAAGAACAACTCGGCGCTGTGGCTTACAAACCAGTCCGTGCAGGCGGGAAATTGATTGTTTACTATTCGACTATTTTTGCCCATTATCGAAATCAGATTGTGAAACTTACTGGTGAAAGCAAGGCTCTGCTGGAAATTTTTAAAGCTCAGTACGAGATATGGATTGGGTATCACGCGATCCTTCAAGAGAGTTCCCGCACAGCTGAGAACGAAGGAGTGGATATCGGCACGCTCGACCGGGTTTGGGAGGCAGAACGTGTGCGGGTCGCACAATTGCAAGTTAAGCAGGCGCGAGCGATGGCTGAGTTCATACGGCGTGCGCTAAAAGAGGAGACCGCAGCAGCAGCCGAGACGTAAAACAACACGTAAAATGGTTCACCAATCCGACGAAAGGTTCTTTCACAAATCTCCCACCAGTCCCGCAAGTTGCGCAAGCGCCTGCCAGTGCCGTGGATGTGGAATATAGCCCTGGCGTATCCGACCCGCATACCACCGGGACACTCCTATTCTTGACCGAATAGAAGCTGTCGAAATATCTGCGAGCAGCGGTTGGACTTTCTTCGAAAACGCCTTGCTAGTGAGCCAAGCCGGTTGGCTAGATACGTTCCACGCCGAGCATGCCGCAGCATGACGCCTGCGAGAGGCAGAATGTTTAGCACGCGCTTCCAGGCTACGAGAAGCTACTCGGCCAAGCTTCGCGGCAGTCGCTAGGCGCTCAGTTGCAGCACTTACGGCACAGTTTCCACAGTGGCTATGTTCAGCCCTGATTGGTTTTCCGCAACCACGACAAAGATTCTCCAATCTCAGCATCGCTACCGTTTTGGCTTGAGACGAAGGGAACACAGCTTCGCGCTTGTTATTTTGGGTCAGACGCGTCGGAGGCAAATCGCTGTTTGATCGTTTGCGAGTTGTTAACCACAACTGTCGGACTACCATTTCTGCGACTGGTCCAATCGCGCGTGCCCATGCTTGAGAAGTCTCAGTCAAACGAATCGCGAACGATGCCATTAATCGGCAGTTCCCGTCGCGCTGCTCAAAAAACCATTCTCTTCGTAAAGGCCTACTCAGAATCCAATCCAGGACGTAACCGTCAACTCGCGGGCGAACCGCTTCCATCAGATCGCATGCCAAGCTGTCGCGAGCAGCGGTATCCATGTGCAAGACGCCTAGACCTGGGTCCAGTCCCAGAGCTGCCGCAGCCAATCGAGCTTCCGATTCGAGTAGCGCATAAAGGTAATTCAACATCGCATTCGCAGGATTGGCAGCGAGACGCGGAGAGCCAGAGAGCGGAGACTTGCGAGTATCAAAAGTACGCCAGTGATCGGGTACTCGGACGGAATCATTTCTGGGAAATGTGATGGGCAAATCGCGCCAGGACGACCAGTACGCGGCTGCCGCTTGCGATTCAAGCATCCGAATTTCTGCCAGCGTTGTTCTGTTGGGAATCGCGGATTGCAGTTTCGCAATAGAGTCAGCAGTCAGTGGATCACGCAATTTTGTACGGAGGACTTGCTCTTGTCCAATGAGCTTTAGGGAAATCAACTCACGCGCAATTTGTAGAGCAGCGCCCGACTGTGCGGCCAGAGCTTGAGCCCGTCTCAGTTTTGCTTCGGACGGTCGAACCGGCCCTGTAACCGCCAGCACTTTCCCGTCACGCTCAAGCATTACGAAAGATGCCTTCTGATCCGACAACCAGCGCAGCGCGGCAAGCGAAATCACGCCATCTGAACCGATCACAACGAGGCGCTTTAATCCGTGACTAACTCGTGCAAGTCTGAATCGTTTACGCTCAGCGCCGATTCCGTCTTCGATAAGAAGGTGACCTCTGTTAACGCGAATCTGAATTCCGTATCCAAAAAGTGTGATTACGCCGTGCCGAGGTGCTATTGAATTGTGGGATGGTTCGAGTTGAGATACGTTTTCTCTAGCTGCCATTGGAGCTATCTCTCCTGTGGTGGTTAGGGCTTGGCGTCTGCGGTAACAGGCCGCCAGGCCCGCTTAATAGTATTCGTAGCCTAGCCTAGGAACATGGAGAACCGCACCGCATTTCCTGCAACTGTGGTTTTCGGATCGTCCCTTATAACCACAAGAACATTCGATCCAGTATTCGTACCGAAGAACTTGATGCCGCTCGGCATCGGCTTTTCTTTGCTCTGCGCAGATGTCACGCGATCTGCGAGGTGTCACCAGTCCGACTCCTGCGATTGAGTCTGCTAGGAAGTGGACCTGCGCTTTTTTTCGCTTCGGGAACCTTGGGTCTTTAATCACTTTGAGAATTAAAGAAGCGAATGGAACAAGTTCGTTATTGCCTGGAATGGCGGTCTGAAGGGCATTGACGACATCCTGCTCCTTCTGTGCGGCCAAAAGCGGTACTCCTAGTTCCTCCCAAATTCTTTCCAGCCAGACCCGGTAATTGTCAGCTCGTCCTCTCACGGCAGATGCAACGACCTTCACAGGACGGCCTCGACCCCGTCGTGCCGAAAACCTGTCAAGTGCTTTTTTGGTACTTTTCCTGACCTTTTTTCGTTTCTTCATTATTGCGGCAGGTTGCGAGAAATCAAACTTAATTATACGTACAATTCTACAATAAATGCGTTTATTTTGCGGAAAATAAATTGGCAAAAACTATACAAGCCTAGTCCTATCAGTCGTTTGGGTCGATATCTGGGTGCATAATGGAATCCAGAGACTTATGCGTGCGAGAAGGCCCAAGGCATCTATGAACAAACGAACAGGACGTAAACGAAAGAGTGGCAGTTTTCGGCGGTTACCGCGAACCGCCGAAGAGCTATTCGCTAGTTCAGAGCGATTTCAACTGCAGCATTCCCGAATCCTCAGCACGATTTCGAGCATGCGCGACGGCATGTCTCTGGAAAAAGCTGCTCAGGAATCCCACATCGATCCACGTACAGTAATCAGACTGGGCCGTTCAGCATTGCGGAAAGGGGCGAGCGGGAAATACGCCGCGAAACCCCATGACCAATTGCTTCGTGTTCTCGTTCTTCCTTTCCCCGACGGGTTGCGCGAAGTAGCAGTTCGGGATTCCCGTCAAGCAACTGTTGTCGGTGAGTACTGGGCTGCAGTTCAGAAACATTTAGCAACTGGGAATGACTCGGCTCTGAAAAAGATTCGTCGCAAGACGATCACCGATGCTGACGGTAAACGAATTCGGCTTCTGAAAGATGTTACCGAGCTTGAGCGACTCGCTTCTGCTGGCGTCCTATCTTTCGAATCGCTGTATGCCAAGGTCGCATAGATGCCGAGAAAAATACCTCAACGTGATCCCGGCGCAGCTTACCAGCGGAAAGCTGCTGCCGCTCGACGATTGCCGGTCGGGAGTCGTTGCGAATGCGGAGAAACGAGACCAGAGGCGTTGATCCCAGGGACGAACCCCCTGATCTGTGCCGAATGTGACCGGATCAAGCGAGAAAAAAGCATTTCCGACAATCATCACGTTGCAGGTCGGGCGAATAGCCCTGTGACCATTCCCGTGCTAGCGAACGACCATCGAGCCGAACTGAGTACATCCCAGTATGATTGGCCGAAAAAGACGCTACAAAATCCAAACCGAAGCCCGCTACTCTCGTTGGCAGCCTCAAGTCGCGGATTTGTAGATACCAATGCCTACCTCGCTGAGAAGCTCCTCTTGCCGCAGGCCGAAGCTTTTGAATATCTCGACGCATTGCTAACCGAGAAGTTTGGACCTGAGTGGTGGAAGAAGACCGAGCTTGATCAATTTAGGCCACGGTCTTAATGCCATGACAAATTACCCAATTCAATCACTTCCTATCGCCGTTCGTGTTTATCCAGAACCGGAAGGCATTGAACGGAAAACCCGCTCCCGAGGGAAGTGGAAATGTCCGCATGCGATGTTTGTCTTCGATACAGAGACGCGAACAGATGCCGCACAAAAACTAACATTCGGAAGCTGCCGCTTCATCGTCCAGGGAAAATGTTTGGAAGAGAATTTATTTTACGCAGGCGATCTGCCCCAGGCTGATCTGGAAATTCTTGAGCAGTACGTGGCAACTCACAATGCGGATACGGTTAAAGAGGGCGTCCGGAAGTTGGGGCTGCTAACGCGCAGGCAGTTTATGGACAAGTTATACAAGCTAGTTTACAAAGGGCGTTGCTTACTAGTGGGATTTAATTTGCCATTCGATTTGTCTCGTGTTGCGTTCGATGTGACATCAGCACGCGGTCGATTCGCTGGCGGGTTTGCGCTTGAGCTTTGGTCCTACATAGACAAATTCGGCCACGAACAATTTCATCCGTATCGACCCCGAGTAGGTATCAAACACATCGACAGCAAGCGGGCCCTAAAGGGATTTACCGCACGGAACAACCCCGATCCGACGGACCTGATTCCAGAAAACTCTACAACTGGACAGCCGGAAAAAGGCTTCAAGTTTCGCGGAAACTTTCTCGACTTGCGGACAATCGCCTTTGCTCTGACAGACAAAGGCTACACATTGGCATCCGCCTGTGAAGATTTCGGGGTAGAGCACGGGAAATTTAAGAGCGAGCGCCACGGCATTGTGACTGAAGAATACGTTAGCTACAACCGGCGCGACGTTCTGGCGAGTTCGGAATTAGCGGTGAAGCTGATTGCTGAATATGAAAAGCATCCGATTGATCTTCAAATCACAAAAGCATATTCACCTGCATCCATCGGCAAGGCATATCTCAGAGCAATGGACATCCCGCCGATTCTCGAACGACAGCCAGATTTTCCGAAAGAGTACCTAGGCTACTCCGAATCGGCCTTCTTTGGAGGTCGCACCAGTGCACATATTCGCAAATTCCCGGTTCCAATCGTCTATACCGATTTTCTCTCTATGTACCCGACAGTGAATAGTCACATGGGACTATGGCGTTTCGTTGTTGCTCGCGAAGTTAAAGTCAGGCATTGCAAATCGGAGGTACTGGAGTTTTTGCAGCACTTGACTCCAGATAATTTATTTGACCCTTCAATTTGGAAGCATTTAACGGCGTTCGTCAAAGTGATTCCGAATGGAGATATCTTGCCGTCACGTGGCAAATACAACCCTCAGACAAACGATTGGCAAGTTGCGGTTAATCACCTCTATCGCGGAGACGGCGGTAGCGATGACGGAATGTGGTTTTCACTTCCGGATATTCTCACGTCCGTAATCCTCACCGGTCGCATTCCAGAAATCGTCGATGCATTTCGAATCGAGCCACATGGCATTTTGCCTGCTGCAAAGACAAAGCTGCGAGGCGTAATCCAGGTCGATCCCACGACTCAAGACTTTTTCCAAGTTGTTATCGAGGAACGCAAACGTCTTTCCGCTCGCACCGATCTGTCCGAACCTGAAAGGAAGAGACTCGACAAAGCCCTGAAGGTCACCGCGAATGCCACGAGCTACGGAATCTTTGCGGAGATGAATCGCCAAGAGAGCGAGGAGAAGACGCGGGTCACGTGTTATGGAATCGATTCCAAGCCGTTCACTTGCCGAGTAGCGCATCCCGATGTTCCCGGAGAATACTGTTTTCCGCCGCTTGCAGCTTTGATTACCGGCGCAGCTCGGCTGATGCTTGGACTTCTCGAACATTGCGTCACCGAACAAGGCGGTACGTATGCAATGGAAGACACGGACTCGATGGCAATCGTTGCCACCAAGCGCGGTGGGAAAATTCCATGCCCTGGCGGTAAGAACGGCACGATCAAGGCCTTATCGTGGAAGCAAGTTGAAGCCATCTCGGATCGGTTCATCCCGCTTAATCCCTATGATCGCAAAGCTATCCCAGGCTCAATTCTTAAAATTGAAGATGAGAATTATGACCACGTGACAAAAAAGCAGCGCCAGCTTTACTGCTTGACAATCTCGGCAAAACGCTACGTTCCATTTCTAAAGGATAAAAACGGTAATCCGGTCCTGCTCCACAAGGGTCTAAACAGCAAAAGCAATCACTGGTCAGAACACGGTTTGGGACATCTCCTCAATCCTTCCGATCCGGAGAGCGAAGATCGCGAATGGATTGCTCAGGTTTGGACTGGAATCGTGCGCCGTGCTCTTGGATTGCCATCTGAGAATTTAGAATTCTCTTCCACACCGGCAGTCGGTCGAATTAGCGTCAGCAGTCCAGGCGTCCTCCGATCTTTACGAAAGTTGAACGAAGGCAAGAAATATGCTGACCAAATCAAACCATTTAATTTTCTACTGACGTGCCATATTATGCCGCTCGGTCATCCGCCAGGGGCAGATGCAGAGCATTTTCATCTGATTGCCCCGTATGAGTCCGATCCGCGAAAGTGGGAGAAGATGAATTGGATTGATTTGTACTCAGAAAAGCAATACCGAATCAGTACAAACCGAGCGCATGGTGACCGGCGTACAGCCCGTGTCAAGACGCATGCTGATGTTATACGAGAATACGAATTTCACCCGGAATCTAAATGTGCTGATGCAGAAGGAAATCCTTGCGGGAAGCAAACTGTCGGCCTGTTGCAACGTCGGCACGTCCGAATTAGTCACATCAAATTTATCGGTAAAGAATCCAATAGTCTCGAACAGGTCGCATCTGGATTGATCCATTCCGCCGAAAATGTTTATACGGAATATGAAAATCGCGAACGTGATGAGTGGGAGTTAAAAATCCGGCCCGCGCTTAAACTAATCCCTTTGTCGGAGTTGGTAAGACTCAGTGGCAAGTCGCGCAGGATGCTGATTGATGCGAGAACCGGGCGACGCAGACCGCATCGCGAGAATCAAGTGTTACTCACGAACATTGCACATGCTCGACATTGTTCGAAATATTCAAACGAAAGTAACCGCCCCGTTGGTGATCAAATTATTGTGGCCACAGGACTGTCATCTGGTACGGCTTTGGAGATGTTCCCGTTTCAATCCGATCGGTCAAATATTCCCTAAGATGCTTTTCTACTAAGTTTGTTACATCGTAAGGAAAGCAGAGTCGCTGCGTTATGATCTGCGTATTCCTAACTGAATCAATCAAAGGTGATACGGTTGGGTTTGAAAGTGGCTCGGTTGCAATACCATTTTCCGAGAGCCAGATATCTTCAGGTTTCTTGTCCTTAGATACGTACCACGTCATATCCTTATAAGGGAAGTCTTCTGCGGAATCCGCCGCGAGATAGTACTTGCCATCAAAGCCTGCCGTCCGCATATCTTCACGAAGCTTCAGCACTGCCTCAGCATAACGCAGACCATCCCTAATTTTTGCGGGATCGACCAGCACAGTTTTAAACAGGTCGCGATCCATGTATCTGCGACAAAGATCAGCGAGTATTTCATCGCTCTTTTCGAGAGCCCATTGAGCAAAACAGGTAACCATGAATTGGTCATCTAAGCGTAGATAGGCTCTGACGCTAAGTCTGCTTCCAGCCGACTCAACCAGTATCGGAAGTGGGTCAGGGAAAAACACAGGTGTTTTGCCAGCTCGAAATAGATCAACCAGCCTCTCGAAAATGAGCTTGACCAGTCGTTCAGCCGAACGGATGGTTTTGTGAAAATAGACCTGTTGGTACATTAGATAGCGACCGATTACAAACTGTTCGGCACCGTGAAATTTTCGTCGGTTGATTGTCAAACCGAAGTCCCGACCATTGGTTGGAATTTGAGCTAATTCTATGACTTCGATTAGCCAATCAAGGTCGTATCGTCCGTATGTTACTCCTGTCATATAACTGTCACGCAGGAGATAATCCAGGCGATCCGCATCCAATTGACTCGAAATAATGTCGAGGGCGAATCGCGGCTTAAACTTTTTTTCGAAAATCCGCGTTACTGCATCCGTAAGGCCATGCTTCTTCAGTACCCCACTAACTGTGGTTTCTGGATCAGAAATAATTTGGAGTCCCCACTCCTCGTGACTTCTTGCCGCAAAGACTCTCTCGAAGAGATGTGAAAAGGGGCCATGCCCAATATCATGCAGAAGCGCCCCAGCAATTACCGCTCGGCGGATTTCTTCAATATCGGTCTCTTTCGGAAAATTTGGATCGGAAGTTATGTGATCGAAAAGGCGCTTAGCGAGATGGGCGACGCCGATTGAATGCGTTAATCGGCTATGCTCCGCACCTTGAAAAACCAACATTGCAGCCCCGAGCTGGCGGATTCGGCGGAGACGCTGAAATTCAGGAGCATCGATCAACTCAACTGCAAATTTTTCCCTCTCCCAGTCGAATGAGATCGATCCATGAACAGGGTCGCGATACACACGTTCAGACATTTCCGGGGAAAAACTCCTGAGACGAGCATAGGTCAAATATTTGTGGATGGTCAATTACTAATTTTGGCGAGTTGCATCGGAGCGCCCTCCGCCGTCGGTGCCAACACAGCCCACATAATCGCCTTCCACACAAGCCTCGGCATCCACTCCGGCCACTCACAATCCCGTTAATGAGTGTAATGGCGATTTTTCACCAACTGGCTGGGAACCGTACTGCATTTCGCCAGATCGTATCGCGAAGTTCTGCGGTGACTGACAGGCTCGAATTGGGATGAATTCCTTCCATTTGCACAAAGGGTTTGAGTTCAGGCAGCCCCAGACCAGCATTGGCTTGAAAAATGCCGCACACTCTTTGCCATCCTTCGTAGGCGTCAACTCGGTGTTCCGCAATGGCTTCAATCATGGCAACCGCTGACTGAATTGCAGTTTGACGCTTCGTTGCGACGCGCTGTTTTCGATTGTGAATTTCCTTTTCCATGCGTGACGGGCGAAATCGAGATCAATGGGCTAAATGACGATGCAACGTCGTGATGGCAGAGAACGCCGCAACGCCTACGAAAAGGGTCAACGCCAGCGACAAGATCGAAGCCAGGATGAAACGTGCGACCAGCCGCGACAGGCGCGACGCGTCCGGGTAAAACGGAAACGGAAACACAAAAGTGCCCGTCACTATTGAGGTTGTGAAACAAAGCAAGCAGGCCATGAGCCAGTAGTTCGCCCGACGTTGAGCGAGGGCGATAGCTGCTTCGCGGCCAGGCAATCCGAGCATGTCACCTATAGCGATCCCCTGTCCGATGTAACCGAAGTAGCAAAATGCGCATGCAATCGAGAGCAGTAGCGCAATAGCGCCTGAAGTCCAGATACGGAGGGTGCTTGCTCGATTTAAGGCTGCTTCCATTGGCTAGAGGAATTTACACCCGGAATGGTTGCAATTCCAGTTGTTGTTAACAGGCGTTCTCACTCATTAACCGCATGATGAGCGTAATGGCGATTTTTCACCAGTTGGGAGTGGGTTCCCCTGCTCGCTCAGTATTGTTGCCATACTGCTAGAGTTTCAGCCAAGTGCTGCCCTCAGCGTGCGGAGACAACTTCGGAGGAAATACGAGCTGCATGAAAACTTGAGTCGCAATTCCTGCGACGAAGGCAAACGGCAAACCCGCTATAAGCCATCCACTACTATCAGGCCCTTTGTATCCGGCGTACATGACATATCCGGCAGCACACAGACCTACAGTGACCAATAGGACACGATACCAGTACGGATAACCTAACGGTACTTTACAGTGAGGACACGCTCTGCCAGCACGATCCAAATGGCGGAAAGAAAAACGAAACGAACACAGCGGGCACTTCAAGGGCCGACCCAGAGTTTGGGCTTTTTGACGAAGCTCCAGCCAGCGCAGGTTCGTCATCGACATTGTTCCTCGACATAGTTATTCTACTCTGCTCATTGCGCCACAATTGTTGTAATCAGGCGTTTACACTCACAACGCTTGTTTGAAGGTGGACCCGAAAAGTACGAATTGCTACCCTCAATCGCTCGCACGGGGGGTGCAACTTTGGAGCTCTCTAGCTCCTATCCCCCGCGGCGTTTGACCCCATTTTTCCCCGGACTGTAAGATCAAGAGCAGCACTCAGCATTCAGCACTCAGCATTCAACCGGAGCAGGACTGGTGATCAGCCGCGCCGCTGGCTTGCCGAACGCTGATCGCTGAGTGCTGAATGTTTTTCATGCCTGAGAACCTAACAAAAACCGAATTGCCAAAGGCATACGAGCCCTCCGCGATTGAGACACGCTGGGCGGAATTTTGGGTAAAGGAAAAGCTCTTTTCCATTCCCACGCCGCCCGAAGGCGACACGCGTCCGGCCTTTAGTCTGCTCCTTCCTCCACCGAACGTTACCGGGCAGCTACACATGGGGCACATGTTCGAGCAGACGCAGATGGACATTATTGTGCGATGGCATCGCATGCGCGGCTTTGTAACGCTTTGGCTGCCGGGCACCGATCATGCCGGCATTGCCACGCAGTTGATGGTCGAGCGCCAATTGGCGACCGAAGGTAAAAAGCGTGCTGACCTGGGTCGTGAGAAATTCGTCGAGCGCGTATGGGAATGGAAGCAACATTATGGCGGAAGAATTCTCGAACAGATGAAACGGTTGGGCGCGTCAGTCGATTGGGACCGCGAGTATTTCACTATGGACGAGAACCTTTCGCGCGCCGTGCGCGAGGTATTCGTCCGCTTGTACGAACAAGGACTGATCTATCGCGGAAAGTACATCGTGAACTGGTGCCCGCGCTGCGTCACTGCGATTTCCGATCTCGAAGTTAAGCACGAGGAAATTGCTGGCAAGTTGTGGGAAATTCGCTATCCGGTGGTCGGAACGAATGAGTTCATCACGGTGGCGACGACACGCCCCGAGACCATGCTTGGCGATACGGCGGTCGCAGTGAACGAGCGCGACGAGCGTTACAAACATCTGCACGGGAAGAAAGTTCTGCTGCCGCTGATGAACCGCGAGATTCCCATCATTACCGATGAACTTGCGCAGCCCGAGTTCGGCACCGGCGCGGTGAAGGTAACTCCCGCGCATGATGCGAATGACTTCGAAGCTGGGCTTCGCCATAACTTGCCGCAGATCGAAGTTATGGATGAGCACGCCCGCATGAACCAGAATGCCGGGCCATATGCCGGCCTGGATCGGTATGAAGCGCGAAAACGCGTGCTGGAGGATTTACGCGCGCACGAATTTCTTGTAGGCGAGAAGGACTACACGGTCGCGCTCGGAAAATGCGATCGCTGTGGGGCGGTGGTTGAGCCCAGGCTTTCGATGCAGTGGTTTGTAAAAATTCAGCCGCTGGCCGAGCGTGCCATTGAAGTGGTCGAGAAAGATTACGTGCGCTTCACCCCGGCGAACTACCGCCAAATTTACCTGAACTGGATGCGCAACATTCACGACTGGACCATCTCGCGGCAGTTGTGGTGGGGGCACAGAATTCCGGCATGGCACTGCTCGTGCGGTGAGATCATCGTTGCCCGAGAAACT
>Ga0102924_1001394_pt1 | contig 28148 bp, 19 predicted proteins | sample PaiPotPPM11metaG_FD_80116 | JGI IMG/M metagenome (GOLD analysis project Ga0102924, IMG submission 80116) | Iron sulfur acid spring bacterial and archeal communities from Banff, Canada, to study Microbial Dark Matter (Phase II) - Paint Pots PPM... ... | reverse complement strand
GCAGGTGGCCTCAGTTGAAGTGCACTTTTCGAGGCCGTGGTCCATAAGGCTCACAGGCGTGGATGTGGGTCGCTGACCGGACATCAGAAAAGGTGCACCTTAACCTGGGCTACCTGCTTAGTATTGGGGGAAAGGGGCCGGGCGTATGGGGGCCGGCCGCGGTCACACGGATGGTTTGACAGGCCCGAAACGGCATGACACACTTTCGTCAAGAGGCGTGGCCGTTTCCGAAGCCCGCGTACCCGTACGAGGCTCCCCTGTCCGATTCGGCCGCCCCCGAGGGGGCCGGCGGTGGCGCAAGCCAGTTCGTTGACCGATCTTGCCGATTCGTCGCAACCGCTGCGCGCGGCGCGTTTGGCGGCGCTTTCCGATCTGGATCGCGAGCGCCTGGACGAGCTGGCGGCGCTGCTCGCGCGCGCCAGCGTCGAGCGGCGGCGCGAGATTGCCGGCCGGCTGCTCGACCTCAGCGAAGACGATGCCACGCTGAACTTCGAGGCGGTGTTCGCTCACCTGCTCGGCGATGCCGACGCCGAGCTGCGTCATCGCGCGCTCGACGGCCTCTGGGAGAGCGAGGACCGTACGCTGCTCGACCCCTTGCTGATGGTGCTGGGCGCCGACCCGGACGCCGGCGTGCGCGCCGCAGCTGCAGCATTGCTCGGCAACTGGGTGGTGCGCGGTGAATTTGACGCTCTCCGCCCGCGCGACAACGAGCGCGTGCTCACTGCGTTGCGCGCGGTCGCCAACGACAAGGCGCAGCCAGTCGAGCTGCGCGGCCGCGCGGTCGAAGCGCTCGGCGCCAGCAGCCAGACCTGGGTTCATGACCTGATCGAGCGGACCTATCGCGATCCGGCGCCTGAATTGCAACTTGCCGCGCTGCACGCCATGGGCCGCAACACCGACGCCGCCTGGCTGCCGACGCTGTACCGCGAGTTGAGCAGCGACGATGCGCAGCGCCGCTTCGAGGCGGTCGAGGCGGCGGGCGAAATCGGCGAAGAGGAGGCCGTGCCGCGGCTCGAGCCGCTGATCGATGACCCCGATCAAGAGGTTCAGGAGCAGGCGATTCGCGCCCTGGGCGAGATCGGCGGGCAGCGCGCGCTTGATGCGTTGGGCCAGCGCCTGCACGACCCCGATCCGCGCATCGCCGAGGCCGTGCAGGCGGCGATCGCCGCGGCTCGCGCCGAAGAGGGATTGATCGGCGCCACGCCGCGGACGCTGCTGAACGGCGAGGCGGCCGAGCTGGACGAGCTCGAAGAATGGGACGAGGACGACGAGCTCGACGACGATGATCGTGACAACGACGTTGAATAGTGCGGCGGGCGAGGGGGCGCGGCGGTGAGGCGCACGGGACAACGGCTACGCATCGAAGACGCGGTTTCCTCCGGCGGCATCGTCTACCGCCGCACGGACGGCGGCTTTGAGGTCGTCCTCTGCGGCCGCCTGCCGCAAGGCATCTGGGGGCTGCCGAAGGGCACGCCGATTCCCGGCGAGACGCTGGAGCAAACGGCGCTGCGCGAGGTGCAGGAGGAAACCGGCCTCGAGGTGCAGATCGATCGCAAGGTCGGCGAGATCGAGTACTGGTTCTCGCGCGTCGAACAGGGTGTGCGCTTCCACAAACGCGTGCATCACTATCTGATGGTGCCGACCGGCGGCAACACCGCCGATCACGACCACGAGTACGACATCGTGCAGTGGTTCCCACTGTGGGACGCCGAGCACGCGCTGACCTACGCCAACGAGGCGGAGATTCTGCGCCGTGCGGCGGCGCTCTTGAACGCCCGCGTCGAGCGCCCGCGCGGCACGCTGGCGGAGGGCGCGTGAGCCGGGTCCGGCGCCGCGTGGCTGGCACTCAAGCGCGCTTGCGCGCTACGGTGACGTTGGCAGCCCAACCGCTCGCGTAAGACATGGTTTCAAAACCGGCTGATTGAACAGCGCAGGCGCACGAGTTGCGACCAGGCTGCGGGTTTTGAAACCATCTGCAAGGAGACGCGGCGTGGCGCTCGAAGTCGATGATGTGGTCGCGCACGGCGCCCAGGTCCGTTTGCGCCGCAAGCGCCACGGCGACGCCGAGGCGGACTACCGCTGGCGCCGCGATGCGGAGCTGGCCCGCTTCGATGCCGCGACGCCCTTGCGCGTCTCCTTCGCCGATTTCCTGGTGACGTATCAGGAAGATCTGCGCTATCCGAGCCCGTTCCGGCGCGTGTACGCCATCGAGACGCACGAGGGCGAGCACATCGGCAACGTGATGTACTACAACATCGACGAGCGCAGGGGCGATGCCGAGCTGGGCATCACGATCGGCGAGCGGCGCTACTGGGGCGCCGGCTACGGCCGCGACGCGGTGCGCACGTTCGTGCGTTACGTGTTCGAGTTCACCGCGCTGGATCGTATCTATCTGAATACGCTCGACTGGAACGTGCGCGCCCAGCACAGCTTCCGCGCCGCCGGCTTTGCGCCGATCGGCCTCAATCGCCGCGGCCTGCACACCTTCGTCTCGATGGAGATCCGCCGCGAGTGGGTCGAGCGCGAGGACCGGGAGAGTCGGCAGGCCGAGAATCGGTAGCGGGCCGGCGCCGCGCGAGCAGGAGAGAACCGCGGGGGGGCTTCTCCAAGAAGCCCCCCCGCGTGGTGTTTCGTCGTAACGGGCCGCACCGGCCGGGTTGGCTCACGGCCTCGGATGCTAGCCGCGCTTCGGCAGCGAAACCGTTGCCGTACCGGGCGAGGTCTTCTGCCCGGAGGGATTCTCTGTCCAGATCTCCAGATCGACGAGGTTCTCGCCGTGCTCCTGGCGCTTGCCGGTGATCACGCCGCGGCAGGTCATCTCCTGCGCCGGGTAGTCCATGCCGCGGTAGCTCACGCCCCATTTCTTGATCGTGCCGCCGCTCGGCGCCACCCAGTCCCAGAGCAACTGGCCCAAAAAAGCGTGCTTCAGTGCGCCGTGGACGATGATGCCGTTCAGCCCGGTGGACCTGGCGAAATCCTGATCGTAGTGGATCTGGTAGAAGTCGCCGGAGCCCGCGGCCCAATGCACGAGCTGCTGCGTGGAGGGGTTTTTGACGAGCTTCGGGATCTCCTGCCCCACCTCCACATCCTCGAAGTAGACCTTATTGCCGGTCGCCGCCGCCGTCGTCATCGCGCGTCGTCCTCTCGTTGTCGCGTTGCAATAAACCGGAGCCGGCCGAGCGGCCGGCTTAGTACTGAATGCCGGTGCCGCGGGACTTGGCCACCACCTGGCCGAGCTGGTTCTTGTAGGTCGTTTCGGTCGTGGTAATCAGCATCGTGCCGATGCCGCCCTCGCGCTGGGCGATGTCCGCGATGTGCGAGCTGACGGTGAGCGTGTCGCCGGCGCAGATGTCGCCGAAGTACTCCATCTCGGTGCCGCCGTTCAGCCGACGCTTGAGGCCGGTGTTGAACTCGCGCATGCCGCCGCGGCGGCCGCCGAAGGTTGGGTCTGAGTACTTCGGGTTGAAGATCGGGGTACCGAGGTAGTGCGGCGGGGCGAGCAGGCCGCGGTAGCCGCGCCGCTTCGCCTCGTCTTCGTCGTAGAAGACCTGGTCGGTGTGGCCGACCGAGCGGGCGAACATACGAATGCCGGTCTTGTCGACCTCGTTGGTTGAGGGCTCCGACTCCCTGCCGATGGCGGCCTTCATCTCCTCGGTGATGAGGTTCTCGGCCACGACTGCCTCCTCATGCTGTTCGTTGTGGCTGCTCGCGGATCCGGGCCGCGCGTCGCGATCCCGGTCCGGCACGGACCACACTACGCGCCGCCGGGTGGCTTGTCAAAGTCAAGCGGCGCGCTGCTGCCCCGCGGGGCACCTAACCCTGACTTCCCTTGCGGGAAGTCTGTCCCTTCCCGAGGCGGGAAGGGACTTCTGGAGCGTTCCCACCGTCGTGCGACGGCGGCGGGACCGCGGTGTCTCTGGAGGAAGATTGGGAGGCGCCGCCCATCCCAGCAGGCGGCACACGCGGACGCCGGTATCGCCGCGCGCCGCAGCAGTCACCGCGAGCGGCGAGTGAGCTGCCGCGCACCCCACGAGGACGCCCCTGCCTCGCCGCCGTCGCACAGAGTATGGAGCGCTCCAGAAGTCCCTTTCCCGGCTCGGGAAGGGACAGCCTTCGCATGCGAAGGCAGGGTTAGGTGCCCCGGGCGCCCACATGGACACCGCCGGTCTTGGGAGCCAGTGCCTCAGGCGGTTTAGCTGCGCCCCGCGCCCCGAGCAGCCGCTCCCCGCGTTCCTGCAACTCCTGCAGCCGCGCGGCCGCTTCCAGCGGCGATATGCGCAGCACGTCGAGCGCCGCCAGCTCCGCCAGCAACTCGGAGGCGTCGCCGCTGTCAACGCTGTTCCCGTTTCCTTGCTCCCTCTGCCCTGCCGCCCGCAGCAGCTCCTCGGCGCGGGCGGCCACCAGCGGCGGGATGCCCGCCAGCCGCGCCACATGCACGCCGTAGCTGCGATCGCTGCCGCCTGGCCGCACGCGGTGCAGGAAGACCAGCCGCCCCGCCTCCTCGATCGCCGCGACGTTGAACGGGCGCAGGCGCGGCAGTGTGCGTTCGAGCGCTGTCAACTCGTGGAAGTGCGTGGCGAACAGCGAGCGTGCGCCGACGTAGTGATGCAGATACTCGACCACGGCCTGCGCGATCGCCATGCCGTCCTGCGTGCCGGTGCCGCGGCCGACCTCGTCCAACAGCACCAGGCTGCGCCGCGTGGCATGACGCAGGATCGTCGCCGTTTCGATCATTTCGATCAGAAACGTGCTCTGCCCGGCGCTGATGTCGTCCTGGGCGCCGATGCGGGTGAAGATACGGTCCACCACGCCGATGCGCGCCGCCGCGGCGGGCACGAAGCTGCCGATCTGCGCCAGCACGGTGCAGAGGGCGATCTGCCGCAGATACGTTGATTTGCCGGCCATATTCGGCCCGGTGATCAGCGCGATCTGGCAGCCGTCGCCGGCGGCGTCGAGCGCGCAGTCGTTGGGGATAAACTCGCCCGGCGCCAGCCGCTCCTCGACCACCGGATGGCGGCCGCCGTTGATCTCCAGCCGCAGCGAGTCATCGATGGCAGGCCGCGTCCAGCCATGCGCCACGGCGGTTTCGGCGAGGGCGAGATCCACATCCAGCCGCGCCAGCGCGCCGGCGCTGCGCAGCAGCCGCGTTCGCTGGCCGGCCAGGGCGCGCAGCAGCCCGGCGAACAACTCCTGCTCGAGCGCGGCGGCGGTCTCCTCGGCGTGCAGGATCTGCCCTTCGCACTCGCGCAACTCCGGCGTGATAAAGCGCTCGGCGTTGGCGAGCGTCTGCTTGTGCCGGTACTCCTTCGGCACGTGCGGCAGATTCGGCCGCGTGACCTCGATGTAGTAGCCGAAGACTTTGGTGTAACCGACCTTGAGCGAACGGATGCCCGTGCGCTCGCGCTCGCGCCGCTCCATCTCCAGCAGCGTGCCCTGGGCGCCGTCCACAGAGCCGAGCAGTTCGTCCAGCCGTTCGTCGAAGCCGCGGCGGATCAGCCGCCCTTCCTCCTCGGCCACGCCGCGTTCGATCAGCTCCGCGGCTTCCGGCACGCCGTCGAGTTCCGCCATAACGGGTGCGAGCGCGGCCAGTGGCGCCAGCTCCTCGCGCAATGCCGGGACGCGGCGCAGCACGGCGGCGAGGCCGCGCAGATCGCGAGCGCCGGCCACGCCCTGGCAGACACGTCCCGTCAACCGCTCGATGTCCGCGAGCCGGTCGAGCAGCCCGACGAGCCGGCGACGGCGCGGCGCATCGCTCACCAGCGCGGCCACGGCATCGAGCCGCGCGTCGATCTCGGCCACGTCGAGCAGGGGCTGGCTGAGCAGGCGGCGCAGCAGGCGTCCGCCCATGGCCGTGCGCGTGCGGTCGAGTACGGCGAGCAGGCCGCCGCGGGCTGCGCCGCTGCGGGCGCTGCGCAGCAGGTCGAGGTTGCGCCGGCTCTGCGGATCGAGCGCCAGATAGCGCGCCGCCGCGTAGGTGCGGAAGCCATCCAGCAGGCCGAGCAGATCGGGGTTGGTCTGCTGCAAGTAGGCGACGATCGCGCCGGCCGCGCCAGTTACTGCCGGCGCGCCGGCGCAGCCGAACGCTTCGAGCGAGGCGACCTTGAGCGCACGTTCCAGCGTCTCGGCCGCGGTCTCTGGCTCAAACAGCCGCTCTTCGAGCCGTGTGGCCGTGCCGGCGTGCGGCAGGCCGGCGCCGGCGGGCAGCAGGCATTCCGCCGGCGCGACGCGGGCCAGCTCGGCCTCGAGCGCGGCTTCGGCATGCTCGCCGGCGAACTGCGTGGCGGCGAACTCGCCGGTGGTCACGTCCACGTAGGCGAGGGCGAGCGTGTCGGCGTGGCGGCAGACGGCGGCGAGGTAGCTGTTCTCGCCCGGCCGCAGCAGCTCCGGCTGCGAGATCGTGCCCGGCGTGACGATGCGCACGACGCCGCGGTCGATGATGCCGCGGCCGGGCTCGGAAAGCTGCTCGCAGACGGCGACCTTGAAGCCGCGGGCGAGCAGCCGCGCCAGATAGCCGTTCAGCGCGTGATGGGGAATGCCGGCCAGCGGCACGCGCACGCCGCGTCCGAACTCGCGCGAGGTGAGCGTGATGTGCAATGCCTCGGCCACCCGGTGGGCGTCGTCGTCGAACGTCTCGTAGAAGTCACCCAGGCGGTAGAGCAGGATCGTGTCCGGCGGGCATTCCGCCTTGATTTCGAGATACTGGCGTCGCGCGGGGGTGAGCCGCGCATCAGAAGGCTGGGGCTGGGACACGGCCGCTTCCTGCCCGATTATGTCCGGCGGTCGGGCCATTCTAGCACGGCGCGGATCGCGGCGGGGCGCGGCCCTCCTCGCGCTCTCAGGCAGATCGGCACTCGTCAGGATGCCGCGGGCCTGGTGGTCTTGCGCATTACGTCTCGGCCAGTTGCAAACGATCCAGCCCTCCAGCCGAGGGGACGGGGTACGCGGGCCGTCCGCCGGTCAGTTGTCTTGCATCGCCGCCGCGAATGTCACACGATTGTTGTACACGGAACAGCGCCAGCAGGAAGCAGCGAAACGTGATGGCCGATTCCGGCAACGCCGGCGGTCGAGCGACGGCGCGGCGCGGCAAGGATGCCCGGCGCATCGGCGATCCGGCCCCGGTCGCTCCACCCGACAACTCCCTGGCGGCAGTGCTCAGCGCCGGCGGGCGCCTGCTCGACGCCGTGGCCTGCGGCGTGCTCGTGCGCGACGGACAGGGGCGCATCGTCGCCGCCAACGCCGCCGCGCAGCGCATGCTCGGCCGCAGCATTGCCGAGATGCAGAGCGCCCCGCCCGGCCGCCCGCCCTGGGACGCGATCGACGAAGACGGCCATACGCTGCCGTATGACGAGCATCCGCTGGCCACCGTGCTGCGCACCGGCGAAGCGCTGCGCGAAGGCGTGATCGGCGTCCGCCATCCCGATGGACAGATCCACTGGCTGCAGGGCGAGGTGCATCCGCTGGCGGGACCGGCTGGGCACCCGGACGGGGCAATCGCCAGCTTCATCGACGTGACGGAGCGCATCGAGGCCGAGCGCCGGCTGCGTGAAAGCGAGGCGCGCCTCCGCGCCCTCAGCGAGCACGCCTCCGATGCGCTGGTCGTGCTCGCATCGGACCAGAGCGTGCGCTTCGTCAGCGGTTCGGCGGAGCGCATCTCCGGCTTTACGCCGGCCGAGCTGATCGGCCTGCGGCTCGGCCAGTTCCTGCATCCGGACGACCGGCCACGGGTCAGCGCCGCGCTGCATGGGCTGCCCGAAGGCCGATTTTTCGCCGCCGAGTTCCGCTTCCGCCATAAGCTCGGCGGCTGGCGCGTGCTCGGCGCGGTGATCCAGAACCTGCGGCACGACCCCGCGATCGACGGCGTCGTGATTAACGCGCGCGACATCACCGAGCGCCGCCGCGCCGAAGACGCCCTCCATCGCCAGAACAACTACCTCGAAGCGCTGCACGAGACCGCGCTGGCCGTGGTCAACCGCCTCGACGTGCGCGAGCTGCTGGAGGCGATCATCGCCCGCGCAGGAGCGCTGCTGGGCGCCGAGCACGGCTACGTCGATCTGGTTGAGCCGGGCACGGATACGATGCGCGTCTCCGCGGCCAGCGGCCTCTTCCGCGATGGACTGGGCAACCGCATTCGTCGTGGCGAAGGCGTGGCCGGCAAGGTTTGGGCCAGCGGCGAGCCGGTCTTCGTGGCCGAATACGCCGCGCTGGCCGACGCGATTCCGCGTCTGCGCGGCCTCGTACACGCCCTCGTCGGCGTGCCGCTGACATCGGGCGGCGAGGTCGTCGGCGTGCTTGGCCTGGCCTTCACGGAGCCGGGACGCGGCTTTGGCGAGACCGAAGTCGCAGTGCTGACGCGCTTCGCCCAGCTCGCCTCGCTGGCGCTGGACAATGCGCGGCTGTTCAGCGCGGCGCAGCAGGAACTGGCTGAGCGCGAGCGCTCCGAGCGCGCCTTGCAGGCCAGCGAGCAGCGCTACCGCGACCTGTTCGAGAACGCCAGCGACGTGGTCTACACCTATGACCTCGACGGTAACTTCACCTCCGTCAACCGCACCGGCCTCGATCTGTTCGGCTATACGCTCGATGAAGTGCGGCAACTCAACATTCGCGACCTGCTGCCGCCGGCCGAGCACGAACAGAGCATCGATCGCACCGGGCGGCGGCTGGCCGGCGAGCAGCCCGGCGACAACATCCATCTCGTGCTCGCCAAAGACGGCAGACGCACTCCCCTGGAGACGCGCGCCCGCGTGATGTACGAGAACGGTGTGCCCGTGGGCGAACAGGGCATCGGCCGCGACATCAGCCGCCGCCGCCAAACCGAAGAGCTGCTGCGCCGGCAGAACGGCTATCTGGCCGCGCTGCACGAGGTGACGCTCGCGCTGTTGCACCGCCGCGACGTGGGCGGCGTGCTTGAAACGATCTCCGCCACCGCCGGCCGGCTGCTCGGCACGGAGCATCGCCAGGTCTACCTCGTGGATGAGGAGCGCGATCGGCTGGTCGAGGCGGTGAGTGCCGGCCGCTTCACGGCGGGCGCGCACGAAACCATCCGCCGTGGCGAAGGGCTGGCCGGCGCCGTGTGGCAAACCGGCGAGCCGCTGGTGGTTGAAGATTACCAGGTGTGGGCGGGGCATGTGGGCGGCTTTGACTGGATCCATGCGGCCGCCGGCGTGCCGCTGCGTGCGGGCGAGCGCCTGCTCGGCGTGCTCGGCGTCGTCCAGGCCGAGCCGGGGCGCCGGTTCGGGACAGACGAGATCGCCATACTCGAACAGTTTGGCGATCTCGCGGCGATCGCCCTGGAGAACGCCCGCCTCTACACCAGCCTCGAAGAGCGGTTGCACCGCCTGCAAACGCTGACCATGCTCAACCAGCTCGTCTCCTCATCGCTGGAGATGGCCGAAGTGCTGAGCGAGATCGCTCGTGCCACCGTGCGGCTGATCGACGTCCCGTTCGCCTCGTTCTGGATCGCAGACGCTGCCGGTGAGTCGTTGCAGATGGCGGCCTACTCGGACGAGCAGCTCGGACGCGGCTTCCCGCAGCGCACGCTGCGCGCCGGCCAGGGCGCGGTGGGCTGGATCTTGCAACAGCGCCGGCCGCTCAGCATTCCCGATGTGACGGCCGATGCGCGGGTGGCGGGCGCCGCCTGGTGGCACGAGCATGGCCTGCCGAGCTTCTACGGCGTACCCGTCATACTCGACGGCGCGGTGCTGGCCGTGCTGTCGCTGAACAGCCGGCAGCCATTTCGCCCCACAGCTGACGATCTGCGGTTGATCGAGAGCTTCACCGCGCAGGCGGCCGTGGCGATCCGCAACGCCTCGCTTTATCAGGCGCTGGCCGCGTCTGCCGCGCAGCAGGCGGCGGCGCGCGCCGAGCTGGCCGGGATCATTGCGCATCTGGGCGACGGCCTGTTGCTCTGTGACACCGCGGGCACGGTGACGCTGCTCAATCCCGCGGCGGCGAATCTGCTGGCGCTGAGCGACGCCGAGGCCCGGCCCGGCGCGGCCGAGCCGGCGTACTTCCGCCACATGACCCGCGACGGCGCCCTCGTGCCGCCCGGCGAACTGCCGCTGGCGCGAGCGCTCGCCGGGCAGCCGGAGCCGGCCCGCGAGCTGGTGGTCGCCATCGCCGGGGAGCCGCGTGTGCTCTCCGTCTCCGCCGCGCCGCTTGCGCTGCCCGAGCGGCCCGGTCTGGCCGGCGCGGTAGCGCTCTTGCGCGATGTAACCGATGTACGCCGCGCCCAGGAACACGTGGCAGCCTCCGAGCGCTTCCGCGCACTCGGTGAGATGGCGAGCGGCGTTGCCCACGACTTCAACAATCTGCTGGCGATCATTCTCGGCCGTGCGGAGCTGCTGGCGGTGCTCACCCGGCCGCCCGATGGCGACCCGCGGCTCGGCTCGCATGTCACCGTGATTCAGCAGGCAGCGCTCGACGGCGAACATACGGTGCGGCGGCTGCAGGCTGTCTCCGGCGTGGCGCGGCGGCCGGCGGGCGGGCGGGTGGACGTGGCGGCCGTACTGGAGGATGTCGTCGCCTTCACGCGCCCGCGCTGGAAAGACCGGGCGCAGCAGCAGGGACAAACGATCGCCGTGCGGGTCGAGGCCGAGCCGCTGCCGCCGCTGGTGGGCGAGGCGGCGGATCTGCGCGAGGTGCTGGTGAATCTGATCTTCAACGCGATCGATGCGATGCCGCATGGCGGCACGATCACGCTGCGGCTGCGGCGCACGGGCGACGACGCGCTGATTGAGGTGCACGACACGGGCGTGGGCATGACGGAAACGGTGCGGCGGCGCGTGTTCGACCCGTTCTTCAGCACCAAGGGCGCCGCCGGCACCGGCCTTGGCCTGTCGGTCTCATACGGCATCATCGCGCGGCTGGGCGGCCGCATGGCCGTGACGAGCGCGCCGAACCAGGGTACGACGGTGACGGTGGCCCTGCCCTACCGCACCGCTGAGCCGAAGCCGGCTGCCCCGAGCGCTGCTGCCCCGCGGCCCGCGCGCGTGCTGCTGGTGGATGACGAGGCGCCGGTGCGCCAGACGGCGGCGGCGCTGCTGGAACTGGACGGGCACGCCGTGGTCGGGGCGGAGAGCGGCGCCGCGGCCCTGCGGCTGCTGGCTGCGGGCGAACGCTTCGACGTGCTGCTGACGGATTTGGGCATGTCGGAAATGACGGGCATGCAGCCAGTGGCGGCGCTGCGGGCGCAGAGCCAGACATTGCCCTGCGTGCTGGTCACGGGCTGGGGCAGCGAGCTGGGCGACGCCGATGTCGCCGCAGCCGGCGTGCAGGCTGTGCTCAGTAAGCCCTTCTCACGAGAGCAGTTGCGCGACGTGCTGAACGCCGTGCTGCCGCCGCGGGTTATGGGCTAAATCGGCAAGCGCCGGGTCGCACTGATCGAGACCCGGCGCACGTCGATCTGCGCGGGAGCCTCAGCGCCAGCTCGCCGATGGCCAGGTGTCCGGGTGGCGCGCCGGCGAGACGACCTCGGCAGGCGCCTGGAACGGGGCGCCGGCCAGGACGTTGATGCGATCCGAGCTGTGCGGATCGTAGTCGGTGTGGCAGTGCGGGCAGAGCACAACCTCGTGCTCGCCGCAGGTGTCGCAGGGAATGCGATCCGGCTCCCACGCCGGCGCCTCGGCGCTCTCTTCGTCGAAGCATTCGGGGCTCGCATTGCCGCAGCTTGGGCAGCGATACCAGCCGATCGCCATCTCGGCACCTCCCGACGGGCACACCCGCTTCGTCCAGCGAGTGTATACCCGCCGCCCGCCCGCGCCACCCCTCCAACGGGTGAGGGGCCATCGGCCCTCACCCTCGTGTATGGTCACGGTCCTGCAGGGTGGGAACGGGCCGGTGCGCCCGCCCGCCCCGCCGCGCGGCCGCCGCGTGCGGCGCGGCGCTGGGGCGGCGGCCCTGACGCCGGCAGCAGCCCGCACCGCTGCGGGGGCCGGCGCGCCCGCATGGCCAGGCGCCTGCGCCCATTCGTTGCACGAGGGGCGCAGGCGCCGATCCGGCACGCAGCGTTCCGTGGCCGGCGCGATTGCCCCAGGTGCGGTGTGATGCCTTCCACAACCCATACGGGTAACCTGATGCCGTCGGAGTCGTGCTCCGCATGATCGCCCTTCCCCCAATACTAGACGGCTGATGTGGGATCATTCGAGCGGCAGGCCGCGGCGCCGCCAGGCGGTGAAGCGGGTGAAGGCCGCCAGTTTGGCGGCCAGACGCGTGAGCAAGCCCCAAACGGTGGGCGCACGCTGCTGGTCGAGGCGAACGCGGTCCTTGAGCTGCTTGAACCGATCCTCACTGCGTCCCGGTGACGGCGTAAGCAGCGTCACCGTCTCCGCGGCCAGTGCCTGACTGACGGCCCGCCCGGCGAAGCCGCGGTCGCCTAGCACGCCGACGTGGCGGGCATGAGCCAGCAGATCCACGGCGGCATCACGCTCGTTGACGGCCGCGGGCAAGAGCGACCAGGTGGCGGGCACGGTCGTGTCGGCGCTGCCGACCAGCCCCGGGCGGAAGCCGTAGAACCAGGCGTTCAGCGCGGCACAGTAGCCGAAGCCGGCGTGCAGCTACTGGGGACCATGCCACTGGTCGGGGTCCGCCACGCGTTGGCGCTGCTTCACGGGCACGGGCGTGGTGTCCACGATCAGCAGCGGCGCCCGGGTCACACCAGGGAGTGCCGCCCAGTGCTCGCGCCGCCCCGCCAGCGCTCCCCGCAGCCAGCGCGTGCGCCGGTTGAGCGCCGACTGGGCCGGCAACACAGGAAACAGGGGGCGGAAGTCGTGCGCCAACCGCCGCAGGAAGCGCCGTTCCGAGTCCACCCCCAGCAGTTCACGGGCGCGGGCGAAGGTGAGGATGGCGCTATCCGGACAGGCCGGGGCAGGACCCGGGCGCCGTGGCGGCGGCTGGGCTACCAGCCAGTCGTCGATCAGGCAAACCAGTACAATAAGCAGGTCCGCGGTCGGCATCGTCGTGGTCCTCCAACCGTCACGATGTCACTGAGGACGTTCCTCCCCCAAATCGATCCCACATCAGCCGTCTAGTATTGGGGGAAAGGGGAAGGGGGAAAGAGGGCCACCCGCTCCAGCAAGGCCACGGGCAGCGTCGCGAACACCTGCTGCAGCGGCAGCCCGGTTGCTCCGGCGGCTGCCTGCGCCTGCACCGTCGCGCCGGTGAAGACGTCGCGATAGGTTGTGCCGGCGCCGACGCCGGCCAGCAGCAGACGCGTCCCGCCCCACAGATCGGCCGGCGACGGCGCGGTTTCGCCCGGCCGCGTGCCTGCACGCTCCAGCCGCGCCGGAAAGCGTGGCACAGCCACGACGATCTCGGCATCGCCCTGCCGCCGGGCGAAGGCGATCACGTGCTCTGCCCGCTCGCCGGCCGCTTCCAGCGCCGTGTAGCCGGCTTCGGCGCCGAAGAGGGCGGGCCAGCGCTGCCGTAGCGCCAGCGCATCGTGCGTCACCAGCAGCTTGATGCGGCCGTCTGCCTTCGCTGCCCAGAGATCGGCGGCGAGGGCGGCCGTGTCGCCGCGGGCTTGCACAGTGCGCCGTTGCAGTTCGCAGAGCGCGGCCGAGCGCCGCTCGTAGTCCACGGGCCGGCGGTTGTCGGGGTCCACTAGGCTGAAATCCCACAGCTCCGTGCCCTGATAAAGATCCGGCACGCCGGGGCAGGTCAGCTTCAAGAGCGTCTGCGCCAGGCTGTTGACCATGCCGAAGGCGGCAAGGCGGCGCACGAACGGCCGGGCGGCTTGCACGAAGGGGTTGTGCTCGGGCTCAGCAAACAGCGCCGCGACGAATGCCTGCAACGCGTCTTCATAGCTGGCGTTCTGCGTGATCCAGCTCGTGTGCAGCTTCGCCTCGCGCACCGCCTTGAGCATGTATGCCTGCAAGCGCTCGGCGAATGCCGCGAAACCGGGCCGGTCATCCGCCTCCAGCAGTTCAAGCGGCCAGGCGCCGGCGACCGCCTGATAGAGGTGATATTCATCGTTACGGTCGGGATAGCGCTCGCCGTGCATGCTGCGGCCGTGCCTGCGGTTCAGCCGGCTCCACTGCCGCAGGGCGCGGCGCCACTCGTCCGGCAGCTCGGAAAGCACGTTGAGCCGCGCTCGCACGTCCTCGCTGCGCTTGGTGTCGTGCGTTGAGCTGGCGAGCAGCGCCCGCGGGAAGCGCGCCTGCCGTTCGCTGTTCTGGCGGTGAAACGCCGCGATCGAACTGCCGAACTGGTCCGGGTCGCCGCCGACCTCGTTCAGCGAGATCAGGCGGTTGTAGCGGTAGAAGGCCGTGTCCTCAATGCCCTTCGCCATCACCGGGCCGGTGACCTGCTGAAACTTGAGCGCGAAGTCGAGGCGCGGGTCGCCGGGGCCGCTGACGCCGCCGCTCAGCGTCAGGGTTGCTTGGATGAAGGCGAAGATCGATGGGTCGACCAGCGGGTTGAGGCGCCGAGCGCGTGTCAGCGCCAGATCGATGTAGAGCAGATCGCGCTCCGCGATGGCGACGTTGCCCGCCGTATCGGCATCGGCGCGCACGTAGGTGCGGTAGATCGGGAAGCAGGCGATCGCCTCCACCAGCGCCGCTGTAAGCGCGGTGAGCGAGAAGTCGCGGTACCAGCGGTTTGCCGCGGCAATGCGGCTGAGCTGCAGGGCGAGAACGTTGACCTCGCTCGCCAGCACATTGCGCATGATCTGCTTTTTCGCCTCGTAGACCAGCTCGCGGTAGCGCAACCGCTCGCCGGTGAAGGCGGCGTAGAGCGCATCGAACGCGCGTCGCTGCGAGCCATCGACGAAGATGCCATTGACGGCGTTGAGGAAGTCGTAGCCGGTCGTGCCGTCCACCGGCCATTCGACGGGCAGCCGCTCGCCATGTCCCAGAATTTTCTCCACCACGATGTACAGCGGCCGCACCGCGGCGCCGCGACTGCCGCGCAGGTGCTCGACAAGCTGCGGCTCCGCCTCTGCCGCAGCGTCCGGCGTGTCGCTGGCGTCTGCTCTCGCCGGCGTCGCGTGCATCTGCGCGTCGGTGCAGCGAGCCAGCACAGAGCTGGCCTGCAGGCGCCAGAGATAGGCCGCGGGGTCCAACAGCCCATCGATGTGGTCGATGCGCAGCCCCTGCACCATGCCTTGCGCCAGCAGCCGCAGCACGAGCGCATGCGTGGTGGCGAAGACCTCCGGCCGCTCCATGCACAGTGCCGCGAGCCCGTTCACATCAAAGAAACGCCGGTAGTTGATCTCGTCGGTGGCGACGCGCCAGTGGCTGAGCCGGTAGGGCTGGCGCGAGAGCAGCTCGGCCAGGGCATCGTGGCTGGCGCTGTCGTTCGGCCGGCCGTTCAGCGCCGCGACCGCTGCCTCGATCGCCGAGCGTACGGCCGGCGAGCGGGCGGTCAACTCCTGCAGGCGCCGGCGGATCACCAGCACCTCGCGCCGGCCCTGCGTAATGCGCTCCGTGTCTGTTTCCGTCGTCGCTGGCAGGTTTCGGGCCGCGGTGATCACGCTTTGCAGCTCCAGCAACGCGTCGTCCTGCGCCGGCAGCGCGGCTGCGGCGGACTCGAGCGCCGGCTGCAAGGCGTCGGCATAGGTCGCCGGTGCAAGCGGCAGAATGTGGTCGTAGTAGTGGATGCTGAAGGCGCCGCCGGCGAAGGCGAGGCGCAGCTCGCCGCGATCGAGCACGCGGCCGAACTGGTCGCCCAGGATCGGCAGCAGCACGGTGTCCGCCATCTCGGCGCGGGGCGGGCGCCAGTCGATGTCGAAGAAGCCGGCGTAGGGCGAGGCGCGTCCGTTCTCCAGCACGTCCAGCCACCAGCGATTGCCGCCGCCGACGCTCATATGGTTGGGCACAACGTCCAGCAGCAGGCCGAGCGCGCACCGGCGCAGCTCGCGCGCAAATTGTCGCAGTCCGGGTTCTCCGCCCAGTTCCGGGTTGACCTCGCCGTGGTCGATGATGTCGTAGCCGTGCATACTGCCGGGTTCGGCCTTGAGAATGGGCGAGGCGTAAACGGCGCCCACGCCCAGCTCCGCGAGGTATTTCACCCGGCGGCGCGCATCGGCGAACGTGAACTCGTGGTGGAACTGCAGACGGTACGTCGAGGAGGGAGCGAACGGGTCTGCTGCCAGCCGCTCCAGGCAGGCGGCGATTTCCGGGACCGGGGGCGCGTTGTTCACCAGACCCTCCGCCGGCAGCACTCCGAAAGCGACGCGCCGCCGTGTTCGAGCATCGCCGCCCGCGCACCGCTGCGTCGCTGGCGCAACGGGCTATCTTTTCCCGCCGCCCGCCTATCCCTGATTTCGCAGGCGAAATCTGTCCCTTCCCCACAGGGGAAGGGTTGGTTTGAGGGTCGCCGTTTGTTCTCAGACAACCCCTCCCCGGTGGGCCAGAGCGCAGCGCAACCGTCGGAGACTTCTAAAGCAAATCCGAGCGCGGGGTAGGTGCAGCGGGCCAGGCGGCGTGTACGATCGGCGCCACGTGCCGGATGAAGCCTGAACCGGAGTGTGGCGATGCCCGATCCGCACGCGCCCGTGCCGGCGCTCGGCGCAAGGGTTGACGATGAGCGGACGACGTTCCGCGTTTGGGCGCCGGCGGCTCGGCGCGTCGATCTGGAGATCGAGGGCCGCAGCACGCGGCTGCCGCTCGCGCCCGACCGGGCAGGCGAGGGGCTGTTCTCCGTCAGCGCAATCGGCCTGCCCGCCGGGACGCGCTACCGCTACCGGCTCGACGGCGGCGATGCGCTGCCCGACCCGTGTTCGCGCTTCCAGCCGGACGGCGTGCACGGCCCATCGGCCCTGGTGGACTTCGCCGCCTTTCGCTGGCGCGACGATGGCTGGGCCGGGCTCTCGCGCGAGGGGTTGATGCTCTACGAGTTGCATGTGGGCACGTTCAGCCCGGAAGGCACGTTCGACGGCGTGGCGGCGCGGCTCGACTATCTGCGGGCGCTGGGTGTGACGGCGATCGAGCTGATGCCGGTGGCCGACTTTGCCGGCGCCCGCAACTGGGGCTACGACGGCGTTGCGCTCTACGCGCCGAGTCGCACCTACGGCGGGCCGGCGGGCTTGCAACGGCTCGTGGACGCGGCGCATGCGCACGGCCTGGGCGTCGTGCTCGACGTGGTATACAACCACCTGGGGCCGGAGGGCAACTACCTGCGTGCTTTCAGCCCGCACTACTTCACCGACCGCTACCGGACGCCCTGGGGCGAGGCGATCAACTACGATGGCCCGCATTCGCGCTGCGTGCGCGCGTTCGTGCTGCAAAACGCCGAGCAGTGGCTGCGCGACTTTCACATCGACGGCCTGCGGCTGGACGCGACGCACGCGATCCACGATCGCGGCGAGCCGCACATTCTGCTTGAGCTGCAGCAGCGCGCGCGCGCCGCGGCCGGCAGCCGCTCGATCGTGTTGATCGCCGAGAACGAGCACAACGATCCGCGCCTCGTCGCGCCGCCGGAGCGCGGCGGCTACGGCCTGGACGCCGTCTGGGCCGACGACTTCCACCACGCGGTGCATACTGCGCTCACCGGCGAGCGCGACGGCTACTACGGCGGCTACGATGGCAGCGCGGCAACGATCGCACAGGCCGTGCGCAACGGCACCCTGCGTTCGCAGCGCTCAGGAGCCGGCGCGCTGCCGCGCGATCGCGCCGTGTCCTGCATCCAAAACCACGACCAGGTGGGCAATCGCGCCTTTGGCGAGCGGCTGAGCGCGCTGGTCGATCGCGATCTGTACCGGCTGGCGGCGGCGCTGCTGCTGTTCGCGCCGGAGCCGCCGCTGCTGTTCATGGGCGAGGAGTTCGCGGCCGCGACACCGTTCCAGTTTTTCACCGACTTCGAGCCCGAGCTGGGCCGGCTTGTGACCGAAGGGCGCCGGCAAGAGTTCCGTGCCTTCCGCGCCTTCACCGATGACATACTGCGCGAGCGCATTCCCGATCCGCAGGCAGTCGAGACGTTTCGGCGCTCCAGGCTCGATTGGAGCGATGCGCAGCGCCACGCGCCCGTGCTGCGCCTTTACCGCGATCTGCTGCACCTGCGCCGCGCCGACCCGGTGCTTGCAAACGCGGATGGAGTGGTCGAGTCCGGCGCGATCGGCGAATCTGCCCTCTGGGTGCTGCGGCGGCGCGGCGACGATGTCCGCCTGCTGCTCGCCAACCTGGGCGATGCGCTGCGGGTTCCGGCCTCGGCGTTGCCCGCGCTGACGGCCACGCCGCGCCGCCTGCTCTCCACGGTCGATCCTGCCTACCATCTGCCCGATAGACTCGAGGAGGACGCGGCCTTGCCCGCCGCGCCTGAGCGGGACGATCTGATCGTGCTCCCTCGCCGTACTGCGCTCGTATTGGCCGGCGGTCGGCCCACACAATCTCCTCTTGCCAGCAGCGATCAAACGGACCTTTCGCCCTCGGAGCGGTACTCGGTACTGCCGTCGCCTACTCGTCCGCCGACGATACGGGATTTGCCGATCTGGCGATCGTGGGCACGGACGGCACGCCGCGGGCCGCGATCTCGGGCAACGGGCTGAGCATTCGCGCCGAAAGCTGGCCTCCCGATGGCGCGACGCTGTGCATCACGACGCAGGCACAGCCGCTGCCCCGCTGGGGTGCGTGGATCCGTAGAGCTTGCGGCAGCGGCCCCGGCGCCGGCCGTGTGTTTTCCCAGTACCTGGCGCCGGGGCAAACCGCTCAGCGCACCACGGCCGCTCACCTGCGAGTCAAACACCGCGAATACGGCGCGACGCAATACGAGTATCGCAGCACAGCACTTGCCGCCGCCGGACTTCGCGGAAATGAAGGCACTATCGCGCGGTCGCGGAATCATAACAGGCGGCGTGCGCCGAGAACGGGCGCGCCGGCAGGGTCAAGGTGTGCCCACGCCGCGGCGGCACAGCGCAGCGGGGCGCCACCACGCCCGCCCGGTACGCTGCGCACCACTGCACCCAGCCGGCGTGCCCCGTCCCTGGCTCACCTGGCCTGAACCACTACACGGCGGGTCAAATGTCGGTGTTGCCCAGGCACTTCTCGCACTCACCGTAAAGCTCCACTCAACGGATTGTCCCACAGCCAGCCGGTAAGGGCCGTTCGTGAACGGCCCCTCATGACATATGATGCGAAAGCCGCGAGCAGCAGCGTGCTGGGTCGCCGGGAAGCTCGGCAACGAGAAACCCTGCCGGGTCGCCGTGCGCACGAGGCGTGCCCGTAGGCGCGAGCGTCGGTCGGTCGTACGCCGCGGTGTACGATGAATACCGCGATTTGCCGCCGAGCGCAGGAGCCCACGAGTGGCGAAGAACTTTCGACAGTTGCGGGAGCGCATACTCTCCGATCCGATGCGCCGCGAGCGGATGGAACAGTACGGTCGCGCGATTGAGGATGCGCTGACGTTAGGCAAGATACGGGAATCTCGTCAACTCACGCAGACGGAGGTGGCAGGTGTTCTCGAAACGTCGCAGGCCAACGTCTCGCGCGTCGAGCACGAAGAAGATCTGTATCTCTCGACGCCCCACGACTACGTCGCGGCGCTGGGCGGCCGGCTTGAGTTACGCGCGGTCTTTCTCGACGGCGTGATCACGCTTGACGTGCCGGAGAAAGAGCGACTGAGTACGGGGCGTCGATGAGCGGAGCAGCAGAGCGCGGCGGGCAGGAAGCCTTGAGGCCGCGGCGTCGGTTCCCCGTGCCGTGCTGGGCGGGTGCGGTTCTTGCCGATGGAAGACGCTTTGAATTAACCGACTTTGAGCCGGTCCGCGAGGAATACACACCGGACAATCGAGTCTACCAGGCGGCCAAAGCAGAGCTGCGCCTGCGGCTGACCGTACACATGACGACGCGCAGCGATATCTCCCGTTTTGCCTGGCAGCAGGCGGTGACATTGCACAACTCCGGTGAGGTTCCTGTTGCGCTGCGTGAGTTACTCGCGTTCGTCTCGCCGCACAAGGACGAGCCCTCGCCTAACGCCATGTGGCTGCACGGCCGGCAGATGAATTCACCCACGCTGTTGCATCGCTTCGGCGCGGACCAAGACCACGCAGACTATTCCGGCGATTTCCGGCACACCGATTCGCGCCAAACGTCCTATATCAGCTCGGGGATGAGCATCGAGGTCCCCGGGGCGACTCATTTGGCCAGGCTTTACGGATTCACTACTTCTGACCGCCAGTTCACCGAAGTTCGCCGGAGCGTGACGCCTGAGGAAGATCGGGTACTTCACTTCGAGTGCGCCTGCCTGCTCGACGGTTACGTGCTGCAATCGGGTGAGAGCGTGACGTCCGAGACGATGCTATACCTCAGCGGTGACGATCCGTTCGCGCTGATCGACGAGTATGCCCGCGCCACGGCCGAGGCGATGCAGGCCCGCGTGCCGAAGCGGGCGCCGAGCGGCTGGTGCTCGTGGTATTTCTACTGGAACCGCGTCTCCGAAGGCGACGTGCTGCACAACGTCGAGACGCTTCGTCGCGAGCGCGGCGCCGTCGAGCTGGTGCAGATCGACGACGGCTGGCAGTCGGCCACCGGCGACTGGCTCACGCCGAACGAGCGTTTCCCTTCCGGCATGGCCGCGCTGGCCGGGCGCATCCGCGAGGCCGGCTTCGTGCCCGGCCTGTGGCTCGCACCGTTCGTCATGTACAAAGACTCGCACACCTTCCGCGACCGCCCCGACTGGGCGATCCGCAACCGCGACGGCTCGATCCGCTTCCTCCAGACATGGCTGGGCGAGTGCGCCGCGCTGGACTGCACCCACCCCGAGGCGCAGGCCTGGCTGCGGAAAGTGATTGGCACGGCGGTCTTCGGCTGGGGCTATCCGTATCTCAAGCTCGACGCGCTGGTGTTCGCGGCGCAGGAAGACGCGCGCTACCACATGCCGAACACGACCGCGGCGATGAACCTGCGCCGCGGCCTCGAGATCTGCCGCGCGGCCGCCGGCGAGGAGACGTTTCTGCTCGGCTGCACCTGCCCCTTCGGCCCGGCGATCGGTCTGGTCGATGCGATGCGCGTCGGGCCGGACGTGGACGCGCTCTGGTTCAACGGCCAGCGCCCCTCCGCCTTCCACGCGCTGCGTATGACCCTTCCGCGCTGGTTCATGCACCGCCGCTTCTGGCTGAACGACCCCGACTGCCTGATCGCCCGCGACAGCGCCGAGCTGACGCTGGGCGAGACGCGCACGCTGGCGACGGGCATCGCGATCAGCGGCGGCAGCGCCATGCTCAGCGATGATCTCGCGACGCTTTCGCCCGAACGCCGCGCCCTGGCCGAGAGCGTGCTGCCGCCCTACGGCGTGGCGGCACGGCCCGTCGATCTGTTCGAACGCGAGCTGCCGCGCCTGTTCGTGTTTGAGCAGGAGGCGCCGCGGGCAGGCCGTCGCGTCGTCGCGCTGTTCAACTGGGCGGACGAGCCAGCAGAGATCGCGATCGACTTCGCGCGGCTCGGGGTACCGGCCGGCCAGGCACAGCATGTGCTCGAGTTCTGGGAACGGCTGTATCGCGGCGTGATGCACGAGCAGATTCCGCCAGAACAGATCGAACCGCATGGCTGCCGGCTCTATCTGCTCACGCCGGACGTGGGCCATCCGCGTGTCGTCGGCGCCGCCGCGCATACGAGCATGGGCGCGCTGGCAATCGCCGCCGAGCGCTGGGACGCGGCGCGGCGCGAGCTGAGCATCGCGTTGGCTCCGCCCTGGGAGCGGCGGGACAGCCTGTTCATCGGCCTCGCAGATCCCTTCCGCGAGGCCGGCTTCAGCGTAAGCGGCGCGACGGCCGCCGAGCGGTCGGGCGCGTTGCTGCGCGTCGAGGTTGACCCGGCGCTTTCGCGGCAGATTGTGATCGCGTTCGACCGCTGAGCCTTCTCGCCCGCTCGCGGCGTTGACCTGCGCCCCGCCCGCTCGTAGGCTCAGGCTGCGCGGGCGATGCCGTGCTGGCAGGTTGATCGTTAAATGGAGGAGGCACGCTATGGCCCGCGATTTGCCACGCTTTTTCCCGGTTCGCCAGAGTGTGCCCGACGACAGGCTCGACGACATCGCCGCCGTGCTGGCCGAGGAGTTCTGCAAGCTCGATGGCCGCGTGCGGCCGGGCATGAGCGTGGCGATCACCGTGGGCAGCCGTGGCCTCTCGCGCATGGCGGAGTTGGTGGCGCTGGCGGTGCGGGAGCTGCGCCGGCGCGGCGCCGAGCCGTTCGTGATTCCGGCGATGGGCAGCCACGGCGGCGCTACGGCCGAGGGCCAACGCGAGATGCTCGCCGGCTATGGCGTGACCGAGGCGAGCGCCGGCTGCCCGATCCGCTCCTCGATGGACACTGTGCTGGTCGGCACGACGCCGAACGGCTGTCCCGTGTACTGCGACGCGCAGGCGTTTGCCGCCGACGGCATTCTCGTCTTCAACCGCGTCAAGCCGCACACGATCCTGCGCGGCGAGCTGGGCAGCGGCCTAATGAAGATGCTCGGCATCGGCCTGGGCAAGCACGCCGGCGCGGCGGCGATCCATCTGCTCGATGTGGAGAAGGAGCTGATCCCGGCCGCCCGCCTCGCGCTGGAGCACGACCCGGTGCTCGCTGGCCTGGCGCTGGTCGAGAACGGGCTGGGCGAGGCGGCGAAGCTGGAAATCGTGCTGCCGGACGAGATCGAGGAGGCGGACAAGCGCCTGCTGAAGCTGGCTCGCGCCTACCTGCCGCAGCTGCCGATCGAGCCGCTCGACGCGCTCGTGGTGCGCCAGATGGGCAAGAACATCTCCGGCACCGGCGTCGACCCGAACGTGATCGGCATGCACCGGCGCCTCGGGGGCGAGCCGGACCACGCGATCCGCTATGTCGCCGCGCTGGACCTGACCGACGAGAGCCACGGCAACGCCACCGGCGTCGGCATGCTCGACCTGATCACGGAGCGGCTGCGCTGCAAGGTCGACTGGGAAGCGACGGCGATGAACTGCATCACCTCGGGCTTTCTGGGCGGCGCCAAGCAGCCGCTGGCGCAGCGTACCGACCGCGAGCTGTTCGAGCTGCTCGCCTCGCTGATCGACGGCGCTCCGCGCATGACGCTGAGCAACGACACCGCGCACCTTTCGTGCCTGCAACTCTCCGAGGCGCTGCACGACGAGGCGAAGGCAGATCCACGGCTCGAACTGCTCGGCGCGCCCGGGCCGTTGCACTTCGATTCCGCGGGGACGCTGGCCGCCGATTAGGGCAGCCCGTTGCGGCGGCAGATTGCAGCAAAGAACTCGACGCTTGGCTTCGGGCGGCGGGCGAACGTCTCGCGATCGCGCGGCTCATACCAGGATGGTACGGGACGACCAACGACCCGGCACGCAACGGCGGCAGTCTATGGCCCCGCCGGTGTGGCGGCCGGCGTAGCCCCTGTTGCCGGGAAGCCAGCGACATACTGGCGCGAGGCGACGTCGAAGTAGAAGATCGTGCCGTCGTCGGCTTGCAGCTTCAGCGTCTCCCTTACAGCATCCACGATCTTTACTGCTCCGTGCCGCGTTGGCGTAGGATAGCGGGCGCCGGCGGCTACCGGTTTGCCAGCCGGATAGTCGAGCACGAGGATGAGCCCCTGCAACGGGTCAGCGCCGCTGACACCGGCAGTGACCGTGACCCGAACGGCGCCGCTCGACGTGAGTTCGTGCCACATATTGAGCACCGCATCTTGGCCGGGTCTGGCAGGATTCCCGGGCGAGTCGAGCCGGCCGGCCCCCAGCGGCGAGCCGTAGTTCTCCGGCCGCAACGGCCGGGGCGTCACGACGGGTCGCCGCGCGGCCCGGAAGGCGGGGTCGCTCTCCAGCGGGATCCCGCTGAGTGTGTCCACACAGTAGCGCACCCCCGTCAGAATCGCCTGCCGCGCCTTGTCCGTCCGCACATACAGATACTGATCGAGCAACCCTGCCCGCCGCAGGCACTCCTGCTGTGCGGGCGTGAGGCTCGCCGCCGGCGTGGGCGAGGCCGTGGCCGCCAGCGCTTCGACCGCCGTCGCCCCAGCCGCCTGCCCTGCCGTGTGCGGCCGGCCACGGCCAATGCCCAGGGCGAAGAGGATACCCAGCGCGGCCAGCACGCCCGCGATCGCCAGGCCGGCGGCCAGCCGCAGCGCCCATCTCCCGAACACGCGGCTCCTCGGGGCGAGAGTACGGCGCTGAGAACGCGCCGTGACGTGATGGTGCGCCGGCTACGGCCCCGGCGTCCGGCTCGGTGCCGGCGTGGCCGGCGACGCGGCTGCGGGCGTCCCGGCCGCCGGGACGCCGGAGACGTACTGGCGCGACGCTACGTCGAAGTAGAAGATGGTGCCGTCCTTCGCCTGCAGCTTCAACGTCTCCTCGACGGCATCGACGATCTTCACGGCGCCGTGCTTCGTCGGGGTCGGGTAGTCCGCTCTGTCACCCTCAGTGTTTGCGCCGCACGGAGCGAACACCCAGCCCTGTACCACGACCACTCCCTGGCTGTAGTCGTCCAGCGCCGCGCCCGCCTTCCGTGTGCCGGCATAGGCGATCACGGTATGGCCGTCCTGCGGCGGCAGCGCAATCCATTGGTTCTCCATCAGGTAAGCCGGGCCAAACTCGACCTGCCGCTCGTCCACGACCTGCCCGGCGCCGGCGCTGCGGCCGGAGGGAATCCTCGGCGGGCGGCAGGGTTCGGGCGTGGTGTGCACCGGCGGCGTGGGCCTGGCCGACCGCTCCGACGGGTGCTCGTAGAAGTAGACGCAGCTACTAATTCCGTTTTGGAGCCCCTGCCGCTTGAACGGCGCCGCCCGATACTCTTCCTCCGCGCCCAGTACGCGCAGGCAGTAGAGCTCGGCCGGAGAGAGGTTAGCCGGGTCGGTCGGTGTGCGCAGCGCCGGCGGCGTCGGTGGCACGTTGGCCACGAGCGACTGAGCGTCCGTGACCGGGCGGACGCCAGCCCCGGCGCCGCGGCCGTGTCGGCTGGCCGCCGCCGCCACCATCAGCGCGACGACGGCGCTCACCACGCCCACCAGCAGCGTTGCCAGCGCCACCCGCCAGCCGATGCGGACCACTCGTCCAGCGCGCATGTCCCGGCTCCTCGCACTACGGGTAGGGATAGTCGGTGTAACAGGCGCTCAGCAGCGCCGTTGGCGGTTGCAGCACATGAGGCACGCCGCCCGTGAAGTACTGGTGCTCATAGCCGATATCGGTAGACCAGCGGGGCGCCTGGATGATATATGGCGCCCACGGCTGGTTGAACAGCCAGTTCCACACCGCACCGAATCCCTTGCTCGGCGGATAACCAAGCCCGTCGGGGGCATTCGGCCCAAGATCGGCAACGCACTGCGTGAGTTCACCGGCGAAGACGAAGCCATGAGCGTCCGGGACGCGCTGCGGATCGTTCGCCGTGCCGTAGAGCGCCACGTACGCCCATTCCCGCGCAAAGACGTCGCCGTAGATCTCCGGCAGGGGCTGCGCAATGGAGTTGCCGTAGGAAACGTAGTACACGTCGTCGACCGACCAGCTATTGTTGAGGATGATGCCTGCACTCGGGATGTTGCAATACTGACCCGCGTGATAGGCACAGCTCGTCATGTAGCTGAAGCCAGCGTTACAGCCTTCGCACGTCCCGAAATTGTACAGCGGCGGCGCACCGCTGACGCCTCCATAGCCCCGCACCCAGGCACGCGAGTTCGCTGCCGTGTTCCAGTCCTGCTCCATGTCGACGGCGCCGTCGACGATGAAGTCTCCCCGAATGCCGTTCTGAGGATCATTTGCGGCGGCAACCACGGAGAGCACGAACTGTGCCCAGTCCTGCCCCGCTAATGAGTAGGTCCGGCCTTCAACGCTTGAATCGTCAAAATTGGTGGTGCCAAGGGCGATGGTGACCGGTAGATTTGACTGCGCCGCGGCGTAGCCCTGCATGAAACTGATGGCGATCTGCTTGTCCGTGTCGATCGACGTCGGCCCATCTGTCCAGAGAAAGGTTCCCTCACCGTTCGTGTAGTCTTGCCGCAGGAAGTTGAGGAGGACCAGTCCAGTTGGTTCCCCGCGGTTGCCCAGCCAGAAGCCGAGATCCTGGGCATTCTGCGCGCTGCTGTAATCGATATACAGGGTCGTGGTTACACCAGGCCAGGGCGCTTGCGGCACCGGGGCGGTGAAAAACTCCGGCCAGGTGTAGGTCGGCCCGGCCGTGGACAGTGTCTGCATGCAATCCTGCTCGGTGTCGGCGCCGTTGCAGGCGGTCACGATCCAGCGGTAGACATCGCCGGTGGTGAGGGTCGGCAGCGCATCGCTGGTGCTGATGCCGATGCTGGCGTTCTGTTGCACGAACTGCCCCGTGTTCTGATCGTACACGTCGGCGTAGTAGTGTGTCTGGCCAGGCGCCGGGTTGTTGTTCTGCGTCGAGGCGTTCCAGGTCAGGGTCACCGAGGTACCGGTGTTCGTTGCCCCATCCGCGGGCGCGGTCTGCTGCGCCGCGCTCGGCGCCGGCGCGGTGCTGAACAGCCACTCCGTGGCGCTCCAGTCGCCGCAGCTCCAGTCGTTGCAGCCGTACACCGCCCAGAAGTAGGACAGCCCCGCCACCAGCCCCTCGCTCGACGGGATCGGTTGCGCCAGCGCTGTCCCCGCCGCGAGCGTCGGCAGCGTGGTGCTCGTCCCGTCCTGCCAGTTCAACAGCCAGACCCCGACGGTATAGGTCGTGATCCCGCTCACGCTGTTGGTCGGTGCGGTCCACGACACGGTCGGCGTGATGCCCTCGGCGGCGCTGTAGTTCAGCGGCGCACTCTCCACCGGCCGGTCCGGCGGCGGGGAGGTCGTGAACGCATCCCAGGTCGGCCCCCAGCCCGAGCAGGACCAGCCGTTGCAGGCGTAGGCGTTCCACGTATACGACTTGCCCAGCACCAGGCCGAAGCCCGCGGGCACCGTTGTGCTCGTACCGGTCGTGCCCGCGGTGATCCCCATCGTCGCGCCGGTGTCGCCGTCAAACACGCCCGCGTAGGACTGGGTCACGCCGGCGATGGCGTCTGAGGACGGGCTCCAGTAGAGGGTCGGCATCGCGCCAATGCCGCTCACATTATCCGGCGAGACGATCACGGGCGCGGCCGGCGCGTTCGCCGTGCTGAACGAGTCCCAACTCGGCCCCCAGCCGGAGCAAGCGCCGGCATTACAGGCCGTCACGTTCCACGTGTACGACTTGCCGTAGACCAGGTTGAAGCTGGCCGGCACGGCAACACTCAGACTGAAGCTATAGCCGGTCGTGCCCATGGCCGTGCCCGTGTCGCCGTCGGCCACGGTGGCGCTGTACACCGTCACGCCGGCGATCACGCCGCTCGGCTGGTTCCACGACAGCGTCGGCGTGGTGCCCGTGCCGGAGACGTTGTTGGGGGAGACCAGCGGCGGTGCGCCGGGCGCCGGGGCGGTCATGCTGAAGGACCAGAGCGGGCTCTGGCCGGAGCAGCTGCTGGCGTCACAGGCGAAGACTTCCCAATAGATGAGGTGGCCGTTCGGCATGGTGGGCAGGGTATAGGAGGTGGTGGTGAGGCTGCCGGAGTAGCTGTAGGTACTGCTGACGGTGCTGTCGAGGTAGGCGACATCGTAGGAGAGGGTGTTGACCGCGGTGTTCCAACGCAGCACGACGGGGTTGAATTGGCCGGTGGCGCCGTCGAGCGGGCCGATCAGCGTGGGGTTGCCGGGACCGCCGGTCTGCGCTGCGGCCCGTCCATGCAGCACGACGGTGATCGGCATCACGCAGACCAGCAGGACGGCCAGCAGGCCGAGGCGGCGGGGCAGAGGGTGCAGCATGGTCGGCGCCTCCGAGCGGCGAACGGCGCGAGACGGGTGGCGATGCGCAGCGGCGTGCGGGGTTAGTGGCCGGGCGGTGCGGCATCGCTGAGGGTTGCGGCAGGTACGGTGAACGTCGCAACGGCGGGCTGCACCGCCGTGCCATCCGCGGCCACGGTGAAGAACTGCACCAGTGTGCGCTCGCTGTCCTGGACAAAGGCCAGCGAGCAGACCTGCCCGGCGCTGCCGGCGTCAACGCGCTGACAGTCCCCAGCGTAGCGATAGCCGGCCCCCGCCGCGTACTGCGCGTCTCGTCTTACGGCTGACACTGTACCGGTGGTTTACGGCCAAGGTGTACCAACCGTTTACGGCGAAGGTGTACCAGCCTAGTAGCTAGTCAGCGAGGGTCTGTCGGTTATGGCAAGCGTCTGGCATGCTGAACGGCATGAGAACGAAACGCTTTCGCGTGACCCTGACCGACGGCGAACGCCACGACCTGCGTGCCCTC
>Ga0102924_1001392_pt1 | contig 28154 bp, 26 predicted proteins | sample PaiPotPPM11metaG_FD_80116 | JGI IMG/M metagenome (GOLD analysis project Ga0102924, IMG submission 80116) | Iron sulfur acid spring bacterial and archeal communities from Banff, Canada, to study Microbial Dark Matter (Phase II) - Paint Pots PPM... ... | reverse complement strand
GTGGTCGGCGCCGCGGGGGACCTGGTCGGCCTCATCTTCGACGGCAACCTCCCCAGCTTGCCCGACCAGTTCATCTACCAGGAGACGACCGCGCGCGCGGTGAGCGTCGACACCGCGGCGATGCTCGAGGCGCTCCGGGTCGTGTACGGGGCGGACGGGCTCGCGCAGGAGCTGACGCATTAGCGGCGGGCGCCCGCCGTGAGCGCTCGTCGGCGGGCGTCTACCCGGAGGACTTCGGCAATCTCCCCGCTGCCGGTTCGGCCGGGAGGGACTCGTGTAGCCAGAGGTGTCGAGGTCGGGTGAACCATCGATTCCGCACTCGGCGACTGGCGAGGCACGTCCCGCTACCCAGTTGGTTCGGCGGCTCGGGCTGAGGGGGATCGTCCCTTCGCTTCTTCGGAGATCGTGCCGTTCTCACTCCCATAGCTACCTTGGTGCTGCGGAATCGAGCCGGATCCCCCTTGCAACGCTGGGCTCTCCGCTCGACGCGACATGCACCGACATGTCGACCGGTACAAGGAGGTGCCTTGTGTGTGTGAGAGAGCTCGCGCGATCGCGTCGAGCGAGGCTTTCGACCCACTTGCGATATGCGGGAGCATTCGCGACCACCGCGACTGCCCTGAGCGCCTGCTCCTTGTTGTTCGACCCGAGCGGGATCACCGGCGGGGTAGACGACGGCCGCGATTCGAGCGGTCCTGCTCGCGATTCGGGCTACCTCGACACCGAGGGATCCGTTCCCTCGTTCGACGCCGCGGATGAGAATCCGATCGTGGACGCAGCGCTGCGTAGCGCAGATGCTCCCGAAGCGGTAGATGGTCCGCCAGGCCCCCCCGAGTCCTCCGTACCCGAGGCGGGCGACGGCTCGGCGGCTGACTCGCTTGCGGAGACTGGGAGTCCCGGCGGGGCCGACTCGAGCGACTCGAGCGACTCGAGCGACGCGAGCGACGCGAGCGACGACGGACCAACGTGCACGGGCACCCTCTCGAACGTGGGAACGGGAGATTTCGACGTCTCGTTCGCCGTCACGACCACACAGGGAGGGCTCGTCGCGCTCGTCAACCAGCGCCAGCACTGTGGACCCGCAGTGTTCTGGGACGTCCGCCTGGACAACGGCTCCCTCCGGACGGAGGTCGACGACGTGACGACGTATGCGATGATCACGACGGTCGGCGCCGTCGTAAACGACGGGCAGCGCCACCGAGTGCTCGTGCAGCGAAGATCGGGTGCGCTGGACGTGTATATCGACGGAGTCCTGTCGGCCAACGGCGGGTCGGGGCAAAATCTGACCGCGCTCCCGCCCGCGAGCGTTGGGGTGGACGTGTGCGACGGCAACGACGGAACCGTAGCGCTGGTCGGATCCATCGACGCGTTGTGTATAGAGAACCCCTGAGCGCCGCCGAGCTGGTTTGAATCGCTTCGCGCGACGCGCGACTCACCGGCCGATGAGCTCTCGGATCTGCTTGTCGAGCTGCTCCTCTTCGCCGTCGTGATAGCCGACGTGGACGTAGCGAACGACTCCGTTCTTGTCGACCAGGAACGACGACGGCATCGTTTCCGGCTTGTAATGCTCGGCGATCGACTTGTCCGCGTCCCACGCGAGCGGGAACTTGGCACCGTAGGTGGTCGCGAACTCCGGGATCTTGCTCTTGTCGTCCGCTTCGTCCTCGCTGATTCCCACGACCTGCAGGCCACTTCCCTGGTATTTGGCATAAAGGTCCTGCAACTTTGGAAATGACTTCTTGCACGGCTCGCAGAACGTGCCCCAGAAGTCGACCAGCACCACCTTGCCGCGCAGCGACGCCAGCGCGACCTTCCCATGGCCATTGGCCACGGATGTCGCCGCGAAGTCCGGGGCCGGCTGCCCGACGAGACCCCCCTTGGGCGATGCGGCCCCCGCCGATTCCGAGGACTCGCCCCCGCACCCCAGCGAGAGCGCCGCGCAAACAACGACCGTTTCCAACGCGACCCATGACCGCATTCTGCGTCCTCCCTTGGACATCCCTCTTTGCACCACTTCCCCGCAGCCGGGGACTTTGTTCAACTTCGACGGCAACCGCCTCGGGGGCGAAGCCGCGGGCGTTCACGCGGGAATTCTCCACCTTCATCGCACGTGCGGACATGGGGCATGGCGACGCTGCCGGTCGCGTGTGAACACCAAGCCGCCGCGCGGAGAACCCTCTCGGCCATGTCCGATCGTACCGTACGCAACGTCATCGTCATCGGCTCCGGCCCGGCAGGCCATACCGCCGCGATCTACGCAGCCCGCGCAAACCTGAAGCCCCTCATGGTCGAGGGGCTCGCGCGGGGCGGCATTCCTGGCGGGCAGCTGATGATCACCAACGACGTCGAGAACTACCCGGGCTTCCCCGAGAAGATCGCCGGACCCGACCTCATGAAGCGCTTCCGCGATCAGTCGGTCACCCAGGGGGTCGAAATCCTCACCGAGGACGTCGTCAAGGTCGATCTGACGAAGCGCCCGTTCACGGTGTGGATTGGCGACGAAAAGCAGGAGCGCAAAGCTCGCACGGTCATCGTGGCCACGGGCGCTCAGGCCAAGTGGCTCGGGCTCGAGAGCGAGACCGCGCTTCAGGGCAAAGGCGTCAGCGCGTGCGCGGTGTGCGATGGCGCGTTCTTCCGAAACCAGGACGTCATCGTCGTGGGCGGCGGCGACACGGCCATGGAGGAGGCGACCTACCTCTCCGGTCTCTGCAAGACCGTCACCCTCCTGCATCGCCGCGAGGACTTCCGGGCGAGCAAGACCATGCAGGAGCGCGTGCGCAAGAACCCGAAGATCCGCATCCTCTGCAACGTGGTGGTGGAGGAGGTGCTCGACGTGAGCCGGGGCGAGGTGACGGGCGCCCGCGTCAAGAACATCAGGACGCACGAGGAAATGGTGGTGCCGGCGACGGGTTTCTTCGTCGCCATCGGCCACACGCCGAATACGGATCTGTTCGCGGGGCAGCTCGAGCTGCACGACAACGGATACATCAAGACGCGAGCGGGCAGCTCGTATACGAACATTCCGGGCGTCTTCGCCTGCGGCGACGTACAGGACTTCACCTATCGCCAAGCCGTTACGGCCGCCGGCAGCGGGTGCATGGCCGCGCTCGACGCCGAGCGGTGGATGGCCGTCCACGACCCGCACTGAGGCGACGGGGCATGCCATCCGGGGCTGTGCGTCCTCCTTCGCGTACGATGGCCATCGCGGCTTTGGCGGCCGGCGCCATGATGGTCTGGACCCCCGCGGCGCAATCCCAGGAGTGGTTGCCGCAGGCGCCGGCCGAGGCTCCGCCGGAGCCGAGCCCCGTCGCGCCGCCAGCCCACGAAGAGCAGACGCCACCAGCCCCGAGGGACTACGCGTTCGAGCTCGGGGCACAGGTCTCGTACGTTTCGGCGCCCATCCGCGGGGGGACCAACCCTTTCGGCGCCGGATTTGGCGCGCGGGCGGGGTTCGCCTTTGGTGGGGGCTACTACCTCGGCGCCCGCGTGACGGACTTCCTCGGCGGCAACGACGTGGACGTTTCGTACCGAGCGCTGCTAGTCGGCGCCGAGGCCGGGTACGGCTTCGCCTTTCCGTTGTTCGGGACGGCGCGCCTCACGTTTCGCCCTCAGGCCGGCATCGGAAACGCCGCCATCTACTACACAGACCCGTCGCTTCGTGCCGACGTGGTCACCTCCGCGAGCGGGGCGACGACATCGTCTTCCGACACGCTCACGGTCAACGCCCTGTACGTCGAGCCGGGGCTTGCGGTGCTCGTTTTCTCCGGCACGCATCTGGTCTCGATCAAGTCGACCGCGCTGCTCATCCCCTCCATCACGTACGGGGGTGCGGAGGCGACGAGCTGGATATCGTATGGAATCGAGGCTCAGCTGGGATTCGTCTTTTGACTGCGCACATCGTCTTTTCACCCGCACCCGGCGTCAGGGCGGTGGCGGTTGCGCGAGGCACTGCATCAGCGGATTCGACGTGCCGGTAGGCAGGACTCCGGCCAGGGCGGTCGCGCAGTCCCCGGGGTTCGGTTTCCCGGACAGCCAGGAGGTCAAGCACGAGTCGGAGCTATCTCCTTTCGTCCAGACCTGACCTCCCTTGTGAGCCTCGGTGCCGCGCGCCTTGCGCACCATCGTCAGCAACGCGGGATCGCCGCCCGCGGCGACCGCCGACATTTCCTCCGGCTCCAGGCCCACCACCGACAAGTAGTCCTGCGTCAGTTCGCCGGCGGTATCGCACAGAGGAACGAACGGCCTGTCGCTTTCCGACAGTCGAAGGCCAGAGCTCCCGTAAAGGCGCAGGTTGCGGAACGCCGTACCGTGGCAGTCGAGCGTCCCGCAGCGCACGTCGAGAAGCTCCGCGACCGGGGAGAAGGACGCGCTGTCGGGCAGCGTGGTCTGCGTGTAGCGCGCGTCCGCGGGCGGAGCCGAGCACGCGAAGAGGGTCACAGCGGCCGCCGCAACGGACGCGATTGCAAATACCGCCCCGAGCTCGAACGGCGAACCACGCGATCTCACGGCGGGGTCCCTCCGTCGGCCAGCTCGATGCAGAGGTGCCCGGGCGAATTGGTACCCGCGGGGTCGAAGTGGCAGCCCGCGCACGAGCCCTCGGTGTGGATGAGCGTCTGCATCGGGATGGGAGCGCCGGCAGGGGGCGTCACCGACGCGGTCATCGGGTAATGGGGAGTCCACTGGCTCGGAAGGATGTAGAAGTTGCCCGCGGCGTTCGTGGTGGCGTCGAAGGATGAGCCGGTCGCGTCCGTCAGGTGAACGGTGGCGCCGTTGACCGCTGTCCGATCCTCCGGGGTCAGAAATACCGTGCCGGCGACGCTGAACCCCTCGGGGTCTCTGAAGTCGCCATCGTGGCAGAGGAGGCACGGCTGGCCCGGGCGGTGCAGCGGGCCGCGGCGCACTCCCGGAGCCTCGCCGCCGAGCGCGTCGATGGCATCGCCACGCACCGGATCGCACTGCGCGCAGAGGGTCACCGCTGCCGCCGCCAGGGCCGCCGTGCCGAAGTATCTCTGCGACGGGATCATCGCTGCGCCTCCAGCGTAATCCCGCCCACCGCGGCGAACCTGTGCGTTACGTACAGGTCGTCGAAGAACTGCGTCCAGGTGGCATTCAGGTCGAAGCCCAGCGCCCACGCGTCCGGCTCGCGGTCGGAGCCGATCGCGACGCGCAGAAGGAAGCCTCCGGTCGCGTTGAGGAGGGGCCCGAGCTCCCGGTCACCCGTCCGAAGCGCCGGGTAGTCGAACCCGGGCTCCAGCACGTAAGCGCGTTGCCAGAAATTGACCGACGTCTGCTCGTGCAACCGCACGTGCGGTCCGGTCTCGACACGCCGGGCCACGTCGACGAGGTAGCGCGCGTCGGTGGTCGAGGCCTTCAGACCCCAGGAGTCCGCGTACAGCCGTTCGTCGACCCGCAGAGTCGACCGGTAAAAGCGGTGTGCGAGGCGCGCAGTGAACGCGTACCGCTCGCGCGAAAGCGGCAGCTGTTCGAGCGGTCTCGCCGAGACCCGCAAGCTCGTGACGAGGTCGATGGACGCGCCGAGCGGAACGTACGTGCCGGGAGCGAAGAGCGGGATGTAACGATAGGGCTTCGATGGATCGCCGTTCTCGACGACCAGGTCGCCCATGAGCGAAGCGATCGTCGCGCGCCCGAGGACGACCGTCGCGGCGGCCTTGAATGCGTCGCGGTTGATGGCGTGAGAGAAGACCGAGAAGGGGGTCCCGCTTCGACCCGCGACGTCGTGGGTGTGGTAATAAGCGGCTAGGAGCGTCAGGTTCTTGTCGAGCAAGTCTTGCGTCAGCGCGCCCCCGGCCGTCCACGACAGGTAGTCCGGCTCGCTCGACACCGCGCCCGCTGCCGAGACGCCGAACGGGCCTGGCTTGTAAGCCGCGTTCAGCTCTCCCGCCTGCCGTACTTCCTCCCAGCGCCTCGACGCCGTCGACACGATGTCCACCGAGGCGGCGGACACGACGTCCACCAGGTACTGGCCGTCGATGCTCCACCCCGCCGTCGGATTGGCGACGGACCCGGCGATCGAGGGCGTCTGGACGAACACGTGGTCCGTGTCGCCGTACGTTCCGAACGCGCTCGAGGCGCGGACGTCGATGCTCGACGCGTTGGGAGGGGGCGCCGTGTCGGCGGCTTGAGCGCGCGCCGTCGATTGCCACAGCGAAAGCGGTATCGACGCGATCGCCACTGAAAGGACGCGGCGAATCAGTTGCACCCGCACCCGCCGCCGGCCGAGAAGCTACCGCCCATGGCGCCTTCGTGCACTTCGCGCACATGCTCTTCGCTCGGAGATGCGAGGTCGCCCGTGGTCATCGACGGGTGAGCCAGCGCGCCGCGTTCGTATACCGCCACGTGCGCGCAGCCGGAAAGACTGCACACGAAGACAACCAAGCTGGAGAACTTCATCAGGCCCATCGCCTCCGATGATTCAGGCGGGAATCTCGTAGCGTTATTCCCCTGACAGGCCCGCGGCGTTCACGCGCTCGAGCAACGGAGGACCTATCGTCATTCTTCGAGGACCGGCGCTTCGAATCGAAGGACCTTTCGTAGATCCAAACGAGCCTCTTTCCCTTCTCGGCGGGCGTCTCGTTGTTCCGCGAAGGACGCTCCTCGATATCAGCGGACCGTTCGTACAGACGAACGGTCGTCTCGCAGAGATCGACGGCCGTCTCGTCGATGGGATGCCTACTGCGGCGGCCGCACCGGCGCGCACGTCGACACGCCCGCGCCCACGATCGTGAAGGTCAGCATCGGGGACGTCGTGGTCATCCCGGTGGACGTCTGGAGGTGCGTCACGATGGTCTGGTCCGTTGGGGCCGTGTAGAAATAGAAGTCGCCGCCGAAGAAGGAGAACGCGTATCCGCCGGTAGAGGCGTTCACGGCGGAGATCGGGGCGGGCGGAGGCGACGACGTCGCGCCCGTCGTCTTGTCGATCGGGCCGTAGCTCCCCGGGCTCGTCGTGAAAAATCCGTAGAGCTTTGCGTCGCCGGTTCCGGTGAGCTCGGCGTTGTAGCCGGCAGCGGAAGCCGTGTAGCTCCCCAGCGGCGTCAACGTCATCGACGAGAGATCGAGCTTCCCGAGCCCCCGACCCATGCAGCCCGGCCCGGGTGACGTGGACGTGCAGTCGCCGCCCGGCCCGCTGTTGTCCGAGACGTACAGCGTCTCGCTGCTCGATCCGGGAGCGTCGGCCGAGAAGCCCATCCCGAGGTCGTCGCTGAAGCCCCCCTGCCCGGGCATGAACGCGGTGGGGGTACAGGTGGGCGGGCTCGAGGTCGTCACCTTGAAGATGGCGCCGCTGTTGAAGTTGACCCAGGCGACGGCGTTGCGGTCGACGGCCATCGAGTTGACGCCGCTCGGATCGCACGTGACGGGCCCGACGAGGTTGAACGCCGACGGCGATGGAAACAGGGTCGGGTCGAACGTGTACAGGTCGTTGGTGTCGGAGATCACGTAGATGAACTGCGCCGCACCCGGTGCGCACTCGCTCGAAGGACCGACGGTCCCGCCGTCGCCACCGAGCTGCCCGCTGCCGCTCCCCCCGCTGCTCGCGCCGCTGCTTCCCCCACCGCTCCCGCCGTTGCCGCCGCCGTCGTTCCCGAGGAACGACGACGAGCCGCCGTCCCCGAAACCGGCGGCCTTGTTGGCACCGCAGCCGACGGCGAGCACACCGAGAAGCGATGTACCGGCCAGAACGACGGAGGACACCCGATGGGGGCGGATCATGTCGACATCAGTCGCGCCTCCCCGCCCCTGCGGCTCACCTCGGGGGAGCCCGTGTAGGCAAACCGCCCCGATGATCGCGTCATCGCAAGGCGCGCTCGATGGATTCGCAGAGCGTCTCGAGCACCTTGACCCTCGCCCAGCGCTTGTCGTTGGCCTCGACGAGGTGCCACGGCGCGACGTCGGTGCTCGTTCGATCGACCATGTCGCATACGGCGTTCTCGTAGGCCTGCCACTTCCCCCGGTTGCGCCAGTCCTCGCGCGTGATCTTGAAGCGCTTGAAGGGCGTCTCCTCGCGCGCCCGAAAGCGGACGAGCTGCTCCTCCTTGCTGATGGCCAGCCAGAACTTCACGACCACGATGCCGAACCGCGAGATGCTCTCCTCGAAGTCGAGGATCTCCCGATAGGCGCGCATCCAGTCGGGCTCGGCCGCGTACCCCTCGACGCGTTCGACCAGCACGCGCCCGTACCAGCTGCGGTCGAAGAGGGTGAAGTGCCCTCGCCGCGGCAGATAGCGCCAGAAGCGCCACAGATAGGGCTGCGCGCGCTCCTCCTCCGTCGGCGCGCCGATCGGCACGACGTCGTACAGGCGCGCGTCGAGCGCGTGCGTCACGCGGCGGATGGAGCCGCCCTTTCCCGCGGCGTCCGGCCCCTCGAAGGCGACGACCACCGCGACGCGCTCGAACCTCTTGTGACGCGTGAGCGCGTTGAGCCGAGCCTGCAGCTCGGGGAGCCGGCGGCCGTACTGGGCATCCGACAGCCTCCGGGTCAGGTCCAGCTCTTCGATGACGTTGCGCGAGTCGATCGACGGCGCCGGGGGCGGCGCCGCGCGCAGGGGCGTCGCCCGTTTGCCGCGCTCGAGGCGCTGCGTCAGGGCGTCGAGCAGCGTTCGAGCGACGGTGAGGTCGCGATACCGGCCGTCCGCGGCCTCGACGACGTACCAGGGCGCCTCCGCCGTGCTCGTCTCTCGCAGCGCGCGCTCGCTCACCTGGCGGAACTCGTCGTAGCGCCGGTGGTTTCGCCAGTCCTCGCGCGTCACGCGCCACGCGGTCGTCCGCCGCGACCCGAGCTTCTCGAAGCGCCTTCGCTGCTCCTTCTTCGAGAGATGCATCCACAGCTTGACGATGACCGCCCCCTCGTCGACGAGCATCCGCTCCAGTCGGGCGATCTCGCCGAGCACCCGCGTGAGCTCGGCCCCCCCGATGCGCCCGTACACCTTGTCGACGATCGGCGCCGTGTACCACGACCCGAAGAAGATCCCCGTCTTGCCCTTGGGCGGAAGCGCGCGCCAGAAGCGCCACATCGGCGGGCGTGAACGCTCTTCGTCCGTCGGGTCGCCCATCGCGTGCACCTGGATGTGCCGCGCGTCCATCCACTCGAGCAAGAGGTTGACCACCTCGCCCTTCCCGGCGCCGTCGACGCCGCCGGAGAGGAGGACCACCGGAAACTCCGCGCGCTCCACCGCCCGCAGCTGCGCTTCGAGCAGCGCCTCGCGGAGCTTGGGCATCTGCCGGTCGTAGGCGCGCTTCTCGACATGGTGCCCCAGCTCGGCGGACTCGAACATGCGTCCGCGAGAATAGCCCTGCGCCGGGGTCAGACGATCGACAAGTCGAGATCGAGCTCGGGCGGCGAGACCTCGTCGGGGATCGCGAGTCGCACGAGCCCACGCCCGACGAGGTCCGCGAGCTCGCGGGCGCTCTCGTTCGGAGCCGCCGCCACGCCTGTCACGATCTCCATCGTGCACGTCGACCCGTCCACCCGGAGGAGGAGCTGCGTCGCGAGCTCGCCGAGCTCCGTCCATGGGAGATCGGTTCGAGGGACCGCCAGCATCGGCACGACGTCGAGCGGGACGTGCATGCGTACCGGCGGCCCGTCCTCCTGCACGAAGCTCACATCGACCTCCTCGTACCCCAGCGCCTCCGGGTGCTGGGAGAGAGCCTCGGCCTCGTCTTGCTTGGGCGTCGTCGGATTCTCGTCGGCGAAAGCCGCCTCGACGTCCACGATCCGTTTGAGGGTCCGAGCGCCGTGTCGATTGGTCCTTGCCACGCCACGTCGAGGAGCAGACTTCGTGCCGGCCGCGGCAGCATCCTTTGTCACGCAGTTCCAAAGACGCCGGGGGACGGGCGACTGGCCACCTGTGGCCTCCTGCCATCAGTCTGGGGGCCGCGCGGAAGCCCTTTACATTGACCCTCACAGGGCGCGAGCATTCCGCACATGATGGGACCCCGGCGAATCGCGCTGCCGTTTGCGGTCGCCGCTCTGGTGGGGTCCACGACGGCGAACGCGCAGCCCCGTCCACGCTCCGCACCAGACCCCGCCGGCCAGCAAGTCCGCCTTCCGCCCGACGCGGTCAAGCGGCTGAAAAGCCGCGACCCCGCTCAGATCCAATCCGCGCTCGACGACGTCCGAACCTCGGCGCGAGCCGGCGCTCCGACCGTCCCTGCGATCGTCGACCTGCTGCGCGACGGACTGTCGCCCGCGCTCACCATCGCAGCGCTCGAGACACTCGGCGACGTGCAGAGCGCAGCGGCCAGCGAGACGGTGGCCTGGTACACGCGTGACCGCAACGTCGAGACGCGCCGCGCTGCCGTGGGCTCGCTGTCGAAGACGGGGGGGCCGGCAGCGGCGAAGGCGCTCCGCGCTGCGCTTTCGGACGGCGACGCCGGCGTGCGGGGCCTCGCCGCGATTTCGCTCGGAAATCTCAAAGCAAAGGATGCCGTCGGCGATCTGTTCGTCGCGCTCGACCACAAGGTCCCCGAGGCCGCCGCCGCCATCGGGATGCTGTGCGCCGGCAATGAGTGCGACCGCCTCGCCTCCAAGCTCGGGAGCGTGCCGATCGACGTCGTCACGAGCGGCCTCGAGCAAGTGCTCTTCCGTCCGCCGGACGACGTGAGCGACGATCTGAAGGTCAAGGTGGTAGGCCGCGTGCGGCAGCTCGGAACGGGCGAAGCGCACCGCTTCCTGCAGGACCTGCAGACACGCTGGCCGAAGGCGGGTTCGCAGCGCGTGAAGCAAGCGATCGATCAGGCGGTCCTCGCGACGAGCGCGTCGCCGGCATCGACGGAGCCGCAGCCATGAGGGCGGCGATCTTCTGGTGCGCCGCGGCGGGGCTCGGGTGCTCGCTCGCATGCGGCGGGGGGCAGACGCGCTTCAACCTGTTCTCGACCGACTGGGAAGACGACCGTGGCGCCTCCATCGAGCGCGTCTGGCAGCGCGTGAGGAGTTCGCCGATTCCCGCCGCGGCGGACGTCGTCCTGGGTGTGGCCGGCAACACCGACAAGATCATCGGCTTGCCCCTCGGCGGGGGTTCGCCGTGGAAGTTCGCCCATCCGCTCGACGCGCGCCCCGTCGTCGCCGGGATGGTGGTCGTCGCGTCCGGCGGCGGCGAGGCGTTCGCGCTCGACGCGGCGAGCGGCAGCATCCTCTGGAGGCGGCCGACCGGAGGGCTCCCGCTCCTCGGCGCCGGCGACGACGGGGCCGTCACGGTGGTTACGTTTCGCAGGACCGGGGGCGCCGGGAGCACGATGCTCGCAGTGACGCACGACGGCCAGGTGGTTCGCCAGATCGAGACCGATCGGCCCCTCGGCGCGCCCGCCGTCCTCGGGCGAATGGCGTTCGTTCCCTGGGCGAGCCAGTACGTCTCGGCGATCGATCTCGCCAACGGAGACGAGACGGCCCGCGTCACGCTGCGCGAAGAGACGAGCCGCGCGTGGGTCGAGGGAGGCTCCCTATGGTTCGGGCAGGCGGCCTACGTTCGCTTCGACGAGCACATCCGGGGGGCGTCGACCGGCGCGGCCTCGGTCGTCACGATTCCGCATCGCGAACTGCCCGGCACTCCCCGACCGATGCGCCCGGGGAGCGAGCCCGTACCGCCGATCGCCAACGCCGAAGACAGGGCGCGGATCTACGCGCGCCCCGCGGCCACCGAGACGGGAGCGGGCCTCTGCGACGGGCGGTGGTACGCCACCTATTTTCGCCTGGCCATGGGCTTCGACGAGAAGGCCCATCTCGCGTGGTCGCACCTGCACGGCAGCGACTTCGTCGGCGGCGCGGCTGTCCCGGGAGGCGTCATCCTCTGCGACGACCAAGGGAAAGCCATCGCGCTCGACGAGAAGACCGGCGGTACGCTCGCCGAGCTGGACTTGGGCGAGCCAGTCAAGGCTTGCGTCGTGAACGCCGACAGCTACCGCGCGACCGGGACCCCGAAGGACGCCAAGCCTCTGCCGCTGCAGCTCGCCGACGCCGTGCGCGCCGAGGACGCGCAGCTCGCGTCGGCGCAGAAGATGCTCCTCCGGGAGCTCGCGGCGCTCGACGACGAGAGCGTGACCAAGACTCTCGTCGAGATCGTGAATGACCCGCGGACGACTCCCGAGATGGCGGCGGCTTCCCGCGTCGCGCTGGCGACCCGCCGCAACGGCGCGTCCTACTTGGAGGCCGCGCTCGAACGGCACTACGACTACATGAAAGACGTGCTCATCGCGCCACCGGTCGCGCCCATCGCGCAGGCCCTCGGCGCGATGAAGGACAGACGCGGCGCTCCCCTGCTCGCGGCGCATCTGCTCGACCCCGCCGACAGCGACGACGACGTCAAACAGGCGGCGGCTGCGCTGGCCGTCGTCGCCGGACCGGGGGAGCTGCCGGCGTTGCGCCAATTCTTCGGGATGTACCGCGCCAGCGCCGCCAACGACGACGTCGCGGACGCCGTCGTGAGCGTGGGCCGAGCGCTCATCGCCGTGGAGCCGAAGACCGGACGTGCCGTCGTCGACGCGGCCGCGAACGATCCGACGACGGTGCCGCGCGCCCGCGAAGGGCTGCACGCGCTCCTCGACGGGGGAAAGCCCTAGACGGTGCGTGGAGCTTCGCCCCCTCGGCGCTTGCGCGCCGAGCCTCCCCCATCGCCTCGGGGCGAGCGACTTCGCTGACGCCTTGTCACCCGATCGGGCGACGCCGATCTCCGGCCGAAGCCCGCGGCTTTGCCTGAGCTTTCGCGGGCGGTATGCTCGGGGCAGCATGCAGCCCTGGGCGCCTCGGGTTCCGGCCCCCGGGGAGATCATTGCGTCCAAGTTTCGCGTCGAGAGAGTGCTCGGCGTCGGCGGGATGGGTGTGGTCGTGGCGGCCCATCACATGCAGCTCGAACGGCTCGTCGCTCTCAAATTCATGCGCGACGACGCCGCGCTGGACGCCCAGGCCGTCGGCCGCTTCCTGCGCGAGGCGCGCGCCGCCGTGGCCCTCGCGAACGAGCATGTGGCCAAGGTCCTCGACGTCGGAACGCTCGAGAGCGGCGCGCCCTACATGGTCATGGAGTACCTGTCGGGAGAGGATCTCGATCAGTTGCTCCGGCGCGACGGGCCGATGGCCGTGCCCGTCGCGGTCGACGTGATGCTGCAGGCGTGCGAGGCGATCGCCGAAGCGCACGCGCTCGGCATCGTGCACCGCGATCTGAAGCCGGCGAATCTCTTCGCGACGACCCGTACGGACGGGTCGCGTCTCGTCAAGGTGCTCGACTTCGGCATCTCGAAGGCGGCGACCGCCGGCGGCGGCGTCGAAGCCGCCGCGCTGACGTCGACGGGGATGGTCATGGGATCCCCGATGTACATGTCCCCCGAGCAGGTGCGCAGCGCGAAGGGCGTCGACGCGCGCAGCGACATCTGGTCGCTCGGCGTCATCTTTTACGAGCTGCTGGCTGGCGTCGCGCCTTTCGTGGGAGAGACGCTGGGCGACCTGCTGGTGAAGATCACGTCGGAGCCGCCGCCGCCCATCCGGCAGGTGCGGCCCGACATTCCCGCGGAGCTCGCGGCGACCATCCACCAGTGCCTGGAGCGCAACCTCGACGCTCGCATCCAGAGCATGGCCGACCTGGCGTCGCGTCTCCTCCCGTTCGCACCGAGAGAGGCCGCACTCTCGGCCGAGCGCATCTTGCGCCTCGCCGGCCGATCGGCCGGCGTGCAGATAGCACGCCCGCACTCTCTCCCTCCGAGTCGATCGCCGGTCGCGAATACCGGCGCACAAAACACGGCCCCGGCGCGTTCCGCCGAAACGCAGGCGACGCCCTGGGCCACCGAACGCCCCTGGCTGCGTTCGGGTGCGGAGGGGAAGCCCCCCTCGCGTCCCCTCCTACCGGTGCTCGCCGGCCTGGGGGTGATCCTCTTCGGAGCAGGGGGCATCGCGGTCGGTTACTGGATCCACGAGCAACCGTCCGTTGCGTCCGCGGAGAGCCGCGGACCCGCCGCGACCTCCGGCGTCGGTTCGCTCGGTACGTCCATCGGATCCGACGCCGCCGTCGTGCCGATCGCCACCCTCGTGCCGTCGGCAGCATTCTCCGCACCACCGTCGTCGCCTTTGCCCACCGCCTCCGCGAGCAGCGCGTCGGCTTCGGCACGCCTTCCTTCGTCTTCGACGCCTGCGTCCCGATCCCGGACCCCTTCCCCGACGCGCCTGGAGCCGAGGCCCGAGCCCCGACCGGCAGCGCCGCCTTCTTCTCCCGGAACCCACGACTATGATCACTTCTAGTAGGACTCGCGCCGCCGCCGCTCTCCGGCTCGGCGTTGCGGTCGTCGCTTCGCTCGGCGTCGCCCCTGCGACGGCTCACGCACAAGACGAGGCCGCCGCGCGCGCACTCTTCTCCGACGGCCGACGCCTCATGACGGCCGGGCACTACGACGAGGCGTGCGCGAAGTTCGAGGCCGCCAAGAAGCTCTACACGAGCTCGGGGCTGCTCCTCAACCTGGCCAACTGCCACGAGCACGTCAACCGCACCGCGAGCGCCTGGGCCGAGTTCGGGGACGCTGCATTCGCTGCGTCTTCGTCGGGTCGAGGCAGCGACGAGGCGGAGGCGAAGCGACGTCAGGCCGCCCTCGAGCCGAAGCTCACGCGCGTCGCGATCCGCGTGACCGCGCCGGTGCAGGACGAAGTCGTCCGCCGAGACGGTGCTCCGATCGACCGCGCGGCGTGGGAGTCGGCGATTCCGGTCGATCCGGGTCAGCACACCCTGACGGCGGAGGCCGCGGGCCACACGTCGTGGTCGGCGACCATCAACGCGGCGGAGCCGGGGAAGACGGTGACCGTCGAAGTGCCGGCGCTGGCCGAGGTTCCGCACCCGGAGACGAGGGCGCCCGTCGCGGACGTAGCCAGCCCCGGGCCCGCGGATGCGCCCGCGAACGCGCCTGCGCCAGGGAAGACGCAGAGGGTGATCGGGATCGTGGTCGGTGGGGCGGGAGTCGTCGCGATGGGGGTCTCCGGCGTTCTGGGGTTGATGGCGAAGTCGGAATACGACACGGCGACGGGAGAGAGCGGTCCCGCGCGGCGTAACGACTCGGTCAACGCCGGCAACCTAGCCGACGTCGCGAGCGTCGTCGTCGTGGCCGGGGCGGTGGCCACCGCGGCCGGCGCCGTCCTCTGGCTCACGGCGCCCAGGGCGCCGGTGGCCGTCGGGACGAACGGCACCGGTGTCGTCCTCGCGGGGAGCTTCCAATGAGAGCGTCGGCACTCGCTGGCGCGGCGCTCGCACTCGCGGCCGCTGCCCTCGGCTCCGTCGGGTGTCGCGACCTGCTGGGCATCCACGAGCTCTCGGGCGACACGACCGACGGCGGCGACGACGGCTCGAGCCTCGACGCGACGCAACCAGAAGCCGGCCCGACGCCCGACGCGGGCGACGCCTCGAAGGGCGGGTCGGATGCCTCGACCGACGGGCCGCGCGACAGCGGCGGGCCTCCGTCGGACGCCGGTTGCTCCGGCCTCGTGTGCGACGGGGGATGCGTTCCGAATGACCTGCACAACTGCGGCGCGTGCGGCAACGACTGCACGTCGCTGAGCCACGTCAGCGCGACGGACCTGCAGTGCATGGGAGGCACGTGCGTCTACTCCTGCGCCACCGGCTTCTCCGATTGCGCCGACGCAGGCCACGGCTGCCCGAACGACCTCTCCCAGAACGGCAACTGCGGGGGGTGCGGCGTGACGTGCTCGAGCCCCACGCCGCTTTGCCAGAGTTCGATGTGCGCGTCGACGTGCACGGGCACCACGCCCGATCTCTGCGGCATGAGCTGCACGAACAAGCAGACCGACGCGAACAACTGCGGCATGTGCGGGAACGTCTGCACGACCAGCGTGGCGCACGCGTCGCCGACGTGCTCCAGCGCGACGTGCGGGTACACATGCGATACGTCGCTCGGATACACGCCGTGCGCGGGCGGGTGCGTCGACCAGAGCAGCGACGACAACAACTGCGGTGGTTGCGGGGCCTCGTTCGCGTGCACGGGAGGAAAGCACTGCGCCTCGGGGAAGTGCGCTTGCCCGGGCGGCACGCACGACTGCGGCGGGACCTGCTCGAGCAACACGAGCACGGCCTCGTGCGGCACGACGTCGTGCTCCACCTGCCCGGGCCCCGCGAGCGGAACCGGCATGCCGTCGTGCGACGGCACGGGCTGCGGAGTCGCCTGCTCCGGAAGTACGCCCACCTATTGCTCGACGACGAACGCGTGCGTGGACACGACGACCGACGCGAACAACTGCGGCGGCTGCGGGATGGCGTGCCCCGCCAACATGCCCGTGTGCTCGGGCAGCTCGTGCCACCCGCCGCCGACCTGGTGCACGACGCAGAGCCCCCCCGCGGGCGTCGCCGCGGCGGACTTCCAGTGCCTCGACTTCGACATGGGGCTGCCAGGCAGCTCCTGGACGCAGACGCAGAGCACCTCGGGCACGTTCTCGCTCTCGACGGCGGCCTTCTCGTCCTCGCCGAATTCGCTGCTCATGACGGTGCCCGCGGCGGCGGATGCCAGTCACCAGGGCGTCGCGACGCTGGCCTGGACGAACGTCGAAGCGACGAACATCCAGGGGATCACCGTCTCCGCGCAGATCAACCCGAGCTCCCCCGGCGGCGGGGTTTACCCCGCGTGGACCGGCGACGTCGACGTCTTGTGCGTGAAGTTCAACAGCCAAGACAGCAAGGCCTGCCTTCAGTACGTCTACGGCTCGCCGACGAAGCTGCGGATCAACTGGGTCTTCATTCCAGGCGCCGCCGCCCAGGGTTTCTGCGATGTCCCGCTGTGGACGTACAACACGTGGAACGCCGTCCAGCTCTCGCTGGCGGCCAACGGCGTCAGCACCGTCGTGCTCAACGGGGCGACGACCACGTGCATGCCCACCCTAACAGTGGGACCGGACACGTCCGCGTCGATCACCGTGGGGCCGCAGGCGTTTTCGGTGACCAACTTTGCATTCACGGCCTACTACGACGACGTGCTCGCATACGTGAGTCGGTAGACCGGTTGAAGAAGTCATGGGCTAAAGGACACTAGAGAGTGGGCCCGAGTTCCCAGGGCGGGGGCGTGAACCTCTCTTGCAGGTGCTCGACGAACGCCTTCACCTTCGGTGAGAGCAGGCGCGTCGTCGGATAGACCGCGTGAACGGTCGCGCGGGGCGAACACCAGTCCTTCAAGACGTGCTCGAGCCGGCGCTCGCGCAGGACCCCGATGCACCGAAACACCGGGAGCATCGCCACGCCCACGCCGGCGAGCGCGGCGTCGAGGAGCGCGTCGAAGTCGTTCATCACGAGGCGCGGTTTCACGATGACGTCCACGGCGGTGGTTCCTTTCTCCAACCTCCATGTCGTCGGCGACGCTCCGGCGCCGAACACCAGGGCGTCGTGACTCGCGAGATCGGCCGGCTCGCGAGGACGACCGCGGCTCTTCAGGTACCCGGCGGTCGCGACTGCGATCCTTCGAATGGTCGCCAGCGGGCGCGCGACAAGCGTCGAATCCGCGAGCGCGCCGGCGCGGATCGCGACGTCGAACCCTTCCTCGACGAGGCCGACGCGCCGATCGGTCGCCACGACCTCCAGGATGACCTCGGGGTTCTTCCTCGCGAAGTCGGCGAGGATGACCCCCATGAATCCGAAGTTGAGCGGCGTCGTCACCCGCAAGAGACCGCGCGGCACGCCCCGAAAGCGGCCCACCGCATTCTCCGCCTCGTCTACCTCGCCGATGATCCGCGCGCAGAACTCGTAGTACGTGCGCCCCTCGTCGGTGAGGCGCAGTGTGCGCGTCGTTCGCTGCAGAAGGCGCACGCCGAGGCGCTCCTCGAGGTCGGTCACCTTGCGGCTCACCGTCGACTTCGGCATGTCGAGGTCGTGCGCTGCCGCGGTGAAGCTCCCGCTCTGCACGACGCGGGCGAAGACGAGGATTTCGTTGAGGTCGGGGATCTTGGCCGCCATTGTTCCAGGAGCTGAACAGTCTAGCCAATCGAGCGTGTCTAATCGCGCTGGCGCAACAGTCGTAGGTTCTGGCGCATGGAGGCGCTCAACATGAAGAACGAAAATACCGCCAAGACCTGGAACGTCGACGTCGCCCACTCGAGCGTGGTGTTCTCGGTACGGCACATGGTCGTCTCGAAGGTTCGTGGTCGCTTCGCGAAGTTCAGCGGACGGCTGGAGCTCAACGACCAAGACCTGACGCAGTCGAACGTCGACATTCGCATCGACGCGTCGAGCATCGACACCGGCGTCGGCGATCGTGACACCCACCTGCGGTCGCCGGACTTCCTGGACGTCGAGAAGTTCCCGGAGCTGACCTACAAGAGCAAGCGCGTCGAGCGCCTCGGGGAGGACCGCTACCGCGTCGTGGGCGACCTGACCATCCGGGGGGCGACCCGCGAGGTCCCGCTCGATGTCGAGGCGGGCGGCCGGGTGAAGGACCCCTGGGGAAACGAGCGCGCCGGCTTCACCGCGCGCACGAGGATTGATCGCCGCGACTTCGGCCTCGAATGGAACAAGGTGATCGAGACCGGCGGCTTCGTCGTCGGCGACCACATCGACATCGACGTCGACGTCGAAGGCGTTCGCGTCGCCGAACAGAGCGCCGCGTAGTTTGACCGAGTCGCGGTCGTGTTGTGCCCGTTCGCTTCGCGAAGTCGGAAGGAGATTTGAACATGTCCGAGGTGAGAATGACACGCGAGGTCGAGAGCATCGTCAGCGCGCACAAGCAGGCGGAGGGCGCCGGTTTCATCGTGCGCCGTCCGTTCCCGAGCGCGCGCCTCTCGTTCGTCGATCCCTTCTTGCTGCTCGACGAGATGGGGCCCGCCGACTACGCGCCGGGTGAAGCGGTGGGCGCGCCCGACCACCCGCACCGCGGCTTCGAGACGGTCACGTACATCATCGAAGGCGAATTCGAGCACGAGGACTCGGCCGGGCACCGCGGCGCGCTGCGCCCGGGGGACGTGCAATGGATGACGGCGGGCGCGGGCATCGTCCACTCCGAGGAGCCATCGGCTGCGATCCGCGAGAGGGGCGGCCGCGTCCACGGATTCCAGATCTGGGTCAACCTGCCCGGCCGCGACAAGATGATACGTCCGCGCTACCAGGAAGTTCCGTCGAGCCGGATTCCTACGGCGGCCACGCCGGACGGCAAGGCGCGCGTGCGTGTCATCGCGGGAGAGGCGCTCGGGACGCGCGCGGTGATCGACACGCGCATCCCCATCGTCTACCAGGACTGGCGGCTCGACGAGGGAGCCGACGTCACCCTCCCGCTCGCCCGCGAAGAACGAGCGATGGTCTACGTGTTCCAGGGTGCGGCGAAGGTCGGGGAGGAAGGCCGCGACGTGGCGGACGGCCAGCTCGCGATTCTCGGTCAGGGTGACGCCGTGCGCCTGCGAGGCGCGACCGGAGGGGGCCGCCTCCTTCTCCTCGCGGGAGTTCCTCTGCGCGAGCCGGTCGCGCGCTATGGCCCGTTCGTGATGAACACCGAGCAGGAAGTCCGCCAGGCCATCCTGGATTACCAGAGCGGCAAGATGGGCGAGATCACTCGTACGGCGGAGGTCAGCCAGCCCGCTCAAGCTCGCTGATTTTTCGCCACACCGTCGCGAGCCAGGGCTGCTGGGCCCTCGGCACGCCGCTCGGCCGGTAGTAGTGCGCGATGAGCTCGAACCCCGCCGCCGCGACGATCTCCCGCCAGCGCTCGAGGTCCCAGTAACAGCCGTATCGCTGGCCGTTCCATCCTTCCTCGTTGTCGCCGCGCGGATTCGACGAGAAGAGGACACCGCGCGTCTTCAGCGCGACCGCGAGCTCGCGCAGGACGCGCGGCAGATCTGCGCTCGGTACGTGGAAGAGCGAAGCGTTCGCGAAGACGCCGTCGAAGCGCGCCGGGGGGAGCGCGAGCGCGAGGAAATCCTGCTCGAGCACCTCGCAGCCCGAGTGCTCCTGCGCCATTGCGCAGAAGGCCCGACATCCCTCCAGGCCGACGGCGTCGTGTCCGAGCGAACGGAAATAGGCGAGGTCTCGGCCCGGTCCGCACCCGAAGTCGAGGATCGACCACGGCCGCGGGCCCTCGATGTTGTCGAGCAGGGCCGCGTAGTTCTGCGTCACGTCGTGGTCCTTCGTGCCTTCCCAGAATGCGGCGGCGTTCGCCTCGTAATGGGCGAGCGTGCGAGAAGCGGCCTGACTCGCGGATGCGCCCGGCTCGGGGTTGCGTCCGACGGACACGGAAGAGGAAGAGGACATGCGGCTACGAGCAGCATTGCGCGACCGGGCGGGTGCGTCGAGTCGCGTGGCAACCCAGCGCGTGTCAGTGGACGGTCATGGCGAAGGGGCCTGCGATTGCGGATGGTTGGTAGCCGGCCTTGCAGGCAATCGCGTTGTACGTGCCCATCGCGAGCGGGAAGGGCGACCGAACCGGATGTAGCCTGGTGGGTCGTCCTGCTGGCGCGGCAGGCCCGGCGCCGTAATGACAACGTTCTGGTCGGACGGGATGGGGCCCGGCGGCGGCGAGAATGTCGGTAACGGGCAAGGTGCGAGCAACGCGACGTCGGGCATCCCCGCCACCGTAGGAATGTCAAGGCGTCCACCCCGATGATCCGCCGAATGCGGAGAAATGCTCCGTCTTGCGCTACACGTAGGAAGGAGCGATGAACCCCTACCCGTACAACCAATACGCGCCGCCGCAGCCGCCGCCTCCTCCGGGGTACGGCTACGCGCCCCCGCCGGGTGGCATCCCCGAGGACGTGCAACACCTCAACGCCCTGTCGATCTGCCATTTCATCTACGCCGGGCTCGTCGGGCTCGCGTCGCTCGTCGTCGGAGCCATCCTCCTGGTCACGATGCTCGCGGCCGCCGGCGCAGCCGCCGGCAAGGGCGGGGCCGAGGCCGCAGCGGCGATCGGGATTGTCGACGTGATCTTCGGCATCGCGATTCTCCTGTTGCTCGCGAAGACGGCGCTCCTCGTGTATTCGGGCGTGTGCATCCGCAAGCGGCGCCATCGCACGCTGAGCGTGGTCCTGGCGTGCCTCTCCTGCGTCAACATCCCGTTGGGAACGGCGCTCGGGGTCTTTACGCTCGTCGTCCTGTCACGGCCGTCCGTGAAGGCCATGTACGAGTACGCCGAGCGGTTCGGCACACCGGCGAACGCGCCTGGCTGAATCGGGGGCACGATTCTCGTCCTAGAGGTCATCGCTCACCGCGTGGAGGACGTAGCGCGCCTGCAGTTTGCCCGCCGACGTCAGGACGCATTCGCCGAGCGCATGCTCCCCTCCGCAGGAGTGCGCGGCGCCGGGAAGCGGGGCGCGATCCGCTCGTCGAGCGCGTCGTTCGGCCCGGCGAACGGCGGCCGACCGTAGCGGAGGTCGAACGCCGTGGCGCCGGCCCCGTAGTCGTCCGTCGTCCGATCGACGGGCTCGCCGCGGAGCGCGGAGACCTGTCCAACATTGGCGAGGCGACTTTCAGGTGTCGCTGACGGTCACCACCAGGCAGACCGCCGGCCAGCTGGAGGTGCTCGTCGACGGCGCTCCGTCCGGCTCCCGACCGTCGGCAGCGACCTTCGGCCCGCTGCCATCGGTCCGCATCACGACGGACGTCTGCGATGGCCAGCTCGAACCGAACGGAGTCGATCGAACGGCGCCCCTCGTCGGGATCATCACGAACCTGTGCGTGTCCGCTCGGTGAGCCCTCTCGGTCGCGCGAGGGACTGCCCCCTGCTGCCCGGCCCTCAGAAGATGTGATTGAAATTGAGGTACAGACCGTCGTCCTCGTCGCTGAAACCGTAGTCGACCATGAGGATGGTCGCTTCGTTCCAGGCCACGCGCAGGCCCAGTCCCTGGGTGCGCTTCCAGCCGGCGAGCGTCGTCTGACCGACGTTGTCGAAGACCCGGCCGATATCCAGGAAAGGTACCGCGATGAGGGCGAGGCCCTGGTTTAGCACGCGGAACTTGAGAAACGTCCACCGGACCTCCGTGTTGCTCAGTGCGATGACGGGGCCGACGAAGCGGTTCTGGCGGAAACCGCGCAGCGTGCGGAACCCGCCGAGGCCGGCGTGGTTGTCGTCGATGAACGGGAGCAACGCCTCCGAGAAGAAGGGCGTTCCTTTGGTCTGCACCTCGTAGACGCCCCGCTGGGCCAGGACGACGTCGGCGATGCGCGGAATCGGGCTGTAGAAGGCGCGGACCGAGAGCATGAGGCGCATGTACTGGTACTGAGAGGCGAGCGCCTTGGTGCCGAATTCGCTCGAGAGCTCCGCGTACACTCCGGAGTTGGGGTCGGGCTCGAAGTCGCGCGAATCGAACGAAAGAGCGAGGCGCAGGACGTTGTCCCAGCCGCCTCCGCAGCCGACGACGAGTCCGGCGGCGCAATCGCGCGAGAGGAGCGTGGGCGCTTCCGGCGCACGGACGCTGTTGCCGCTCGAGTCGGTCGCGCTGCTCGGCGTGCTCTCACCGCTGTAGTCGTGGAGAGCGATGTACGAGATGTTCACGCCGACCATCGATCGGAGCAGGCCGCCGAGCAGGTTGCGCTCGAGCGCGAGCTGGAGCCCCGGGCGCTGGAAGCCGTACACGTTGTATCGCGCGTACGTCGTGCCGTCGGGGTGTACGGCGGAGGTCGCGCGGTCGTAGTCGCCCATTCGCGAAAAAGTCACGCCGGGGGCCCCGGGATACGAGAGGGGCGCCAGGCTGCGCGATCCGATACCGAAGTAGGGCCAGTCGGTGTCGGCTTCGAACTCGAGGGTGGCGCGCACGCGGTAATCGGCGTCGGGCAGCGCCGGTGCGTCGAAGTCGATGACGTGGTCCTGCGCGCCCCCGGTGGTGGCGAACGCCTGCGCGTACACGCGTTCGAGGTACGGCGTGTAGGCAAACAGCGGATCGCTGCGCTTGCCGTCGTAATAGTAGTAAGCGCGCGCCCCGGCACCGAAACCGAAGTTCGGGTCGTACGCAGCGAGCGGCACGCCCGTCAGATAGGACCCCTCCACCTTGCGCGCGTAGTCTTCGTCGGTAAGGCGCTGCTTGGCGGCGAGCCCGGGCGGCGGGCGCGCGGTGGGTACCGCCCGCGGGGGAACAGCCGCCCCGGTCGTGAGCTCCGTGTCCTGCGCGTGCGCCTGGCGAGGGGCGGTCGCGACCACCCCCGGCGCGAGCGCCAGCAGCGACAAGGCGAGCCGGCGCATCCTGGTGTGCCAATGGTACACGGGACGGGCGAGGCCCAGGAGCCGGAGCGAGTCGAACCGCGCGTGTGATGCGTCTTCCAGACTTCCGCCGACTCCGGCATTCTTGCAACATGAAGACTCTTTGCGCGGTGCGCGTCGCTGCGTCCTCCCGGGCCCTTGCCGTGGCCGTGGCGGCTCTCGTCTCGGGCTGCTCGCCCCCACGGCTCGATGCGCCGAAGCTCGAGAAGGAAATCCAGGCCGACATGGCAGCCAAAGGCGTCACGGTAACAGGCACGACCTGTCCCAATGTGATCCTCGCGAAGGGGACGACCTTCCAGTGCACGGGACGAGACTCGAATGGCGCGAGCGCGGTGTTCGACGTGACCGCGTCGGGAGATGCAAAGGGCGACGTGGCGTGGAAGGTCCAGGGCAAGCTGCTCGATGCCCAGAAGCTGGCGGCGGACATCCAGGCCGACATGGCAGCCAAAGGCGTCGCGGTGACCGGCACGACCTGTCCCAAGGTGATCCTCGCGAAGGGGACGACCTTCCAGTGTATGGGACAGGACTCGAACGGCACGCGCGCGGTGTTCGACGTGATGGCTTCGGGCGACGAGAAGGGCGATGTGACGTGGAAGCTCGAGGGGAAGTTCGAGAACATGCAGGTCGTCGGGGACCGCCTCGAAAAGTCGCTGTCGTCCGTTGCGCGACAACCGGTGGATGTGACCTGCCCGAGCAGGAACATCCTCATCCGGCAGGGCGTCACGTTCGAGTGCGACGCCAAGGTCGGCGCGAAGTCGCGAAGGTACATTTTTACGGCAAAGTCCGACCAGGGCGATTGGGACACCAAGGTCCAGGGCTCCTGAGCTCAGCGGCTCCGCGCCATGTCGACGCGCGCGGAGCCGTCGGGCTCTACGACTGGACGTCGACGATCGCGCTGCTCACTCGGTCCAGAGCCTCGCCCGCGCTTTCGGCGGTTCGAAGTGCCGCGTCGTCGAGACCGAGCTCCGCGGCGCGCGCGGTATCGACGGCGGCATAGGCGCGGGCGATTGCCGCCACGTGGTCGGCGATGCGCGCGTCGAGCATCGTCAGCACGCCGTCGGCGGCACCCCGCGCCGGGAGCGCACGCACCGCCCCCGAGCGCTGCACGCGCGCACGCGCCTCGCCGAGGCGGACGAGCGCTCGCCACGTGCGACGCACGGTACGGGAGGTCTCGCCGTCGAGAAGGGCGTCGTCCGCGTTGCGCCGGAGGTCGGCCCCGGCGCAAAGGGCTCTCTTCGCGGGCTCGTCGACCTCCCGCGAGGCGGCGTCGAGCGCGCTCGCGATCCGATCGTCGGCGAAGACGACGTGTGGGACCGTGGCGAGGACTGCGGCGACGACGACCGCGACCGCGCGAACCCCGACCGGGGCGTGCGCGAAGGATGCGACGACGGCGCCCGCGATACCGCCCGCAAGGACCGCGGCCCCCAGGTGCAATAGCTTCGCGGAGCGCCCGCGGACGCGCCCGGTGCGTTCTGCGTACGCGGCGGCCAGAAGGAGCGCGCCTCCCATCGCGGACGGGCCGGGCGCGAGGACACCGACCACCAGGGCGCCGACCGCGCCGTACGCCGTCGCGACGGCGCTGGCGCCGCCGCTCGCCGCCGTCGCGAGCAGGAGCACGAGGGCCACGGAGACGAGCGCACCCGCGATGCGAATCGCCGGCTCGCCGACGTATTCGCTCCCGACCATCGAGTCGAGGGGCCAGAGGGCAAAGAGGAGCGCCGCCGAGGCGCTCGTGACCAGAGGAGGAGATGCCCGCATCGGAGGTCCCTAGTAGGCGCTCCGGCCGAGGTTCGAGCTCTCACGAGCGGCAGCCGCCTTCGCCGCGCGCTTGCCGGAGTCGCTCGACGGCGGGGCCTCGAAGGCCTTCATGTGGCTGTCGTAGGCCTGCGACTGCAGCACGAGCGTCGCCGCCGCCTTCGGGGGCGCAGCGGCCGCCGCGCTCGAGAGCGCGCTGATGTTCTGACGGATGAGCGACTGGGCCCTGGTTCGATCGCCGTGCGCGTAGGCCTCCGCGGCCTCGAGCTCGCGCTGCGACGAGATGACGCTGGTCGCGCTCGCGAGGACCGCGCCGTCCTCGCCGCTGCGGACCTCGCCCGCGTCGAGGGTCCCGGCGAGCGAAAGGTCCGGCGCGCGCACGTCGGCGTCCTCCCCGCCCACCCTGTGCCAGAGCGCCTCGGTGGCCACGCGTGCGACCTCGTTCGGCCCGAGATTCGTCTCCAGCTCCACGACCGAGCGCCGCTCGTCGCCGGCGAAGAGCGACCCCATCTTCAGTGCGACCGAGTCCCCGTCGAAGCGCGCCGCCGCGCCGATGGCGCGCACGAACCGCGTCCCCCTCGGCAACGCGAGGCGCACCGTCGCGCTCTCCACCGTCGTGGCCGATGCCTCGTGCAGCTCGCGCGTCAGGAACGTCGCGAGCGCCGCCCCGTCGTTCACGAACGCGAAGTTGCCATGGCCGTCGCGCGCGACCGCGCTCATGTACGACTCGTCGAAGTCGAGGCCGATGCCCATCGACGACACGGTGATCCCCCGCTCCGCGCTGTCCGACGCGAGCCGCTCGGCCTGAGCGCGGGTGGAGTCCAGCCCGTCGCTCACGAGGACGACGCGACGCACGCGGCCCGCCTCGGCCTCGCTCAGCGTGCGCAGCCCCATTTCGAGGCCCCCCGGGATGTTCGTACCGCCGTCCGCGTCGAGGCGGCGCACCCGGGCCGTTAGCGGCTCGCGCACGTCCCCGAGCCGGGCCAGCGGCTGCACCAGCTCTGCGCTGCTCGAGTACCGTACGAGCGCGATCTCGTCGGCGTCGCGCATGTCATGAAGCAGACCGAGGACGGCGTCTTTCGCGCGATCGATCTTCTCGCCTTGCATCGATCCGGACGTGTCGAGAACCACCACGAGCGCGAGGGGCGCTCGTTCGGTAGCGCCGTCGGAGGCATTTGCGACGAGCCGGACCTCCGCGAAGACCGACTCGCTCGTTCCTGCGAGGACCTTCGTATGGCTGAGGGCTACCTGCCCGTGCGCACCGGGGCCGGCGAACCGGACCGTGTTCGCGCCGGATGTCGGCTCGCCTCCCACGATCGTTCCGACGCCGACGTGCAACGGCGGCGCGGCGGTCGACGCGCGCGCAAGAATCAGTCCTCCGGTCGCCAGAACAATCGCACCGATCGCCACGCCGCGCCGAACGTTCGGCGATCGCAGCCCCCTAATGCCCCCGAGCGATCCCATGGACACACCTCTCCTTTTCCGACCAGCGCGCCCGTCCGCGGACGACGTCGAACCATCCGGTCGTTCTTGCTCTACGACGTACGGATCAGCCGAAAGTTTTGCGGGGCGACCCCTCCTTGGTCGATTTCGCTGGGCGCGTCGGCGTTCAAGTCGCGAGTCGTGCGGAAAGCTCGGCCGTTGGCCGGCCTGCGAGCGCCGCTGGAGCTCGCGACCGCGCTTGCGCGTGGCTAGCGTCACGTCATGTCCTCGTACGACGAACGGCGCGACGGGGAGCGCCACGCAGCTCCCGTCGCGCCGACGGCGACTCCAGGCATCGACGACTGGCTCCTGCAGGCGCTCGACGCTTCGCCCATCGGGATGGCAATCGACGGGCCCGATGGCCGCTGGATCCACGTGAACCGGGCGTTCGCGCAGATCGTCGGATATACGCCCGAGGAGCTCGTGGGGCGCCGGTACGAGGACTTGACGCATCCCATGGACGTCGACGGCGACCGCGAAGCGATGCGGAAATTCCACCGCGGCGAGGTCGACTCCTACCAGCGCGCCAAGCGGTACGTCCGCAAGGACGGATCGTTCGTTTTCGCGCGGCTGACCCTGTCGGTCGCGCGCAAGCGCAACGGAGCGCCGGTGTACGTTCTAGCTCAGGTGGAGGACATCACCGAGCGACTGCGCGGCGACGGGGCGCTGCGAAGGTCGGAATCGAACTTCCGCCGGCTCTTCGATCAGGCCTCGGACGGCATCTTCATCTCCGACATCGACGGCCGGTACGTCGACGTGAACGCCGCCGCCTGCCAGATGGTCGGGTACCCGCGCGAGCGGCTGGTCGGCAGGACGATCGCGGACTTCATCCGGACCGAGGACATCCCGTTGCTCGTCGAGGAGAGGGAGCAGCTCCTCGTCAACGGCCACGCGACGGTGAAGGAGTGGACCATGCGGCGCGCGGATGGCGCGAGCGTTCCCGTCGAGGTGAGCACCAAGTTCCTCCTCGACGGCAGGCAAGTGGCGTTCGTGCGCGACATCTCCCAGAGAAAGCGCGCGGAGCGGGAACGCGAAGAGTCGCTGCGCTGGGTACACGCCGTGCTCGAGCAGTCGCCGGTCGGACTCATTCTGGTGCACGACCCGGAAGCCGAGCGCGTGGACACCAACAGCCGCCTGCAGGAGATGATCGGCGGGCCGATCGAGACCCCGGAGCAGCTCCACGACCTCTTCCTCAACACGGACGGATCGCCGCTCGATCCGGGCAGCTGCGTCTGTATGCGTGCGCTGCGTGGCGAACGGCCGACTCCCGTCGAACGCCTCCTGCGCACCAGGCGCGGCGAAACTACGCCCGTCCTCACGTCGTCCGCGCCCATCGTCGACGCCGGCGGAACGGTGGTGGGTATCGTGCTCGCGGTGCAAGACATCTCGGCCGCCAAGGAGCTCGAACGGCTGCGCGCCGAGTGGAGCTCGGTCGTCGCTCACGACTTACGGCAGCCGCTGGGGACGATCTCGCTCACGGCGCAGGCGCTGGCGCGCACGACCGACGACAAGCGACTGGCAGCGCACCTCGAACGCATCCGCTCGGCTGCGCAGCGCCTGAACCGTATGGTCGACGACCTCATGGATCTCTCGCGCCTCGACGCGCACCGCCTCGAGCTCTTGAGGCGGAACGTCGACCTTCCGGCGCTCGTGCGCGCCAGCGTCGAGCGCATGGCACTCGAGGCGGCGGATCGTCGGTTCGACGTGCGCGTCGAAGGAGACATCCCGGAAATCGACGCCGACCCGGACCGCGTGGCGCAGGTC
>Ga0102924_1001390_pt1 | contig 28184 bp, 24 predicted proteins | sample PaiPotPPM11metaG_FD_80116 | JGI IMG/M metagenome (GOLD analysis project Ga0102924, IMG submission 80116) | Iron sulfur acid spring bacterial and archeal communities from Banff, Canada, to study Microbial Dark Matter (Phase II) - Paint Pots PPM... ... | reverse complement strand
GCCGGCGCCGGCGGCGTGATCCGCGCGACCGGGAGGGAGACCTGCGTCGGCTGGTACCGAACCGCCGCTCCCTTGCCAGGGATCACGGTATCGGCGGAACGGTCTTCCTCGGCGACGGGTGGAGCCCCGAGGACCATCGCGGCCGCCTTCGGCTCCGCGCCGTCGGCGGGGGCCGCTTCCGGCACGGGAACGGGGACGGCCTCCGGTTCTGCCTTAAACGCCGCCGTCTCTGCCGCGGGCGTCTCTGCTGCAGGCTCGGACTCGGGTTCGACCTCGGCTTCGGGCTCGGGTTCGTCCGCGTCGGCGCCCGCCGCCGCCGCCTCCTCCGCCTCCTTGGCCGCCACCGCGGCGTCGGCGCCGTCGGGTACCGCTTCGTCGCGGGACTCCTCGGCCTCGGGTGCCTGCGCGGCCTCCTCGGCCGGCTCTTCCGCATCGGCAGCAGGCTGCTCGGCCGCCTCGGCTTCGGGCTCGGGCTTGTCCTCCGCCGTGGTGCCTTCTGGAGCCGTCACCGGGGCGGATGCCACCGGCTCGGCAGGCGACGGCACGTACGAGGAGCGGATCGTCGGGGGGTGCGACATGGCCGGCGGCTCCTCGGTCGCCTCCGACAACCGGGGCAGCACCTGGCCGAACATCCGCGCCGCGGCCAAGGCGGACGGCCTCGTGGCCGGGTCGCGGCGCAGCAAGGCCGCGATGACCGGCGCGAGCGGGCCCGCGTGCGGCGCGATGGGCGCGTCCTCGTTGATGATCGCGGACATCGTGGTGATCGCGCCGCCACGTTGCTCGTAGGGGCCGCGTCCCTCCACTGCCGCGTAGATCGTGGCGCCGAGCGACCACAAGTCGGAGGCGGGGCTCGCGTCGCTGCCCCTGATCCGCTCGGGCGCGGTGAACCCGGGCGAGCCCATCACCATCCCGGTCTGCGTCAACCGGGGGTCACCCTCGAACTGCGCGATGCCGAAGTCGGTGAGCACTACCCGCTCGTCCCAGCCTTCGCCGCTCCGGTTGGTCGCGATGAGCACGTTGCTCGGCTTCACGTCGCGGTGAAGCACCCCGGCCGCGTGCGCGGCGGCGAGCGCGGAAAGCACTTGCTGGCCGATCCGGCCCGCCCGGGCGGGGGCAAGCCGGCCCTCTACGACAAGCACTTGGTCAAGTGATTGGGACGGAACCAGTTCCATCACGATCCAGGGCCGGCCGTCTTCCTCCGCGACGTCGTAGACGGCCACCACGCCGCGGTGCGACAACCGCGCCGCGGTCCGTGCCTCGCGCAGCGTCCGCTGATAGGCATTGCGTCGCTCGTCCGCACCGATCAAAGCGGAGATGACGACTTCCTTGACCGCGACGTCACGGTCAAGGAGTTGGTCGCGAGCACGCCACACCACGCCCATGGCGCCTCGGCCGATGGGGTGCTGCAGGTTGTACCGCCCGGCGATGACCCGTCCTGTCATTGCTGGCATAGCCGGACCATACCAGCGATTAGGGGTGGCTGCCGATTGCCAACAGCGGGCCGGCGGCCTCCGCGAAGAAATCGTTGCCTTTGTCGTCCACGATGATGAAAGCGGGGAAGTCCCTGACCTCGATCTTCCACACCGCCTCCATGCCAAGTTCTGGGTATTCCAGCACGTCAACCTTGGTAATGCAGTCTTGCGCGAGCCGGGCGGCGGCGCCGCCGATCGAGCCGAGGTAGAAGCCGCCGTGACGCTTGCACGCCTCGGTAACGGCTGCCGACCGATTCCCCTTGGCCAGCATAACCAATGACCCGCCCGCCGCTTGGAACCGCTCCACGTAAGAGTCCATACGTCCCGCCGTTGTCGGGCCGAACGATCCCGAAGCGTAGCCCGCGGGCGTCTTCGCTGGACCCGCATAGTACACCGGGTGATCGCGCATGTACTCAGGCATCGGCTGACCGGCGTCAAGCAGTTCCGCGATCTTCGCGTGCGCGATATCGCGGGCGACGATCATGGTTCCGGTAAGCGACAGTCGCGTCTTCACCGGATATTTAGTCAGTTCGGCCCGGATTTCCGACATTGGCCGGTTGAGGGCGATCGACACGACCTCGGTGGTGTCCTCGGTGATCGTCGCCGGGTCCGGCATGTACTGCGCCGGATCGGTCTCGAGCTGCTCGAGGAAGACGCCGTCCGCCGTGATCTTGCCGAGGGCCTGCCGGTCCGCTGAGCACGACACGGCGATCGCCACCGGGCACGACGCCCCGTGCCGGGGCAGCCGGATCACCCGCACGTCGTGGCAGAAGTACTTGCCGCCGAACTGCGCACCGATGCCGATCTTGCGCGTGATATCCAAGACGGTCTGCTCAAGCTCCAGGTCGCGGAACCCGTGTCCGACCACGGAGCCCTCGGTCGGCAGGGTGTCCAGGTACCGGGCCGACGCGTACTTGGCCGTCTTCAGCGCGAACTCCGCGCTGGTGCCGCCGACCACGATCGCCAGGTGATAAGGCGGGCAGGCGGACGTCCCGATGGTCCGGATCTTCTCCTCGAGGAACGAGGCCATCCGGGCCGGGTTGAGCACGGCCTTCGTCTCCTGGTACAGGTACGACTTGTTCGCGGAGCCGCCGCCCTTGGCCATGAAGAGGAACTTGTACGCGTCGCCGTCCGTCGCGTAAAGCTCGATCTGCGCGGGCAGGTTGGACCCGGTGTTCTTCTCGTCCCACATAGTCAGCGGCGCCATCTGGGAGTAACGCAGGTTTAGCTGGGTGTAGGCGTCGTAGACCCCGCGGGCGAGATGCTCCTCGTCCCGCCCGTCGGTGAGCACTCCCTGGCCGCGCTTCCCCATCACGATCGCCGTGCCGGTGTCCTGGCACATCGGCAGGATCCCGCCGGCCGCGATGTTCGCGTTCTTCAGCAGGTCGCGCGCGACGTACCGGTCGTTCGGCGAGGCCTCCGGGTCGTCGAGGATCGACCGCAGCTGCTTCAGGTGCGACGGGCGCAGCAGGTGGGCGATGTCACGGAAGGCCGTCCTGCTCAGCAGCGTGAGCGCCTCGGGATCGACGGAAAGAAGCGATCGCCCGAACGCCTGCCCGGCCTCCACCCCGCCCTCGGCGATCTTCCGGTAGGTGGTCTCGTCGTGCCCGAGCGGCAGCAGATCCATGTAGGAGAACTCAGCCATGAGCCCAAGCTTAGAACCGCCTAGCAGCACTAATAAGCGTGACGTTGATCGCTTTGAAGAAGTTCAGAAAAATCATGACCGTGGGGCAACTTCCCGACTTGTTTGCGTATCCGCAACCTTGTATGGTGACGGTGTGCGGCGGCGCTGCGCCACGCGGTGCCCCCGTCCGCTTGTGGACCTCGCTCGCCACGCAGTGCCCCCGTCTGCGGAGGCTGAGCGGTGGCGCCGCCGCACTCGAACAGGCTTCAGCCTGTTCGAGTGCCAACGGCACTCTTCCCCCTCTGTTCTCGCCCTTCACTGTGGGGGGACGACCCCCCACACCCCCCGGCTGCGCGCTTCGCGCGCGATGAGCGTGGTGTCTCTGATCCGAACAGGGGAACCCCACACCCCCGGCGGCGCGCTTCGCGGGCGATGAGCGTGGTGACTCTGATCGGGACCATTCTCGGGTTTCGCTGGCAGCGCGGGCGCCGCGGGGTGAAGTAGGGACCCGCACTCGCATCCCACACCCCGGTACCCACACTCACACCACTCACGCCACATCACCAACACCAACACCATCCACACCCAAACCCATCCGGGGCTGCGCGCTTCGTGGGCGATGAGCGGAGTCTCTTGAGACATGCGACACGGCGCTCGTGGAGGTCCGCGGCCGGTTTCAGGTGGGCGGGAGGTAGCCCGTGGAGGTCAGCAGGGCGCGGGTCAGGCGGCTGAGGGGGATGGTGCGCAGCTCTTCGCGGGTAAACCAGGCGACTTCGCTGAGTTCGCCGTCGGCGGGCGCGGGGACGCCGTCGACGATGTCGGCCTCGTAGACCGCCGTGACGTAGGCGGCGCGATCGCCGTTCGGATAGGTCACCTCGTAGTCAGGTCCTCCGAGCACGTCGACTAGCCTGCCGAGCCGAACCTCGACGCCAATCTCCTCGCGGGCCTCCCTGACCGCCGCTTCCGCCGGCGACTCGCCCGGGTCAACGGCACCGCCCACGGTTCCCCAGCCATCGGTGTGCCCACTCTGCCAGGCGAGCAGCACCCGACCCCCCTCATCGAGCGGCAGCACGGTGACGCACGGCAGCAGCAACTGCTCATGCCCGACAAAGGCCCGCAACCGGGCAATATGCGGCGCTATCCCCATACTGGCAACCTACCGCCTCGGCTCGACGCCCGCAGGGTGGGTTGGTGTGACGCTGCTGGCCTGTGCCCGTTTTGTGCGGCAGGCATTAAGGGGTAAATTCCGCTCAACGGGAAGACTTTTCCGGCGGGTAAGTAAATCACGCCAGACGGGCAATGCCGTTAGTTAGTGGATATGCGGTGCGGGTGATGAACGCGTGGGGTCTGATGCCACCGCGCCTGCTGGCCCGCACCATGATCGCGAAGGATTTTCCTTTCACGAAGGATTTTCATTGAATGAGATGAAAATCCTTCGCGATCATGAACCTGAGCTGCCGGGATGGGGGACAAATCGGATTTCACCGGTTCGCCAGCCGGGGGAGGAGGAGGGCGGCGCAAGTGATGGCCAGGACGGTGGCCCCCACCAGGACCACCACGTCTAGCCATAGCGTTGTCTGCGTGCCGATGAGGAGACCCCGCAGGGCCTCAACCTCGTAGGTCAGCGGGTTGATCCGGCTGATTACCTGGAGCCAGCCCGGCATGATCTTCGTCGGGTACAGGGCGGAAGAGCTGAAGAACAGCGGCATCGTGATCGCCTGGCCGATGCCCATCAGGCGGTCCCTGGCTACCACCACCCCCGCCAGCGTCATCGACAGGCAGGAGAAGAAGGCCGAGCCGAGCGCCAAGATGGCGAGGGCCGCGATGAGCCTGAGCGGATTATCGGTGAAGGAAACCCCGAGCAGGGCGGCGATGATGATGACCACCACGCCCTGGATCAGCGACCGGACGCTGGACGCGAAGGCCTTCCCCGTGATCAGGGCGGACCGGGGCGTTGGGGTCACCATGAGCTTGGTGAGGACGCCCGCGTCGCGTTCCCAGATGATCTGGATGCCGTAGAAGATGGCGATGAACAGCGCGGACTGCGCCATGATGCCCGGCGCCAGGTAGGCGAGGTAGGGGATGCCCGCGGGCGTGGGGATCGCGTGCACGCGGGTGAAGACTTCGCCGTAGATCAACAGCCAGAGGGCCGGCTGGATCGCCCGGGTGTACAGCTCCGTGCGGTCGTGCCTGATCTTCCGCATCTCCACCCAGCACAGCGTGCCGATGCGGTTGATCAAGCGGGCCGTCTCCGCGGCAAGGCCGGGGTTAACCGAGCCTACGGGCGGTGCGCCGGGCGCGGCGTACGTCACGAATGCCTCCCTCTTCCTGAGCCTCATCAAGCGTGTCGCCCGTGTAGTGGCGGAAAACGTCGTCGAGCGTGGCGTCCTCGCCAAGGCCCGCGCGCAGCGAAGCCGGGCTGCCGGTGACCCGGATCTTGCCCCGGTGCATCAGCGAGATCCGGTCGCAGTAGGCGTCGGCCTCGTCCATGTAGTGGGTGGTCATCAGCACGGTCATGTCGTGCTCGGCGCGCAGCTTGGTGATGTACTCCCAGACGACGCCGCGCGCGATCGGGTCAAGGCCGACCGTGGGCTCATCCAGGACAAGCAGCCTGGGCGCGCTTATCAGCGACTGCGCCAGCTCGAGCCGCCGGACCATGCCGCCCGAATAGGTGCCGGCGAGACGGTTAGCGGCCTCGGTCAGCCCCATCGCCTCGAGCGCCTCGGCGACTCGCGCCTTTCTGGAGCGGCGAGGTACGTCGAAGAGCCGGGCGAACAGCTCCACGTTCTCGACCCCGGTCAGGTTCGCGTCCGCGGACAGGGCCTGCGGCACGTAGCCGATGACCCGCCTGACCCGCATCGGGTGCACGGCCGCGTTGATGCCGAAGACGCTAACGCTGCCGGTTGCCGGGATCAGGAGCGTGGTGATCATCCTGATCGTCGTGGTCTTGCCCGCGCCGTTCGGCCCGAGCAGGCCGTACATCTCGCCCGGCGCGATCGACAGGTTCACGTGGTCGACGGCTAGGTGCGTCGCGAACTGATAGCTCAGGTCCACGCAGTCAACGGCCTGGGTCATCGTGGGGGCGATGACGGTCAAAGCTCCTCCATCTGCTCGGCGAGCCGGGTCAGGGCGGGGATGGCGGCCACGAGGGCCTGCCGGTCGGCGGGAGACAGGCGGTCAAGCGCCCGGCCGGCCAGGTCGGTGCGGATGTCATGCCACTGCTCGATCCGCGCGGCACCCGCCTCGGTGACGGTCAGCCGGACCGAGCGCCCGTCACTCGCGACGCGGCCCCGGTTGAGCAGGCCGTCCTCGGCGAGCTGGCTGACCATCGTGCTGACGCTGTTCGGCGCGAGCCTTAGCTCCGCGGCGGCCTCGGCCACGCCGATGCCTGCCCGGCGCGCGACCAGCCGCAGCAGTTCCGAACGCGCAGGAGGCAGCGGATTGCCGACCACGGAGGCTCGCACGGCGCGCCTGGCTATCCGCCGCACGGCTCCCATCGCCGTGAGCAGCTGGGCTGCCTCGGTCTTAGCCCGCTCGAGGCGCGAGCTTACATCGTTCACAGAGCTAACTATATGGCAACAGAGGGTGCTCGCCAAGAGGGCAGAATGTCGCCAATGAGCCCATTTGCGCGGTAAATATCACTCTGAGTGATTAGGAATGCACGCAAGACTATGGGGTAACCAGATCGAAAAGCCACCGCTCTGCAGCGGGGACTTGGGGGGCGGAAAGAGTAAGGAGCGCGCACATGGCGATTACGTCCTCCACCACGACGAGCAGCCCGCATATCCGGAGCCTCATCCCGGCGCGGATCGACCGGCTGCCGTGGTCTAGATTTCATTTGCACCTGGTGATTGCGCTCGGCGTCGCGTGGATCCTCGACGGCCTTGAGATCACCATCGCCGCCAACGTCGGGTCCGACCTGACGCTTCGCAACACACTCAACATGTCCGCGGGCGCGGTCAGCGACATCGCCTGGTGGTACCTGATCGGCGAGGTCATCGGCGCGCTGTTCTTCGGGCGGCTGTCGGACAAGCTCGGGCGGCGGAACCTGTTCATGATCACGCTGGGCGTCTACCTGATCGGTAGCGGGCTGACGGCCGTGACCCCGAACGGCGGCCACTGGTTCATCTTCCTGTACGCGACCCGGGTCGTCGCGGGCATGGGCATCGGCGGCGAGTACGCCGCGATCAACTCCGCGATCGACGAGATGATGCCGGCCAGGTACCGGGGCCGGATCGACCTCGCGGTCAACGGAACCTACTGGGCGGGCGCGATCATCGGCACGATCGTCACGCTGTGGGTGCTCAACCACGTCGATGCGTTCTGGGGCTGGCGCATCGCCTACCTCGTCGGCCCGGTGCTCGCGCTCGTCATTATCTACGTGCGGCGCAACCTCCCCGAGTCGCCCCGCTGGCAGATCATGCACGGCAGGCAGGAGGCGGCCGAGGCGTCGATCAGGGAGATCGAGGAGGACGTCGAGAAGACCAAGGGCCCGCTGCCGCCCGTCGACGAGAGCAAGGTACTGGAGATCATTCCCGCGCGGCAGATTGGTTACCTCCACCTGCTGACGACGCTGTTCAAGACGTATCCGACGCGCTCGATTCTCGTCGCCGCGCTGATGATCACCCAGTCTTTCCTCTACAACGCGATCTTCTTCACCTCCAGCCTGGTGCTCGAGTACTTCTTCCACGTGAAGGCGACCGACACCAGCTACTACTTCTTCGCGTTCGCCGCGGGCAACCTGCTCGGCCCGCTCACGATCGGCCATCTGTTCGACACGATCGGCCGCAAGAAGATGATCTCCGGCACCTACATCACGGCAGGCGTCCTGCTCGTGATCACCGCCGTGCTCTTCAAGAACGGCGCGCTCAACGCGACCACGCAGACCATCTGCTGGGCCGTGGTCTTCTTCTTCGCCTCCGCGGGCGCGAGCGCCGGCTACCTGACGGCGAGCGAGGTCTTCCCGCTCGAGGTCCGGGCCCAGTCCATCGCCGTGTTCTTCGCCATCGCCCAGCTCTTCGGCGCGTTCGGCACACACTGGTACGGGCACCTCATCGGCAACGGGACCAACAGGACCAGCCTCTTCATCGGCTACCTGGTGGGCGCCGGCATGATGATCTTCGGCGGCGTCATCGCGATCTTCTTCGGCGTGGCGGCGGAGGGCAAGTCCCTGGAGGAAATCGCCAAACCGCTCTCGGTCATCGGCAAGCCCGCGGAGGCCATCTTCCGCACCGGCGCCGAGGAGGTCGACCCGACCGCGAGGGGCACCGGGGGGACCGCCGAGGGCGCCGACGGCCAAGGCTCGCGCTCGGTGCCCGACCAGCGCCTGGCCGGCCACGACGATCCCACGAGGACCCGGCCGGACGACGGCACGCCAACGGCATAGCGAAGCGAGAGAACCGCGGGCACTGACCAGGGTTAGAACGTCAGCCAGTGCCTGCGGCACTCGTACTCGAGGTCGTTCACCCGGAAGTGCTCAACCTCCGAGCGCTTCACGGCCAGGTAGGCCGTCGAGCGGAGCGGCCCGAGCGCGGACATCAGGAGAGAGTCCGCCTCGAGAGCGTCGAGCGCAGCCCGCAAGGAAGCCGGGAGCCTGACCACGGACAGCCGATCCCGTTCGGGCTGATCGAGGACGGCGGGGTCGACGAGCACCGGCTCGCCCGGCGACAGCGACCGGCGGATACCGTCGAGGCCCGCGTAAATGAAGGCGCCGAGCGCGAGATACGGGTTGCCGGTGGAGTCGATCGGCTTGAGCTCGAGGTTCACCGAGCCGAGCGAGCCGATCGGCGAGCAGATCCGCACCGCGGCCTCGCGGTTGTCGGGCCCGTAGCAGGCGAACGCGCCCGACCACATCTGCGGCGCGAGCCGCCGGTAGCTGTTCACGGTGCCGCAGGTCAGGGCCACCAGGCCGGGCAGGTGGGCCAGGACGCCGGCCAGGAAGTGGTAGCCGACCGCGGAGAGCCCGTACCGGCCGGCGGCGTCCGCGAACGCGTTGGAGCCACCGGCCCACAGGGATGCGTGCAGGTGGGCGCCGTTGCCCGCCTGCTCAGGCAGCGGCTTGGCCGCGAAGCTCGCCCACAGGCCGTGCCTGATGGCGACGGCCCGGGCGGTCTCCCGCAACAGGACGTGATTGTCCGCGGCGCGTAGCGCCGACGCGTGCCTGATGGGTACCTCTTGCTGGCCGTGGCCAAGCTCGGGGTAATAATGCTCGACCTCTAGACCCTGTTGGTGCAGCGCATCGACGAGGTCGATCGTATAGTCGTGCGCCAGGTGGAAACCGGTAGCAGAGTAACAGAGGCTTTCGTCAATGGGCAGCAGCGATGCGCCTTCGTGACGTCCGAGTGTGAATTCCGGCTCGAATGAGGCCTGCAGCTCATATCCCTCGGCCGCGAGTTCCGCGATCGCCTGCTTAAGGAAGCTGCGCGCGCACCCGTCCCACGCGCTACCGTCCGGGTTGACCTGGTCGGCGAGCATTGCGGCCGCCCCCGGCGCATAGGGCAACCTCACGAATGTCGAAGTATCCGGCTTTATCCGGACCTCCCCGACCGGCCCCATGCCCTCCACCGGAGCAAGCTCGTCCACCATCGACATCGCCATCATCGCCCGGGTATGCCCGATGCCCGACTCGACGCGCTCGGCCAGCCGGTCAGTGGCCGCCGCCTTTCCCCGCACGACCCCGCCGTGATCGACGTAGAGGAACCGCGTCAGCGAGATCTTGTTGAACACGGCAAGACCTTGAGTTTGAAGCGCGGGAGGAGGCGCGTCTGTCATGGGGGAAAGGTATCGTCCTAGCATGGTCCCGCGCCCCGCGCCCCGTGATCTCCGGGCATCCGACAGCGACCGGGAGCGTGTTGTCTCCATGCTGGGCGAGGCGCTCGCCGACGGTCGCCTTTCCCACGAAGAGTATTCCGAACGGATGCCACTGGCTCTGGCCGCGCGCACCCTGGGCGACCTGGCGGGGCTGACCCGCGATCTGGCCGCGCCCGAGCATCAGCCGGTGCAACTGGATGGCGAGCGGCCGGTCACGGCGCTCTTCACCTCGGCGGATCGGCGCGGCCGCTGGGTGGTGCCCGGCGCCGTGACGTGCGTGGCCGCCTTCGGCGAAGTGGTCTTGGACTTCACCGAGGCCATCCTCCAGGAGAGGCACGTGGTAGTCACCGTCTACGCCCTGTTCGGCCGGGTGCGGCTGATCGTGCCGTCCGGCGTCGAGGTTGTCATGGGCGGCAACAACATCTTCGGCCGCCAGCGCGGCGGAACGACGAGGCGCGTCCCCACTTCGTCGGACGTCCCGGTGATCGAGATCCGCGGCCACGTGGCGGCGAGCGAGGTCGTGGCGCGGACGCCACCGCGCCCGCGCCGCTCCCTTTTCGGCTGGCGCAAGCAGATCTCCTAAAGGTTCCTGACCAGGACGTCAGTCGTAGTTGATCGTGCTGTAGGCCTTCAGCTTCCACAGGGCGTGCTCGCTGCGGATCGAGCGGATCGTGCCCGACCTAGAGCGCATGACGAGCGAGTGAGTCGTGGCGCCGCCCGGCTTGTAGCGGACGCCGGCCATCAGTTCGCCGTCGGTGATGCCGGTGGCCGCGAAGAAGCAGTCGTCGGAAGAGACCAGGTCGTCGGTGGTCAGCACCCGATCGAGGTCGTGCCCGGCCTCGAGCGCCTTGCGCCGCTCCGCGTCGTCCCGGGGGGCGAGCTTGCCGAGGATCACGCCGCCCAGGCACTTGAGCGCGGTGGCCGCGATGATGCCCTCCGGGGTGCCGCCGATGCCGAGCATCAGGTCGATGCCGGTGTCCGGGCGGGCCGCCATGATCGCCCCGGCCACGTCACCATCGGTGATCAGGTGGATGCGGGCGCCCGCGGCGCGAACGGCCTTGATCAGCCCCTCGTGGCGCGGCCGGTCGAGGATGACCACGGTGACGTCCTGCGGCGTGATGCCCTTCGCCTTGGCCACGGCCGCGATGTTCACCGCGGGCGGCGCGTCCAGGTCGACCACGCCGGCCGCCTCGTGGCCGGTGGCCAGCTTGGTCATGTAGAAGACCGCGGACGGGTCGTACATCGAGCCGCGCTCCGCGACCGCGAGGACCGAGACCGCGTTCGGCATGCCGTTGGCGCACAGCCGGGTGCCGTCGATCGGGTCTACGGCGACGTCGACGGCCGGCCCGGTGCCGTCGCCCACCTCCTCGCCGTTGAACAGCATCGGCGCGTGGTCTTTTTCGCCCTCACCGATGACCACCACGCCCCGCATGGAGACGGAGTTGATCAGCACGCGCATGGCGTTCACCGCGGCGCCGTCCGCGCCGTTCTTGTCGCCGCGGCCCACCCAGCGGGCCGCCGCCATCGCCGCGGCCTCGGTCACCCGGGCCAGCTCGAGCGCCAGGTTCCGGTTCGGCGCGTGCTTGGCGGGCTCGGGCGTCCCGGGAACGCCAGTTACGTTGGTATCGGTCATGTTTTGAACCTTTCCTACCCGCTTCGTTACGTCCGCTTTACCGGTAAGCGCGCGGTTCTACCAGGCCAGCGCCTGGCGTCGGCGGCTGGGGGTCAGCTCTCGCGATCCCAGGCCTGATTGAGCGCGCTGGTGAACAGTTCCGTCGGCTGTGCGCCCGAGGCGCCGAGTGCCATGTCGAACACGAAGAACGGCACGCCGCTGATGCCGATCTGCCGTGCCTGCAGTTCGTCCTGCCGGACGTCGTCGGCGTAGTCTTCCCCGTCGAGGACCTTGCCGACCTCCCCGGCGTCGAGTCCGGCACCCGCGGCGAGCCCGGTGAGCACGTCGCGGTCGAAGACGTCCCTCGCCTGCGCGAAATACGCCTCGTTGACCGCGTTGAGCAGCGCGTGCTGCACGCCCCTGTCCAGTCCGAGGTGGAGCACCCGGTGGACGTCGAAGGTGTTGCCGACCGGACGGGCGGAGTCGAAGCCGAGGCCCTCGGCCCGCGCCAGCTCGCCGACCTGATCGTCCAGCGCGAGCGCCTCGGCGGGCGACTTGCCGAACTTCTTGCTGAGCATCGCGAGGTTGGATTCGCTCTCCCCGCGCGGCGCGCTCGGGTCAAGCTCAAACGAGTGGTAGACGACCTCGACTTCGTCCCGGTGCGCGAAGCTGTCAAGCGCCTTCTCGAACCGGGCCTTGCCCACGTAGCACCACGGACAGATGACGTCGCTCCAGATATCCACGCGCATGCTTACAGCCTAGATTGCCCGGCGTGCCCCCGGTATCCGGCCACTGTGTGACTTACACCAGTCAAGGCTCCAGGGGGTTGGCCTGGTCAACTGGAGCGACCGGGGCTACGGGCGGAGTGCCCGGAGGGCGGCGGCGAGGATTTCCGCTCGGTCGGCGGGGTCCAGTTTCACGTCATCGGCGGGGCCCCGGTCCGGCGGCAGCACCGCCATGGTGGCGTTCTTCACCACGCCGAAGGCCGCGTTCGCACGGACGATCGCCGCGCGGTCGGCGCCGGGCCCGGCGAGTACCTCGATGACCTGCTGGTTGATCTTCTCGGAGGAGTCCGGCAGCTGATCGGTGATCAGCTTGAGCACGGCGGGGTCCCGGTCGATCATGACGGCCAGTTCGCGAGAGTCGGCCGTGAGGTCGACGAACGCGCCGAGCAGTTCCTCGGGCGACGGGTGCTGCGACCGCAGGTTTTCGAGTATCCGGTTGTAGGCGACCAGCGGTTCCGCCAGCAGGCCGCGCAGGATGTCGGCCTTGGACGGGAAGTGGTAGTAAAGCGCCGCCGTGGTGGTGCCAAGCTCGCGGGCGATGTCGGCGATGGAGGTCCCGGTATAGCCCTGGCGGGCGAACAGTTCGCGGGCGATCTCCAGGATCCGCTGCTTGGTTGAACTTGCTGAAGCCATGCCCTCAGAGTACTTGCTTATCGATCAGTAAGCCAGTAGCGTCGCACTTACTGATCGATAAGTAGGAGGGAAGAACGGATGAGTACCCAAACCCGCGAAGCGGCCCCGGCGACGGGCGCCGGGTTCACCTGGACGCGCGGACACGTGCTAGCGCTCGCGGTGCTGTGCCTGGCCGCGCTGCTGGACGTCGTCGACGTCACCGTGGTCAACGTGGCGATGCCCGCGATCAGGACGTCCCTTCACTTCTCCGAAGGCTCGCTGGCCTGGATGGTCAACGCCTACATGGTCCCGTTCGGCGGCTTCATGCTGCTGGCCGGCCGGGCCGGGGACCTGCTCGGCCGTCGCCGGCTGCTCATCGGCGGAACCGCGCTTTTCACCGTCTCCTCGCTAGGTTCGGCGCTCGCGCCCAACGCCGGGGTGATGATCGCCACCAGGGCCGCCGAGGGACTGTCGGCGGCCTTCGTCGTCCCGACCACCCTGGCGATGCTGTCCAGCGTGTTCCCTGAGGGGTCGGCGCGGAACCGGGCGTTCGCGATCTGGGGCGGCCTGTCGGCGGTCGCGGGCACCATGGGCCTTGCCGCCGGCGGGCTGCTGGTCTCCGCGGCGGGCTGGCGCTGGGTCTTCCTCATCAACATCCCGGTCGGCGCGTTCGTCATCGCGGGTGCCGTACGTGCCCTGCCCGGTGGCAGGCGAGCGGGCGCCGGACCGCGTCGCGCATTCGACGTCGCCGGGGCGCTGACGGCCACCGCGGGGGCGAGCCTGCTCGCCTACGCCGTGGTGCAGACCGGCAGTCACCCGTGGGGGTCGGGCCGTACCATCGCCCTGCTGGCCGCCGCGGCCGTGCTGCTCGGCTACTTCCTCGGGCACGAGCGGTTCATCGCATCCGACGCGCTGATGCCAATGTCGCTGTGGCGCAACCGGTCGGTCGCCGGCGCCAACCTGGTCACCGTCATGCAAAGCAGCGCCCTGTTCGCGATGTTCTACTCGACCACGCTCTACCAGCAGCAGGTGCTCGGATACTCGGCACTGCGCACCGGCGTCGGGTACCTGCCGCTCGGCGTGTCCATCCTGGTCGCCGCGGGCCTCGGCCCGGTGCTAGTGCCCCGGCTTGGCGTCCGGTTCACCGTGGCCGCCGGGTCTCTGCTCTCCATGGCCGGCCTGGTCCTGCTGGCCCGCCTCCAGGTCGCGGGGGACCCGGTCACCAGCCTCATCCTGCCCGAGGTACTCACGGGCTTCGGCGCCGGGCTCGTGACCGTCCCGTCGTCCGTCGCCGCACTGTCCGGGGTACCGGCCGAACGCGCCGGCGTTGCGTCTGCCCTGCTGAACGTCAGCAGGCAGCTCGGCGGCGCGCTCGGCCTCGCGGTCATCTCGACCCTGGTGTCCGCCAGCACCACGCACGCCATGACCACCGCCCACGCGACCGCGGCGGCCGCGATGACCACGGGCTTCCGCACCGGCTTCGCCGTCAGCGCCGGCCTGCTCGCCGCCGCCGTCGTCGCCGCGCTCGGCCTGCTCCGCGAGGACGGCCGGGGCGAGAACCTCAACCTGATCGAGCTGCAGACCGCCGCCTGACCGGCCGGAAAGAGGAGATTCCAATGAGCATGTGGTCGGCCGAGGACATCCCCGGCCAGCACGGCAAGGTCGCCGTGGTCACCGGGGCCACCAGCGGTATCGGCTTCGAGGCCGCCAGTCAGCTGGCCAGGCGGGGCGCCACCGTGGTACTCGCCTCGCGGGACGAGGAAAGGACGCGAGGCGCGGCCGAACGGATCGGCAGCGAGTCACCCGGCCTGCGGACCGACGCGGTGCGCTTGGACCTGGCCTCCCTAGCGTCGGTCCGCGAGGCCGCCGACCGCATCAGCGCCAGCTACGGACAACTCGACCTGCTGGTCAACAACGCCGGGCTGATGGTGCCGCCGCTTGGCCGCACCACGGACGGGTTCGAGCTGCAGTTCGGCACCAACCACCTCGGCCACTTCGCGCTCACCGGCCTGCTCTTGGGCAGGCTCTTGTCCGCGCCGGGATCGCGGGTGGTCACGGTCAGCAGCTTCGCGCACCGCCGGGGCACGATCGACCTGGCCGACCCCAATTTCGAGCACCGCCCGTACCGGGCGGCCGCCGCCTACGGCCAGTCCAAGCTGGCCAATCTCATGTTCACCTACGAACTACAGCGCCGTCTGGCCGACGCGGGCGCGCCGACCGTCGCCGTAGCACTGGAGCCTGGCGTGGTCCGGACCGGCCTGTTCCAGCACATGTCCGGGGCGAGTGGCATGGTCGCAGGCCTGCTGGCGCGCGCACTCGGGCAGCCCGACGCCGCCACCGGCGCCCTGGCCACGCTCCGGGCCGCCACCGACCCGGCGGTCAAGGGCGGCGAGTACTACGGGCCCGACCGGTTCGGCGGCTGGTCCGGACAGCACCCGAAGGTCAAGCGATCCAGCCCGCGGTCGTACGACCCAAGTGTCCAGCGCCGCCTGTGGGCTGAGTCCGAGCGCCTGACCGGAGTCAGTTACCACTTCACTGATCCGTCGCTGAACGGTTAACCGAAAAGGCCCAAGCGCCCCTAAAAGGGGGCGCTTGGGCCCGTTGCGCCGTTCTTGGCCGGGGTCTCTTGGTCCGGCTCGGCGGTATCGCGGGCAGCGATGGCGGTGGCCAGCCTGGCGCGGGCGCCGTCCAGCCACTCGGCGCAGATCGCGGCCAGCTTCTCGCCGCGCTCCCACAGGTCGAGCGACTGCTCGAGGGTGAGCCCGCCGGCCTCGAGCCGCCGCACCACGCCGATCAGCTCGTCGCGCGCCTGCTCGTAGGAGAGGGTTTCACGATCTGTCACGGAAAAATCCTACTCGTGGTCGACGACAACGGTGAGCTGGTCCTCGGTGAACCGTACCGTGAGCCGCTCACCTGCGGCGACGTCCCCCGCTGAGCGGACGACCGCGGCGTCCTCCTGCTGGACGATGGCGTAGCCGCGACGGAGCGTCGCCGCGGGGGAAAGCGCGAGCAGCCGGGCCTTCGTGTGCGCGATGTCGTCGCCTGCCCGCTTGAGGCTCGCGTCCACCGACTGGCGGGCGCGGCCGATGAGCGCGTCCACTTGCTCGGCCTGCCGCTCGATCTCGCGGACCGGGTCGGCGAGTGCGGGGCGCGACCTGGTGGACTCCAGCCACGCCTGCTCGCGGTCCAGCCAGCCGCGCATGGACCTGCGCGCCCGGTCACGCAGCTGGGTGATGAGCGCGACCTGCTCGGCCACGTCGGGCACCACCCGCTTGGCCGCGTCGGTCGGCGTGGAGGCCCGCACGTCCGCCACGTAGTCAAGCAGCGGGGTGTCTTGCTCGTGCCCGATGGCCGACACCACGGGCGTCCGGCAGGCCGCCACCGCGCGGAGCAGCGCCTCGTCGGAAAACGGGAGCAGGTCCTCGAGCGAGCCGCCGCCCCTGGCGATGACGATCACGTCAACCTCGGGGTCGGCGTCGAGCTTGCGCAGCGCCTCGATGACCTCGCCGGCCGCGTACGGGCCCTGCACGGCGGACTGCTCGATCCTGAACCGGACGGCCGGCCACCGGCGCTGCGCGTTCTGCACGACGTCGCGCTCGGCCGCCGACTCCCGCCCGCACACCAGGCCGATGACGCCGGGGAGGAAGGGCAGCGGCCGCTTGCGCTCCTGCGCGAACAGCCCTTCCGCCCCGAGCTCCTTGCGCAGCCGCTCAAGCCGCGCGAGCAGCTCGCCGATCCCGACCGCGCGGATCTCGATCGCGGTGAGCGCGAACGAGCCCCGGGTGGCGTTGAAGTCCGGCTTGACGAACATCACCACCCGGGCGCCCTCGGCCGGGCTCACCGCGTCGAAGACCGCGCGCGTGCAGATGACCTGCGCGGAGACGGCCGCGATCGGGTCTCTGAGCGTAAGGAAGACGGTGTTGCCGCGCTTCTTGAACTCGGCGATCTGCCCTTCGACCCAGATCCGGCCCAGTTTGCCGATCCACCCGCTGACAGCCTGCAGCACGGTGCGAACCGGGACCGGCGCTTCCGCGGATGTCTCAAGGGCCATGGCATCTATGGCACCACACCCCACCGACATCCGGCTGGCTATGCCTCCAGCTTAGGCAGCCCCGTTGTCATCTTGATGAGCCGGTTCTGGAACATCTTGACCACCTCGGGCCGGTTCTGGTGGGCCTTCTCGTAGGCCATGAGCTGGTTGAGGTCGTCGTTGGTCAGGTTGCGGAGCCGGGCGCGCAGCGACGCGACCGTCAGCTCTTCATAGTTCGGAAGCGGCAGCGCGCCGGCGTCGGCGACCGTGGCGGTCGTCTCGGTAACGGCGCTCTCCGCTGCGGCCGGGCTCTCCGCCGCGACGGCCTCGGGCTTGGCGGCCGGTGCGGGCTCTGGAGTCGTCTCGACCGCCGCCTCGGGCTTAACCGCGGCCGACTTGGTTTCCGCGGTGGCCTCCGCCGCGACCGCCTCGGTCTCGGCGGCCGCCGCCGGTGCCGCGGCCTCGGGAACTGCGGTCTCGGAAGTTGCTGCTTCCGGAACCGCTGCTTCCGGAGCTGCGGCCGCGGGTGCCGCGGCCTCCGGGGCCGCGCTCTCCTGGGCCGGGGTTTCCGCGGCCGTGGGCTCTGGGGCAGCCGCCTCGGCGTCGGAAGGGGCCTCCGCGGCGGACTTGCCGCGCACCTTGTCCATCACGGACATCAGCGAGCCGAAGCCTGCGAACATCGCCCGCAGTAGCGACGCCGGGCCTTCTTTAGTCTGCGGGGCGCTCATATCACACTCCTCAAGGGGTAAACGTGCCACAAGTCTGCCGCAGGAGACGCCTCGTCCGTTGTGGGTTAATAAAGGTGCGACCGAGTGTTTTCCGTTGCTACCGAAAATTCGTGACGAAACGGACTGTATCTCCCGCGCTCACCTCCGGTGCTCCCGCGCCGCGAGGTGCGGGACATGCCGGGCGTCTGGCGCGGGGCTTGGCTCCCTCGCCTAACATGGGTGACATGTCTGAGACCCACCACCGGGTCCTGCTAGCGAAGCCTCGCGGCTACTGCGCAGGGGTCGACCGGGCCGTGCAAGCCGTGGAGATCGCGCTCGGCAAGTTCGGCGCTCCCGTATACGTGCGCAAGCAAATCGTGCACAACAAGCACGTGGTCAGTGATCTTGAGAAACGCGGTGCCATCTTCGTCGAGGAGACCGAAGAGGTACCGGAGGGCAGCGTCGTCGTGTTCTCCGCGCACGGCATCGCCCCCGAGGTGCGCGACGAGGCGAAGCGCAGGAAGCTGGTGGCGATCGACGCCACCTGCCCGCTCGTCACCAAGGTGCACAACGAGGCGAGGCGCTTCGCGGCGAGCGACTACGACATCCTGCTGATCGGCCACGAGGGCCATGAGGAAGTCGTCGGCACCACCGGCGAGGCACCGCAGAGCATCCACCTGGTCGACGGGCCAGAAGGCGCGGAGAACGTCGCGGTGCGCGACCCGGCCAAGGTCGTCTGGCTCTCGCAGACCACGCTGTCCGTCGACGAGACGGTGCAGACCGTCTCCGCGCTCAAGACACGGTTCCCGCAGCTCATCGACCCGCCGAGCGACGACATCTGCTACGCGACGCAGAACCGGCAGGCCGCCGTCAAGGCGATCGCGCCCGACTGCGACGTGGTGATCGTGGTCGGCTCGACGAACTCGTCCAACTCCATCCGCCTGGTCGAGGTCGCCAAGGATGCTGGCGCCCGCGCTTCCTACTTGGTCGACGACGCGGGCGAGGTCGACGCGGCGTGGCTCGACGGGGCGTCGACCGTGGGCGTGACCAGCGGCGCGTCCGTCCCTGAAGCGCTCGTCGACGGCGTGCTCGGCAAGCTCGCCGCGCTCGGCTACGGCGACGTCGAAGAGGTCGAGGCCGTCAAGGAGCGGATGTCCTTCCAGCTGCCGCGCGAGCTACGAAAGTAGTTCGGGCGCCCGGTCGTCCGCGACGAGTTCCGGCGCCGACAGCGGCCGCGCGGTCTCACTGACCGGGCCGGGCGGCGCAAGCTCGGCGTCCACCACGCCGAGGGCCGCGAGCTTGCGCGCGCTGACGAGCACCCGGGTCTCCAGCGTGCCGACCGCCTGGTTATACGACCCGACGGCGGACGTCAGCGACTTGCCGACCCGCTCCAGGTGCCGGCCGAGCCCCGACAGCCGGTCGTACAGCTCCCGGCCCACGTCGAAAACGGCGCGCGCGTTATCGGACAGCGCCTGCTGCTGCCAGGCGTACTGCACGGTGCGCAGCATGGAGACGAGCGTGGTCGGGGTGGCGATGTGCACCCGCCGGGCGAGCGCGTGCTCCAGCAGGCCGGGATCCTGATCGAGCGCGGGGGCGAGGAACGCCTCGCCGGGCACGAACATGACCACGAACTCCGGCGTCTGCGGCAGCGCCGACCAGTACGCCTTCGACGCGAGCTGGTCCACGTGCGCCCTCAGGTGCCTGGCGTGCGCCGCCATCCGCGCGTCGCGGGAGGCCTCGCCCGCCGCGGACGCGGCCTCGAGGTAGGCGGCGAGCGACACCTTCGAGTCGACGACCACGTTCTTGCCGCCCGCCAGGCGCACCACCATGTCCGGCCGCAGACCCCCGGCGACGATCACCTGCTCGTCGAAGTCCACGTGCGCGGCCATGCCGGCCAGCTCGACGACCCGGCGCAGCTGCAGCTCGCCCCACCGGCCGCGCGCTTCGGGCCGTTGCAGGGCGGTGACCAGGGCCTGCGTCTGCTCGCGGAGCTGCTCCGCGCCGCGCCGGGTGAACTCGACCTGCTGCGCGAGCTCCGCGTGCGACTGGGCGCGCGCCACGTCAGACTCGCGCAGCTGCTGCTCGACGCGGGCGAGGGTGTCGCGCACCGGCCCGACGAGCTGCTCGACGTCGAACCGCTCCGCGAGCTGCCCGTCCGCGAGGGCCGTCCGTTCCGCCGCCGTGCGTTCCAGTATCGTGGCCCGCTCCTGCGCCGCCCGGGCGCGTTCCGTCGCGGTCGCGGCGGCGGTGCCGAGGCGGTTGCGTGCGAGCAGGTAGCCGAGGGCCACGCCGATGGCGATCCCGGCCAGCAAGGCGAATACGGTCATGCCTTCCAGTATCGGCAGGGCATCGCCGGCCCCGCCGATCGACACGCGCGGCAAGGCGAGACAATGGGGATCGTGCAGGCGGCCATCGAGGCGCGCGCGGTCACCTACCGCACGCGCGCCGGGGAAGTCACGGTACGCGATGTCTCGCTAACTGTGGGCCAGGGCGAGCTGGTCGCGATCATCGGCGGCAGCGGATCGGGCAAGGCCGCGCTGCTCGACTCGATGTCGGGGCTGTGCCCGCCGACATCGGGCACGGTCACCAGGCACGTTCCCGGCGAGGACCGCCGACCGGACGGCAACATCGGCTACGTGCCGCGCGGCGACACGATGTACCCGGTGCTGCCGCTCGCCCGGGCGCTCCGCTACACGGCCGAGCTGCGCGGGGTGGACGCCTCGCCCGCGGCGGTCGACCACGCGCTCGGCCTGGTCGGCCTGGCCGCCGACGCGACCGTGCCGTGCGGCACGCTCGACCCAGGCGAGCGCAAGCGCGGCGCGATCGCCGCCGAACTCCTCGCCGGGCGCGGGCAGCTCTTCCTCGACGAGCCCATGGCCGGCCTCGACCCGGCGCAGGCCACGGAGGCGCTTCGGCTGCTCCGCCGCCTCGCCCGCGGCGGCATGACCGTGCTGCTCACGACCAGCAGCCCGATGGACGCCGCCCGCTGCGACAAGGTCGCGGTGCTCGCGACGGGCGGCCACCTGGCGTTCTTCGGCACGCCCGCGGCGGCCCGCGGCTATTTCGGCGCGGACAGCCTGGAAGAGATATACGAGCGGCTGGCCGGCCTGGGTGACCCGGCCGCGGCATGGTCGCGGCGTTTTTTCCACTTTTCCCGAACGAGGGCAGGGTTCCCGCTCGTGCCCACCACCCCGCGCGCCCCGGGCCCGGCGGTGCTGGTGCCAGACGCGGCGGGCCCGCACTCCGCCGGCCGTCCGGGCCTGGCCTTCCCAGGAAGCCCGGCGGCCGAGGATGAAACCGACGCCGGGGACGGGAAGGACGCGCTGCGGTTCAAGGTCCCGGTGGCCACCGAGAACGCCGCGAGCCCGCCCGCGCGCGGCGGCGGGGCCGGCCCGCTCCGGCCGGCCAGGCAGCTGTCCGTGCTGATCCGGCGCAACGTCGAGGTACTCGCCCGGGCCCGGCGCCAGCAGGTCATCATGGCCGTGGCGCCCGTCGTCGTCCTGCTGGCGTTCTGCGCCCTGCTCGGCGCGGGCGCGCTCGACGGTTCCGCCGCGGTGACCCTGGCCTGGGCGGTGCTCGGCGGCCTGGCCGCCGGCCTGGCCTATGAGCTGCCGGACGGCCGCGTCGAAACAACCGTGCTGCGCGGCGAGACCTACTCCGGCCTTCGCCGAGCCGTCTTCGTGCTGGCCAAGGCCGCAGTCTTCGTGCCCGTGCTCGCGATCGCCGACGCGGTCATCCTGGCGGTCCCCGCGGCGGACGGCCGGCTGCAGGCCGGGTTCGGCCCGGCGTACCTGGCCGTGCTGATCGCCTCGGTCGTCGGTCTCGCCGCGGCGCTGACCGCACCCGTCATCGCGGCCCGGGGCAATCCGCGACGGTTAACGGGAGTTTCCCGGTCGGCGGCCCGCTATGCTGCTGCCCACGGCCGCGCCCCGGTGGCAGCGTCACTGACGTCTGTGTCGTAATTGTGCTGGACAAGTGTCGTGAAATTGACGCTAAGATTGCCCGATCAGGACAATAGTCCAGTCAGCAGCCGGACTGAGGCACGAGTGAAGTCAGCTGTCGCCAGAGGTGGCAACGATGAGGCAAGGCTACCCTCCTATCACCGCAGCGGGCGTCAAGGCAACGCTGAAGAGCCTGCGTACGCGCGTTGGGCTGCAGTCTGACCGGATCACCAGCACCTCGCTAGCGCTTGACGCCCTCGAACGGCTCAGTTCAGTGCGGTACCTCCAGAGTCAGGGGCTTGACCGGGCCACGGCGATCGTTGAGGCGGTCCGCGAGGCGGCCCAAGCCCTCCCGGTCACGGAGAGCCTGATCGTCGACGCCGCCCTTTCTCTCCGGATGAATGAAGCGGCGGCAAGCGCGGCCCTCTACGCCGCGGATCTCTCCGACCGCCGTCTCGCGCTCCTGCAGGAATGGCACGCGTTGCACGTCGCGCGGGACGCGACCCCGCCGTCACCGCCCACCGCGCGAAGCCTGCGCCTTGACCGGGAGGACGCCGCGCTCGAACTGCTCGCCACCGTACTGGTGGGCGAGGAACTGGAAGGAAGGCGCCCAGGCCCAGCGCGGCCAAGCCACGAGGCCGCGGGGGAGGAGGAGCGCACGGCGGTCGTCATCGGCGCGGCGGTTTACGACATCAGCTTCCACCTGCGGGACATCCCGGCCCCGAATACCTCGGTGCAGGCATACGCGTTCGAAGTGCACCCCGGCGGTAAGGGACTAAACCAGGCAGTGGGCCTCGCCCGCCTAGGCACGAAAGTGAGGCTGGTCAGCCCGATTGGGTCAGACGAGGCCGGAAAGGAGATCCTTGAATTCCTGCGCGCCGAAGGCGTGGACACGGACTACGTCGAGACGCGGCGGGCCAGGTCTCCGCGCACTGCCGTCCTAGCGCTCATTAACGGCTCTTACGCGCACATCGGCTGGAAGAACGAGCACGAAGTCCGCATGAGTAACGAGTTCATGCGGAGTGCTGAATTCCAGAATGTCATTGATAGCGCCGCGGTCGTCCTGCTCACCTTGGAACCACCAAGGGACACCGTTGGGACGGTCATCGAAATGGTCGCCCGGTCAAAGAAGTGCCCACTCATCGTCACCGCCTCGCCGCCAACCGAGGGTCCGCCTTTGTCTGGAAGCGAGCTCCGCTCGATTGATTACCTTATTGCCAGCGAGTGGGAGCTCCAGTCCATGCTGGAGGACGCCGGTGATGATGACGACGTGCTCAGAGCCGAGGATATCGTGCAGCGGCTCCTCCTCGCGGGCGTGGGGACGATCTGCGTTCTCGGGCCCAACCGATGCCGGATCTACGGCGTACCCGACGATTTCGTGCAACCGCCGCCGGCTACCGTGATCACCACCGATCAATCTGCCTCAAAGGATGCCTTCGTCGCCGTCCTGGCCTCGAAAGTTGCGGTTAACGGTACGGCGACCCAGCAAGATTACTACTATGCTTATCACGCCATGCTGGTCGCTGGGACGCGGTTCGGCACCTCGTCCTCGCTTCCCACGCATGAAGAAATCGCATCCTTCGAAGAACTGCTCAGCGAACGAGCCGGATCTCAAGTCGGTGGTGACAAGTGAGCGCAGATACGGTAGCTCATGACATTTCGGTAGACGGCAGATCGGCTCCGGTCCATGTGTACAGTTCATTCGGCGCCGATCCAACACTTCACTCGAACATCGCCGTGGTTTACGGCGAGTTGGTAAGTGGCAGCCTCGTGCGAATTCACTCAAGGTGCACGTATTCCGAAGTATTCGCCTCGCGTGAATGTGACTGCGGCTGGCAACTCCAGAGCTCTCGCCACCTGCTCACGCAAAACGGCGGCGTGCTGATCTACCTTGACCAGGAAGGCAGGGGGGCCGGGCTGCGGGCTAAGGCCGAGGCCTACCGGATGCACCAGCAAGAGGGGCTGGACACGTTCCAGGCGTACGAAAAGCTTGGCCTGCCACCCGACCCGCGTGATTACGCCGATGCGGCGCAGTTCCTGAAGGACCGGGGCGTCGAGTGGGTGAAGCTGCTGACCAACAATCCCGGCAAGATCGAGGCACTGGAGAAGACGGGCATCAAGGTGGAACGCGTGGCTCTCCGGGCGATCCCCACGCCGACGAACGGCGCCTACCTGGAGGCGAAGAAGCAGCACGGGCACCTCCTGTTACACGTAGCCACTAGCCGCGAAGCCGACGAGGAACATGCGTTCCCGCTGTGCGGCTAGTGCCTCCGCGCCGCAAGTCGGTCACCTTCCGTTGTGTCAAATGCACTGATTGACATCTCTAGAAGACTGTCGGACCATTGTCGTTGTAAGGGACTTTTCTCCGACAACTGTCGGTGAACAGTCTGGGTCACCGCTTGCTTGGGGGGTGTCCCCTGACTAGCACCACAACCCCCGCCGCACGGCAGGACTACTTCCAGCGACTTCTCGCGATCCGGGAAGACGCACAGATCAAAAGGGTCGCCCGAGCCCGAGCCGGAGACATCGAGCTCGCTGAGGACGCCCTCCAGCAGACCTTTGACGCAATGGCGCGAATCAAGGATCCGGCCGGGATCGAAGACCTGAGGGCATACTTTTGCCGGGTGCTGATCCGCGTGATCAACGCTCTGCGCGGTCAGCTCGGCGCAATCCTGCCCGATGACCTGACGACCCTCATCGACACGGGTCAGGGCAAAGCCTGCGGCCAGCCGATTCCCCAGCCGATGGATGAGGCGGTCGCCGCGAACCTGCTCGCTCAGGACTGGCTTGAGCGCTTTGCCGCCGAGCGCGAGTCGCTCTTGGCCGCGGTGCCCGGACGTTCCCGCGACCCTGTCCGCTATCGGCGGGTCATTGTGAGCGTCGCCGAGAGGGTCCTCCGCGCCATAGTCACAGCGGATGTCTGCGATGCCGACGACGACCCGGCCTTGCGCGCCGCCTATCCGGAATGGTTCGCTGAGGACGGCAGCAAGGCGGACAACCTTTACCAGCGCTTCAGCCGGGCCCGGGCCGACGTGCGCACCTTGTTGCGAGCGATCATCCCCCGCGACGACCTCTCGTAAGCCGCTATCAGTGCCGGGTCATGACCCCGCCCAGGCGTTCACTATCGTGAGCACCGCTGTCGATCTCTTTCTAGCCACCTCTTTTCAAGCACGGTGCGAGGGGACTAAGGACATGAACCAAGAACGGACGGTCGCGGCCCTGCTCGCTGATTACCTTCGCCAGGCGGGGGTCATGCACGTGTTCGGGTACCCGGGTGAGTCGCTCGTCGAGTTCATCGAGGCGGCCAGGCTTTACGGGCCCGAGATCGTCTCCGCGGTCCGCGAGGCGTCCGCCGCGTTCATGGCCGAGGGCGCGGCGATGCGCACGGGAACTATCGGCGCCTGCCTGTCCACGCTCGGCCCGGGGTCGACCGCGCTGCTCAACGGGGTGGCGTCCGCGCAGCTGGACCGCGTGCCCCTGCTCGCGGTGTCGGGGCAGGTGGACAGCGCCCGCGAGCAGTTCTGGACGCACCAGCTGATCGATCACAACCGGCTGTTCGCGCCGGTCACCAAGCTCACCGCGCGGCTCGAGGCGGCGTCGGCCGACACCGTGCTGCGCCGCGCCCTGCGGACCGCCACGGCGGAACGCCCAGGCGCTGTGCACCTGACAGTAACCACGGACTCGTTCGGGATAAGCGGGACCGGTACCGGGGGAGAAGCGAAGGTTCCGCCGCTCGCCTCGGCCGGCGCGGGCCTTGAACTCTTCGGGCCCAATTCGATTGACGGAGCACCGCTGCGCGCGCTGCGCGCCGCGCGGCGGCCGGTGCTGCTCGCCGGGGCGGGCGCCGTGCGCTGCGGCGCGACCGGCGCGCTGGTCGAGCTGGCCGCGCACGCCGGGGTGCCCGTCGTGGTCGGCGCGATGGCCAAAGGGGTGATCGGCGAGGACAACCCGTGGTACGCGGGGACGCTCGACATGGCCGGCCACCAGGTGATCTGGCAGCTCCTCGCGTCGGCGGACCTGATCGTGACGGTCGGCTTCGACCCGGTGGAGCTGATCACGCCGTGGCGGCTGTCCGTGCCCGTGCTGCACGTGGACACGGTGCCGAACACCGACCAGGTGTACCCGGCGGCGATCGAGGTCGTCGGCGACGTGGCGACCGCACTCGCGTGGTTCCTCGCCAATTGGGACGACGGTCCCCGCTGGTCGGAGGCGGAGCTCAGGGCGCACCGCTCCGCGCTGCACGCCGCTTACCACGTGGGCTACGCGGTCGGCAGGCTGAACCCGTCGGAGCTAGTGGAGACCGTGCGCGCGGCCGCACCCTCCGGCGCGGTGGTCACCGCGGACGTCGGGTCGCACAAGATCATGACCGGCCAGGCGTGGACGACGTTCGCCCCGCGGGAAACGCTGATCACGAACGGGCTGTCCGCGATGGGCTTCGGGCTGCCCGCCGCGATCGGTGCCGCGCTGTCGTCAGTGCCCGGCACCCCCGTCGTCTGCATGACGGGGGACGGCGGGTTCGCGATGACCGCTTCGGAGCTTTCCGTCGCGTCGCGGCTCGGCCTCGGCCTGGTCGTCGTCGTGTTCTCCGACGGCGGGCTGAACCGCATCGAGCTGCACCAGGCCTCGGTGGGCTACCCGCTGACCGCGACCTCGGTCGACCGGACGGACATCCCGCTGCTCGCCGAGTCGCTCGGCTGCGACGGAGTGCGCGTGGAGAGCGTCTCTGGCCTGGAGAAGGCGCTGTCCGGCGCGTTCGGCCCGGGCCGCACCCGCCCGCTGGTAATCGAGGCCCGCATCGACCCGGCCCAGTACTCGGCACAGTTCTGACGTTTCGCGCTTGCAAACTAGACTCGGCGGTCGTGAGCCTGTCTATCGGAATCGTCGGGCTGCCCAACGTGGGCAAGTCCACCCTGTTTAACGCGCTGACCAAGGCCGGGGCGCTGGCCGCGAACTACCCGTTCGCCACGATCGAGCCGAACGTGGGCGTGGTCGGCGTGCCGGACCCGCGGCTCGGCGCGCTGGCGAAGCTGTACGACTCGGCGCGGGTGGTGCCGGCGTCGGTCCGGTTCACCGACATCGCCGGCCTGGTGAAGGGCGCGTCGCAGGGGCAGGGGCTCGGCAACCAGTTCCTCGGCCACATCCGCGAGACCGACGCGATCTGCCAGGTCGTCCGGGTCTTCAACGACCCCGACGTGACCCGGGTGGAGGGCTCGGCCGAGCCGGAAGGCGACATCGAGACCGTCGTCACCGAGCTGATCCTTGCCGACCTGCAGACGCTTGAGAAGGCAGTGCCCCGGCTCACGAAGGAGACGAAGTTCTCCAAGGACCCGGAGAAGCTCGAGACGGCAGCGGCGGCCCAGGCCGCCGTGTCGGTGCTCGATTCCGGCCAGACGCTGTTCGCCGGGGCCGCGGCGGCGGGAATCTCGCTGCGCGCGCTCCGCGAGCTGCACCTGCTCACGGCCAAGCCATTCCTGTACGTGTTCAACATGGACGTGGGGGAGCTGTCTGACGAGGGGCTTCGCAAGCAGCTCAGCGCGCTTGTCGCGCCAGCCGAGGCGATCTTCCTCGACGCGAAGACCGAGGCCGACCTGGCCGAGCTTTCCGACGAGGAAGCGGCCGAACTGCTCGCAGAAGCTGGCCTCGGCGAGCCGGGTCTGGCCCAGCTGGCGAAGGCGGGCTTCCGCGCCCTTGGGCTGCAGACCTTCCTGACCGCCGGCCCGAAGGAGTCCCGCGCCTGGGAGATCCCGATCGGCGCGACCGCCCCCGAGGCGGCCGGCGTGATCCACACCGACTTCCAGAAGGGCTTCATCAAGGCCGAGATCGTCTCGTTCGACGATCTGATCGCCGCAGGCTCGGTACCGGCGGCCCGCGCGGCGGGCAAGGCCCGCATCGAGGGCAAGGACTACGTCATGCAGGACGGCGACGTGGTGGAGTTCCGCTTCAACGTCTAACCATCTTGTCCAGATCTTTAGCCCTGGCTAGACCGGGATCTCGATGAGTAGCGTGGTGCCGCCGTCGGCCGGGCTGGTCACGTCGAGCGTGCCGCCGACCGCCTCGATGCGGTCACGGAGCCCGGTCAGCCCGGACCCCCGGGCCGGGTCAGCGCCGCCGATCCCGTCGTCCCGGATGGCCAGCCGCAGGGTCGCGTCAGGGGCGTCGAGTTCGACGTGCACGGCGGAGGCCTGCGCGTGCTTGGCGGCGTTGGCCAGCGCCTCTGATAGCGCGTAGTACGCCGCGACCTCCACCTGGTCTGGCAGCCGCCGTCCGGTGCGCAGGTCTAGCTCGACTGGCACGGCCGAGCGGCGGGCCAGCGCCCTGAGCGCCACTGTCAGGCCCCCTTCGGAAAGGATCGCGGGGTGGATGCCGCGGGAGATCTCCTGTACCTGATTAAGCACATCGGTGACCTGCCCGGCGATGCGCGCCAGGTGGCCTTCTAGCTCGGGCGGCGCCTCCGCCTGCACTTGTTCTAGGTCGAGCACCAGCGTTACCAGCTGCTGCTGGGTGCCGTCGTGCAGGTCACGCTCGATCCGCCGCCGGGTCTCATCGGCGGCGGCGACGATCCGCGCGCGGGAGGCCATCAGCTTGTTGCGG
>Ga0102924_1001388_pt1 | contig 28212 bp, 26 predicted proteins | sample PaiPotPPM11metaG_FD_80116 | JGI IMG/M metagenome (GOLD analysis project Ga0102924, IMG submission 80116) | Iron sulfur acid spring bacterial and archeal communities from Banff, Canada, to study Microbial Dark Matter (Phase II) - Paint Pots PPM... ... | reverse complement strand
GTCCCGCATTGTTTCGCAATAGGTGCGCGGCGCGCGCGAACGCCAGCCGCGGATGAGCAACGATCAACACAGCCTTCGACGTTTTTGCCGTCTCGGCAAAATTGCCCGCAATTACAGCCGACGCCTGGGACTTGAGTGCAGCCGCGAGATTCTGTTCATCTTCCGCGAAGACGATATCGCCTTTCGCAGCGGCCGCAACGCTCGCGACCCCGGTGACTTCGGGGGCATCGTCGCCGATTACGCGGGCCCCAATTTTTGCAGCAAGCTCTTTCAGCGGCTCTCCCATTATCTTTGCTGACCCATGGCCTTTGTTGTATACGTTTGCGCCAGGAAAGAAAAGCAGCAGCGGGTTCATTTCCTCTGTGCACTCTGTGTCTCTGTGGTTAAACTAAACCCTTCATGAAAATTGTTGCCGTCATACCAGCCCGGCTTGCCTCCATGCGGCTGCCTCGCAAAATGTTGCGCGAAATTCATGGAAAGCCGCTGGCGGTCTGGGTATATCAGGCGGTGCGCTCGTCGTCCTTACTCGATGACGTGATCATCGCCACTGACTCTCAGGAGATCCTCGAAGCATGCCAAAAGCACTCCTGCAACGTGCGGATGACCTCTGATAAGCACCGCAGTGGCACCGAACGAGTCCACGAAGTATCGCAATCAGTTCCGGCGGATGTTTACATCAACGTGCAAGGCGATGAGCCAATGATTCGCGCCAGCCACATCGAAGCGCTGGTCACGCTTGCGAAAAATGCCGAAATCCCGGTGGGTACCCTGAAAACGCCCGCGGCGTCTGACGACATTGCCAATCCGAATGCAGTGAAAGTTGTGGCCGATCTGAACGGGCGGGCACTTTATTTTTCACGGTCCACTGTGCCTTACGACCGCGATGGTTCGCATCCCAAATACTTCAAGCATCTCGGGATATATGCTTATCGCAAGCGTTGGCTGGAGCGATTCGTCACCCTGCCAGAATCATCTCTGGAGCGCGCCGAAAGGCTCGAGCAGTTGCGCTTTCTCGAAAATGGGATACCCATTTACGTCGCGGAAACCGCTTACGACAGCATCGGAGTGGATACCGAAGAAGATTTGCAGCGCGTGATGAAGCTGCTCGCCGCGCAATAATCAATAGCCGTGTTGATCTAAGTGGCGTTCGCTTTTTTCCAGGCTTCCGCAGCCGCGACCCGGCGCGCAATCGCCGGATGCGAATGGAACCACCACTCCACCCACCGCGAGGGTGTTCTCTCCGCCAGGTTCTGGTCCGCCAGCTTGTTCATGGACGAGATGAACGGCCCAACCCCGGCAATGTTCGCTAAGGCGTATCGATCTGCCTGGTGTTCATGAAAGCGCGAAAGCCCGTTCAGTGCCGGCATCAGCACGAACGAGAGCACTGTGAAAGTGAGCACCAGCAGCGGAAGATTCGCGAAATCCGACAGCGTTTCGAACATGTGCCATCGGTTTATGGCGTAGTGCAACGTCCAGTTGGCGGCCCAGAAGCCAATGAACGTGACTACCGCCTGCACCCCAATGCTCTTAAGAATATGCTTGTGGACGTGGTGCCCGAGCTCGTGTGCCAGCACGGCTTCAATCTCATCCGGCGAATAGTTCTCAAGCAGAGTGTCTGCAAGAATAATTCGCCGCGTGGCTCCAAGCCCGGTAAGCGCGGCATTGGCCTTCTTGCTTTTTTCTGACAAATGCCACTTGTACACTCCGCGAATTCGCGTTCCCGCACGTTCACTGAGCCGCACCAGGCGAAGTTTCAAATCCTCATCCTGCAGCGGTTCAAACTTATAAAAGATCGGAAACAGCAGAACAGGCGCCAGTTGCGCCATAAGAACTGCGACCGCCAGAAATCCGATCCAGGCCAGCAACCACCATTGCTCCGGAAACTGGCGGATTACCAAGTAAAGCAATTCGACCAAGACCGCCGCGAGAACTGCGGTCAGTAAGAGCCCTTTGGCTTCATCCCAAATCCAAGCGCGCAGCCTTTGGTTTGAGAGCTGGAAACGGTGCTCCAGGCGGAAGCCATAGTAATCCAGCCCGACTCCGACCGCCTTGCTGATTGCGACTAGCATCAGCACATAAAGAAACACTGCAAACGCATAGCTTTGAAATCCGGCATGCAGCGCTACGTCACGGAGCCAGTCCGTCCAGCCAGTGAGCAGCAGCACAATGAGCAATGCCAGCCCGAGCAGAAATTCGCTCATGCCTACCCACCGCCGAATTCGGTTGTATTTCCGAACCTCGGCGGAATCAGGAGGCGCAGCCGCAGCAGTAGAAGCCATTAACTTGATTATTGCACTCCAGGCAAGCAGGCGCGAGATACGAAAAGGGCACTCGAGTGAGTGCCCTTCTAGGCGGATTGAACAAACGACTCGGCGGAGGCCAGCACTTCCTGGACCAAATCCGGTGATGCCGCTTCCGCGTAAATGCGTAATAAAGGCTCGGTGCCAGAAGCGCGAAATAGTACCCACGCCTCGGCGCCATTTTTGTCCGTAGCGGCATCGAGAAAGAATTTGATCCCGTCCAGTCCTTCTTTCTTGATCACTCCATATTTTCCCAGCCGCTTGGTGGATTCAGACCGCGCGCGCTCAATCGCACCAAACTTAATGTCATCCGGAATATGAAGATCGCGCCGGCCATAAAAGTGTGGGCCGTATTCCTTCTGCAGTGCAGCCACCAGTTCACCCAGTGGCTTCTGCTCTTCGGCCAGCACATTTGCCAACAGTAGAGAATTCAATATCCCATCACGCTCGGGAAGATAACGCGAATATCCTATGCCGCCCGATTCTTCACCGCCGATCATGATTTCCCGCTCCATCATCAGGTCAGCAATATATTTGAATCCGATGGGGCACTCATTCAGCTTGCGTCCATATTTGGCCGCTATGCGGTCGAGCATGCGCGTAGTGTTGAACGCGCGCACAACTTCGCCGGGCCACTGCTTGCGCCGCAAAAGCCAATCGAGCAGCACCGAAAAGATTTTGTGGGAGTCCACGAAGCTGCCATCTTCCGCTACTGCGCCGATCCGGTCCGCATCGCCATCGGTTGCAAAACCGGCATGGCAACGTTCAGCGACCACCGTGTCTTGCAGCATGCGTACATGCGGCTCAATCGGTTCGGGATTGATCTCCGGAAAGAGTGGGTTGACCTCTTGCCGGATGGCGACGAACTCGATTCCATGCTCGCTAAAGATTTGCGCCAGGATCCCGCGTCCAGAGCCATACATCGAGTCGACGGCAAATTTGAACTTGGCTTTCGAAATCAGATCAAGATCAGCGAACTTGGAGACTCCCCGGATATAAGCAGGTTTCAAATCCACTTCCTCGATGTCTGCCTGCTTTCCATTCGGCATGGCGGAGGCCGCAGCCTCCTGCTCAATCACTTTCATGATGGCCGGAGTCGCAGACCCGCCGAACTTCGCTTTGAACTTCACTCCATTCCAATTCCACGGATTGTGGCTCGAGGTGATAACAACCCCTCCAGCTGCACCTGTACTCTTGACTGCAAACGAAATAGCAGGAGTAGGAGAGTAGTCGCTCGCCAGGCGAATCGGAATGCCGGCCCCGGCCAGAACTTCTGCGGCGGCACGTGCGAACCTCGGGGATCCGAAACGAGTGTCGTAGCCGACGATGACCCCGCGCGAGGCGTCTTCATGCTTCAGCACATACGAAGCAATTGCTCCAGCGACGCGGCGGACGTTATCAAAAGTAAAATCCTCCGCGATCACCGCGCGCCAACCGTCGGTGCCGAACTTTATTTGCGTTGCTGGACGCTGCTCGTTGGTCGTTGGCACTGCAATTCGTTCCTGGTGTTCCTCTGTAATCACAAACGCTCCTTCATTCCAAGTACCAGATTCAACGTTGATATTGCCAGGCCCACGATGCACGGCCAATGACCAACGACGTTGTGTCACACCAGCTTCTTCAACTTCTTCTCATCAAGATGCTTCACCACTTTGCCTACGTCCTGTGAATTCGCGCGCGTAGTTATAAGCAACGCGTCTTCAGTTTCAACCACTACAATGTCGTTCACCCCTACTACTGCCACAAATTTATCGGGAGCATGCACATAATTCCCGCTCGCGTTCAGCGTGAAGATGCCCTGGGAAGAAATGAGGTTGCCGTCCGCGGGGGTGCTCTTGGCCACGTGATGTTCGTGGAGGGCGGTCCACGATCCCAAATCATTCCAGCCGAAGTCCGCGCGCAAGGAGAAAATATTAGATTCCTGCTCGCCCTTCGCTGAGCGCGGCTCTAGGACAGCATAATCGATGCTGATGTCCTCGCACTTGGGATACAGCCGCCGGAAAGTGTTGGCGAACTTGCGGGTGCCGTAGTCGGCGGCAATTTTCTCGAGCAACGAGGCGGTCTTGGGTAGATGCTCGGTCAGAGCGTTGGCCAGAGTTTTCGCGCTCCACAGAAACATCCCGCTGTTCCAAAAAAAATTTCCCGAACGAACGAATTCGGCTGCGCGTTCGGCATTGGGCTTTTCGGTGAACCGTTTCACGTGGCGGGCATTGCCCGCGGCCAGCGATCCTGCCTCGATGTAGCCATAACCAGTCTCTGCCCGTGACGGCTCAATGCCGAGCACCACAATGTTTTCACCGGCGGCCGCAATCTCGATTCCTTCGGTTAAGACCTCACGAAAGCGCACTTCGTTCCCAACTACGTGGTCAGATGGAAACAGTCCAATCACCGTGTTCGGATTTTCCTGCCGCAGAACAAAAGCCGAGAGTCCGATCGCTGGCGCAGTATTCCGTGCCACCGGCTCCGCGATGATGTGCTCGGGCCGCAGCTTCGGCAGCTGGCGCGTGATCTCCGGTCGCAAGTCTTCGTTCGTAATTATCCAGAACTGTTTAGCGGGGGTCAGCGGTAGCAGGCGCGCAACCGTTTGCTGAATCATGGTCTGCTTGCCGTCCAGCGCGAGCAGTTGTTTTGCGCGCTTCTTGCGGCTTAGCGGCCAGAAGCGTGTTCCGCGGCCTCCGGCAAGAATGACGGGATAGAAATTTGCAGGCATCAGATCAAGATTTTAGGCTGCGAATTGCAGAGCGACTTTTCAATTTGAAATCTTAGGATATTCAATCCAGGAATGTCTCCGGTTGTGAAACCGGTTTTCCAGGCACGTGTGACTTTAAAAATTGCATGGTCGTTTCCGGCTGGATGCTGAACTGCCGAATGCTGGCGGGGACAACCACCGCGTCTCCCCTGGTGAATCGGACCGGGTCATGTCCCGGCGCATTCAGCACCGCTGACCCTTCGACCATAACCAGAATCTGCGCGGAACTTTTCCCACTGGCGCCGGTGTCAAACTCCTGTGCACCATGCAACTCGATTTTCTCAACCGCGAAATACGGAGACGCGACCAAAGGCATCACCCTGTTTCCATTTCTTCCCGAGTTCGAAAATGCCTGCGGTCTCACTTTTCCCGATGCGACCTGTTCTTTAATCACCCGAAGTCCCTGCTGCAAGTGCAGTTCACGCGGCCGGCCGTAGTCGTACAAACGAAACGTGGTGTCCGATTGCTGTTGGGTTTCTACGATGATCGCGCCCGGCCCCAGGGTATGCACCGTTCCACCGGCAACATAGATCATGTCCCCGGCTGAAACCTTGATCCAGTTGAGCAGTTCTTCCGCGCGGTTTTCGTGGATTGACTTCTCAAATTGCGCGCGAGTGGTCCCTGGCTTCAGGCCCAACCCAATTTCTGTCTCCGGTGTGGCATGGGCCACGTACCAACATTCGGTTTTTCCCCACGGCTGACCCATGGCGCGAGCGTCCGCGTCATCGGGATGCACTTGAACCGACAACTTCTCGTGTGGAAACAAAAATTTTGCCAGCAGCGGGAAGCGGCTCTCGTCCGCGGCGACGTCCCCCACGAGTTCGCGTTTGTACTGCGATGCAACCTCCGCCAACGACTTGCCCGCAAGCCGGCCGTTTTGGATTTTGCAATGGTCGCCGGTAAGCCACGATTCGCCGATTTTCTCGTGGAAACGCTGCGAATAGATGGGCGAAAGGTCCAGCGTGCCCCAAGGGCGGGGGTCGAACAGGGGCTGCATTAATAATGGATAGAGATCGCTCATCCTGGCTCGTGCCGCGCTGAGTTAGAAGCCTAACTCAGCAGAGAGGCTGCCCGCAAAACCGAAACATTGAAGGGTTCAACCACAGATGGCACTGAGGCACACAGAAGAGCGCGCAGAAATAGCTCTGTGAAACTCTGTCTCCCTGTGGTCAGGTTTTTTCAGAGCGATTCGACGAACCTGCGCAGCCGCTCCAGCCCGCGATCCAACTCTTTCTGCGAGGTTGCGTAGGAAATCCGAACGTGTTCATTCGTGCCGAATCCTTCGCCCGGGACAGTTGCCACATGTGCGTCGTGCAGTAGTTTTCGCGCAAAGTCGGCGGGCGAGTGCAGTCCGCTCCTGCCGAGAAATGCGGAAATATTCGGATAGACATAGAACGCGCCTTCCGGCCGACCGCACTTTATGCCATCGATCGCACTCAGCCCAGCTAGCACGTGGTCACGAAGGTGGATATATTCCTTCCGCATCTCCGCAACGCACTCCTGCGAACCGTTTAGCGCCGCTACGGACGCCTTCTGCACAATCGAGGTCGGGTTCGACGTCGATTGGCTCTGCAGCTTCTGCATGGCAGCAATCACCGCCGCAGGCGCAAGCGCATACCCCATCCGCCATCCGGTCATGGCGTAGGTCTTAGAAAGCGATCCTACGACCACCATCCGCTCCCGATATTCTTGGAGTGTCCCCACCGAAAACTCGCGTCCCGTGTAATTGAGGTAGACGTAGCACTCGTCGGAGATGACCCAAATTCCGCGCTCGGCGGCGAAGCGCACGACCTCTGTCATGTCCTCGGGAGACATCACGGCCCCCGACGGATTTGATGGCGAATTCAAAATGATCAACTTCGTCCGCGGCGTCACCAGGCGGGCAACCATGTCCGCGGTCACGCGAAAGCTTTTCGTCTCGTCGCTCTGGAGCATCACGCAATTTCCGCCGGCATAGCGAACGATGTCCTTGAACGAAACCCAGTACGGCACCGGCAGGATCACCTCGTCTCCGTGGTCCACTAGCACCTGAATCGCATTGAACAGCACATGCTTGCCGCCGACCGAGGCCATGGTCTCATCGCGCTTGTACGCGGAGCCGAAGTCTGTGCTGTGGCGTTGCAGGATCGCGTCTTTTAATTCCGCCGTGCCGCCGACCGCCGTATAGCGCGTGAAGTCGCCGTTGATCGCAGCAATCGCAGCGTCTTTAATGTGCTGCGGCGTCGAAAAGTGTGGCTCGCCCACGCTCAAGTCGACCACGTCCACGCCAGCCTGGCGCAGCTTGTCGGCTTCAGCGACCACGGCCATGGTGGCCGAAGGCTCAATTCGGTTGATGCGGTTGGCGACTTTTAATGCCGTGGGAGCTGCCGTAACTGTACTCATGCTTTGCCTGCCTTTACTTTTCTAGTTTCAAGCTTGTATGCGGGATCAAGTTTTGCTTTGAGCCGTTGTTCCACAATTTCCGGGACCAGTCCGCTGATGTCGCCGCCCAGCCGCGCCACCTCGCGCACCAGGCGCGAGCTGAGATACGAATACTGCTCCGCTGGCATCATGAATACGGTCTCAAGATCAGGTCGCAGCTTGCGGTTCATCAACGCCATCTGCAGCTCGTATTCGTAATCGCTCAGCGCCCGGATCCCTCTCAGAACCGCGCCAGCCTTGACTTTGGCCGCATAGTCGACAGTAAGCCCGTCAAAAGTGTCCACGCGAACGTTCTTGAAATGCGCGGTCAGATCTTCCAGCATCTTCCGCCGCTCGCCAACGCTGAACAGCGGAGTCTTGTCCGCATTCCCTAGGATCGCGACGACAAGTTCTTCAAAGATATGGCTGCCGCGCTCAATCAGATCCAAATGCCCGTTCGTCGGCGGATCAAACGATCCGGGATAAATGGCAGTAACTTTCCTCAATAAGCCTCTTTAATTGATCGTGTAGCGGCGGACGCCCACGTCCGCCGAATCCAGTGTCTCTTCCGTGATCAAACAGGGCAGGCCGGAATGAATTGATTTTAGTTGGCAGATTCGGGAATGGCAATTGAGACTGACGCATCCATGCTTCACACTCTTATTGCGGCCTGGGAAGACCGTCCCAACGTTATTGCGGCTGCTGACGGGAACTGTCACTACGATCGATTATCCAGGGGCAACCACGACCGCCGTTACCGATGTCAGCTTGAATGGCGAAATTGTCGGTATTTGGACGTATGCTGCCAACGCCCAGCACGGTTTCACCGATATTGGCGGGACATTCACTTCCGTCGACTTTCCCGGCGCAAACAATTTCACGGAAGCAGCTGGGGTAAATTCTGCTGGCGAAGTCGTTGGAATTTATGAGGATGCCACTAACGTTGAGCGCGGATTTACTTTGGGTAATGGACAATTCAACACGCTTGACCCGCCTTCCACACAGACAATCGCCTTTGGGATTAACGACAACAATGTGATATCAGGCTCGTACACCGATGCCAGCAACGTAACCCACGGCTTCCTTTACGCGAAAGGCGTCTTCAATACGGTGGACGTCCCAGGGGCAGCCAGCACTCAATTCACCCACATCAACAATTCGAATAAATTCGCCGGCTACTATAACGACCAGTTGGCCGAGACCCACGGCCTAACCGGCCATTGAGGTGTTTTGGGTTGATGCGTGGCTATTGCCCGCTTTGTATATGAGGGTGCCCCATTTCTCGCGTAGTTTGCGGGAAGTGGGCTTTTCACTGTAACTTTTAAGGATACCTTCTACTTCTCCAGCCCTCTTTGCGCAATGCCGATGTTGTCGCGGGTGCTGTTCTTGACCATGTACATCATCTCGTCGGCCTGGCGGATTACGTCGTGCGGAGTCTTGGCGTCATGCGGATAAGTTGCGAGTCCCATCGAGGCGCGTACGTTCAGGTTCAGCGACTCTTCTTTGCAGAATGCGCTGCTGCGCAAACTGTCGCGCAGACGGCGAGCCACGACCAAAGCCGCGTCTTTGCTGGTCTGCGGCAGCAAAACCACAAATTCATCTCCACCGTAGCGAAAGGCGAAGTCGATCAACCGGAGCTGGGCTTTGATCAAGTATCCGATCTCTGCCAGCAGCTTGCTGCCGATCAAATGGCCGTGGGTGTCGTTGACCTGCTTGAAGTGGTCGAGGTCGATAAAGAGGACGGAAAATTCATATCCAAAGCGCGATGAGCGATAAACCTCGGATTCGAGGGTCTTATAAAGATGGCGGGCGTTGTAAAGACCGGTGCAATCGTCGGTGATGGTCAGTTCCTGGATGCGCTCCACCGAGCGTGCATTCTCAATCGCAATCGCGGCGTAGTCACACAGTGATTGCAGGAAAAACGACTCCGCCTCGGTGAAGTGGTTCATGTTCACATTCACCAGCTGAATCACGCCGAGCACGCGCAGCTTGGATTTCAACGGAACGCAAATGATGGACTGGGTTTCCATCTGGGTAACTTTGTCGATTCTTTTAGTAAAGCGCTTGTCGGAGCGGACATCGGGAACGATTAATTTTTCGCCGTACTTGGCAACATGTCCGGCGATGCCTTCGCCCACCTTCAATCGCACATTTTTCAGCGCTTCAGACGCGGAGCCGACGGCAATGGCGAAGTAAAGTTCGCTCTTCGGCTCATCCACCATCAGCAAAGACCAGGTGTCTGGGCGGAAATATTCCGCCATTTTCTCCATGATGGTTTGCAGAATGGAGTCGAGGTCCAGAGACGACGTCAGGGCCTTGGCCACGTCATGGAAAATGCGTAATTCCTGAGATTGACGGGCAGTCTCTGCTCCGGCTGCGTTCGACATCAAAGGGTCCTTTGTTGCTTTGAGGTTTTCAGATTATAGGCACCGGAAGGAACCATGAGCAATGAACCATGGTAATGCGTCCCGCAAGGTTCGGGGCCGGACAAACGGCAGACTCCATTCAAGTTATAGCTTTCCCCGCCTAGCCCGCCGCTTTCCCCTTCTGCTGAGCGGACTTACGGTTAGGCCAATTTACATTGCGCGTGGCGGGGTTCTTTGATAGCTTCTTAAAGACTGCAACGTGTTCATTTAATTGCTGTTCTCTGTGATCATGTGTTCTGAAGGTAGCGCGGACGCCCATCCCGCGATTGATGAGTGCGCGATTGATAAGTAGAAGAGACAAGCCCAATTTCCGCATCTATCTGGAAAAACAGCCTGAGGGCAGCTTCACTGCACGCTTTTGAAGGAGAAAACTAAATTGTCATCCCGTAACCCGTATTTTTTTACTTCTGAGTCGGTAACCGAAGGACATCCGGATAAGATCGCCGATCAGATTTCCGATTCCGTCCTCGACGCCTGCCTGGCCGAAGACCCCATGAGCCGCGTAGCTTGTGAAACCCTGACCGCGACTGGTCTGGTCGTAATCGCCGGCGAAATCACGACCAAGGCGTATGTAGATTTCCAGACCCTGGTGCGCGGCGTGATCGCCTCCATCGGGTACAACAACGCTTTGTACGGATTCGATTCCAACACCTGTGCCGTAATCTCCAGCATCAACAAGCAATCGGGCGACATCGCCCTAGGCGTCGATACCGGTGGCGCCGGCGACCAGGGGATGATGTTTGGGTATGCGTGCAGGGAGACGGCTGAGCTTATGCCGATGCCAATTCTGCTAGCTCATAGGCTTACGCAGCGGCTCTCGCAAGTCCGCAAGAACGGCAAACTTCCCTACCTCCGGCCAGATGGAAAGTCCCAAGTTACAGTTGAATATGACGCCAATAACCGGCCGGTCCGTGTGGACGCAGTGGTGGTTTCTACCCAGCATGCCGAGACAGTCACGAATGATGAGCTTCGTGCCGATATTCTTAAGAACGTGATCCAGGCGACGGTCCCCGCCGAATTGCTCGATGCCGACACTAAATATCACATCAATCCGACGGGACGTTTTGTGATTGGCGGACCAATGGGTGATACCGGATTAACGGGGCGAAAGATTATTGTCGATACTTATGGCGGCATGGGACGTCATGGTGGCGGCGCTTTCAGCGGCAAAGACCCGACCAAGGTGGATCGTTCGGCGGCTTACGTGGCGCGCTATATCGCCAAGAACATTGTGGCCGCTGGTTTGGCCGACCGGTGCGAAGTGCAGTTGGCGTACGCTATTGGTGTTGCTGAGCCGGTGAGCGTTCTGGTGGAGACATTTGGGACCTGCAAAGTGGATCCTGCGATTATCCCCGGTTTGATCCGCTCGCATTTCAAGCTCACTCCGAAGGGAATCATCGATTCACTCCGGCTGCGCCGTCCTATTTACTGCAAGACTGCTGCTTACGGACACTTTGGGCGCAACGATCCTGACTTTACCTGGGAAGCGACCGACAAGGCTGCGCAACTGGCCAGCGAGGCGGGATTGCGTGAGCCGGTCGGAGCAGGAGTGCGGAAATAGTTATCAGTGGTCAGTGGCTGGTAGTTAGCACTGACCGCGGTTTTTCTGACCACTAATCACCAGCCACTAGTCACCAGAGACATAGGAGAAGAATGTCAACCACTTCGACGCAGTTGCAAAGCGATGTAAGAGGCACCGAGTTTGCCGATCTTGGGAAGAAGCGGATTGAATGGGCCAATCAGTCGATGAAGGTCCTGCAAATTATCCGCAAAGAATTCATCAAGAACCAGCCACTCAAGGGAACGCGTATTGCTGCGTGCCTGCATGTGACCGCTGAAACGGCAAATCTGGCCATTTGCCTTCGGGATGGTGGCGCCGACGTTGTGTTGTGCGCGTCGAATCCACTTTCGACCCAGGACGATGTCGCCGCAAGTTTGGTCCGCGACCACAACATCGGGGTTTTCGCCATCAAAGGCGAAGACAACGATACTTACTACAACCACATTCTGGCCGCGCTCGATCACAAGCCGCACATCACTATGGATGATGGCGCAGATCTGGTGAGCATACTCCACACAAAGCGCCAGGACGCGCTCGATGGCGTAATTGGCGGGACGGAGGAAACCACGACAGGCGTCATCCGTTTGCGCGCGATGGCGAAGGAAGGCGTGCTGCAGTATCCGATTGTCGCGGTAAACGACGCCGACACCAAGCATTTGTTCGACAATCGCTACGGCACCGGGCAGTCCACGATTGACGGCATTATTCGAGCGACAAATTTTCTGCTTGCGGGGTCGAAGTTCGTCATCGCCGGATACGGTTGGTGCGGACGAGGTCTTGCCAGCCGGGCACGCGGAGCCGGCGCTGAGGTCATCATCACTGAAGTGGATCCGACGAAGGCGCTCGAGGCTGCAATGGACGGCTTCCGGGTGATGGCGATGGCGGAAGCTGCGAAACTCGGTGACGTGTTCTGCACTGTGACCGGGAACAAGAGTGTCATCACCAAAGAGCACGTTGAAGTGATGAAAAACGGCGCAATCATTTCAAATTCAGGACACTTCAATGTGGAGATCGACATTCCGGCGCTCGAAAAAATGGCATCTTCGAAGCGCACCACGCGCAATTTCGTTGAGGAGTACTCGCTGAAAGATGGGCGGAAGATTAACCTGTTGGGCGAAGGCAGACTTATCAACTTGGCTGCCGCCGAAGGCCATCCGCCGTCGGTGATGGACATGAGCTTCGCAGACCAGGCGCTCTCGGTCGATTATATGGTGAAGAACCACTCGACACTGGAGAAGAAGGTATATCGCGTGCCCGAAGAACTTGATAAGCGGGTCGCGAAGTTAAAACTAGAGTCGATGGGGATTAAGATCGACAAGCTGACTCCGGAGCAGGAAGAGTATCTGGCGGGGTGGTCGGAAGGAACGTAGCAATCAGCATTCAGCACTCAGCTTGGGTAAAACCTGGGCGGCGCAAGCCGCCCTTTCTCTTTTTGGCACAGACGAGAAAAACAAAAGCACCGAGTTAGCCCGTCGGTATGGGGATTCCCGACGTTGTCTGAGAATGTGTCGTCCCGAATCAGGAACAGAAAAGAGACCGATGTTCATCCGTCACAGCTGAGAGATCGGCGTTTGAGGAGAATTGAGCCGGGAAGCGGTCGTGAGTCCGAACAGGTTGGTGCGAAGCAGGTTCTGATGGTTGGGCGTGATGCGTGAACTGGCCCCGTAGCTCAGCCCGGATAGAGCGCTAGGTTCGCACCTAAGAGGTCGTAAGTTCGAATCTCACCGGGGCCTTCCCCAAAGTTACCCTGGCGAGTGTGTTCTCGCTTGACGGAGACGATGCTAAGCGAGAGACTTATCGTGTAAGGTGCGAACCTAAGCGTTCTGCTTAGAACTGCGTTCAGGGGCGGCGGAAAAGCCGCCCTTTTTTCCGGCACTAAAATCTTGTCACCACGGAGACACAGAGGCACGGAGAAAGTCTGTGTGCGATACATTCGTGCCTTGAAGGTGTGATCCCGCCTACGCCGCTGATGATCCCAGTCGTATCGTAAGGTCCCTCTCTCGCCCTACGAGGGCGAGTTCGGCATGACATCACGGAATACAATCTAGCTCGGTCTTAGGCCACGACCGCGCTGTCGGCCTTCAAGCGCTCGGCTTGGAAGTGCGTGATCAACGCGTCAATGAGCGGCTGGAGTTTGCCGTCCATTGCTTCCGGGAGTTGGTGAAGGGTGAAGCCGATGCGGTGGTCAGTAACGCGGTTCTGGGGAAAATTGTAAGTTCGGATTTTTTCGCTGCGGTCGCCGCTGCCCACCATCGACTTACGTTCTTTCGCAAGCGCTTCCTGCTGCTTCTGCATTTCCATCTCGTAGAGACGGGAGCGCAGAACGCGCAGGGCTTTTTCGCGGTTCTTGATTTGCGATTTTTCGTCCTGGCAACTGACCACGGTGTTAGTTGGAATATGAGTCATGCGCACGGCAGAGTAAGTCGTGTTAACCGACTGGCCCCCCGGACCTGAGGAGCAGAAGGTGTCGATGCGAAGGTCTTTGGCCTCGATTTTGATATCTACTTCTTCGGCTTCGGGCAATACAGCCACAGTGACCGCCGATGTATGAACGCGGCCCTGCTGCTCGGTTTCGGGAACGCGCTGCACTCGATGGACGCCGCTTTCATACTTGAGCTGCGAGTAAACGCGATCACCTTCGATCATTGCAATCACTTCTTTTAGTCCGCGCACACCCGACTCTGATGTGGAGAGAACTTCTACCTTCCAGCGCTTCGATTCTGCGTAGCGGTCGTACATGCGAAAGAGTTCGGCGGCGAAAAGAGTGGCTTCGTCTCCGCCGGTGCCAGCACGGATTTCGAGGATAACGTTCTTTTCATCGTTCGGATCTTTGGGCAGCAGCAGGAACTTAAGCTCTTCTTCGACGGCCCCGACACGGGCTCCTAACTTGTCGAGTTCTTCCTGAGCATAAGCGCGCATCTCGGGATCTTTTTCATCGGCGAGGACGGCTTTGCTCTCGGCAATGCCTTTTGTCAGATCTTTAAACTCGCGATACTTGTCGACGATGGGCGCAACTTCGCTGTGCGCTTTGGCAGTCTTCTGATATTTCGCCGAATCAGTGACGATTTCCGGTGAAGCGAGGGCCTGCGTCAGCTCCTCGTAGCGGGCTTCGATTTGGTTAAGTCTTTCGAACATAGTGTCAGTGGCCAGTTGCTAGTGGCCAGCCTCTTTCATAGATTTTGATGTAAGTGTGAAGGAAGCGCGAGTGAATTTTGCGGTGGGGACCGCTAGGCGATAACCAGTTCGCCGCCGTGTTCTTTTTCCAGGAGCATGGACTGCTCAAGCGCGGAAATCGCGCATTCGGCTTGCTGGTCGGAAGGTGGCTGCGTGGTGACTCGCTGCAGCCATAGGCCGGGCGCAGTCATGATCGCAAAGAGGGATTTGCGTCGCCGTGCGGCGAAACGGATGATTTCGTAAGAGACTCCGGTGATCACTGGAAGCAGCGCAATGCGGACCGCGAACCGTGCCCAGAATGTTGTAACCGGGACCAGCATATACACGAAGATCGAGATAATCATGACCGTCATCAGGAAACTGGTACCGCATCGCGGATGGAATGTCGGATACTTTTGGACGGAGCCGGTTTCGAGCGGATCGCCGTTCTCGAACGCGAATACAGTCTTGTGTTCGGCCCCGTGATACTGATAAACCCGGCGAATGTCTCCGAGCAGCGACGTCGCGCAGATGAAGAGGAGAAAGAGCGCCAGCCGGATCAGGCCGTCGATCAAATTGAATGAGATCTGGCCATTCAGGGCCGGGTGAGACTTTTTCAGCTCGGTCGTAGCCAGCAGCGGCAAGTACTTATACATAAAAATGAAAAAGCCGACCGACAGCACGATGTTTACAGTTGCGATCCAGCCGCTGATTTCGAATTTCTTTTCGGGGGCTTTGCCGGCATCGTCCTTTTGAAGCTCATCTAATTGGACGTTGGCTGAAAACTTGAGCGCGCGGAAGCCAAGTGTCATGGCATGGCCGAGCGTCATGATGCCGCGAACCACGGGCCAGCCCATCCATTTATGCTTTTCTGAAAGCCGCTCGAGCGGCTCGCCATGCGTGGAAAGCTCGCCGTTAGGCTTGCGGCAGGTAATGGCCCAGGCGTGCGGGGTGCGCATCATGACGCCCTCAAGCACCGCCTGGCCGCCGACCAGGGTCTCTTCGCCACCTTCGAGCGCAGGCAAGAGCTGGATGGCTACCAGGAACTGCCACAATGTCTTGAAAAATTGCATATAGATTGGATGATCTTTGGGGCTAGTTAGTTCCAGCGAGTAGGGTACCACAGGGCGGAAGCATGGGCTTGCACGGCCAGTGCCGGAAGCCATTGGGAGGGCATGGCTTTCAGCCATGCCCTCCCACCTGAGAGTGATCACCGATGCGCACATTCGCCGAAACCGCTGACCGGATCGCCGCCACCACCAAGAAGCTGGAAAAGACGGCGCTGCTGGCGGAGTATTTGAAGTCGGTGCTGGTGGAAGAGGCCGCGGTTGCGGCGGTGTTCTTCTCCGGGCGGCCATTTCCGGCATGGGAGGAGACCACGCTGCAAGTTGGCGGAACGCTGCTGTGGCGAATGGTGCAGGAGCTGTCGGCACGGACCGAACCGGAGCTGACGGCGGCCTATCGCAAACATGGAGACCTGGGTGCGGTTGCGGGAGCGGTGCTGCCGGGCGGAACTGGGAGCCAGATCGCGCCCTCGAAAATTCAGCTGATTTTCCGCGAAATTGCCGCCGCGCGGGGTCCAGCTGCGAAGGGCGTTCTTGTCAGCAGGCTGCTCAGCGAAGTTTCGCCCGTAGAAGCCAAATACATCGTGAAGATCATGACCGGAGATTTGCGTATAGGGCTGAAGGAAAGCCTGGTGGAAGAGGCGATTGCTAAGGCATTCGGTGGAACCGTGAAAGACGTCCAGCGGGCGAATATGCTCGTGGGCGATATCGGCGAGACGCTGCGTCTGGCGGCCGAGGGTCGGCTGGCTGAAGCGAAGATGCGGTTGTTCCATCCGATTGGGTTCATGCTGGCGAGCCCGGCGGAGTCGGCTGAAGATGCGCTGAGCTACTTTCAAAACGCCTGGGTAGAGGACAAGTACGATGGCATCCGCGCGCAGGCGCACTGTTCGGGAGACAGCGTACGGTTTTTCTCGCGAACTCGGGATGAGATCACGGAATCGTTCCCCGAGTTGCCGGAAGCGCTGGCCGAATTGCCGCAAGATGTAATTCTCGACGGAGAGATCGTGGCGTGGAGTTATCTGGCGGACGATCAGCCCGCGGACGATGGCCGGGACGAAACTGAGAATGTGGAGCGACGGGCTCCTGCCCTGAACGAAGTCGAAGGGTCCTCGCGCGTCGTACTCAAACGGGCAACGGGGCGGGCGTTGCCATTCAGCGCGCTGCAGCAGCGGCTTGGCCGGAAAAAAGTCAGCGAAAAATTGATGCGTCAAGTTCCAGTGGCTTATCTCGTGTTCGATGTGCTATATGCAGGCGGCGAGCTGGTGATGGATCGGCCGCTGCGGGAGAGAGCGAAGATTCTCGACGAGCTTTTAGAAGCAAGAGCTTTCAACCACAGAGAACACCCTTCGACTGTGCTCAGGGCAGGCTCCGTCACACACAGGAAAAGAGGGAACGGGCAGCACCAGCTGTCGTTTGACGCGGAGTCAAATATCTCGAGCGCGCAGTTGATCCGAGCGCCGGTTTTTCAGGCGTCCTCGCCGGAAGAACTGAACCGACTTTTCGATGCGGCGCAAGCCCGTGGCAACGAAGGCCTGATGATCAAAGATGCGGAGTCGCCGTACACGCCGGGACGGCGCGGCAAGTCGTGGCTGAAGCTGAAACGCGAGCTGGCGACGTTGGATGTTGTGGTCACAGCAGTTGAGTACGGACACGGTAAGCGTATAGGTGTGTTGAGCGACTACACGTTCGCGGTGCGGGATGGAGAGCGGCTGCTGAATATCGGTAAAGCTTATTCGGGATTGACGGATGTTGAAATTGCCCAGATGACGAAATGGTTCCTGGATCACACGATTGATGACCAGGGCTTCCGCCGCACGGTTGAGCCGAAGATCGTGCTTGAAGTGGCTTTCAACAACGTCATGAAATCCGACCGGCACTCGAGCGGATACGCCTTGCGATTTCCCAGAATCGTACGGCTAAGGCCGGACAAGCTGCCGGAAGAGGCGGACACGATGGAGAGAGTGGAGGAGATTTTTGAAAAACAGGGCGGATGATGTTTACGCACGCGGTCCGTAGTAGCGGTAATGCCCAATAATCTTCCAGTCAAACAGAACATCTTCCATTCGCGGCCCTCGTCCGATGTTATGAACAACCATGTAATTCCCGTTTCTACCTCTCTCATTCACGACGATACCGATGTGGGTGATGCCGCGTCCTAAGTCCCACGCGACGATGTCTCCAGGTGAGTAGTCCGCTGCTCGCTGGCTCATCGGGAGGTTGCTGCCGTTTCGTGAAAAGAACATCATTAGGTTTGGAACGCGCCGATGATCAATATTCGGGTCCGGGCGGTGCTGCCATTTGTGCGGATAGGCATCGAAGTGGCGCACCATATCTTCGTGAACTTCTTTCTGAAGATCTATTCCGAGCGCCCGGTAGCTTCGAATGACTTCATCCGTGCAGACCCCGGTATCGGAAGGAACATCGCCGCCCGGATATGGAATGTGGACGTAATCAGATACATATCTCACTTGATAATGAGTGCGTTCGACGGCGGCGGTAACGAGTCGGCGAACAAAATCCTGATGTGATCGATCTTGCGGCCAAGCAGCCGCACTTAACAAACACAACAGAAAGAGCACCGACCTGTTTCTGAGAAAAAGCACAACCAGAAGGACACCGCCGGTCCAAGGTTTGTTCCAGAAAGCTTTCAGCGCGTACGATCCTGCACTTCTCCCACCGGGATCACACACCCGTGGGCTACTTCGCACACCGCGTGCTCGAACTGAATGGTTGTGTGATCGATGCGGAAGTCGGCGTGAAGGCGCTCTTTCACGTCACGCAGGATGCGCTCGCTGGCCGACATAGGGATATCGGCAATGGAGATGTGGCATGAAAGCGCGCTGGTTTCCGAACCGATGCTCCACACGTGCAGGTCGTGGACATCGTTCACGCCCTCGATTTCCTGGATTGCGGCAGCGACTCGGGCCAGCTTCATCCCGCGTGGCGTGCCTTCGAGAAGAATGTTCAGCGTTTCGCGCATGATCCCGAAGCTGGACCACAGGATCAACGCGCCGATTCCGAACGAGAGCGCTGAATCGATCCAAAGTTGCCCAGTTGCGAGAATCGCCCAGCCGCCGACGATGACTGCGGCGGTCGAAACCGTGTCGCCGATTTCGTGGAGAAGCGCGCTGCGGACGTTTACATCGCGATGCGTGCGGTAAAGCATGAAGGCGATGGCGCCATTCATCACTACTCCGGCGGCCGCGACCCACACCATGGTGCCCGCGTGCACGGGTTGCGGATGCTGAATCCTGAGCACGGCTTCGTAGAAGATGAAAAACGAAATAGCCACCAGCGCAGCAGCATTAACCAACGCTGCCAAGACCCCGGCGCGGTGATATCCATAGGTGTGCGTCGCGCTGGGCGGACGGGAATGAAAGTACACAGATGCCAGCGAGAGCAGCAGGGCTACGACGTCGGTGAGATTGTGTCCGGCTTCGGAGAGCAGGGCCAGAGAGTGGGAGCGCAGTCCGGCTACGACCAGCAGACCTATGTAGGCTGCGGTTACGAGCAGCGATACGCGCAGGATCTTCGAGGTACGCTCGCCGGCGCCATGAGAGTGGACATGCACCCATTTAGTCTAAGGATGGCGAGAGCGGGTTTCAAGGCGGCCTCGGTGAACCTCTGTGTTCTCTGTGGTTAACAAAAAAAGCATGAACCACAGAGAACACAGAGTCGCACAGAGGAAAAGCATTTTCGGTGTTTCGCGCTAAACTCATAGAGACTTTATTTGACAGCGAAATTTCTACAGTGCTACCGTCAGCGTGCGCTTGCGCTACAGACTCGAATACGTCCTCGCGTGGGGACTGCTGAAAATTGTAGGTGCGTTGCCGCGGCCGCTGGCCCGGGCGGCAGCGATTTCTATTGCCTGGACGCTGTACCTGCTACACGGAAAGTTGCGCCGCGTCGGGATGCGGAATCTGGAACTCGCCTTTCCTGACAAGAGTCGCGGGGACCGAAAGAAAATTCTTCGCGGCGTGTTCACCTCGCTGGGCCGTCAGATCGCCGAAGTTTGTCTGTTCCCCAAATACACGCGGGAGAACGTCAGCAAAACTGTGGTTTACGAAGGCTTCGAGAACTTTGAGCGGGCGCTGGCACGGGGCAAAGGCGTTTTGTTTTTGACCGGGCATTTGGGAGCGTGGGAGCTTTCGGCTTTTGCCCATTCGCTGTATGGCTATCCGCTCAATATTGTCATGCGCCCGCTGGACAATCCTTATCTCGACCGTTTGGCGCGCGAGTATCGCACCATGCACGGAAACAAAGCTGTCGATAAGGATTTTGCGCGAGGGCTGATTGCCGCGATGCGCAAGGGCCAGACCGTCGGCGTGCTGATGGATACCAACATGATCGCGACCCAAGGCGTGTTTGTGGACTTCTTCGGAATAAAGGCGTGCACGGCCAGCGGCGTGGCACGAGTTGCTCTCAAGACCGACGCCGCGGTGGTGCCAGGGTTCACGATATGGGACCCGGTGCTGCAAAAATATCGTCTGCGCTTTGACCCCCCGGTTGAGTTGGTTCGGACCGGCAACACAGAAGCAGATGTGGTTGCGAACACGGCGAGGTTTACTAAGGTCATTGAAGATTACGTTCGCCGGTATCCGGACCAGTGGCTATGGGTACACCGCAGGTGGAAGACGAGACCGGAGGGGGAGAAGCCCCTATACTAGGCATGAGAACAACAATGAAGACGGTTCGACCTAGATGGACCGCTGCGATTGTGGCAATCATGTGTACTATGGATGCGCTTGCGCATGAGATACGAGCACCTCAAAATTTAACCGCGCCGTTCTCGTTTAACTCTCAGTACGGCAACACGGTCTTTCAAAGTCGGAACTGTAATCAACGTCAACGTTAGCGTGAAAAACACTTCCAACCAGGATATTTACGTTTACCGTGCGCTATCAGAGAACATGGATCAAGGTGGGTGGGTGTATTTTGCCGATGTTTGCGCTGAAGAGGGCGATCCACCTGCGCCAACGCTGTACGAATTGACTTTAAGCGGAGTACGGAGTGGTGGGTTCATTAAGCTGATACCAGGCAAATCCTCGATTGATCAAGTAAATGTCAGCAAGCTGTATGACCTGAGCCGACCCGGCAAATACAGGATCAAGTTGCAGCGGTTTGATGAGCAAACGAAATCCCTCGTGATGTCGGACGGTATCACAGTGACTGTGACTCGCTAGAGGCGCAGCCGACGCTTCTCAGAACCAATCACTGCGGTAGGCGACCCACCAGCTCGCAATCCCGATGGGAATCGTGGCGATCAGCGCCCACCAGAGCGGAAGCGTAAAGTCGGCGACAAGGCCGAGGGCTGCGAAGACGATCCAGAAGACTTTGCGTTCCACGTGGCTATTCTATTCTGTCGGGCAAACCCCAGCGTGGCCATAGGAGAACAATCGCATTCCATTCTGGGTGTCGCGAGAATTTCCGCGATCAGTGTGATAAATACTAAGCCTGACTCCTTCTGCAATGACCTTCGTTTGTGCATCCGATTCGATCTTCTCGGTTTCGATATCAATGCGTTGTCGAAGGGATCCGCTTCCCTCGGATTGAATATCGCCTTCCGAAATGACGCGTGCGGTAACCAGAGCTTCGCCGTCTCCGAGCCAAAGTGATGGTTCGGATGCAGAGCTCCTGCGCAGTTGGATCGACAATGCGCCGGCGACAAACAGGGCTGCGAAAACTAGGGCGCAGGAGAAAAGAATCCTTTTCTTTACCAGATAAATTGCCGAGGCAACGAACAGTACCGCCGCCAAGACCCACCAGCTCGGCGGCCGCCATAGATATGGGCCCGCATAGATCCCGGCGCAAAACAACAACGCAGCCCAAAAGAGGGGCCGCCGCGCGGAGATTTGCGTTCTGCTTCGCGCAACCGGTCTTGCTCGTCCGGTTTGACGGACGGGAACCTGCTGACCCCACGACGCGAGCGGAGAGGCTGCAATCTTTGCCGATGCCAAACTTAAACGACAGTTTTTTAGCGGGCCAGGTGAAAGACGCTTTCAATGTGATAAGTTTGGGAAAAAAGATCGATCAAGTGGGCTCCCATGACCCGGTAACCCAAACCGATCAACATTCGCAAGTCGCGAGCGAGCGTGGATGGATCGCACGACACGTACGTGACCCCGGGCGCATCCAGCTTAGCCAGACCGCGAACAACGTTTTCACCCAGCCCGCCTCGTGGGGGATCGACTACGACCAGATCGGGGCGAAGGCCGGAGACCTTCCCTAGATACTGCTCTGTCGTAGCCAGGACTGCCTTTACCTCCTGCGGCGCATTGTGACGCAAGTCGGCGTGTGAAGTCTGTGACGCTTCTACCGCGATTACCTGTGCAAAACTCTTAGCGAGGACAGTCGAGAAAAGCCCGACTCCGGCATATAGATCGAGAGCCAGTTTTCCGGTAGCTCCGTCCGTCACAATGCCGACCAGCTCATCAATCAGAAAACGGTTCACCTGAAAAAACGCGCCTGCGCTCACACGGTAGCGCGCCAACTTTGTTTCGTACACAATCGCTGTCTCTCCGGAGCTGGCGAGGTATTTCGGCTCGACCATCTGGTTTGTGGGAAGCTGTTCGAAAACGGACACGCCAGCGACCTGCGGCATAATGTGCGCCAGCATTTCTGCGGTCTGCTGCCCACTCGCTCGCGCCACGCCCGGTTGGCAATAAACCTCAACAAGGAGCCGGCTGTCCGCGTGATCTGCAAACAGCTCAACCTCCCGAATTTCTGTCGGGATATTTCCGTCGCGGCCCGCCGCCCAGATTTCGGCAATCGCGCAATTAATTAGAGGTGAGCTGATAGGGCATTGCTCAATGGGCAAAAGTTCGTGGGATCGAAACTTGTAGTAACCCAGCGCGAACTCGGGCGGGGTTTGGACCTTCAGCCGTGTGCGATTGCGATAGTTCCATTCAGGCGAAGGATGAATTTCCAGCTTGCATGGCAACTCGATCTTCGCTGTCCGCTTGAGCGTCTCAAGAAGGATCGCCGTTTTTGCCTCTAACTGATGTGTGTACCTGACATGCTGATAGTGGCACCCACCGCATTGTGAGAAATACGGGCAGCGGGGTTCGATCCGGTCGGGGGATGCATCCAGGATTCGCCCCAGACGCGCCCGCACGAAGCCTCGCTTCTGCTCAATAATCTCCGCCTCAACTTCCTCGCCATCGATCGAAAATGGCACAAATACCGTTTTGTCCGGACCGCTTTCGTCCGCGGGGAGGCGGGCGAGCCCATCCCCGCCGTAAATGAGTTTTTCGATTTTAAGCTGCATTGATTGTGACTCTATTGGGGAAAATTGGCGGTTAGCGACAAGTGATCAGAGGCTAATGAAGTCAAAAGGATAAACCATAATGGACCAACCAATCGCCACACATCACTGACCACTGATCGATGACCTCTGCAGCCAGGGTCGCCCGACCCGCACTTCCACGATAGACTGGTTGACTCATGAATCCACCTTCCAATTCGACTTTGCGCGGCTCGGCGGTCGGGCTGTTTTTGTTCGACGTGTGCGAAGAGGTAAAGCTAGACGAACTCCGCACAATTCTAGGCGCGCGACGACTGGGCGTGGGATTAAAGCATGCCGCTGCCGAGCAACTGTTCTTCGAAAGACCGCCGGTTGTTGAAACTGTACAGATCCCCGGGGAATCTCAGGCGCAGGTGCGAGTGAAGTATTACGACTACGGGGTGGTGAGCGTCTTGTTCGAGTTTCCGTTCGCCGGAGACTGGCCCGACCTGATTTCGCTTTCCTCGCGCTGGATTTCGGGAACTGATCTGCCAACCCGCGCCGAGGAGATTGCCAAAGAAAGGGTCGCGCGAACGCGGGCTGCGCTAGTGAATCCCTACGATACCTGGCTCAGCGAAGACTATTTCATCTTCTTCATGCGGGAAATTGGCGGCAATCCAGCTGCGGCGCAACTGCTGCACTCCTGCGGGATGCAGATTGCGCAGGTAGTGCGCGGAGAGAACGCGGTGCTTTCCGATGATGAGCGACGCGAAGTTGTGCAGTCAGGCATGTCTTACTATCCGAACGATCTTGCCGTCCTGGGGTGGAACGCGGCTTTCGTGTACGATTCGCTGGCTGGCTCGGAAACCACTATGCAACTACTCGAATACGCGAATTCGCAGTTGCTCGAATTCCGCCACTATGATGATCTGCTCACGCGCGAACTGGCCGGCGTTTACGATTCGCTGGAAAAGAACTCGAACTTTATCGGGCGGTGGAGGCTACCGCGCGAGGCGTCCCGCCTGCAGACTGTGTTGCTGGACGTCACCGAACTCACGGAGCGCGCCGATAATGCCATTAAATTTCTCAGCGATATGTTCTCCGCACGGCTTTACCGGCTGGCGGCAAATAAGGTCGGCGTGCATGACTACAAGAGTTTGACGAAAGAAAAACTGCGCACAGCCGAAGATCTGTACCGCTTCCTGATCGACCAATTTCATCAATCAAGGACGTTCTGGCTGGAGTCGATGGTGGTGCTGATTTTGCTGATCGAACTCGTATATGTGTTCCATGGAAAGATGTAGACCGATTCTCCGCAGGCAAGGTTGTACGAGACGCAGCGCTACATATAGAACAAGCTCAGCCTCGGGATCCCGTACTTTTCCAGCAGTTTCTTGTGCGCATACTGCTTCTGCAGTTGCTCGATTTGTGCCGCGGGCATTTTGCTGCGGTAAGGACCGAGGTCGCGGTCGGCTTGGGCGCGTACGGCTACGACTTCGTCATCGGGCACGGCGGCCAGAAGAACCGCAAAGAGCTTTTCTTCGAGCACGGTGAGTTTCCGTTCAACGTCTTCGAGCCGTGACCTCGGAGATTTAGTTTCAGTTTCCGCCGCCATTTCGCGCAGCGCGACAGAAATTTCCCGCGCCATGGCTTCTGGCGAAATGCCGGGCCGCGAAGGCAGTTTGGCGGATTCCAGCTTGGCCGCATTGCGACCAAGGAATTCAGCGATCTCGGCGGAATCGAATCCTCTCTCTGCTTTCGTCTCCTTCGATGTACCCAGAGCTGCTTCTTTCATGTCTTCTGCTGCGGCGAGCACTTCCTGAGAGCAATACGCAAGACCGTTGACTTTCCTGCTCCTCGAAGGCCGCGCTTTATGTTTTTCAAATGTCGCGTCGATCCCGCGTAGCACGGCCTCGAGTGGTATTCCCGCGTCTTTCCAAGTCTCGATCAACGCCCAGTCGAGAGTTGAGAGCATCAGGATGGTCCCGCGCCCACGCTGAAAATGCTCTTCGATTTCGGTGAAGTAGTTGAAGTAGTTTTGCAAGAGTCAGCTCTTGGCTTTTAGCTGTAAGCTGTTAGCTTAATGCACGATGGGGGTGGTAAGAACTACTCGGGACGATCCAGAAACAATCCGCACGATCCCGCTAAAGGGTAAAAGCTAACGGCTAAGAGCTGATCTTCGAGCGGTTCGTGTTATCGGCGCGGGTTTTTACGCTGCGATCTTCCGCCTTTGCTTCGGGAACATTCTTGTCGGAAACATTTCGTTCCCACAAGATGCGCAGACCATCCAAGGTCAGAAATTCGTCGACGTTCTGAATGTATTTCGATCCCGATCCGATCAGCGGCGCCAAGCCTCCGGTTGCGATCACTTTGGTGGATTTTCCCAGTTCGGTGAGCAGCCGCTCCAAAATTCCATCCACCAGACCGAGATAACCGTAATAAAGCCCAGATTGCAAACTGCCCACTGTAGTGGTGCCGATAATTCGCGACGGTTTGCGGATATCGACACGTTGCAGTCTCGCCGTCCGGCTGAAGAGCGCGTCGGCAGAGATTCCGATCCCAGGGCTTATAACGCCACCTTGATATTCGCCTTTGGCGGTAACGCAATCGAAAGTGGTCGCAGTTCCGAAATCTACGATGATGCACGGCCCGCCGTACTTCTCAAACGCCGCAACCGAATTCACAATCCGGTCAGCGCCGACCTCGGCGGGATTGTCATAGAGCACCGGCATGCCGGTCTTCACCCCTGGCTCAATGAACAAGGGCTTGCGTTCGAAGTAGCGCTCGCAAACGCGGCGCAGGGTGGAATCGAGCGGGGGCACCACCGAGGAGATCACGATCCCGCCAATGTCTTTCGGCTCCAACCCTGCCATCGAGAACAGATTCCGAAAAAGCACTCCGTATTCATCGATGGTCTGCGCCGCCCGCGTGGTCACGCGCCAGTTCGCGGCCAGCTTCTCATATTTCGCGTGAGAATCTGACGTAGCCCGGGTGAATACTCCGAGCACCGTATTTGTGTTGCCGACATCTAGAACGAGAAGCATAAGTAGTGGTCAGTGATCAGTGGTTAGTGGTCAATTGTAGGAGTGTGCTCAGAACCAGCCGCTGTTGTTCCGGAAGCATCACTAGCCACTGATCACTTGTCACTGATCACTCTCACTGTTCCACTGTAAACAATTCGCAATTCATCGTCTGTGCGGACCCGCAGAAGGCCGCGCGGGTCAAGCCCTTCGGTGGTTCCTTCGAATCCGCCATTTTCTTCAATTCGTACCTGCTTTCCCCGCGCCATCGAGGACTGCTCTTCGAATCTGCGCAAAATGTCACTGTGAGCTTCGGGATTCGCCAACAAGCTCTGGTATTCGCGATCGAGCGATTTTAACAAAGCGGCGCACAGGTCAACGCGAGACCATGTCCTTTCTGTCTCTATAGCCAAAGATGTTGCAGTTTTCTGAAGGTCATCCGGAAACTGACCGTGGTTCACATTGATTCCGATTCCCACCACGATGTGCCGTACTCGGGTCGCTTCCGCATTCATCTCAGTTAGAATTCCGCAAAATTTCTTGCCCGCGATTAGAAGATCATTCGGCCACTTCAGGTCAGGTATCACCCGCGAATCGATCTCCTGCACGGCCGATCGCACGGCCAATGCTGCTGCTAGCGATAGAACTAGAACTTCAGACGGGGGCAGCGCAGGCCGCAAAATCACCGAACAATATATCCCGGCGGATTCGGCCGAGTGCCAGTGGTGGTTGCCTCGGCCCCGGCCAGCGGTTTGTTGCTCGGCAAGAAACACGCTGCCCTCGGGAGCGCCTGCGCCCGCCGCTTCCATGGCGAGCGTGTTGGTCGAACTCGCCCGGTAGTAGTGACGAATGTGCTCGCCGAAAATAGTTCCGCGCACGAGCGGCTGGAGCATCTCCGGCAGAAGCAGGTCGGGAACCGCGGTCAGTTGATAGCCGCTAGAAGGATGGCCGGCGATTTCGACCCCGAATGTCCGCAACTGCTGAATCAAGCGCCACACCTCAGAACGAGTCGTTCCGATTTCCTGCGCCAGTTTGGTTCCGCTGACCACCGTCGTCGAATAGTTCATAAGCACGCGGATGATTCGTCCTAGACGAACGTCCGTCTGATGTTCCGTGTCGTGCGGCGCGGAAGGTCTCGTCGCGCGCGGGCTCCGAATTGAGGCTGCTTTGGTGATGCTGGAATTATGCCGGACAGAAGCTGTGACCGCAAATCCGCGCCGATTAAGCAGGGGCCATGCGCAGGCTCATGTCCACCGCAGGTGCGGAGTGCGTTAGCGCGCCCACAGAGATAAAGTTAACGCCGGTTTCGGCATAGGCGCGAACATTTTCCAGATTGATGCCGCCTGAACTCTCGAGTGGAATGCGACGCTCCGATTTTAAGCAGCGTTCGACAGCTGCACGAGTTTCTGCCACCGGCATATTGTCGAGCAGGATGGCCTCTGCACCGTAAGTCAGTGCCTCTTCCAATTCGGCGAGATTGCGCACCTCGACTTCAATGATCTGCGTGCCGCGGCGGTTGCGGTGGGCGCGTTCGAGCGCGGTTTTTATTCCGCCTGCGAGCGCAATGTGGTTGTTCTTGATCAATACGCCGTCGGACAAGTCGAGCCGATGGTTCTGGCCTCCGCCGCAACGCACGGCATATTTGTCCAGAGGTCGCAGGCCAGGCGCGGTCTTTCGCGTGTCAAGAATTTTCGCCTTGGTTCCGGCTACCTCGTCAACGAATTTTCGAGTGAGCGTGGCGATTCCGCTGAGGCGCTGCAGTAGATTCAGGATCACTCTCTCGCAGGAGAGAAGCACGCGGGCGTTATGGCGAATGACTGCGATAGGCTGACCTTTACGCAGCCGGACGCCATCGAAGATTTCCGGATGGCTAGTAACCTCGCAGTGTGATACGACTGCGCCATCGAGAATGGCGTACACATCGAGAATGCGCGCCACTGCGCCCAGTCCCGAAAGGATGCAATCCTGTTTAGCCAAGATCGTTCCTGCGGCGCGCTGGTTGGGATCGATGCAGGCGTAGCTGGTGGCATCGCGCGTGGCCCGGTCTTCGAGCAATGCGTTTTCAAGGATCGCGGTAATGCGCCGGCTATTGAAGTCCATATTTGTGAGTGAGGCTGCTTCTATGTGGGGCGGGCGCCCTCGCCCGCCATTCTAATAATGACTCCGCCACCCTAACCGCACCCCAACTCGTGTAGCTTACTCCGAGTCTTCTGATGCATGACCGCGAGCTCCTGCTGCTGTTTTCGCAGGTTCTCCACAACTTGAGGAGGAGCCTTCGCCAGAAATTGCTCATTCCCCAACTGCCGTTGTCCCGTGG
>Ga0102924_1001384_pt1 | contig 28246 bp, 7 predicted proteins | sample PaiPotPPM11metaG_FD_80116 | JGI IMG/M metagenome (GOLD analysis project Ga0102924, IMG submission 80116) | Iron sulfur acid spring bacterial and archeal communities from Banff, Canada, to study Microbial Dark Matter (Phase II) - Paint Pots PPM... ... | reverse complement strand
TCAGCGGCCGATGTTGCCCCTTAGCTCGCGCTGCGAGCTTGCGCTTCAGGCTCTCGTCGACCCGCAGATTCAGTGCCACCATCAGTGCGCCTCCTCTGATTCCCTCCTCGTCGCCACAAGCATTGTAATACATTGTAATACAAATGTCAAGGAAACGAACGAGCCTCAGCCAATGATCCCTCCCACATGAAAGAGAATCTGTCCAGCGAGGGCCCGGAGTCGTTGGCTTGATTTTCCTTGGTGGGCGAGGCAGGAGTCGAACCCGCGACCTCCTCGGTGTAAGCTGGAGGATCGCTCTCACGCCCAGTCACGGTCTACCGGGAACTTCCCTTGATTTCACGGCTGCCGGCTCGCTCCTTCTTGTCTTTGCATGGCCTTTCCCGCTCCGTCACGGCTTTCGGAATAGCACTGGAAAAGCAAGTCGCGCCATTCTCCACCGTCCTAGCGTAATGGCCGCCGGTCAACGACCAGCGGCAGACCCCCTTGCGGAACGAGTAGCAGAAGCACAGCGGGGACTGGATTCTCCAAGGAATCTGTGCCTTCGTTTTCGACCGCAGTATACCAAAGACGATCACAGGTACACTTGTTTTCAGCCTCGTCACCGAGCAGCGCAAATCGGTAGCCGCACTCCCAACACCACACGTGAAAATCGTGGCAGCCATCACACTTCCCCGTAACCATGATCGAAAGCGGCGAATCTCCGACGGCAAGACCGAACGGTTGATCATATAGAACCCAGCCGCTCGTAGTCCGACGTTCGTGGGCGCAGCGGCCGAGACACGGCTCCCAGCCCGTTGGGTCAAAGGATTTCAGTTCTTGGGGGCTTAGGAGGCGCATCGCGATGGTGTCCTGTGCTCGCCGTTGCGCGGCACCAGTGTAGCCGTTTGCGCAAACGAGAATGCCGCGGTGGGCGCGACAGTCCTCCATCAAGCCTTCGAATGCCTCCACGTCCTTTACGTGGACTTTGCGCTGCCGGAATTTCGCATCAACGATGACCCGCCGCGACGTGTTTTCTTCAAGCCGCGCGTCGATCAGAACATCCACTTGCCGATCGGCGCCGGATAGGGCTCCGACAAGGTGAGCGTTCGGTATGACCGTGATTTCATCGGAGGCCTTCTCCGACATCAACGAGGCCACGAACCGCTCGTACAGACGCCACTGAGGATCTGACCGCGCGACCATATTAGGCGCTTGGTTCCTCAAGAGAACCCACCGCGCATGATTCCAGGAATTCGGCGGTCTGATTGAGAGCCACGGGGTCCCTGGAGTGGTCGTCGGGATCACCACGGGGCACCCAAATCACCATCCCGCGCCGCGCCCTGGTTAGGAGAACTCGGTATTTGTTTACGAGATACTGTCGTTCAGCTACGTTGCTGATGTTTCGCCAATTTGTTCCGTAAAACTTCCGCAATGCCCATCTTTGATTTTGAGTATCGTACGTGAGATCGTCGCCCCAACACACGCCAGTCCAGTCGAGCTCAAGACCCTGGCATTCAAACTCGGTTGCAGCGACTTCCAGGCGGGACGCCGACCGCACGTCGCGCGGCCCTGCCAAGAACCACTCTTCAAAAGGGTAGGACCTTCGAAAGCCGGAGGATAGTTCGATCCCGTGCGCTCGCAGGCGAAGCGCTCCCGAACTGGCCACAAGGCCGGCGACTGAGAACCGATCTTCCTCCACTGCCCGCGCTCGCAACCACGCGCGGGCAGTACTCAAGGATCTCGTCAGCACTAATGGGAATTCGAGGTTGGGAGACAATAGTTGCCCGGCCGCTTTCGCGTCACCCGCGAGCACCGCGTCGACCCACTCTGTTACCACGCGAGCCCTGAAGCTCCGTAGCGACACCGGCAGGTGGAGAGTATCGGCAGCCTCCGTGCGTACCGCAAGCGGCCCAGGTTCGGTGAAAAGACGAGCCCCGGCTAAGCTGCTCGAACGACCGTCCAACACCTCGCGAGACGCCATCACCGTCCAGTCTGCGGACCTGCCTGAAAGAGCCCTCCCCCATTCGGATAGCCCCGCTTCGCCGCTGTGGATCTCCTGGCCACCGCCCACCAGCGCCACGATGACGCTCCACTCTGAACAGCGCTCCATTACGTCGAGCATCATCGCGGGCTCGGACGCCGGAACGCCTCGCTTCCGCTGCATCTGTGCTGCGCTCCACGCACGCTGGGCTTCATCGAACACGACGATATGTTCGGGAGGCGGGCGGTCGACGTGTTTCATGCCGTGCTCCTCGAGAAACTCGTGGACGCTCTGCACGAAGGTGCTTACTCGCCTCCCAGCGTCGCGAGATGCGTCTTTGCGACGCCGGACGTCCCTCACGAGAGCCTCCCGAACGACCTTTACGAGCGGACCATTCCCGGAAAGGAACACGGCGCCGGGTTGGCCATCAACACGAAGCGCCGGATCATGAGCCAGCGTTAGACCGACGAGCGTCTTGCCAGCCCCCGGTACACCGGTAACGAAACAGACGACGCGCTGTCTTTCGGACCGAGCTCTCTTAACCGCCTCAACGATGGTCGACGTGGCACCATTCAGCGTGTCGGCGGCCGCGTGTGCGATCTCGCGAACCTGATGTCCAGCGAAGATTGCCTCCGCCGCCTCGATAATGCTAACAGCGGGCAAATACGGGGAGCTATCCCAGGCAACTACATCGAGTGGCTCGAGGCCGAGTTCCAGCGCACGCTCGGCAGCACGCAGGAACAGCGGCGCGACGCCGCCGGGACCAATGCGAGCGACCGTGGCGACGTGTACCGTCCCCTGCCAGGTTGGCCACCTCCACATAGTAGGGTCGCACGCCGCGCTTGCCACGAGCGCCGGAAAGATTTGGCGACCTCGACTGGCCTCGTGGAAGTCGCGGAGATCTAGACAATAGTCCTCGACCTGCCAGACGCCTCCGCTGTCGAACGAGTTCGCACCAATCTTGAATTCCAGGACGACGAGCGCTCCCGATGCGATCACGACTGCGTCGATACGGCGAGAACGCCGAGGGATATTGTACTCGAGCGCGATACCCCAGTCGGCCGCTGCGGCGTTTGCAAGGATCGCCTCTTCAGCCGCAACCTTGAGGATGTCAACCTGATCGCGCCACGCTGCAGTTTGTGCGTGCCAGTGGCGGGTATAGCCATCATTGGCGGCGGCTGTGACAAGGACGCCCACGAGGTAATCGGTGCTAACCTTCCTGAAATCACCGAGAACCGAGCGGAATGCAGCGCTCATCGGTCCAGGTTAGCAAGGCTAACGGCTGGCAAGTCGCCGAGTCGCGCGAGGACCGTGCGTTGCGTTGGAACGAGACTTCCATCAGGGCGAGCTCGCAGGCCAACGAGTCGGACTTGATCCCCGGTAGTCACTGTCGCGGCTGCCGCATGCGTACTCGGGTCCAGAGGCGCAAGCTGTATATGGCGCGGCACTTCAGTCCCGGACTGAACGTTCACTGACAGTGCGATGGCGTCGCCGGCATGAATTGCACGAGGCGGTTCGCCGATGACGCCCTCCACCGCGGCTCCGTCCAGTTGGCCGGACCATGTGGCCGTGGCGACATGCCAGAAGGCAGGGCAGATGAGTTTGAAGGGACACCACTTACAATTGTCGGCGGTTGGCGACGCGAGCTCGTCTGGCCACTTGGCGCCCAACACCTTCGCGTTGTACTGATCGAGTATCGCGACGGCCTCGATGGCCTCACGCGTACACTGGTCTGGATTCAGAGTGACCTCGACTCCAGGACCTGCTAGTGGCAGGAGTACCCCGCGCTGCGGCCACCACCCAAGCGCCCCCTTCACTAAGAATCCATAAATACGGAGCTGTCGTACGTACCCGGCATTCACTGTGTCTGCCTGCGCCGATCCGTCGGCTTCCATGATTGCGCCGCTTTTGTAATCGACAATTTCGCGCGCGCGGATCACATCCGGTTTTCCCGCCAGCTTCCCATCGCAAGCCGTGAATGTTTGCTCTCGGATACTGATGGCTTGTGTCAGATCCGGTGCGTCCATTGTCGGTGCTGATCTAGCACTAACCGCCTTTGCTGCAAGCTCGCGGGCGCGAAGGGTCACGCTTGCCTTCGCTACATAATAGCCCGGCCACGTTGCGGGTAGGCCGAAACGCCGATCAAGAACATGAGCCATGGCGCGCTCATATTGTGCGGCGATTGCTTGGATCCAGAGCTCCTCGATGGCGGCGTCAAAATTCTCTTTCGAAAAGTCGACGCTTGCTATCTTCTCCAAGACTTCGTGATAAGCAGTGCCCAGCCAAGCCTTCGGGTTCCCGAGGACAAAGGTAGAGCTGTCGGCTGCCCGTGAGAGGCCAGCGCGGAGCTGGCACACACGCATCATCTCGGCCAGGGTCGGGCTGGTTGCCGGGATCGGCGACACCCGGAGGCAACGATCGTTCAAAATGGCCTCCTAAGCAAATCGAAAATTGACTTGATCGTGACCTGGCAGCCTGCGGCGATCGCATCCGCGTATGCGCCAGCGAGCTGCGGCCCGAAGAAGTTCGGGTCCGTGTGCCAGAGAGGATGCGCGATGATCTGAGCGCGGTCACCTCGACGCCCGGCCTGTAAACCGCCAAACGTTACGTGCTGCCAACCTGGCATTGCCGCGAAGTAAGGTCCGGCGGCAGCAATATCGAGCCCCTGCCAATATGGGACCCCGAAGTCGATCGGCGCAGCTGAATCCAGCGCCAACCTGGCCAGGTCGAGACCCAAGCGCCAGTCAAGGATGCTGTGATACGGGAGGTTGCTAAAGTCGCGCAGGCAATCCGGGCAAGAAGTCAGACAAGCGTTTGCTCCCGGCCCGGCATGTTGCGGGCTTACAAGAAACCCGTAGAAGGTCGGGTTCGACTGGCCGATGATGTACCGTAGCAGCGCTTCCGTCTCGGCTGGTTGCCCGAGCAACGACGCATAACCTGCGCCGTTTTCCAAGCTGTCAGAGAGGAAGACCTGGCCGGCGATACCGCCAGTCCCATCTCGCAGGATCCGAAGGCCGACCCTCAGCTCCCGCTCGTGTATGTCGAGCCGATCGGCTGCTGCGCGGCGCGCGAGAAAGCCGAAGGAATACAACGCGGCACGGACGCCAAGGCCTTCATCACCGGCCGGAGATCTCCGGATGCCGATTGGCCAATTCGTGATGCCGAGAACCATCACGTCGGTGGGTTTTATGGAGCCCAGGGCGCGCTGGTCGACGCCAGCACCTGCATCAATTTGAGGATTGATCACACCGGCGTTGGCCAACGCGAGCCTTGTTACCCACGTTTCGCCCTGCGCAAGCTTCTCGAAAATAAACAAGGCGCCGTCGTTATCATTGATAATGTAAACGGTCTCTTGGTCTGCCCACACATGGAAGTTCGCCCTATGCGTAACTGGAAGCGGTGTGACGCCCATCTTTGGCCGCGATGCTCGTGGAGTCCACTCGAACGTACCGTCGAAGTCGCGGCTGCGGCCGTACAAAGTTCTGAAACCTGCCGGTTGCGACAGCGCTGTTAGCCGGTAGCCCGGATCTTGCTGCGGTGTCGCCCCGCATATCGGGCAGCTCGCCGGTGGCGGCTGAGTTTGGTCGACAGCCTGACACGCAGCACAGATCCCAACTGAGATCGCCGGCCCCAGTGGATTTGGAGCTTCCACCGGGCGATTGCCCTGGGGCCGGTAGTTGACGACGCCGACCGCGGTGTGTATGAGGCCATCCTTCACTGTCTCTGCGCCAGGCGCGAATTGACTAATTGCGATGTCCAGTTCCCGATCGACGACTTCGTCCGGGGGCCACGGGTGTGTTCGCACTGGCCGATCATAGAACAGATACCTAGTTCGTGTCGGAAACCCGAACATCGGCAGAACGCCCGCATTCGCTAAGCGCTCACTGAGCGCATCTTGCGTGTACCTGGGGTCCACCGATAATTGTGTGACGAGCGGCCCCAACTGGTGAATGCAATAGTCGATGAGTGCTTGACGCCGCGTCAAGAGCGCGGCGTCAGCGTACGCAAGAAGGACATCCGTGACGCGAGCGACTTCATTTGCATTCTGTTGAATCCAGCTTGATACGAGCTGGGCGGTGGTAGCGCCCGGCGGGGAACTCGCCGGTGGTTGTGCGGGCGATAAGGTCCAGTCCTGAGCTCGCCCGAATTCACCGTGAACACTATCACCGCCTGTGACTGGAAACAAGTTAAGTGCTGCGAATGCCTGTCGAAGAATCTCCTTCGCCAGAACGCGTTTAGTGATGCTATCGCGCCGCATGTCTACGTACGGTTGCGGCGGCGGATCTGAGGTGATCCGCTGAGGGCGCTGGAAATAGTAATCGTCGTGACTGCGGCCCCTGCACAAGGTGAGAGCAATCGACATCCCGGACCCGCGCCGGCCCGCACGTCCAATGCGCTGCTGGTAGTTGAACCGCATCGGCGGCATGTTCGCCATCATCACGGCCGCGAGAGTGCCGATGTCAATGCCCGCTTCCATCGTGGTGGTGACGCTCAGCAAGTCAACTGGATCGACCAAGTCGTTCTCGCGTGGAGCCGGCAGGCATACGTCCTGAAATAGCCGCTGCCTCTTCCGCGCGTCGGATTTGCTCGTCTGTCCCGTGAGTTCCTCACAATTAAGGCGGAAAAACTTGCCCGCTCGGGTAGCGAGATAAGAATAGTAGTCGGGCGATAGCTGCGCGGAAGCCGTAGGCTGCGCAGGCCCGAGCAGAGATAGACAGTAGACACAGAGTCCTCCGGAAGGATTCAGGTGCATCCTGCGGCATTGGGTGCATTCAGCAAAAACAGCAGTAGGCCCAAGGAGACACAAGGCCGGAACGTTCAGGTAGTAGTGCGCCGTGTTCAGACACCCTGCCGCCCTGAGGTAGTTAAGTACGTCTCCGGCATACGTACTGGGGTTGAATCCATGCCGTTGGGCGATTGCTGTGAGGTAAGCCGCAACGTAACCAGGCGGCGCGCTCAAGGACGAGCAGGAGTGTGTGGAGAGTCTCTTCCTTGATCCGAAAAGGAAGATCGCCCCATCAGCCCCCTCTTGGACGAGTGGCGAAGGCGGAGGGCTAGAAATGCGATCCACGGTGGGAAGCGCCAGAAGGAGCGACTCGATGCTCCGTCTTCCCGAGGCGAAGACGATGTCCATGAGCTCCACTTGGGATCGATCCTGAATGCGATCAAGATGCACTTGCTGTTGCGGCGTGAGCTGACCCTGCGGCCTGGGAATTGGTGCTGCGCCAGCCGGCCAAAGATAGAGGTCTCTCCAGCTACCCTCGCGATCCTGTGGGTCCGTCCAGAGGACGTTCTGCGTGTACCCGCCCGGGTTCATGCCCTCCGCGAGCATGCGGTTGCCGATGTCGCCAAGAATCTGGGTGAGACGGAACGGACCAGCCGTAGCGCGCAGGAGGATTTGCTGCGCCGCTTGCTGGTTCGTAAGCCCAGGATAGGTTGCACACGGAAGACTGGCCTGCGCGGGGTTCGCCGACATGGCGATCGCTATTGCATCTGCTGGATGCGTTGTCGCAAAAGCTGCGGCCACCGCGGTGTCCTGAGGAGAGAGTTGCTGTCCTTGGCACTGGGCGTTGAATGCTTGAGGGCCAGCGCCTTGCCCTGCAAGCGCGTCTACTAGGGCCTGGCGGAGCGCGTCACGATAGTGCGAAAAGCGCATTCCTGCAGATAGCTTCGCAGCATCTTGGCGGCTGTCTGAAAACACGACGAGCTTTCGGCTGGTGGACAGAGGTGGGCGCGAGAGGTCTCGCAGTAGGGCGTCCGAGAGAACTTGAGCGATTTTTTGGAAGCCGGTCCGTTGCGTTCTGACTGGTGACGTAATGATGTCTCTTCTCCGCCAGTCCGCATCACAACGAGGACAAATCGCCGGGTACACTTCTCGGCCGGACGGTGGTACCGGTAGAACAGAACCATGCATGGAAGCAACATAGTAAAGGTACCCGGCAACGCCGCCGCCGGCGCTCAGGCCAACCTTCCCGTCGACTGGGTCGAAATTTGCTCGCCGCCAAGCACGCGCAGGCGAGGGCGCGCCTGGCGGTGTCCCCGCCGTTTTCTGCGTCCACGAAGGTGTTGTCGGCGTGAGGTTACCGGTTGCAGGCCAGAAGACCGCGTAATTCTCGTAGTCTCGGTCGAACGACACCAAGTCGGGTGCTGTCTCAAGGTCTGGGTGGTCAGGAGTCAGGTACCACTCGTTGGCATTGCCTGCGTCGCTCCGGTAGCCTCCGAGGAAGACCTCCCCGCACGCTTCGCAGTAGAGAAGTTCGAGAACGCGGGAGCCACACTGGCACGTCAGGGTTGGTACATAATGCAATGAGCCCGTAGGACATGGTTCTTGCCTCGCGGGAGCTTGCGTACATCCCGGATTTGTACACACCCACAATCCCTGCAGGTTCCGCAGCATAAGGTGTACGCGCATTGGCAGGGGCGCGTGTCCGGCCGCGTTGCGCGCATGTGAGAGCGCTGTTAACAATCCGTCCACCGCATCATCCGCCCGCTGCATGTCTATACCTGGGAACCAGAGAGGCGCGAGAGCCGCGGGTGAATGGGGAACGATCCCTTGATCGCTCGTGCACGCAAGGCGTAAGGCGTCGGCAGCCTGCACATGCTGTAGGGCGATAACGAGCTGTTCTTGGTACGCTACTCCGGCCGCGGGAGTTGGTGCGCCAACGGCGCCAAGCAACGTGGTGGTCTCTTGAGGAAGAACCGCATCGCCGCCTGCACGCACTGTTTGCCCAAAATGCGCGAGGGCGTTCACGTGAGGTGAAAGCACACCCGGCGCCGCAGGGTTCGGCGGAATGATATAGTTCGTGCCGCCGATCACTCGGAAACGGTTGCGGTCGCGGCCGAAAAACTGCTCGAGGTACTCAAGCCCACTCGGGCCGCTCTCTAAGGACGCGCTCGAGGCGAGGATCCGGAGTTGATTGGAATTCGGAGCGAGACCCAATCGGTCGAGCAGAGCGCGGAGTAAGTACGCGACTTCAGTTCCAGGCGTTCCTCTGTACGTGTGAAGCTCATCGACTACAAAGTGAAAGACGTGGTCCGGCGAGCGCCGTAGCCACTGGCAGGTCTGGTCGAAGATCGTCGCCTCGACCGATCGCATCAACATGATGTTCAGCATTGAGTAGTTCGTGATCAGGACATCAGGTGGCGCCTCCTGCATGTCCCATCGAGACCACATCTCAGCGCCGTCCATGCGCTGGAAGAAGCGCTCCGCCGCGCTTCCTGCAACGGCTTGGGCGTCTTGATGGATGCTACGAAGCTCGTCACGAAGACGACTCACGTCGCTGCCGGACACGGGAGTCTTGCCAGTATAACGGCCAAAATAGATTAAGTTACCATTGCGATTCGTCTGCAACCATGCGCGAGCTGATTGGCCGGCGAGCGCCGTGCGCAGTCGCGCGAGCTGATCTTCGACAAGTGCGTTGAGCGGATACAAGATTAGCGCCCGGATAGCAGGTGCTCGCGTTTCATGGGCACGTTGCGAGACCCGCGGCGCCCACCGGCGCTTCGTACCCACTACGGTAGAGTGACTCCACCAGTCCCACTGAGCCGGGCGCTGGCCCGGGACACTCCAATTCGCAGACTCACGCACAATGGATGCAATCACAGGAAGTAAGAAGCATTCCGTCTTTCCCGAGCCTGTCCCGGTGGTCACGACAGCATCCATTCCGTTGGCGGCCACCTCGCGGAACACATCAAACTGATGCTGGTGAAGCGTGTAACCGGGTGGAAACAGGCCCTGTGAAACGAAATCGGCGGCTGCAGCGATGTCACTCGGCTGCCACAGTCCGGCAAGTATGGTTTGGATCGCTTGAGTGAATGACTGACCCGAGGATCGGTAGGCTGGAATAGGCTCGATCAGGGGATGCCGATAGATGCGCCCATCCCGATCCAGTAGTTGCCGACGTTCCGACACCAGATCGGTGTACCGGAGATCAAAAGGGCTGTCCAAGTACCTGAGGTACATGTCCCTCAAGTTCTCAAACAACCGGAGCGGGTTGCTCATCTGATTCCCTGTTGAAGCAGCTGCGAAGCGAGATAGGCTACGTTTGGAGGAACTTCGGCGTATTCAATCCAACCCGTCGACGGATCAAACCGGCCGAGCTTGCCTGAGCAAAGAACGAGGGCCCTTTCAATCAATAGCGGCGGCCTAAAGACGGCGAAGGTTGAAAACATGCGATGTTTCGGGTCGTAGTGAAGAACGCCGCGTTGCCTTCGCATAATTGCGTACTTCCCGATCTGAACAGGAATGTTGTACGAGCAGTTGCGCCAGCGCAAGTAATAGAAGCGCTGATGTCGTAGGGTGAACCTGAACAGTCCCATATGGGCATTTCTAGCGTCAGACGAAGGCACTTCAACCCACTGTCGCCTCGAGATCGAGAAACGATGCACGGACCAGCCGGGCGTTTCGGGCATCAGCGACCGGCGCCAAGTCCTTGGATCGCGTACTCTGGGTGTCACTGAGAGTAACGCAATGGGGGCATCCTTCTGGATCTGGAATCCGAGCGCTCTCGCACTCGCAACGATCGCATTCGGTGAATGGCCGCGAAGCAGGATCCGCTGCGGCATGCCTTCGAATTCCGAGGAGGCCACTTCGATGTGGTTGACGCGAGAGAGACCCTCGAGTATCGCCGGAGACCGCGCCCCGCAAAGAAGTCCGGTCTCGCCCATATCGGCCGGGAACGCCACCGAGGGCGGCACTACACGCCAACCATTCTCAGCTCCAGCTGTGTAAAACTCGACATGGCTCAGTTGCTGCAGCGCTAAGCGAACCCGCTGGTAGACAGGAAGATCAGAACTTGAGGCACCCGAGCGCTCGACCTCGTCTGAGTCATCCGAAAAAGCATCGCTCTCGTCCGTGCAGAATTCCTCCACGGCAGCGCGGAACTGCGACCAGGAGCCTTGCCTCTTGGCTGACAGCCAAAGTAGCAAGCGGTCGTGGTTCAACGGCTCATCCTCCTCAACTCGCGCGCACACCGTTTATATCGATCCCACAGCTCGGCGGCCTCCTGGGTTGGGGGCTCGACTGACAATCCCTTTCGACTCGCATCCAGAATGAACTGCCGCCACCGCCCGACCGCTTTCGCGTTCCCCCGGGGGTGCGGCGAAGAAGCGGCGATCCCCTTTGGCTCTACGGTGCGACCGATAAGCAAAACGTGGCTCTGGGTCTTATTGCAGCGAAGCGGCTGTGCTGGGAGTGCCCAAATGGGTTCAAACGGCGGCGATGCAATACACTGCGCACCCCTAATGTCATCACGCGGCATCGCAATAGATACTTCTCCCGGTAGGGCACCGAGGAAAACGGGATTACTCGGGATGACCTTGATGAGTTCGCGGCGACTTGTCTCGGAAAACGGCTCGCCATTGGTAAATGGACGAACCAGAGGACCGCAGATCGCCACACGACCAGCGGAGCCACTTGATGACCGAAATGAATACGCCGCCCAAGGACTCCAGCCAGGCTCGATAGCTACAAGCGAGTAACTGCCCGTGGTGCCGCTGCACCAGATTTCATGGGTTCCTGGCTTGTCCCACCCGGGCGCTGTGTACGCGCCTTGCTCCGAGCGCGTCGCATCCTGACGGTCGATCAGGAGCGTTTGGGTGTGTTCTGGGTCGCCATACACTTTGATTGCCGGCGGCTGCCCTGCCAGCCACGAGCTGTACCCAAGGGGAACTCCTCCTTCGAGCGCGATTTCGATCTCGGGAAGGGGCCGGAGCACGTCGAGGATGTCCGCACTGCCCTCGGGCGACAAGGCTACGCGCGGCACAAGCCCGCGAACCCGGCCCGCGTCGCCACTTGCGCTCAGAACGACCCAGCCTTGCGGTGCGCCATCGTCTTCACCCCATTGCCTCCAGCCGTGGCATCCGGCGTTCCGCAAAACGCCCTCTACTTCCTGGAGCCTAGGTACCGCGCATAGAATCACGTGTTCGCGCCCGAGAACCAGACGCGGACAAGAAACGAATCCGCGATGCGTAGTTCCGGTCGCCAGAACGAAGACGTCGCGGCCAGCGAGCAGCCATTCCTGACCTGTCGCTTTGTCTGTCCAGACAAAGCCCGTCCGTAGAAGAACCCCAAGATCCTCGGGTGTAACCGGTACGTACTGGTACCATTCCTCCTCTAACGCGACGAAATCGATCGAGCTATTTCCGGTCGAGAGAGTGCATTCTTCGGGAGATCCTTGCGGGCGCCTAGGCAGCAGACTCACTCTGCAGTGCCCGCCGCGTTCGAAAAGAATTCGCAACTCCACTCGCGCGGATTGGCTCCTGGTTGTTGCTGATTGAGGTTTGCTCTCGGGCGCGGCGCCCACCGGGACCGAGGACAGCGATGGCGGAGGGGGCGTGCCCCGTACGGGCGGTCGATATCGAGGCGCTCGCCGACGCGGTTGAGCTGGCGCGGGTGGAACAGGTGTGGTCACTGCCCGGTCGGGTCTTGGCTCGATGGTTGGTAGCTCTGGGAGCACGGCTAGGCTCGGCTTCTGCTCCGCTTCTCTCTCCGCCTCACCACGGGGCAATACTTTCTCCCCCGCTGTCGATGGGACAGGAGTTTCGGCGAATCTCTCCCGCCCGTCAACCTGCCGCTTGGTCTCGATCTCCCGTGCAATTCTCTCTTCTTCCGCAACCTCGGACTGTACCGCTTCTGCCACGACCGGTGACTCGTCGACTTCTTGCTCATCTACCCTTGCCCTTCGCCGCCCCTCCTCGTCGAGTTGGGGTTGCGGTTCTTTGCCGGTCACTACCCTTGCCTCTTCGCCTACGTGATGCGCCGCCTCTTCCGGCGTTGTCTGTCCGTCCTCAGCTTGAGGAATTCTCGCCTCCGTGGCCAGCGGCGCACCCTCATCAGCCTGGCGGTGTGTCTCTGTCTCCCCTGCCATTGTTTGTTTCTCGGTGATCTCGCGCTGCTGCGTCTCAACCGCGACTCGCGCCCCTTGGGGCTCTTGAGCCTCGGCCTCTATGGCTAGCTGCGGATCGTGGTTGACGAGCCACGTAGCCCCCGCTGCAGCGCACGGTTGCGAGGCAATCCGTTGAATCTCCGCCTCGGGCGGGCGCGATGCCTGGACTCGCCGCCGCAAGCGGCGCCGACGCGCGACGAGAAGAACAACTACCGTGGCGATCGCGAGTATGAATACTCCGATAAGGAGCACGGTCATGGTTGAAGCGGTCCCGAAACGCCAGACCGACTAGAGTACCCACGCACTTCCGAACGATAGTGGACCCCGGTCGCCGCAGAAGGTCCTGACCGCGTCATTCTGACGCCGACTCTCGGGCACGTTATTCGGAGGGCGCAGCGCGGGCACTCGGGAGCTAGCGGAAGGCACGTCCGTTGGCCATGCACAACGAGATTGACGTGAAGCGAGCGCCTGCGAGCACGCGGAACAGCCGCCTGAAGTGCATCATGCAGGCTGCGGCGCCGGTAGATTGCGCCCGGTCGAAGAACACCTGTGCGTTTCAGAATGCGGAACGTGTTGCTATCAACGGGGAACGCGTCGCGCCCGAGACTGTAGAGAAGTACGCAACGGGCGGCCTTCCAGGACAGGCCAGGCAGTGAGGTTAGGAGCCGCTCCGCATGTTCGTCGCTCATCGATCGAAGTTGACCGAGGGATAATTTGCCGCTAACTCTTCTGACCCCAGCGAGCAGGCGCTTCATCGTGCGGGCCTTCTGCCGGTGAAGGCCTCCTTCGCGGAGCACGGTCGCGATCTTCGCAAGAGGCGCGCGCGCAAGCACCTCCCACGTTGGGAATATGGCGCGCAGCCTTGACCAGGTCGCCTTGGTTCGTGTCAGATCTGTCTGAAAGCTCAGGATGATGAAAATCGCTTCGTCGAGCGGTTTCTTCTTGTTGCCAAGATCCGCCTCCGGACTTCCGTAGCACTGCTCGAGAACTCGATCAATCTCCGCGAGGCGTTTGGCTGCTCGAGACTTGAGCGGCGACGATGCCCTCATGCACCCGAAGCTCGCTTACCGACCTCAAGAGCGCCCCCTAACACCCACGCGATCAGGCGGGGCGGCACCGAGTTCCCGATCATCTCGTAGGCGCTTCGCCGGCAGACAATAGCTGGCGGGAATGTGATCCGATCGGGAATGCCTTGAAGACGGGCATACTCACGAACTGAGAGCGAGCGTTCTTGCGCGTAGTGATAGACGCAATCATATTTAGTGGACAGCGCCGTCGACGGCGCTGTCCACTAAATATGATTGCGTCTATCACTACGCGCAAGAACGCTCGCTCTCAGTTCGTGAGTATGCCCGTCTTCAAGGCATTCCCGATCGGATCACATTCCCGCCAGCTATTGTCTGCCGGCGAAGCGCCTACGAGATGATCGGGAACTCGGTGCCGCCCCGCCTGATCGCGTGGGTGTTAGGGGGCGCTCTTGAGGTCGGTAAGCGAGCTTCGGGTGCATGAGGGCATCGTCGCCGCTCAAGTCTCGAGCAGCCAAACGCCTCGCGGAGATTGATCGAGTTCTCGAGCAGTGCTACGGAAGTCCGGAGGCGGATCTTGGCAACAAGAAGAAACCGCTCGACGAAGCGATTTTCATCATCCTGAGCTTTCAGACAGATCTGACACGAACCAAGGCGACCTGGTCAAGGCTGCGCGCCATATTCCCAACGTGGGAGGTGCTTGCGCGCGCGCCTCTTGCGAAGATCGCGACCGTGCTCCGCGAAGGAGGCCTTCACCGGCAGAAGGCCCGCACGATGAAGCGCCTGCTCGCTGGGGTCAGAAGAGTTAGCGGCAAATTATCCCTCGGTCAACTTCGATCGATGAGCGACGAACATGCGGAGCGGCTCCTAACCTCACTGCCTGGCCTGTCCTGGAAGGCCGCCCGTTGCGTACTTCTCTACAGTCTCGGGCGCGACGCGTTCCCCGTTGATAGCAACACGTTCCGCATTCTGAAACGCACAGGTGTTCTTCGACCGGGCGCAATCTACCGGCGCCGCAGCCTGCATGATGCACTTCAGGCGGCTGTTCCGCGTGCTCGCAGGCGCTCGCTTCACGTCAATCTCGTTGTGCATGGCCAACGGACGTGCCTTCCGCTAGCTCCCGAGTGCCCGCGCTGCGCCCTCCGAATAACGTGCCCGAGAGTCGGCGTCAGAATGACGCGGTCAGGACCTTCTGCGGCGACCGGGGTCCACTATCGTTCGGAAGTGCGTGGGTACTCTAGTCGGTCTGGCGTTTCGGGACCGCTTCAACCATGACCGTGCTCCTTATCGGAGTATTCATACTCGCGATCGCCACGGTAGTTGTTCTTCTCGTCGCGCGTCGGCGCCGCTTGCGGCGGCGAGTCCAGGCATCGCGCCCGCCCGAGGCGGAGATTCAACGGATTGCCTCGCAACCGTGCGCTGCAGCGGGGGCTACGTGGCTCGTCAACCACGATCCGCAGCTAGCCATAGAGGCCGAGGCTCAAGAGCCCCAAGGGGCGCGAGTCGCGGTTGAGACGCAGCAGCGCGAGATCACCGAGAAACAAACAATGGCAGGGGAGACAGAGACACACCGCCAGGCTGATGAGGGTGCGCCGCTGGCCACGGAGGCGAGAATTCCTCAAGCTGAGGACGGACAGACAACGCCGGAAGAGGCGGCGCATCACGTAGGCGAAGAGGCAAGGGTAGTGACCGGCAAAGAACCGCAACCCCAACTCGACGAGGAGGGGCGGCGAAGGGCAAGGGTAGATGAGCAAGAAGTCGACGAGTCACCGGTCGTGGCAGAAGCGGTACAGTCCGAGGTTGCGGAAGAAGAGAGAATTGCACGGGAGATCGAGACCAAGCGGCAGGTTGACGGGCGGGAGAGATTCGCCGAAACTCCTGTCCCATCGACAGCGGGGGAGAAAGTATTGCCCCGTGGTGAGGCGGAGAGAGAAGCGGAGCAGAAGCCGAGCCTAGCCGTGCTCCCAGAGCTACCAACCATCGAGCCAAGACCCGACCGGGCAGTGACCACACCTGTTCCACCCGCGCCAGCTCAACCGCGTCGGCGAGCGCCTCGATATCGACCGCCCGTACGGGGCACGCCCCCTCCGCCATCGCTGTCCTCGGTCCCGGTGGGCGCCGCGCCCGAGAGCAAACCTCAATCAGCAACAACCAGGAGCCAATCCGCGCGAGTGGAGTTGCGAATTCTTTTCGAACGCGGCGGGCACTGCAGAGTGAGTCTGCTGCCTAGGCGCCCGCAAGGATCTCCCGAAGAATGCACTCTCTCGACCGGAAATAGCTCGATCGATTTCGTCGCGTTAGAGGAGGAATGGTACCAGTACGTACCGGTTACACCCGAGGATCTTGGGGTTCTTCTACGGACGGGCTTTGTCTGGACAGACAAAGCGACAGGTCAGGAATGGCTGCTCGCTGGCCGCGACGTCTTCGTTCTGGCGACCGGAACTACGCATCGCGGATTCGTTTCTTGTCCGCGTCTGGTTCTCGGGCGCGAACACGTGATTCTATGCGCGGTACCTAGGCTCCAGGAAGTAGAGGGCGTTTTGCGGAACGCCGGATGCCACGGCTGGAGGCAATGGGGTGAAGACGATGGCGCACCGCAAGGCTGGGTCGTTCTGAGCGCAAGTGGCGACGCGGGCCGGGTTCGCGGGCTTGTGCCGCGCGTAGCCTTGTCGCCCGAGGGCAGTGCGGACATCCTCGACGTGCTCCGGCCCCTTCCCGAGATCGAAATCGCGCTCGAAGGAGGAGTTCCCCTTGGGTACAGCTCGTGGCTGGCAGGGCAGCCGCCGGCAATCAAAGTGTATGGCGACCCAGAACACACCCAAACGCTCCTGATCGACCGTCAGGATGCGACGCGCTCGGAGCAAGGCGCGTACACAGCGCCCGGGTGGGACAAGCCAGGAACCCATGAAATCTGGTGCAGCGGCACCACGGGCAGTTACTCGCTTGTAGCTATCGAGCCTGGCTGGAGTCCTTGGGCGGCGTATTCATTTCGGTCATCAAGTGGCTCCGCTGGTCGTGTGGCGATCTGCGGTCCTCTGGTTCGTCCATTTACCAATGGCGAGCCGTTTTCCGAGACAAGTCGCCGCGAACTCATCAAGGTCATCCCGAGTAATCCCGTTTTCCTCGGTGCCCTACCGGGAGAAGTATCTATTGCGATGCCGCGTGATGACATTAGGGGTGCGCAGTGTATTGCATCGCCGCCGTTTGAACCCATTTGGGCACTCCCAGCACAGCCGCTTCGCTGCAATAAGACCCAGAGCCACGTTTTGCTTATCGGTCGCACCGTAGAGCCAAAGGGGATCGCCGCTTCTTCGCCGCACCCCCGGGGGAACGCGAAAGCGGTCGGGCGGTGGCGGCAGTTCATTCTGGATGCGAGTCGAAAGGGATTGTCAGTCGAGCCCCCAACCCAGGAGGCCGCCGAGCTGTGGGATCGATATAAACGGTGTGCGCGCGAGTTGAGGAGGATGAGCCGTTGAACCACGACCGCTTGCTACTTTGGCTGTCAGCCAAGAGGCAAGGCTCCTGGTCGCAGTTCCGCGCTGCCGTGGAGGAATTCTGCACGGACGAGAGCGATGCTTTTTCGGATGACTCAGACGAGGTCGAGCGCTCGGGTGCCTCAAGTTCTGATCTTCCTGTCTACCAGCGGGTTCGCTTAGCGCTGCAGCAACTGAGCCATGTCGAGTTTTACACAGCTGGAGCTGAGAATGGTTGGCGTGTAGTGCCGCCCTCGGTGGCGTTCCCGGCCGATATGGGCGAGACCGGACTTCTTTGCGGGGCGCGGTCTCCGGCGATACTCGAGGGTCTCTCTCGCGTCAACCACATCGAAGTGGCCTCCTCGGAATTCGAAGGCATGCCGCAGCGGATCCTGCTTCGCGGCCATTCACCGAATGCGATCGTTGCGAGTGCGAGAGCGCTCGGATTCCAGATCCAGAAGGATGCCCCCATTGCGTTACTCTCAGTGACACCCAGAGTACGCGATCCAAGGACTTGGCGCCGGTCGCTGATGCCCGAAACGCCCGGCTGGTCCGTGCATCGTTTCTCGATCTCGAGGCGACAGTGGGTTGAAGTGCCTTCGTCTGACGCTAGAAATGCCCATATGGGACTGTTCAGGTTCACCCTACGACATCAGCGCTTCTATTACTTGCGCTGGCGCAACTGCTCGTACAACATTCCTGTTCAGATCGGGAAGTACGCAATTATGCGAAGGCAACGCGGCGTTCTTCACTACGACCCGAAACATCGCATGTTTTCAACCTTCGCCGTCTTTAGGCCGCCGCTATTGATTGAAAGGGCCCTCGTTCTTTGCTCAGGCAAGCTCGGCCGGTTTGATCCGTCGACGGGTTGGATTGAATACGCCGAAGTTCCTCCAAACGTAGCCTATCTCGCTTCGCAGCTGCTTCAACAGGGAATCAGATGAGCAACCCGCTCCGGTTGTTTGAGAACTTGAGGGACATGTACCTCAGGTACTTGGACAGCCCTTTTGATCTCCGGTACACCGATCTGGTGTCGGAACGTCGGCAACTACTGGATCGGGATGGGCGCATCTATCGGCATCCCCTGATCGAGCCTATTCCAGCCTACCGATCCTCGGGTCAGTCATTCACTCAAGCGATCCAAACCATACTTGCCGGACTGTGGCAGCCGAGTGACATCGCTGCAGCCGCCGATTTCGTTTCACAGGGCCTGTTTCCACCCGGTTACACGCTTCACCAGCATCAGTTTGATGTGTTCCGCGAGGTGGCCGCCAACGGAATGGATGCTGTCGTGACCACCGGGACAGGCTCGGGAAAGACGGAATGCTTCTTACTTCCTGTGATTGCATCCATTGTGCGTGAGTCTGCGAATTGGAGTGTCCCGGGCCAGCGCCCGGCTCAGTGGGACTGGTGGAGTCACTCTACCGTAGTGGGTACGAAGCGCCGGTGGGCGCCGCGGGTCTCGCAACGTGCCCATGAAACGCGAGCACCTGCTATCCGGGCGCTAATCTTGTATCCGCTCAACGCACTTGTCGAAGATCAGCTCGCGCGACTGCGCACGGCGCTCGCCGGCCAATCAGCTCGCGCATGGTTGCAGACGAATCGCAATGGTAACTTAATCTATTTTGGCCGTTATACTGGCAAGACTCCCGTGTCCGGCAGCGACGTGAGTCGTCTTCGTGACGAGCTTCGTAGCATCCATCAAGACGCCCAAGCCGTTGCAGGAAGCGCGGCGGAGCGCTTCTTCCAGCGCATGGACGGCGCTGAGATGTGGTCTCGATGGGACATGCAGGAGGCGCCACCTGATGTCCTGATCACGAACTACTCAATGCTGAACATCATGTTGATGCGATCGGTCGAGGCGACGATCTTCGACCAGACCTGCCAGTGGCTACGGCGCTCGCCGGACCACGTCTTTCACTTTGTAGTCGATGAGCTTCACACGTACAGAGGAACGCCTGGAACTGAAGTCGCGTACTTACTCCGCGCTCTGCTCGACCGATTGGGTCTCGCTCCGAATTCCAATCAACTCCGGATCCTCGCCTCGAGCGCGTCCTTAGAGAGCGGCCCGAGTGGGCTTGAGTACCTCGAGCAGTTTTTCGGCCGCGACCGCAACCGTTTCCGAGTGATCGGCGGCACGAACTATATCATTCCGCCGAACCCTGCGGCGCCGGGTGTGCTTTCACCTCACGTGAACGCCCTCGCGCATTTTGGGCAAACAGTGCGTGCAGGCGGCGATGCGGTTCTTCCTCAAGAGACCACCACGTTGCTTGGCGCCGTTGGCGCACCAACTCCCGCGGCCGGAGTAGCGTACCAAGAACAGCTCGTTATCGCCCTACAGCATGTGCAGGCTGCCGACGCCTTACGCCTTGCGTGCACGAGCGATCAAGGGATCGTTCCCCATTCACCCGCGGCTCTCGCGCCTCTCTGGTTCCCAGGTATAGACATGCAGCGGGCGGATGATGCGGTGGACGGATTGTTAACAGCGCTCTCACATGCGCGCAACGCGGCCGGACACGCGCCCCTGCCAATGCGCGTACACCTTATGCTGCGGAACCTGCAGGGATTGTGGGTGTGTACAAATCCGGGATGTACGCAAGCTCCCGCGAGGCAAGAACCATGTCCTACGGGCTCATTGCATTATGTACCAACCCTGACGTGCCAGTGTGGCTCCCGCGTTCTCGAACTTCTCTACTGCGAAGCGTGCGGGGAGGTCTTCCTCGGAGGCTACCGGAGCGACGCAGGCAATGCCAACGAGTGGTACCTGACTCCTGACCACCCAGACCTTGAGACAGCACCCGACTTGGTGTCGTTCGACCGAGACTACGAGAATTACGCGGTCTTCTGGCCTGCAACCGGTAACCTCACGCCGACAACACCTTCGTGGACGCAGAAAACGGCGGGGACACCGCCAGGCGCGCCCTCGCCTGCGCGTGCTTGGCGGCGAGCAAATTTCGACCCAGTCGACGGGAAGGTTGGCCTGAGCGCCGGCGGCGGCGTTGCCGGGTACCTTTACTATGTTGCTTCCATGCATGGTTCTGTTCTACCGGTACCACCGTCCGGCCGAGAAGTGTACCCGGCGATTTGTCCTCGTTGTGATGCGGACTGGCGGAGAAGAGACATCATTACGTCACCAGTCAGAACGCAACGGACCGGCTTCCAAAAAATCGCTCAAGTTCTCTCGGACGCCCTACTGCGAGACCTCTCGCGCCCACCTCTGTCCACCAGCCGAAAGCTCGTCGTGTTTTCAGACAGCCGCCAAGATGCTGCGAAGCTATCTGCAGGAATGCGCTTTTCGCACTATCGTGACGCGCTCCGCCAGGCCCTAGTAGACGCGCTTGCAGGGCAAGGCGCTGGCCCTCAAGCATTCAACGCCCAGTGCCAAGGACAGCAACTCTCTCCTCAGGACACCGCGGTGGCCGCAGCTTTTGCGACAACGCATCCAGCAGATGCAATAGCGATCGCCATGTCGGCGAACCCCGCGCAGGCCAGTCTTCCGTGTGCAACCTATCCTGGGCTTACGAACCAGCAAGCGGCGCAGCAAATCCTCCTGCGCGCTACGGCTGGTCCGTTCCGTCTCACCCAGATTCTTGGCGACATCGGCAACCGCATGCTCGCGGAGGGCATGAACCCGGGCGGGTACACGCAGAACGTCCTCTGGACGGACCCACAGGATCGCGAGGGTAGCTGGAGAGACCTCTATCTTTGGCCGGCTGGCGCAGCACCAATTCCCAGGCCGCAGGGTCAGCTCACGCCGCAACAGCAAGTGCATCTTGATCGCATTCAGGATCGATCCCAAGTGGAGCTCATGGACATCGTCTTCGCCTCGGGAAGACGGAGCATCGAGTCGCTCCTTCTGGCGCTTCCCACCGTGGATCGCATTTCTAGCCCTCCGCCTTCGCCACTCGTCCAAGAGGGGGCTGATGGGGCGATCTTCCTTTTCGGATCAAGGAAGAGACTCTCCACACACTCCTGCTCGTCCTTGAGCGCGCCGCCTGGTTACGTTGCGGCTTACCTCACAGCAATCGCCCAACGGCATGGATTCAACCCCAGTACGTATGCCGGAGACGTACTTAACTACCTCAGGGCGGCAGGGTGTCTGAACACGGCGCACTACTACCTGAACGTTCCGGCCTTGTGTCTCCTTGGGCCTACTGCTGTTTTTGCTGAATGCACCCAATGCCGCAGGATGCACCTGAATCCTTCCGGAGGACTCTGTGTCTACTGTCTATCTCTGCTCGGGCCTGCGCAGCCTACGGCTTCCGCGCAGCTATCGCCCGACTACTATTCTTATCTCGCTACCCGAGCGGGCAAGTTTTTCCGCCTTAATTGTGAGGAACTCACGGGACAGACGAGCAAATCCGACGCGCGGAAGAGGCAGCGGCTATTTCAGGACGTATGCCTGCCGGCTCCACGCGAGAACGACTTGGTCGATCCAGTTGACTTGCTGAGCGTCACCACCACGATGGAAGCGGGCATTGACATCGGCACTCTCGCGGCCGTGATGATGGCGAACATGCCGCCGATGCGGTTCAACTACCAGCAGCGCATTGGACGTGCGGGCCGGCGCGGGTCCGGGATGTCGATTGCTCTCACCTTGTGCAGGGGCCGCAGTCACGACGATTACTATTTCCAGCGCCCTCAGCGGATCACCTCAGATCCGCCGCCGCAACCGTACGTAGACATGCGGCGCGATAGCATCACTAAACGCGTTCTGGCGAAGGAGATTCTTCGACAGGCATTCGCAGCACTTAACTTGTTTCCAGTCACAGGCGGTGATAGTGTTCACGGTGAATTCGGGCGAGCTCAGGACTGGACCTTATCGCCCGCACAACCACCGGCGAGTTCCCCGCCGGGCGCTACCACCGCCCAGCTCGTATCAAGCTGGATTCAACAGAATGCAAATGAAGTCGCTCGCGTCACGGATGTCCTTCTTGCGTACGCTGACGCCGCGCTCTTGACGCGGCGTCAAGCACTCATCGACTATTGCATTCACCAGTTGGGGCCGCTCGTCACACAATTATCGGTGGACCCCAGGTACACGCAAGATGCGCTCAGTGAGCGCTTAGCGAATGCGGGCGTTCTGCCGATGTTCGGGTTTCCGACACGAACTAGGTATCTGTTCTATGATCGGCCAGTGCGAACACACCCGTGGCCCCCGGACGAAGTCGTCGATCGGGAACTGGACATCGCAATTAGTCAATTCGCGCCTGGCGCAGAGACAGTGAAGGATGGCCTCATACACACCGCGGTCGGCGTCGTCAACTACCGGCCCCAGGGCAATCGCCCGGTGGAAGCTCCAAATCCACTGGGGCCGGCGATCTCAGTTGGGATCTGTGCTGCGTGTCAGGCTGTCGACCAAACTCAGCCGCCACCGGCGAGCTGCCCGATATGCGGGGCGACACCGCAGCAAGATCCGGGCTACCGGCTAACAGCGCTGTCGCAACCGGCAGGTTTCAGAACTTTGTACGGCCGCAGCCGCGACTTCGACGGTACGTTCGAGTGGACTCCACGAGCATCGCGGCCAAAGATGGGCGTCACACCGCTTCCAGTTACGCATAGGGCGAACTTCCATGTGTGGGCAGACCAAGAGACCGTTTACATTATCAATGATAACGACGGCGCCTTGTTTATTTTCGAGAAGCTTGCGCAGGGCGAAACGTGGGTAACAAGGCTCGCGTTGGCCAACGCCGGTGTGATCAATCCTCAAATTGATGCAGGTGCTGGCGTCGACCAGCGCGCCCTGGGCTCCATAAAACCCACCGACGTGATGGTTCTCGGCATCACGAATTGGCCAATCGGCATCCGGAGATCTCCGGCCGGTGATGAAGGCCTTGGCGTCCGTGCCGCGTTGTATTCCTTCGGCTTTCTCGCGCGCCGCGCAGCAGCCGATCGGCTCGACATACACGAGCGGGAGCTGAGGGTCGGCCTTCGGATCCTGCGAGATGGGACTGGCGGTATCGCCGGCCAGGTCTTCCTCTCTGACAGCTTGGAAAACGGCGCAGGTTATGCGTCGTTGCTCGGGCAACCAGCCGAGACGGAAGCGCTGCTACGGTACATCATCGGCCAGTCGAACCCGACCTTCTACGGGTTTCTTGTAAGCCCGCAACATGCCGGGCCGGGAGCAAACGCTTGTCTGACTTCTTGCCCGGATTGCCTGCGCGACTTTAGCAACCTCCCGTATCACAGCATCCTTGACTGGCGCTTGGGTCTCGACCTGGCCAGGTTGGCGCTGGATTCAGCTGCGCCGATCGACTTCGGGGTCCCATATTGGCAGGGGCTCGATATTGCTGCCGCCGGACCTTACTTCGCGGCAATGCCAGGTTGGCAGCACGTAACGTTTGGCGGTTTACAGGCCGGGCGTCGAGGTGACCGCGCTCAGATCATCGCGCATCCTCTCTGGCACACGGACCCGAACTTCTTCGGGCCGCAGCTCGCTGGCGCATACGCGGATGCGATCGCCGCAGGCTGCCAGGTCACGATCAAGTCAATTTTCGATTTGCTTAGGAGGCCATTTTGAACGATCGTTGCCTCCGGGTGTCGCCGATCCCGGCAACCAGCCCGACCCTGGCCGAGATGATGCGTGTGTGCCAGCTCCGCGCTGGCCTCTCACGGGCAGCCGACAGCTCTACCTTTGTCCTCGGGAACCCGAAGGCTTGGCTGGGCACTGCTTATCACGAAGTCTTGGAGAAGATAGCAAGCGTCGACTTTTCGAAAGAGAATTTTGACGCCGCCATCGAGGAGCTCTGGATCCAAGCAATCGCCGCACAATATGAGCGCGCCATGGCTCATGTTCTTGATCGGCGTTTCGGCCTACCCGCAACGTGGCCGGGCTATTATGTAGCGAAGGCAAGCGTGACCCTTCGCGCCCGCGAGCTTGCAGCAAAGGCGGTTAGTGCTAGATCAGCACCGACAATGGACGCACCGGATCTGACACAAGCCATCAGTATCCGAGAGCAAACATTCACGGCTTGCGATGGGAAGCTGGCGGGAAAACCGGATGTGATCCGCGCGCGCGAAATTGTCGATTACAAAAGCGGCGCAATCATGGAAGCCGACGGATCGGCGCAGGCAGACACAGTGAATGCCGGGTACGTACGACAGCTCCGTATTTATGGATTCTTAGTGAAGGGGGCGCTTGGGTGGTGGCCGCAGCGCGGGGTACTCCTGCCACTAGCAGGTCCTGGAGTCGAGGTCACTCTGAATCCAGACCAGTGTACGCGTGAGGCCATCGAGGCCGTCGCGATACTCGATCAGTACAACGCGAAGGTGTTGGGCGCCAAGTGGCCAGACGAGCTCGCGTCGCCAACCGCCGACAATTGTAAGTGGTGTCCCTTCAAACTCATCTGCCCTGCCTTCTGGCATGTCGCCACGGCCACATGGTCCGGCCAACTGGACGGAGCCGCGGTGGAGGGCGTCATCGGCGAACCGCCTCGTGCAATTCATGCCGGCGACGCCATCGCACTGTCAGTGAACGTTCAGTCCGGGACTGAAGTGCCGCGCCATATACAGCTTGCGCCTCTGGACCCGAGTACGCATGCGGCAGCCGCGACAGTGACTACCGGGGATCAAGTCCGACTCGTTGGCCTGCGAGCTCGCCCTGATGGAAGTCTCGTTCCAACGCAACGCACGGTCCTCGCGCGACTCGGCGACTTGCCAGCCGTTAGCCTTGCTAACCTGGACCGATGAGCGCTGCATTCCGCTCGGTTCTCGGTGATTTCAGGAAGGTTAGCACCGATTACCTCGTGGGCGTCCTTGTCACAGCCGCCGCCAATGATGGCTATACCCGCCACTGGCACGCACAAACTGCAGCGTGGCGCGATCAGGTTGACATCCTCAAGGTTGCGGCTGAAGAGGCGATCCTTGCAAACGCCGCAGCGGCCGACTGGGGTATCGCGCTCGAGTACAATATCCCTCGGCGTTCTCGCCGTATCGACGCAGTCGTGATCGCATCGGGAGCGCTCGTCGTCCTGGAATTCAAGATTGGTGCGAACTCGTTCGACAGCGGAGGCGTCTGGCAGGTCGAGGACTATTGTCTAGATCTCCGCGACTTCCACGAGGCCAGTCGAGGTCGCCAAATCTTTCCGGCGCTCGTGGCAAGCGCGGCGTGCGACCCTACTATGTGGAGGTGGCCAACCTGGCAGGGGACGGTACACGTCGCCACGGTCGCTCGCATTGGTCCCGGCGGCGTCGCGCCGCTGTTCCTGCGTGCTGCCGAGCGTGCGCTGGAACTCGGCCTCGAGCCACTCGATGTAGTTGCCTGGGATAGCTCCCCGTATTTGCCCGCTGTTAGCATTATCGAGGCGGCGGAGGCAATCTTCGCTGGACATCAGGTTCGCGAGATCGCACACGCGGCCGCCGACACGCTGAATGGTGCCACGTCGACCATCGTTGAGGCGGTTAAGAGAGCTCGGTCCGAAAGACAGCGCGTCGTCTGTTTCGTTACCGGTGTACCGGGGGCTGGCAAGACGCTCGTCGGTCTAACGCTGGCTCATGATCCGGCGCTTCGTGTTGATGGCCAACCCGGCGCCGTGTTCCTTTCCGGGAATGGTCCGCTCGTAAAGGTCGTTCGGGAGGCTCTCGTGAGGGACGTCCGGCGTCGCAAAGACGCATCTCGCGACGCTGGGAGGCGAGTAAGCACCTTCGTGCAGAGCGTCCACGAGTTTCTCGAGGAGCACGGCATGAAACACGTCGACCGCCCGCCTCCCGAACATATCGTCGTGTTCGATGAAGCCCAGCGTGCGTGGAGCGCAGCACAGATGCAGCGGAAGCGAGGCGTTCCGGCGTCCGAGCCCGCGATGATGCTCGACGTAATGGAGCGCTGTTCAGAGTGGAGCGTCATCGTGGCGCTGGTGGGCGGTGGCCAGGAGATCCACAGCGGCGAAGCGGGGCTATCCGAATGGGGGAGGGCTCTTTCAGGCAGGTCCGCAGACTGGACGGTGATGGCGTCTCGCGAGGTGTTGGACGGTCGTTCGAGCAGCTTAGCCGGGGCTCGTCTTTTCACCGAACCTGGGCCGCTTGCGGTACGCACGGAGGCTGCCGATACTCTCCACCTGCCGGTGTCGCTACGGAGCTTCAGGGCTCGCGTGGTAACAGAGTGGGTCGACGCGGTGCTCGCGGGTGACGCGAAAGCGGCCGGGCAACTATTGTCTCCCAACCTCGAATTCCCATTAGTGCTGACGAGATCCTTGAGTACTGCCCGCGCGTGGTTGCGAGCGCGGGCAGTGGAGGAAGATCGGTTCTCAGTCGCCGGCCTTGTGGCCAGTTCGGGAGCGCTTCGCCTGCGAGCGCACGGGATCGAACTATCCTCCGGCTTTCGAAGGTCCTACCCTTTTGAAGAGTGGTTCTTGGCAGGGCCGCGCGACGTGCGGTCGGCGTCCCGCCTGGAAGTCGCTGCAACCGAGTTTGAATGCCAGGGTCTTGAGCTCGACTGGACTGGCGTGTGTTGGGGCGACGATCTCACGTACGATACTCAAAATCAAAGATGGGCATTGCGGAAGTTTTACGGAACAAATTGGCGAAACATCAGCAACGTAGCTGAACGACAGTATCTCGTAAACAAATACCGAGTTCTCCTAACCAGGGCGCGGCGCGGGATGGTGATTTGGGTGCCCCGTGGTGATCCCGACGACCACTCCAGGGACCCCGTGGCTCTCAATCAGACCGCCGAATTCCTGGAATCATGCGCGGTGGGTTCTCTTGAGGAACCAAGCGCCTAATATGGTCGCGCGGTCAGATCCTCAGTGGCGTCTGTACGAGCGGTTCGTGGCCTCGTTGATGTCGGAGAAGGCCTCCGATGAAATCACGGTCATACCGAACGCTCACCTTGTCGGAGCCCTATCCGGCGCCGATCGGCAAGTGGATGTTCTGATCGACGCGCGGCTTGAAGAAAACACGTCGCGGCGGGTCATCGTTGATGCGAAATTCCGGCAGCGCAAAGTCCACGTAAAGGACGTGGAGGCATTCGAAGGCTTGATGGAGGACTGTCGCGCCCACCGCGGCATTCTCGTTTGCGCAAACGGCTACACTGGTGCCGCGCAACGGCGAGCACAGGACACCATCGCGATGCGCCTCCTAAGCCCCCAAGAACTGAAATCCTTTGACCCAACGGGCTGGGAGCCGTGTCTCGGCCGCTGCGCCCACGAACGTCGGACTACGAGCGGCTGGGTTCTATATGATCAACCGTTCGGTCTTGCCGTCGGAGATTCGCCGCTTTCGATCATGGTTACGGGGAAGTGTGATGGCTGCCACGATTTTCACGTGTGGTGTTGGGAGTGCGGCTACCGATTTGCGCTGCTCGGTGACGAGGCTGAAAACAAGTGTACCTGTGATCGTCTTTGGTATACTGCGGTCGAAAACGAAGGCACAGATTCCTTGGAGAATCCAGTCCCCGCTGTGCTTCTGCTACTCGTTCCGCAAGGGGGTCTGCCGCTGGTCGTTGACCGGCGGCCATTACGCTAGGACGGTGGAGAATGGCGCGACTTGCTTTTCCAGTGCTATTCCGAAAGCCGTGACGGAGCGGGAAAGGCCATGCAAAGACAAGAAGGAGCGAGCCGGCAGCCGTGAAATCAAGGGAAGTTCCCGGTAGACCGTGACTGGGCGTGAGAGCGATCCTCCAGCTTACACCGAGGAGGTCGCGGGTTCGACTCCTGCCTCGCCCACCAAGGAAAATCAAGCCAACGACTCCGGGCCCTCGCTGGACAGATTCTCTTTCATGTGGGAGGGATCATTGGCTGAGGCTCGTTCGTTTCCTTGACATTTGTATTACAATGTATTACAATGCTTGTGGCGACGAGGAGGGAATCAGAGGAGGCGCACTGATGGTGGCACTGAATCTGCGGGTCGACGAGAGCCTGAAGCGCAAGCTCGCAGCGCGAGCTAAGGGGCAACATCGGCCGCTGA